>Ga0209343_10000336_pt1 | contig 65458 bp, 63 predicted proteins | sample RifCSPlowO2_02_FD_184026 | JGI IMG/M metagenome (GOLD analysis project Ga0209343, IMG submission 184026) | Groundwater microbial communities from Rifle, Colorado - Rifle CSP2_plank lowO2_0.2 (SPAdes) (version 2) | ecosystem: Environmental > Aquatic > Deep subsurface > Groundwater | place...
ATCTTCACCTTGACCAGCGCGCTCGCGCTGGCCGGCATCGCGGTGGTGATCTGGGTCGCGCCGCCCGAGCCGCGCGTGCACAAGCCGGCCGACATCGCGCAGGTGAAGGGCGCGGGGCTGGGCCTGGTGCTGCGCGACAAGGGTCTGCTGCGGCTGAACCTGGGCGTGTTCGTGTTGCACGCGGTGCAGCTCGCCATGTGGATGGCCGTGCCCGCCATGTTGGTGCAGGCCGGGCTGGCCAAACCCGATCACTGGCAGGTCTACCTGCCGGCGGTGGCGGCCTCGCTGCTGGTCATGGGTGGGGTGCTGTTTCCCATGGAGCGCAAGGGCCAGCTGCGCACGGCCTTTCTGATCGCCATCGCGCTCATCGGCGCGGTGCAGATCGGCCTGTGGTGGCTGGCCGGCAGTGGCGCGGCGCCGGGCCTGTGGACGCTGGGCGGGCTGATGTTCGTCTTCTTCATCGGCTTCAACACGCTCGAAGCCAGCCAGCCCAGCCTGGTCTCGAAGCTGGCGCCGGCGCATGCGCGCGGGGCGGCGCTGGGGGTCTACAACACGCTGCAGTCGGTCGGTTTTTTTGTGGGCGGCGCGGTCGGCGGCTGGCTCGCCCAGGCGCACGGCGCCACCGGGTTGTTCGCCGCCTGCGCGCTGGCCATGCTGGTCTGGCTGGTGGTGGCCTGGCCGATGCGGGCGCCCGCCGCGCAGCGCTGAACCTCAGCCGGAGCCCGTGGCGCCACCATGGCAGGTGCAATGGCCGCGACGCCACAGGCCGGCGTTGTGCGCGAGCTGCCAGGCGCCGGTCTGCAGCCAGCAGCGCCAGACGCGTTGTCGGCTGCCGAAGAAGCCACTGAGCAGCACGCTGGCTTCGAGGTTCACGACCTCGTGCCACCAGCCATGGGGCACGTACAGCGCGTCGCCGGGTGCCATGTCCACCACGCGGGGCGCGGCCAGGCCCAGGGCTTCGAGCCGCTGCGCCAGGGCATCCACCCCCAGCACCGACAGCCTGGCCCAACGGTCGAACTTGCGCGACACCCCGCGCAACGCTTCCACGCTGCCCGGCGGCAGCAGGTAAAACCGTTTGCGCCCGCGCAGGGTCAGGGCCACGTTGTCCAGCAGGTCGTGGTGCAGACCGGTGCGCGCGTGGGCGGGCCCGATCCAGGCCTGGTGCGAGACCACCGACCCGGGCGGGAACAGCGCGCTGGGGTCCAGGTCGTTGCGCAAGGCCGGAAAGTGCTTCAGGAGATCGAACTCTTTCAGATGGCCCACGGGCTCCTGGGTGGCGCACGGGTCTTCATCCAGCCGCGCCAGGTGCTCGCCCCAGGTGGTGTGGACCAGGCGGGCAGCGTCGGTTTCGCGGTTGCCTTGCACCACCTGGACGGGGCGATGGGGGTCGAGTGCGGCCAGGTGCGCGAAGGTCCAGCGCTGCAGGGTGGGCCAGTCCCGTGCGGCTCCACGCCACAGCTGCGGTGTGTCGCCCCATTCGCGGGGGGGGTGGGGGATGCCGCGTCACGGCAGTCTGGACAACCAGCGCTGCATCGACTGGATGCGGCGCAACGACAAGGCGCGCCACAGCGGCACCCAGCGGGCACCCGGCACCTGGCCACGCAGCAAGACGCCATGGTCCAGCGAGCCGGCATGCGGAAAGTAGTCCGGCAGCACCGCTTCGATGTGCCGGAAACCTTTGCCGTGGTAGTAGCGCAACTGGGGGTCCAGCGGCAGGCCGCGGCGTTGCTGCCGGACGTAGGTCTGGGCATTGCCCTGGGGGTGGCGCTGGAGCCAGTTCGCCAGGCCGGGAATCGGTGAGCCCAGAAAGATGTGGCGCCAACCGCCCTTGAGCGCGTGGGGCCAGAAGTACCCGAAGATCGCTTTCACGGCCGCCGGATCGATGCTGCTCAGGCTGATGCCGAACAGGGCATTGCCGGGCCCGGCGGTGGTGCCCGCCGGGTTGCCCTCGACGCAGTCGCGCCATGTTCTGGCCTGCGACATGGCGTGGATGCTGGTGGGTTTCATGAACAGCGAGGCCAGGGCTTTGCCGGTGCGCGGGCAAAACGCGCCCAGGCAATGGCTGGGGTGGCAGCGCATGCGGTCGAGCATGTCCGATGCCTGCGCGGCTTGTTCGGTGGTCCAGCACGCGCGTTCCAGCGCCATCAGGGCCGGGATGTCGGCGGGCCGCAGTTCGCGGACGGTGATCGGCGCCGCAGCCGCGGCCTTCATCGACGAGCGCCTGGGCAGCAGGTACGAGGCCCAACCCACCGTGGTGGCCCACAGGTCCGGGAGCGCTTGCACCGCGCCAGCGAGGCTGGCGGCCCAGAACCGGGGCGCGCTCAGGCGCCCCGTCCCCACGTCGTGCCGGTAGAAGGCCCGCATGTGGCGCAGCACATCGCCCAGCATGACGGCCGAGGCCACCAGGAACCAGCCCACCCGGGCGCCGTAGGACAGGTCCCGGGCCGCCATCAGCTCGACCGTGACCCCCAGGTGGGCCATCTCTTCGGCGCAATGCCAGCGCCACAGACGTGTTTGCGCGTTGGGGGCCCTGGTCAGCATGCGCTCGCTGCGCAAGGCCACCGCTGAAATGGTGGCCGTGACGTGCTCGAAAGCCGCCGCCAGGCACAGGCGCTGGTCCGCCGACAGGCGGGTCCTGATGCTGCCCAGATCGTGGGCGATCCGCGCTTCCATGGCCGCCACGCCGTGGCCTTGTTGTTCGAGCCGTGCGTTGTAGAGCCGGTGCGCGCGCTGGTGGGCCTCTTCTTCCTTGACGAACCGGGCGCACTCAAGGCGCAGTCCGGCGTCCGGGGGCAGGTGCTGGGCGGCCTCTGTCACGGCGTCCATCACGAAAGCTTCCCCTTCCGGAAGCATCACGGAGAACGCGTCGAAGAGATGGGTTCGGGCGGCGGTCTGGTTCCAGAAGCGCGTGGGTGAATCGGTGCTGTGGGTCGGGGCGGTCGTCGGCGGGGAAGACATGGGCAAGGTGAGAAGGGCGGACAGGGCCTGCCACCCTAGGGTTGCCATGTTTCATCTGCGTGACGGTACACACCCCGCCAGCTTCTGGCCTGCACCGGTCCGGGTTCGCGGACCGGCCGGGGGTCTACCGGTCCGCGGGCGGTGTGGGCGCTGGCGACCCCACCAGCGGTGCCGGGCCGCTGCCGCGCGGCGCCACGTTCGCGTCGCCGCGCAGCGACCGCATCATCAGGAGCGACATGGTGCTGTAGAGCGGGCGGCTGATCATGCGCGAGAGCAGGCTGGCCAGCAGCGCGCAGGCCATCAGGCTGAGCACCATGCTGTGGCCGTCGGTCATCTCCATCACGATGATCATGGCCGTGATCGGTGTCTGCGTCACGGCCGCCAGAAAGCCGCACATGCCCAGTGCGATCAGCGCCGGGCCGTGCGGCGAGTCGAGCAGCCAGGCCACGTCGGCGCCCAGGCCGGCGCCCAGCGACAGGCTGGGGCCGAAAATGCCGCCGGGCACGCCGGCCCAGGCCGAGAGCCAGGAGGCGATGAACTTCAGGCCGGTGAACACCAGCGGCTGGTGCTCGCCACCGTTGTCCGCCGCGTCCAGCAGGGCGTGGGTGTGGTGGTGGCCCACACCCACCGCGTTGCCGTCGCTCACGATGGCGATCACCGCCACCACGAAGCCGCAGAGCGCCGCGAACCTGACCGGGCGTTTGCGGCGGTAGGCACAGAAGCGGTCGGGCAGGCCGGTGAACGAGGCCAGCATCAGGCGCGAGAGCAGGCCGCCCAGCAGGCCACAGCCCAGCGCCACCAGCAGACCGGGGCCGAGCAGGTTCCACCACGAGACGCCGTCGGCGCGGATGCGGCCGAAATACGAGAGGTTGCCGAACGCCGACACCGCCACCAGGCCCGCCACCACGATGGCCGCCAGCATCAGGCCGCTGCTGCGGTCCTGCAGCCGGCGCGAGAGTTCTTCGATGGCGAACACGATGCCGCCCAGCGGCGTGTTGAAGGCCGCGGCGATGCCGGCGGCGCCACCGGCCACCAGCAGCTCGCGCGTGCTGATGTCGGTCTTGGGCGAGAGCCAGCGCCGCGCGTGCAGCATCACGCCCGCGGCGATCTGCACCGACGGCCCCTGCCGGCCGATCGACAGGCCGGCCAGCAGGCCACCCGCAACCGCCGCGATCTTGGCCAGCGAGAGCCGCAGCGACACGAAGCGCGAGCGGCTGGCGATCGGGGTTTCCGGCGCCAGCGCGGTCAGCACCTGCGGCACGCCCGAACCCGCCGCGCCCGGTGCCCAGCGCCGGATGCTCCAGACCACCAGCGCGGTGAGCGCCGGCGTCCAGAGCAGCGGCGCCCACCAGAGGGCGCCGCGCAGGCTCTGGTACAGGCCAAAGGCGGCGTCGGCCAGCAACGTGAATACCACCACCGCCAGACCGGTCAGCACCGCGTAGGCGATCACGATGCCCCGGTCCAGCCATTGCCGGCCGTCGCCCATCTCGTCGCGCAGGTTCTGCAGGAAGTCCGGTTCGCCTTTCATCGGGGGCAGTGTAGGGCCAGGGGCGGGGTGGCCGATACCGGCAGGCGGCGTATTGGGCGTGGCCGGCACTTGCGGCACAATGGTTGACCGTTTTGCGGCCCGGGCTCCCGGTGCCGCCCGCTAATTCCCCCAAGGGCACACACATGGCATCCGTCAACAAAGTCATCCTCGTCGGCAACTGCGGCCGCGACCCCGAAATCCGTTACCTGCCCTCGGGTCAGGCCGTGGCCAACGTGAGCGTGGCCACCTCCAGCCGCCGCAAGGACAAGAACAGTGGCGAGATGATCGAAGACACCCAGTGGCACCGCGTCACCTTCTACGACCGCCTGGCCGAGATCGCCGGTGAATACGTGAAGAAGGGCCGTCCGATCTATGTCGAAGGCCGCCTGAAATACGGCACCTACGTCGACAAGGCCACCGGCGTGGAAAAGAACACCGTGGACATCATCGCCACCGAAATGCAGCTGCTCGGCGGCCGCGAAGGCATGGGCGGGGGTGACGAAGGCGGTGGTGGCGGCAGCGGCGGTTATTCGCGCCCGGCCGCCGCACCGCGCCAGGCACCGCCCGCGGCCCGCCCGGCCCCGGCGCCCGCTGCCGCCCGCCCGGCCAGCGGTTTCGACGACATGGACGACGACATTCCGTTCTGATCTTTCCCGATCCCTGATGCCACGTCGATCCCCAAGGACGTGGCCTTGCACCCGCCCGACCCCCCGTCCGGCGGGCTTTTTTTTTGCTGCGGCGGTGCGCGGCACAGCCGGCACAATCGGGCCCCATGGACACCACCTCCACCGGCGCCGCCACCCCCCACCGCTTGCCCGCCAGCGACCCGCAGCGCGAGCTGCTGCACAACGAGGTGCACGCGCGCCCGCCCGCGCGCATCCGCCTGCCCACGCTGGTCACCTACGTGGCGGTCTTCAACGAGGACGTGACGCGCGAACAGGAGTGTGAACAGCTGCGCCGGCTGCCCGGGCAGGACGCGCTCACCGTGGACGACCTGCAGGGCAACTTCCTGCGGCTGCGCCTGCCGGGCTACACGCTCAAGTGGGAGCGCCACACCGAGTTCACCCGCTACTCCATCGTGCAGGCGCTGCCCGAGGGCTGCGGCCTGGGCACCCGCGAGCCCGACCTGCTCTCGCACATCGCCACGCCCCCGGGCTGGCTGCAGACCATTCCCGGGCGTACCTTCGCCGCCATCCAGCTCGCCATGGTGGTCGGCGAGCTCCACCCGCTGAGCGACGGGCTGGCGCAGGCCCGCACCTGGCTGGGCGAGCACACCGTGGTGGCGTCGCTCATGGGCAACAACGGCCACTCGGTGGCCGTGACCGACTTCTGGCTGCGGCCCGGCGGCTTCGAGCGCATGCTGGTGATCGCGCCCGCGGACACCTCCGAAACGCGCGCCGGGCGCATCGTCTCGCGGCTGTTCGAGCTCGAAACCTACCGCCTCATGGCCCTGCGCGCCCTGCCCGTGGTCAAGCAGCTCGCCCCGCTGCTCGCGGCCTCCGAGCGGCAACTGGCCGACATCACGGCCCAGTTGCAGAACAAGAGCGCGTCCGACCAGGCGCTGCTCGACACCCTGGTCTCGCTGGCCGGCGGCGTGGAGCGCGCCACCGCCGAAAACATCTACCGCTTCTCGGCCACCCGCGCCTACGACACCCTGGTGGCCCAGCGCATCGCCGAACTGCGCGAACGGCCCATCCAGGGCACGCAGACCCTGGGCGAGTTCATGCAGCGCCGGCTCTCGCCGGCCATGGCCACCGTGGCCGCCACGGCGCAGCGCCTGGCCTCGCTCTCCGAGCGCATCACCCGCACCAGCGCGCTGCTCCGCACCCGCGTGGACATCGCCACCGAAGAGCAGAACCAGCAATTGCTGGCCAAGCTCACCAAAGGGCAGGAACTGCAGCTGCGACTGCAGAGCACGGTGGAAGGCCTGTCCATCGCGGCGATCTCGTACTACGTGATCAGCCTGCTGCTCTACCTGGGCAAGGCCGGCAAGGCCGCGGGCCTGCCGATCAACCCCGAGATGGCCGCCGGGGCCTTGATTCCGCTGGTGCTGTGGGCGGTGTGGCGCACCACCAAGCGCATCCACGAGAAGCTGCACGCGGGGCACTGAGGCGGTTGCGGCCTGAACCATCGACGGCGCGCCGGCTCCAACGCTGGCGCGGCGCTGGCCGCTGGCCGGTGCCGCACGCCTTCAACCCACAGGAGCGCGCCATGAGCACCCACACCTTTCCTTCGCTGGCCCCCGATGCGGCCGAACACGACGCCGAGCGCCGCACCTGGCTGCGGCTGGCCACCTCGCTCGGTGGCGTGGCCACGGTGGGCGTGGCCGTGCCATTCGTGGCCAATTTCGCGCCCAGCGAGCGCGCCAAGGCGCAGGGCGCGCCGGTCGAGGTCGACATCAGCGATGTGGCCCCCGGCGGCCTGAAGACGGTGGAATGGCGGGGCAAGCCGGTGTGGATCCTGCGGCGCACGCCCGACATGCTGGCCGCGCTCGAACAAACGGCCGATCTGGCCGACCCGGCGTCGGAACGGGAGCAGCAGCCCCCCTACGCCGCCAACAACGTGCGCTCCGTGAAGCCCGAGGTGCTGGTGGTGGTGGGCATCTGCACCCACCTGGGTTGCTCCCCGACCAACCAGCCCGCCAGTTCGGACAACCCGAGCCTGCCGGCCGGCTGGAAGGGCGGCTTCTTCTGCCCCTGCCACGGCTCGACCTTCGATTACGCCGGTCGGGTGTTCCGCAACAAGCCGGCCCCCAGCAACCTGGAAGTGCCGCCCTACCGGTTCCTGGCCGACAACCGCCTGTTGATCGGCGAGGATGGCCAAGCCTGAGGTACCGTAGGCGGTGGTTCGCATTTCAGAAAGCGTGACGTTGGATCAAGCGGGAATCGAAATGTCCAGAACGGTGACATGGACATACAGGCCTCCTGACTTTTGAGCCGCCTCCTGTTGAAGCCGCTGTTGCATTTCTTGCGGTGTATGGGCCGGAAAATTGGGGTGCTGCCGTGGATGGGGCGCTTCACCCCGATTGGCCCCAAGCCAAAGGATCATGTAAATGCCCTGCCCATGGCAGCGCGACTCGCTGGCGTATTTTTTTCCCAACTGCTCGTGGGCCGCGCTCCACAGATCCCGGTTCCAGTCGCCCTTGATTTCGATGGGCAGTAGCATGTTGGGTTGTCCAGCAAGCTGCGTCGACAACGCGATGTCGGACTGGTTCTGCGCGCCATGCTGGTTTTCGACATGAACCGAAATGCTCATGGGCTGAAGCCGTGGCTTGAGCCATTCGGCAATGACGTCTCTGCAAGCAGCTTCCGGTTTGTGCGGTGGCCGCGGGCGTTTGCCGTTGGCGTCCACGTTCCAGAAGCGGTTGATCAGATTGGTGGGACTGTTCCGAATCTCCCGCTGCAGTTCATCCAACGCGTCAATGGTGATCGCCATGAGGTCCGCAGGGTTGGCGGGGGCACTGTTTTGCAGTGTCAGCGCGACCTGGCGCGCGGAGGGTACGGTGAATGCCTTTTCTGCGCGCGCCAATGCTTGACGCTCCAAGTGAACTTCAATGGCCGGCCACCAGTGCTCCAAAGCAGCGTTGGCCCGCAGGGCTCGCAGTTCATTGGAGGATGCATCGCTGGTGTCATCGCGCAATGCTGTCAATACTTGGTACAGAAATGCACGGCCATCGTCCTCTTTGCCGACCCAATGGGCGCCTTCTGGACGCTGGGCGGAGCACAGAGGGCCAAACAGTGTGAACAACAGGCCGCCGGTGGACGCGTCCCAGTCAGGCAGTCGGTCGGGCTGACCACCGTATCGGCGCAAATGGTGGACGAACCCGAGAAGCTCTGTTTGGATCACTTGCTTTTTGTGGAACAGGCTCTGTAGTCGAGGTGCGAAATGCTGGTGATCCACCCAAAGTCCTGCCATGAGCAGGTACCCGGTTTGGAGCGAGCCGAGGGCCTTTCGGGTCAGGCGCGCTTTCACCAGATCGCTGACCTCACGGGCCGGGCAGACTTGCAATGTGTGTTCTAGAACCTGCGCAAACTCGGCAAAGTTGACCTCGCTGATCTTGCTGGGCCACTTCAGCAGGAGGCGGGGCAGCAGGCGTTTGGCCATGGGATTGAGCCGTGCCTCATGCCGCAGCAAGCCGATTTGAGGGATGCGGATCTCCTTCTTGGCACGCAGGTGTTTCTCGCAAAGTTCCCGCCAAATGCCCTCGGTCCAATCGGGTTGGCGCTGGGCCAAGTCCAGAAACCATGCCGTGTCCGACGTGTGGTGCAGCAGGAAAATCTGCACCAGTGCTTGCAGCCGATCCAGGCCCAGATCGAAGAACTGCGGCGGTTCGTCGGCATGCAGCTGCTGCGCTGCGACCAGGCATGGCAATTCGATGTTCAGCATCTCCTTGGCCTTGCGGATTTGGATGGCTTTCTCTGCTTGCGCGGGTGTCAGCTGCATCAATAGTGATCGATAGCCTTTTCGCGTCGCTTCATCCAGGTCCGGATACGCTTGACGCCACTCGGCGATAGGTTGGCTTCCGAACGCTCCGGCGTAGCCTGATTCTCTGAGATCAATCCAGGCTGCGTCGCTCAGGTAGCTCAGAAGTTTTCCGCTGCGCACATCAGCCAAATGATCCAACAAATAAAGAAGATTGGCTTCAATGACTTCTCGCCGGGCTGCTTGGGTGGCAATGTGCTTCTGGTTCTGCAGCCAATGCTTGCGCCGCCAATTGGTGTCGTCCAACGGCGATGTCAACCATGCGTTCAGTGCGGTTTGGAGCGAAGTGTTGTGTTCAACCGCCTTTTCCAAGTCTTCCAGCGTGATTCCGCCATCTTCTTGCTCCACCCACCAGCGGGCGGTTTCGAGGCATTCCTTTGCCTTGGCTTCGTCCCCGATGGTTTGAAACCGGTCGACTTGCTTCAACCAGAAAGCGCCCATGGCGGGCGGCAAGTCGCTGAGAAGAAACCGGTTCTGCGCATCCCAACTGGTGCGACCCTGCTCGACCAGATGAAGCAGTACCCGCTTGATCTGTTCTGGATGGTCCTTGTTCCACTGATGCAGGCGCTCATTGGCGCTTGTCTCCAGGTGTCGGTACAGCGAGGTGTCGCGATCCGTGCACAGCCAGAGCCAAAGCGCCAGCCGTTCCACAGATGCGCTTTGCCCATGCTGTTCAATCGCTTCGACAATCAGTGCCGTCAATCCCTCCAGTCCATGCGAAACAGAGCGAAAGCTTTCCCTGGAGAACAGGCCATCCTTTTGTGCCCGCTCAATGGCTTCCATCAGGTCCAGCAAAAGGCCGGGTGGCGTTTGCCGCTGAATGTAGTAGCCCCAGAACATGGGTACGAGCGCCATGCCTGCGCGGTGCTGTGCAGGCTTTAGATACTGGAGCAGCGAAGACGGGGGGACGTGCTTGGGGTAGAGCTGCATCAGCAGGTTGTTGAATAGACGTCCGCTGCTGTCGGCAAGCGTGCCTTGATTGATCGCATCCAGCAGACCCACCAGTGTCGAGCTGTGTTTGCGGTGCGTGAACAGCGCCAGCAGGGCCATGCTTCGGATGCCCTCGCCCAGTGAAGCCTGGTTCACCACCGCGAGCAACGTCGGTTCCCAATCCGGATTGGCGGGTGCATGAATCAATGCGCTCAACAACACGTCCGCCACCATGTCCTGCCCGGCCGACAAAGAAGTCGCTTGGCCCAGGCGACCGAGCCAGTTCAACACAAAGGTCGTCATGTCGGCTTGAACAAGCGGCACATGGGCCGGGGCTTGCCGCCAGTGGTAGGTATCGTGGCGTGCCTTGGGGTTGCCCTCCAGTTGTTGAATGAGCGTCTGTTTGTCGGCAGGGGACAGCAGCGACAGATCGCCGTAGTTGAGAACAGCTGAAGGATCGACCTCGAAAACCAGGGTGCGCATGGGTTCGCACATAGCAGCCAACCAGCCAGCCAGCCCACGGAGGTTGCCGACCAGATATTGACCCGGTGCGATCATCAAGGCGCCGAGTCGCGAGGCCAGGAGTTCGCCGCCACGTATCCGTTTGCTCAGCAGACGGGCGGCAAGGTACTCGGCGATGGTGCGGTGGGCCGGTGCATTGGTGGCGGGTTTGGTAAAGAGCCGTCGCGAGAGCACCGCCTGTATGGCCTCGGGTGTGATGGAGCTCGTGCGCAGGGTGTCCAGGACGCTGGCGAGATGAACGGTGTGGGGTGCGGTGTCGCTGGAAGAACCTTCGGTCAGCGCTGGGCTGTTGCTCATCAGCATGAGCGCGCACAGCCAGCCGGCCGCGTCGAGCAATTGCTCTTCGCTCTGGAGGCCCTTTGCCGTCTGCATTTGTTGGTGGCGCGGGTTGGCCTCCTGCAGCAGAGCATGGCAGGCCAGTTCATACGCGTCTCGCCGGGTCTTGGGCCATTGGCCGTTTGAGTGTTGGACGGCCAGGGTCAACAGCTCCAGCGATTTGGGGTTGCCGAGCATGGCGTCGAAGCCCCAGCGCTCTGCCTCGTGTTGGAAGTCCTCGGGTTTTTCGATGCCAAGGTGTACCAGTACCGCCCGTTGCTGCCTTGTATCGAGCGGGTTGAGGGAAAAGACGCGGATGGGTTTGCCTGAGGATGCCGCAACGAGGTCTTCTCGGTCTTTGGCATGCCAGTCAGCCACCCGGCAAGCGATTGCAAACTGTTGAAGGTGGCTTTGGTCAATCTGTTTGCGGACTTCTCGCCAGACGGTTGTTCCGCCTTCTGCTCGCGCCTCATCCAGTGCATCGATCAAGACCATGCGGTTGGCCGCGTCTGTGATGGGGGAGCGGCTGATGAACTGATCGGCTGTGAAGCGCAGGCCTTGGGTCAATGCTTCCAAGGCTTTCATGGACTCGGATTTGCCCATGCCGGGTTCTCCCAGCAGCACGAAGACCGGCAGTTCAGCCAGTTGCCTGACGGTCATGACCGAGCTGGTACCACCGCGTAGGTCGCCCGAGGGGGCGTCGCCGTCCGGCAGCTCGGTACATAGGCGATCCAGCGGGTTTACTGGCCACATGGTCAAGACTCCGACAGCCAGTCGCCCGGCGTACGGGTAAGGGCCTCTGCGATGGCCAGATCGTTTCCGCCAACAACGGTGGTGCGAACGCCGAGTCTGGCGTGTTTCTCTGCAAATGCGTGCAGACCCTTGAGATCACTTGGTTTGTAGGGAGCGGATTTCACTTCGAGGGCGCAGATGCGGTCACCATGCTGTAGCACGAAATCGACTTCATGCGGACTCTCACGCCAGTAGCTCACGCTCAGCCCATCGGATGCCGTGTTGATCAGGTGTGCTCCGACACTGCTCTCGACAAGGTGCCCCCAAAACGTCGGGTCGTTTCGAGCGTGCGCGAAGGTCTTTCCGCTGTAGACAGATAAGAAGGCCGTGTTGAGCACGTTCAGCTTGGGTGGGGCCGCTCGTTGCCTGATGGCTTGGGCCGCGTATTTCTCCAGACCGGCCAGCAGTCCTGCCGCTCGAAGCAGTTGGAGGTAGTGGGTCAGCGTGGTGGTATTTCCGGCCCCCTCAAGCTGTACCAGTAGCTTGGTCACAGCGACTATCTGGCCCGAGTAAATGCATCCAAGCTTGAAAAGTTGTTGCAGAACGGGTGGCTTTTCAATACGTGCGAGCGCCAGGATGTCCTTGACCAGATTGGGTTCGATCAGGCTGTGCAGCACTTCGTCGCGCCAGCGGGCTTCTTGGCCCTCCAACACCCAGGTCGCTGGACCGGGGTAGCCACCGAAGTAGATATATTGGTCCAGCGTGAAGCCGAAGCAGTCGCGCATTTCGCTGTATGACCAATGGCTCATCTGCAGCAGTTCGAATCGGCCCATCAGGCTTTCGCCCAAACCGCGCTGCATCAGCAGCGGGGCTGAGCCCAGCACCACGACGTGCATGGGCAGGTCCTGGGCGCGGTCCTGATCCCACAAGCCTTTGACCACGCTGGACCAGTTGGGGATGTGCTGGATTTCGTCGAAGACCAGCACATAGGTATCGCGGTCGGGAGGTGTATCTGTTTGGGGCGATATCGTCTTGTCGCGCGGACGGTGCCACCACGCCAGAGCCTCTTCTCGGCCTTCATGCCAGCGTGTGATCAGCCACGATGCATCGCGTGGAGCTGGGTTTAGCCCAAGGGGCCGGAAAGCCGGGATGGAGGCGCCACCGCTGCTGAAATCAGGTGTGTCTGGCCTTGCTTCAGGTGCATCGACCGCGTGAAATCGGTATGAACCTGCTGGGCGTGACTTGAGAACCTGGTGGACCGCGGTGGTCTTGCCTACCTGTCTGGGGCCAGCAATGACGAGAAGCCGACGCACCGCCTCGTGCAGTCTGTCTTCAAGCAACAGGGTGGCGCTTCGTCGGTAATTTTCCATGATTGAGTTATTTTACTCAATCATGGAAATACTCAACTACATCCGTTGTGCTGCTTCCAGGTCGCTTCATGGCCGATCGCTTTGGCGAAGGCCGGTACCTGGCAGCGTTCGGCTTCCGCTTTGGGGTCGGTGGGGACGCCGGCCACGGGCTTCAGGCCCATCTCTTCCAGCGTCGCCATGTCGTCGAAGCCGCCCAGCGGGCCGGTTTCGTCCACCCAGCCCTTGGCCAGCGTGAGGGCGCCCACGAACAGCACCAGCACGACCGCCTGGGGCAGGGCGATGCCCCAGCCCGGGCGCCGGGCCGGCACTTCGCACACGCCGCCGGGGCAGAGCTGCGCCTTCTCGCGGTTGAAGACGTTGTAGAGCTTGCAGCCCAGGCAGATGCCGAAGGCGGTCTCGAAGAACATCAGCGTCAGGCAACTGGCGCAGACCAACATGTTCACCGGACCCATGAAGCGGTTGAGCACCATCAGGTACAGCATGGCGATGCCCAGCAGCAGGCCCAGGCCCCAGTCGAAGCGCTTTTGCGGTGCGCCCACCCATTCGGGCGTCTGGTGGCGCACGATCCAGCCGCCCACAATCATGCTGGGCGCCCAGCGCGGGTTGAGCATGCGCAGCGTCATGTCGATCAGGAACACGATCACGAACAGGCGCGTGGGCTGGTAGTTGGCCGTGAGCAGGGCATTCATGAAGGACACCACGGCGGGGAAGCACAGCAGGCCGGCGGCGGCGCGCACCGTGCGTTCGTTGACCACGCGCACCGGGTGGCCGTTCACGGTTTCGCCAAACTGGAACAGGTTATTCATGGTTGTCTCCGAATATTCGGATGGTGATGGTATCGAGGTCTGAGTCACGTGGCGTGGGGAAATTCCCTCGGGGCCCCCGATTCGCCGCTCAAACCGGAGTGGCTTCCGCCCCGAACGGTTCTTACGCTTTGGGCCGCGGGTCAGCGTCCAGCGCTTTGAGTTTTCGGTAAAGCGAGCGCTCACTGATGCCCAGACGCTCGGCCAGCTCGGCGCGGCTGCCGGTGTGGTGCGCCACCATTTCGCGCAGCGCGGCGCGTTCCAGCGCCTTGAGGTCGGCGGGCCGTCCGTCCGGCGCTCCGCCCGGGCCGTTGGCGGCGGGGCGCGGGCCGGGCGCAACGGTGGGGCGCGGTGCCGGGCGGCGCCCGGTGGCGATCGCTTCGCGCACGTGTTCGGCTTCGATGCGGTCGCCGTCGCAGAGCAGGGCGGTGCGCTCCAGCAGGTTGCGCAGTTCGCGCACGTTGCCGGGGTAGTCCTGCGCTTCCAGCACGGCGAGTGCGGCCGGGCTGAGCTGCAGGCGGCGCGGTTCGGCCACGCGCTGCAGCAGGGCGGGCGCGAGCAGCGCCACGTCGCCGCGGCGCTCGCGCAGCGAGGGCAACTGGATCGGGAAGGTGCACAGGCGGTAATACAGGTCTTCGCGGAAGCGGCCCTCGGCCACCATGCGCTCCAGATCGCGGTGGGTGGCCGAGACCACGCGGATGTCGGCGTGGCGCAGCTCGGTGCTGCCCACGCGGCGGTAGGTGCCGGTTTCCAGCAGGCGCAGCAGTTTCACCTGCATGGGCAGCGGGATGTCGCCCACCTCGTCAAGGAACAGCGTGCCGCCGCTGGCCGCCTCCACCAGGCCGCCCTTGGCCGTGCTCGCCCCGGTGAAGGCGCCGCGTTCGTGGCCGAACAGTTCGGACTCGAACAGGTTCTCCGGCAGGCTGGAGCAGTCCACCGCCACCAGCGGCTTGCCCGCGCGCGGGCTGGTTTCGTGGACGGCGCGCGCCACCAGCTCTTTGCCGGTGCCCGATTCGCCCAGCAGCAGCACGGTGGCGCGCGAGGGCGCTACGCGCGCCACCAGCGCGAGCATGCGCTGGAAGGCCTCGGAGCGACCGATCAGGCCCTGGGCCGCGGGCTGGCTTTGGGCCACGCGCAGCGGCTCCATCTTCTCGATATAGAACGCGGGTTCGCCGTCCGGCCCGGGCAGGGGCACGAGCTCGATGTTCACGTACTCCTCGCCCTGGGGCGTGTGGTGCAGGTGCATCACGCGCTCGCGCTGGCCCGAGGCGCGCGACTGCGCCAGCGGGCAGGACTCGCCGGCCTGGTCGCAGGGCACGGCGAAGTGGTGCGAGACCTCGTAGCAGCAGCGCCCGACCACGCTGCGCTCGGGGCTGTACTGGCGCCGGTAGGCCGCGTTGGCGGCCAGGATGCGGTAGCGCGCATCAAACAGGATGTGCGGCTCGGGCAGGCCTTCGAGGAAGGCGGTGAGTTCGGGCAGGGGTTGCAAGCGGGCTCCTCGGGCGGCCGGTGGGGTGGCATGGCGGCTGCCATTTTCTGCCAAAACTGGCAGTTGTGTCAGTGTGGTGGCGGCGGGCTGCCTGGGTTGGTTTCGGCAAGTGCCTGATATGTAACCACTTTTTCGCCTGGTAACGGATGGCACGTTTCTTGGGATGCAGGAAGCAGCCCGCTGACCAGCCATGAACCTCCAAGACCGATCCCTGATGCGCAAGCTCGCCATCGCCCTGGCGATCAAGCTGCTCGTGCTCACCGGTCTGTGGTGGGGCTTCGTGCGCGAGCAGCGGGTGCCGGTGGACACCGACGCCGCCGCCGCGCAAATGCTCGGGCCCGGCCCGATGAAGACTTTGACCCCACAGGAGTGATGCCGTGATTTCGGAACAGCTTGTCGACCTCTCCCGCCTGCAGTTCGCTGCGACGGCCATGTACCACTTCCTCTTCGTGCCGCTGACGCTGGGCATGGTCTGGCTGCTGGTGATCATGGAAAGCGTGTACGTGATGACGGGCAACGTGGTCTGGAAGGACATGACCCGCTTCTGGGGCAAGCTCTTCGGCATCAACTTCGCGCTCGGCGTGACCACGGGCATCACGCTCGAATTCCAGTTCGGCACCAACTGGGCCTACTACTCGCATTACGTAGGCGACATCTTCGGCGCGCCGCTGGCCATCGAGGGCCTGATGGCCTTCTTCCTCGAATCGACCATGATCGGCCTGTTCTTCTTCGGCTGGGAGCGGCTGAGCAAGACGCAGCACCTGATGGTGACCATCCTGATGGCGGTGGGCACCAACCTCTCGGCGCTGTGGATCCTGATCGCCAACGGCTGGATGCAGAACCCGGTGGGCGCGGAGTTCAGCTTCGAGACCATGCGCATGGAGATGACGGACTTCTGGGCCGTGCTGTTCAACCCGGACGCACAGGCCAAGTTCGTGCACACCGTCTCGGCCGGCTACGTGACCGGTGCGATGTTCGTGCTCTCGATCAGCAGCTGGTACCTGCTCAAGGGCCGCGACATCGAGTTCGCCAAACGCAGCTTCCGCGTGGCCGCGGCCTTCGGTCTGGCTTCGGTGCTGAGCGTGATCGTGCTCGGCGACGAGTCGGGCTACACCGTGGGCGAGGCGCAGCAGACCAAGATGGCCGCGCTCGAAGCCATGTGGGAAACCGAGCCGGCGCCGGCTGGCCTCAAGCTGATCGCCGGCATCAACGAAGCCGAGCAGAAGAACGACTGGGAGATCGAGATCCCTTGGGTGATGGGCCTGATCGGCACGCGCTCGGTGAGCCAGCAGATTCCCGGCATCCACGAAATCAAGGCCAAGAACCGCGAACGTATCCAGAGCGGCATCCACGCCGTGACCGCGCTCGAAGCCCTGCGCGCGAACCGCGACGACGCGGCGGCCAAGGTCCTGTTCGAACAGCACAAGGCCGACCTGGGCTTCGGCCTGCTGCTCAAAAAATACGTGGTGGACGTGCGCCAGGCCACGCCACAGATGATCCAGCAGGCCGTGGACAGCACCGTGCCGCGCGTGACGCCCATGTTCTGGAGCTTCCGCGTCATGGTCGGCCTGGGCTTCCTGATGCTGGCGCTGTTCGGTCTGGCCTTCTGGAGCACGCTCAAGCTGCAGTGCGCCGCGCGCCCCTGGCTGCTCAAGTGGGCGCTGTGGATGCTGCCCGCGCCCTGGATCGCTTGCGAGCTGGGCTGGTACGTCGCCGAATACGGCCGCCAGCCCTGGACCATCTACGGTGTGCTGCCCACCCACCTGTCGGTCTCCACGCTCAGCGTGGGCAGCCTCTACGGCTCGCTGGCCGGCTTCATCGGCTTCTACACCGTGCTGCTGGTGGTGGAGATGGTCCTGATGGTCAAGTTCGCGCGCATCGGCCCCGGCAGCCTGGGCACGGGGCGCTACCAGTACGAGCCCTTGCAACCCGCCGCACACGGCTGAACCGGAGGACACAAGCATGTTTGACTATCAAACCCTCAAGCTGATCTGGTGGCTGCTCGTCGGCGTGCTGCTGGTGGGCTTTGCCATCATGGACGGCCACGACATGGGCGTGGGCACGCTGTTGCCCTTCGTCGGGCGCAGCGACATCGAGCGCCGCGTGGTGATCAACACCGTCGGCCCGCACTGGGACGGCAACCAGGTCTGGTTCATCACCGGCGGCGGCGCCATCTTCGCGGCCTGGCCGCTGGTCTACGCCACCGCCTTCAGCGGCTTCTACTGGGCCATGCTGGCGGTGCTGTGGGCGCTGTTCTTCCGCCCGGTGGGCTTCGACTACCGCAGCAAGATCCACAACGCCACTTGGCGCAGCACCTGGGACTGGGGCCTCTTCGTCGGGGGCTTCGTTCCGCCGGTGACCTTCGGTGTGGCCTTCGGCAACCTGCTGCAGGGCGTGCCCTTCCAGTTCGACAGCTATCTGATCTCCACCTACACCGGCACGTTCTGGCAACTGCTCAACCCCTTCGCCCTGCTGGCCGGCGTGGTCAGCAGCGCCATGATCACGCTGCAGGGCGCCACCTACCTGGCGCACCGCACCGAGGGCGTGGTGCAGGCGCGCACGGTCAAGGCCGGCATGGGCGCGGCGCTGGTGATGGTGCTGGGCTTCATCGCCGCCGGGGTCTGGCTGCAGTTCATCGACGGCTATCGCATCAGTTCGGTGATCGACCCCTCGGCCCTGCCCAACCCCATGGGCAAAACCGTGGTGCGCGAGGCCGGCGCCTGGATGGCCAACTACGCCGCCCAGCCCCTGTTGTGGTTGTTGCCGGCCATCGGCGTGGTGGGGGCCTTGCTGGCGGCTTTGCTGCTGTGGCGGCGCCGCACGCTCAGCGCCTTCGTGGCCTCGTCGCTGGCCATCGTCGGCGTGATCGGCACTGCCGGCGCCTCCATGTTTCCGTTCGTCATGCCGTCGAGCAGCCAGCCCGCGGCCAGCCTCACGGTGTGGGACAGCGTCTCCAGCCACCTCACGCTAGCCATCATGTTCTGGGCCACGCTGATCTTCATGCCGCTGATCGTGCTCTACACGTCCTGGGCCTACCGGGTCATGCGCGGCAAGGTCACCGTCGCCTTCATCCGCGAGAACGAGCACGGCGCGTACTGAGCCTTTTGAGCCAAAACAAGAGGGATTACCCATGGCGGTATTGATCGAACGCAAGGACGGGCCGCATCCGCTGCGGTGAGATGCACCTTCCGTTCGATTCCATCCACCCCACGAGCAGGAGACAAAACATGAATCAACATAGGCATCTGTACCCGCCACCACGACAGCGCCGCAGCCCATGGCGGGCGCTGGCCGCGGGGCTGGCGCTCGCGCTGGCTGCATCCCTGGCCGGTGCCACGGCCGCCGCCCCAGCGCCCGAGCTCAGCGCCGCTCAGGCGCTGGCCGCGGCGCCCATGTCATCCAAATCCACCGCCGACCACAGCAAGTTCAAGGAGCTGCAGGGCCCGTTCGCCAGCGGCTCCGAAGTCACCAAGGTCTGCCTGAGCTGCCACACCGAAGCCGGCAAGCAGGTCATGGGCACGCGCCACTGGACCTGGGAGTACACCAACCCCGACACCGGGCAGAAGCTGGGCAAGAAAACCATGCTCAACAGCTTCTGCATCGGCGACCGTTCCAACGAAGCCTTCTGCCAGGCCTGCCACATCGGCTACGGATGGAAGGACAAGACCTTCGACTTCCACAACGAGAGCAAGGTGGACTGCCTGGCCTGCCACAACAGCGGCGGCTACAAGAAGCCACCGGGCATGGCCGGTGAGGTGCCCACCGAGCGCACCGAGCTGCCGCCCGGCTCGGGCAAGTTCATCGATCCGGTGGACCTCGCCATGGTGGCCCAGCACGTGGGCAAGACCCGCACCGCCAACTGCGGCACCTGCCACTACAACGGCGGTGGTGGCGACGGCGTGAAACACGGCGACCTCGATTCCTCGCTCAACAAGGCGAGCAAAGAGCTGGACGTGCACTTGGCGAGCAAAGCCAGCGGTGGCGCAGGCTTCACCTGCGCCACCTGCCACCAGTCCGACGGCCACCAGATCGCGGGCAGCCGCATCAGCATGACCGCCTCCGACCCGCACGGCCCCATGCTGCGCGGCGACACGGTGCACGCCGGGCGCAACGCCGCCACCTGCCAGAGCTGCCACGGCGACAAGCCGCACAAGCAGCCCTCGCTGAGCGTGGAGCTGCTCAACAACCACACCAACAAGCTGGCCTGCCAGAGCTGCCACATCCCCGCGTTCGCGCGCGGCGGCATCGCCACCAAGATGGCTTGGGACTGGTCCACCGCGGGCCAGCTCACGCCCGAAGGCAAGCCGATCCAGAAGAAGGACGAACACGGCCACGTGATCTACGACAGCAAGAAGGGCGACTTCAAACTCGCGGAGAACGTGGTGCCCGAGTACCTGTGGTTCAACGGCACAGTGAACTACACAACGCAGGACATGAAGATCGACCCGACCCAGGTGCTCAAGATCAACCGCTTCATGGGCAGCCCCGACGACCCGAAGGCGCGCATCTGGCCGGTCAAGCGCTTCCAGGGCAAGCAGCCCTACGACAAGGTGCACCTGCAGCTGCTGGTGCCACACACCGCCGTGCCCGACGACACCGCGTTCTGGTTCAACTTCGACTGGGACAAGGCCTTGCAGGCCGGCGCCACCGCCACCGGTCAGCCCTACAGCGGGCAACACGGTTTCGTGAAGACCGAGATGCTCTGGCCCATCACCCACATGGTCGCGCCGTCCAGGGACGCGGTGGCCTGTGCCTCGTGCCACACCGGCGCGGCCCAGAGCCGTCTGGGCAGCCTGCCCGGCGTCTACCTGCCCGGGCGCGACAGCCAGCCCTGGATCGACCGCCTGGGCTGGCTCGCCGTGGTGGGCGCTCTGGGTGGTGTGCTCGTGCACGCCATCGCTCGCATCGTCACCCGTCGTCGTTCAACCACCGGAGGCCACTGACATGGAACACGCAACCATCGCCCAGCCCGCCGGTGACACCGCGCCGGCCCGCATCTACATCTACAAACGCTACGAGCGCTTCTGGCACTGGTCGCAGGCGCTGCTGATCATCGCCATGCTCATCAGCGGTTTCGAGGTGCACGGCAGCTACCACCTGCTGGGCTTCGAGCCCGCAGTGCGCCTGCACACCCTGGCCGCCTGGCTGCTGCTCATGCTCTGGGCCTTCACCATCTTCTGGCAGTTCACCACCGGTGAATGGCGCCAGTACCTGCCAACGCACAAGCGGGTGATGGCCATGGCGACGTACTACAGCTGGGGCATGTTCCGTGGCGAGCCCAACCCGTTCCACAAGACGGTGCAGAAGAAGCACAACCCGCTGCAGCGCCTGGCCTACCTGGGTCTGCTGGCCATGATCTCGCCGCTGATCTGGGGCTCGGGCCTGCTCTACCTGTTCCGCGCGGTCTGGCCTTCGCTCGGCATTGACCAGTGGCTCACGCTGGAGTGGGTGGCCTGGGCGCACACGGCGGGTGCCTTCCTGATGCTCACCTTCTTCATCGTGCACGTGTACCTGACCACCACCGGCCACACGCTCACGGCGCACATCAAGGCCATGGTCACGGGTTGGGAAGAGCTGCACGACGACGACACCCATTCCGCGGACACCCCGTCCGCCCCGCCGCAAGGCCACTGAGGAGTTCACCATGTCACACGCCCCTGCATTGCCCCTGCCTCCCGATTCCGGCATGGACCCGGAGCGCCGCACCTGGCTGCTGGCCACCGGCGCCATGGGCGCGGCCGCCACCGCCGCCGTGGCGGTGCCCTTCGTGGCCAGCTTCGCGCCCAGCGAGCGCGCCAAGGCGCAGGGCGCGGCCGTGACGATGGACCCGACGACGGTCGCGCCCGGCGAGCTGAGGACCGTGGAATGGCGCGGCCAGCCGGTGTGGGTGATGCGGCGCACGCCCGAGATGCTGGCCAGCCTGGAGGGCATCACCGACCTGGCCGATCCGGCCTCCCGGAAACAGCAGCAGCCCGGCTACGCCACCAACACCCACCGCTCCATCAAGCCCGAGCTGTTCGTGACGGTGGGCATCTGCACCCACCTGGGCTGCTCGCCCGTGACCCTGCCCGAGGGCACGGCCAACCCCAGCGTGCCGGCCGACTGGAAGGGCGGTTTCTTCTGCCCCTGCCACGGCTCCACCTTCGACCTCGCGGGCCGCGTGTTCAAGAACAAACCCGCGCCCACCAACCTGGTCGTGCCGCCGCACAAATACCTGGCCGACGGCAGCCTGCTGATCGGCGAGGACGACAGCGGCGCGGCCTGAACTTCACCTTTTTGACTGGAGAAACACATGTGGTACTTCGCCTGGATGCTCGGGGTCGGCTTCGCGGTCCTGCTGGCCATTCTCAACGCCATGTGGGGCGAACACGAAGAGGCCCGCGCCCTGGCGCGCGGGACACCCGAGTGAACCCCGCACCCGCGCCCGCCTCGGGTGGCCCGCCGGCGGCCCTGGCTCCGGTGGTCAGCCGTGTGCACGCCCCCAGCCTGTTGGCGGCGCTGGCCATCATGCTGGTGGGCGGCGTCTACCCGCTGCTGTTCGCCGACGCCAGCGGCCAGGCCGACCACGGCCTGGCCATGGCCCTGTTCTGGGCCATGAGCGCCGGGCTGGTGCGCGGCGTGGGCTTCGTGCCGCGCTGGTTCGGCTGGCGCTGGCTGTTCTCCGGCTGGGCCTGCGCCGCCGGCCTGTTGCTCGCGGCCTGGCTGCGCTGGGGGGCCTGAGGTGCTGTTCCACATCCTGCACGACGAGCGCGACGGCGATCTGAGCTATCTGCTGGCCGACACCGGCGCGCGCGAAGCCGTGGTGGTCGATCCGCACAGCCGCGACCTGCCGGTGCTGCAGGCCCTGCTGAACGAACGCGATCTGCGCCTGCGCTGGGTGCTGCGAACGCATCAGCACGACCGCCTGCTGACACAGGAGTTCGCGGGCCTGGCCCGGCTCGGAGCGCCGCTGGTGCAGGGGGAGCGGCGCGATGGGGTGCTTCAGCCCGCCGAGGGGGCCTTGCTGCCGTTTGGTCACGAATTCGTGCGCGTGCTGGCCACGCCCGGCCACACCGCCGACTGCCTGAGCTTCGTCTGGCGCGACCGCGTGTTCTGCGGCGGCCTGCTCGCCGTCGATGCCTGCCCGCGCCAACCCCGGCCGGCCGAGCCGGCGGCCCTCTGGGACAGCGTGACCCAGCGTGTCTTCACCCTGCCCGACGAAACCCTGCTGTTCGCCGGCCACGAGAGACGCGCACGTGCCGTGAGCACCGTGCTGGAGCAACGGCGCTGGCACCCGTTCTTCGCGGGCCTCACCCGCGACGAATACCTGGCCCGTGTCGCGGCGCTCGGTGCCCCGACCGCCCATCAGGGGCGGTTGCATTCTCCAATCCCTGACCCCAACTGACCATCATGAACCCCAGCTACGCCTTCATCGTTGAAATCGAACAATCCATCGTCACCGCGACCGAGACCCTGCGCGCGGCCCTGGCCTCCGAAAAAATGGGCATCGTCAGCGAGGTGGACGTGCAAGCCACGCTCAAGAACAAACTCGGCCTGGACAGCCACCCCCAGCGCCTGCTGGGCATCTGCTCACCCGGCATCGCACACGCCCTGATGGCGGCCGAACCCGACATCGGCGCGCTGCTGCCCTGCGGTGCCTCAGTGGCCGAAGCCGTCGCCGGTCGCACCCGCATCGCGGTGCAGGACCCGCTCGTGATCGCAGTGCAAAGCCAGAACGCCCAGGTGCGTGAAGCCTGCGAGCGTGCGAGCGAGGCCTTGCACCGCGTGGTGGAGCGTCTGAAAACGGCGGTGGCGGCATGAGCGGACCGACCCGCATCACCGTCATCGGCGCTGGTTTCGGGGCCTTGTCCACCGTGCGAGAAATCCGCCGGCGAGACCGCGCGGCCGAGATCACGCTGATCGCGCCGCGCGCCGAGCTGCACTACCTGCCCGGCATCATCTGGATTCCCTGCGGCCTGCGCACGCGCGATCAGTTGATCGTTCCGCTGGACAACTTCTTGCGGCGCATGAACGTGCGCCACGTGATGGGCGAAGTCACCGGTTTGCGTGAGGGCGGTCGGGTGGTGGACACCACGGCCGGCGAAGTGGCGAACGATGCGCTGGTCATCGCCAGCGGTGGGCGTTTCATCAAAAAGCTGCCGGGCATCGAACACGCCATCACGCCGTGCGAAGGCATCGCGGCGGCGGAAGCGATCTGCGACCGCCTGCGTGCCATGACCGGCGGAACCATCGCCGTCGGCTTCGCCGGCAACCCCAACGAACCCAGCGCCGTGCGCGGCGGCCCGATGTTCGAATTCCTGTTTGGCATCGACGAACAGCTCAAGCGAGAAGGGCGGCGTGAGCACTTCAAGCTCGTGTTCTTCAACCCCTCGACCGAACCGGGCAACCGGCTCGGCCCGAAAGCGGTGAAGCACCTGCTGGTGGAGATGGAACGCCGCGGCATCCAGACGCATCTGGGCCACAAGATGGTCCGATTCGAGGCCGACCGCGTGGTCACCGAAGGCGGCGAGTTCCCGGCCGACCTCATCCTGTTCATGCCCGGCATGACCGGCAACGCCTGGTTCGACCAGACCGATCTGGCCCGCTCGCCCGGCGGCCTGCTCAAGGCCGACGCCCAGTGCCGCGTCGAAGGCAGTTCGCACGTGTACGTGGTGGGCGACTCGGGCAGCTTTCCGGGGCCGGACTGGATGCCCAAGCAGGCCCACATGGCCGATCTGCAGGCCGCTGCCGCCGCCCAGAACGTGTTGGCGGGTTTGCGCGGGGAGACGCCGGGTGCCACTTTCAAGGTCGAGCTCATCTGCATCATCGACGCCATCGACCACGGCACGCTGGTGTTCCGCGACCCGCGGCGCCAGATCATCCTGCCGTCCTCGCGCCTTTTCCACTGGGCCAAGCGCTTCTTTGAAGGCACCTACCTGAGGAAATACCGATGAACACCGAAACCGCCGCCACCCCCTACGACGCCCTGGGCGGCGCCGAAGGCCTGCACAGCCTCGTCGACCGCTTCTACGAGCTGATGGACGAGCTGCCCGAGGCCTACGCCGCGCGCCGCATCCATCCCGAGAGCCTGGCCGGCGCCAATGAAGCCCTGTTCGAGTTCCTCTCGGGCTGGTTCGGCGGCCCACCGCTCTACACCGAAAAGAAAGGCCATCCGCGCCTGCGCATGCGCCACATCCCGTACGCCATCGGTCCGACCGAGCGCGACGAGTGGATGCTGTGCATGCGCACCGCGCTGACCGAGCAGGTGGCCGACGAGCCCCTGCGCGCCGGCCTGCTCAACGCCTTCACCCAGATGGCCGACCACATGGTCAACACCGGCGAGCGCGCCGGTTGCGGCCACGGCCAGGCGCAAGGCCAGTCGTGCGAGACCGCATGAAAAAGCGGCTCGTTGCCCTGGCGCTGGCCCTCGCGCTGCCCCTGTGCGCGCTCGCCGGCCCCATCGAACCAGGCCGCCCCTTGCCGGCGCTGCGCCTGAAGAACCAGCACGACCGGGACTGGACGGTGCCGGCTGGCACACGGCTGCTCGTGTTCGCCGCCGGGCGCAAGGCCTCGAACCTGGTGCTGGCCGTGCTCGGGCCGCAGCACCAGGGGTTTCTGGCCAGCCGCCACGCGGTCTACCTGGCCGACATGAGCCGGATGCCCGGACTCATCACCCGCAGCTTCGCCTTGCCCGCGCTGCGCGAGCAGCCCTTCGAGGTGGGCGTGTCGCTCGACGAAAACCTGCTCGCCGGCTGGCCCCGCCAGGACGACGCGGTGACGCTCATCGGTGTGGAGGCCGGCCGCGTGACCCACTTCCAGTACGTCAGCAGCGAGGCGCAGCTGCGCACCGCGCTCGGCTTGCCGCCCTGAGCGCTCTCGCCACCGGGCCCTTCCGCCGCGCTGCGCGCCCCAATCAAAACGGCGCCCCGCAGGGCGCCGTTTCTTCGGGTGCGAAGCCGATCAGAAGGCCAGGCTGTTCACGCCGGGCTTGAGCAGGTGGGCGGCCACGTCGGCTGGCTTGGCCGGGGTCACGCCGGGGATCAGGTCGCTGGGCTTGAGGCCGGTGTTGGGCAGGTACAGCGCACACAGCTCCACCTTGGCGCCGGCCTTGATCACGCCCTGCAGCATCTGCTGCGTGCTCACGTCGCGCGGCTTGAGCTTGGGGCCTTCCTTGCCCACCACAGCCATGTCGCCCGCGGCGTCGCACAGCAGCACGCGCACCGTGGCTTTCTGCTCCAGCGCCTGGCCGGCGAGCACCAGGCCGGCGCCTTGCGCCATGGCGCTGCCGCTGTGGATGTTGACGAACAGCTCTTCGGCTTGTGCCGCGCCGGACATCAGCAGGGCGGCGGCGCCCAGGGTGATCAGCTTCTTCATGTGCGAACTCCTTGAATGGTCGGTTGGAACTCCTTCGCGAATGCGTTGGATGCCGCCATTCTTTCTATACTCACAAGAGTATCCATGAGAAAACGCAAACCCCTGCGATTGCTGCGGATTCAGGAGCATCACCATGAACGAAAACAACACCGATCCCGATCAACTGCCGCTCGTGCGCGACGAGCTCGATGTGCTGGGGGATCTGGTGCCCCTGGCCGAGCAGCGCATCATCGAGCTCGGCTGCGGCAACGCGCGACTGGCGCGCGCCTTGGTGCAGCGCCATGCGGGCAGCCAGGTGGTGGGGCTGGAGGTGGACGTCGTTCAGCACGCGAAGAACGTCTCGAGTCCCCAGGAGCGGTTGCTGTTCATGGCCGGCAGCGCCGAAGCCGTGCCGTTCCCGGACGCGGGCTTTGACGGCGCGATGATGCTCAAGAGCCTGCACCACGTGCCGCTCGCTGCCATGGACCGCGCGCTGGCCGAGGTCGCGCGGGTGGTGAAACCGGGGGGCTGGTTCTACGTGAGCGAGCCGATCTACGGCGGTGCGCTCAACGAGGTGGTGCGCCTGTACAACGACGAAGGCGTGGTGCGCCTTGCCGCGCAGGCCGCGCTGGACCGCGCGCTGGCCGCCGGCACCCACTGGGAAGCCGCGGGCGAGCGCCGCTTTGCGCAGCCCGCGCACTTCCAAGATTGGGCGGAGTTCGCGCAGCGCATGCTCTACCCCAGCTTCGCCGACCACGGCATCACGCCCGCCATCGTCGAACGCGTGCGCGCCGCGTTCGATCCACACTGCGGCCCCGACGGCGCGCACTTCATGCGGCCCCTGCAGGTGCGCTTGCTGCGCCGCAAAGGCTGACCGCGGCTCAGGCGGGGGCGTTGGCCGCCTCGGTCGTGATCACACCGCCGCCCAGGCAGACCTCGCCGTCGTACAGCACGGCGCTCTGGCCGGGCGTCACCGCCCATTGCGGCTCGGTGAAATGCAGTGTGATGCCGGTGGCGTCGGTCTGCAGCGTGCAGGGTGCGTCGGCCTGGCGGTAGCGCGTCTTGGCCGCGATGTCTGCGACCTGCGGCGCCTCGCCCGCGACCCAGCTCAGGTCTTCGGCGCGCAGGCTGGGCGAGAGCAGCCAGGGGTGGTCGTGGCCCTGCACCACCCAGAGGATGTTCTTTTCCATGTCCTTGCGCGCGACGAACCAGGGCTCGTGCTCGTTGCCGCCCTTCTGCGCGCCCTTTTCACGGATCCCTCCGATCCCCAGGCCCTGGCGCTGGCCCAGCGTGTAGAACGACAGGCCCACGTGCTTCCCGATGGTGCGGCCGTTCGGGTCCTTGATCGGCCCCGGTTCCTTGGCGATGTAGCGGTTCAGGAAATCGCGGAACGGCCGCTCGCCGATGAAGCAGATGCCGGTGCTGTCCTTTTTCTTCGCGTTCGGCAGGCCGATCTGTGCGGCGATGCGACGCACCTCGGTCTTGGGCAGCTCACCCACGGGAAACAGCGTCTTGCTCAGCTGCGCCTGGTTGAGCCGGTGCAGAAAGTAGCTCTGGTCCTTCAGTGGGTCCAGGCCCTTGAGCAGTTCGTGTTTCCCGGTCGCCGCGTTCAGGCGCACCCGCGCGTAGTGCCCGGTCGCGATCTTCTCGGCGCCCAGTCGCATGGCGTGGTCCAGGAAGGCCTTGAACTTGATCTCGGCGTTGCACAGGATGTCGGGGTTGGGCGTGCGGCCGGCCGAGTACTCGCGCAGGAACTCTGCGAACACGCGGTCCTTGTACTCGGCGGCGAAGTTGACGTGTTCGATCTCGATGCCCAGCACGTCGGCCACGCTGGCCGCGTCCACGAAGTCGATGTTCGACGAGCAGTACTCGCTGTTGTCATCGTCTTCCCAGTTCTTCATGAAGATGCCGATGACCTCGTAACCCTGCTCCTTGAGCAGGTACGCGCTCACCGCGGAGTCCACGCCCCCGCTCAAACCCACCACCACACGCTGTTTGTTTGCCATCCGGGGATTATCCCAGCCGCGTACCAGGGCCTGGGCGCGGTCGACATGGCCCAGCGCCGGCCTTCATCGGCCGGTCGGTGGCTTGCCGGTGAAAACCGCCAATTGAGCGTCGAAAGCACGCCGGTAGGCAGGGCGCGCTTCCCCGCGGGCCACGTAGGCGCAAAGGTTCGGATAGTCGTCCAGCATTCCCGATGGCTTCAACCTGAGCAGCACCGCCACCATCATCAGGTCGCCCGCGCTGAATCCACCATCGAGCCAGTTGGCACGCCCCAGGCGAGCGGAAAGTTCGCCCAGCCGAACGCGGACGCGGCCCTCGACGAGCGGCAGGCGCTGTTCGGACCAGGGCTTGTCGCCCTCCAGTAGTCTGGCGTTCTGGAGTTCAAGGATCGGCGGCTCAACCGTGTTGAGCGCGGCAAACATCCATGTGATCGCGCGCGCCCGGGCATTCGCATCGTCAGGCAGCAGGCCTGCGTGGCGTTGCGCAATATGGAACACGATCGCCCCCGATTCGAAGAGGACAAGATCGCCTTCTTCGTAGCTCGGGATCTGCCCGAACGGATGAAGCGCGCGATGCGCGGGCTCCTTCATGGCGCCGAAGGAAACCAGACGAACCTCGTAGGCTTGGCCCGCTTCTTCAAGCGCCCAGCGAACGCGCATGTCGCGCGCGAGTCCCTTGCCACGATCGGGCGACCGTTCAAAGGCGGTGATGGTGGGGGTCATTGGAAAGGTCATGGCAATTTCTCCTTGGCTGGGTATCTGGTTGAGCGCCGGTAACGCCATCTGGCCGCTCACTGACCCGACGTTCGAGACGGGCTGGAATCGACAACGGGGGCGGTTTCCGTCGTGGGTGCCGTGAAAGCCCAGACCGGGGCATGACCCGATTCCAGTCGTGGGTACGGCTTCATCGGATCGGCGCCGTGGCGTAAGGTCGCCCCTGAGCGCTGCCCCAGGGCAGTTTTCCATGGCGTCGAAGCGCCCCCGCAACGCATGACACGGTCCAGCCCAGGGCGCAGCCGGGCAGTCCGGCGGGGGTGCTTCATCTCAGGAGAACCCGGATGATCAGCAAGAACACGATTTGTCTCTGGTACGACGGCACCGCGCTGGATGCCGCGACCTTCTATGCCGAAACCTTTCCGGACAGCGCGGTGGGCGCGGTCTATCGTGCGCCGGGCGACTATCCCTCGGGCAAGCAGGGCGATGTCCTGACGGTGGAGTTCACGGTGATGGGCATCCCTTGTCTCGGTCTGAACGGGGGCCCGGCGTTCAAGCACAGCGAAGCGTTCTCGTTCCAGGTCGCGACCGACGATCAGGCCGAAACGGACCGCTTGTGGAACGCGATTGTCGGCAACGGTGGTCAGGAAAGCGCGTGCGGCTGGTGCAAGGACAAATGGGGGTTGTCGTGGCAGATCACCCCCCGCGCCTTGACGGCCGCGATCGCCGATCCCGATCCGGCGGCGGCCAAGCGCTCGTTCGAAGCCATGATGGAGATGAGAAGGATCGACATCGCCGCGATCGAAGCGGCCCGACGCGGCTGACGCGTGCCGATGCCGACCGCCATGCCGAGGCGGGCCTCCATCAACAAATTTGACGCCAACCTGCAAACGGCTAGAACCCACGCGCCGGGCCTGCGTCCTAAAGTCTGAGCCATCGCCACCGCCCGGTGGCTCTGCGAAAGACCAGGATGCCCCGACTGCCCACGCTCTTCATCTCCCACGGCTCACCCACCTTCGCCATCGAACCCGGCCTGGCCGGCCCGGCGCTCACCGCCCTGGGCAAGACGCTACCGCGCCCGAAGGCCGTGCTGGTGGTCTCGCCGCACTGGATGACGCGCGAGCCGCGCGTGTCCACCAGCGCCGCGCCGCAGACCGTGCACGATTTCGGCGGCTTCCCGCCAGCGCTCTACCAGTTGCAATACCCCGCGCCGGGTGCGCCAGCGGTGGCGCAGCGGGCCGTCGAGGTGCTGCGCGCCGCGGGCTGGGCGGTCGAGGCGGCCCCGCAGCAGGGGTTGGACCACGGCGCCTGGGTGCCGCTGCTGTACCTGTTCCCGCAGGCCGATGTGCCGGTGTTTCAGGTGTCGCTGCCGGCGCGGCTGGACGGCGCGCGCGCCTACGCCTTTGGGCAGGCGCTGGCGCCGCTGGCCGAGGAGGGCGTGTTGATCATCGGCTCGGGTAGCCTGACCCACAACCTCCACGAAGTGCGCTTCGACGCGCCCGACGCCCGCGCGGAAACCTACGCGGCCGAGTTCGTCGCCTGGATCCACCAGACCCTGGGTCAGCGCGACCACGCGCGCCTGCAGCAGACCATGGCGGTGGCACCCCACGCGCAGCGCGCCCACCCCACGGCCGAACACCTGTGGCCGCTGATGGTGGCCGCCGGTGCGGCGGGTGCCGAGGCGCCGGCCACGCGCATCGAAGGCGGCATCACCCACGGCGTGTTGTCCATGGACGCGTACCTGTTCGGTGCAGGGCCCGACGCGGCTGCCGCTGCGCTGGCGGCCTGAAGCGGGCCGCCATGTCACAGCCCGCCACGTCAACCACCCTGCGGCTGCACGTCGCTGGCCCGCGGCGCAGTGGCGCCCTTGCGACGCGATGGAGCCATTCGGGGGGTGGACCATGAGGCCATTTCGCTGGCCGTGGTCCAGCGGTGGCACCCCGCGCTGGCGGTGCGCTGCGTGCGCCTGTCACACCACTTTCACAGCCTTGACTTATTCTGGCCTTTACCGGATTCTGCGTGCTGCAAATCCGGCGGGCGCCCGCAGCAGGGCTCACGGGCGCCTTTCTGTTCCGATCTGTCACACACCCACTCTGAAAGCGAGTTCCTCCATGAAGAACAAGTTGTCCACCCTCGTTCTGGCCACACTGGTGTTGGCCGCCGGCGGCGCCCAGGCGCAAGGCAAGACCCTGCGCCTGCTGACCTGGGGCGGTTATGTGCCCAAGGACGTGATGGAGCAGTTCACCAAGGAAACCGGTTTCAAGGTCGAGGTGACGACCTCCAACAACGAAGAGATGATCTCCAAGCTGCGCGCCACCGCGGGCGCCGGCTTCGACCTCGCCCAGCCCAGCCAGGACCGCATCGCCGGCCCGCAGACCGAGTTCAGGATCTACAAGCCGCTGGACCTGTCCAAGATCAAGGCCGATCTGTTCATCCCGTCCATGCTCGACGCGACCAAGAAAAACACCACAGTCGGCGGCAAGGTCTACGGCCTCCCGCACATCTGGGGCACCGACGGTCTGGTGGTCAACACCAAGACCTCCAAGGCCACCGACTACGCCGACCTGTGCGCGGCCGAAAACGCCGGCAAGGTCAGCATGCGCCTGAAGCGCCCGACGCTGATCGCCATGGCCTTCGCCTCCGGCAAGGACCCGTTCGCTCTTTACGGCGACGCCAAGGCCTACAGCGCGCTGATGGACGACATGGGCAAGAAGCTCACCGAGTGCAAGAAGAACGTGAAGTTCTACTGGGACGGCAAGGACCAGCTGCTCGCCGGCATCCGCTCGGGGGAACTCACCACGGCCATGATGTGGGACACCGGCGGCTGGGAGCTCAACAAGGCCAACCCCGACGTGAAGTTCATCGCGCCCAAGTCGGGCGCGCTGGGCTGGGTGGACACCTTCGCCATCCCCGCCAAAGGCAAGAACGACGCCGCCGCCTACGCCTGGATCAACTTCAACATGCGCCCCGAGATCGCCGCCAAGGTGGCGTCGTCGGCCGGCAACTTCACCGCCAGCAAGGGCGCCGACCAGATGATGGACCCGGTGCTCAAGAAACAGTTCGCCGACAGCTTCCCCGAAGCCGCGCTGAAGAACATCAAGTGGTACCCGGCCGTGCCGGCCGGCATCGAAGACATTGAAGGCCGCGTGCTCGACCGCGTCAAGGCCGCTCAGTAAGCCGTGGCGGTGCCGACACCGGCCGCGGGCGGCTCCGCCACGCACGATCTCGACATCCAGGCCGTGCGCAAACGCTATGGGGCGTTTGCGGCGGTGGATGACCTGAGCTTTTCCGTGCGGCGGGGTTCGTTCTTCTCCATCCTCGGCCCCTCGGGCTGCGGCAAGACCACGCTGCTGCGCATGGTGGCGGGCTTCATCGCCCCCGATGCCGGCGACATCGTGATCAAGGGCGCGTCCATGCGCGGCGTGGCGCCCAACCGGCGCCCGGTCAACATGGTGTTCCAGCACCTCGCGCTGTTCCCCATGATGAGCGTGGGCGAGAACATCGCCTACGGCCTGGAGCGCCGCGGCATCAAGGGCGCCGCCGCCAAGGCCAAGGTGACCGACATGCTCCAGCGCGTGGGCCTGCCCGGCAGCGAAGGCAAGCGCATCGACCAGCTCTCGGGCGGGCAGAAGCAGCGCGTGGCCATCGCCCGCTCGCTGGTGCTGGAGCCCGCGCTGCTGCTGCTCGATGAGCCGCTGGGCGCGCTCGACCTCAAGCTGCGCGAGCACATGAAGGTGGAGCTCAAGCAACTGCAGGCCGAGGTGGGCACCACCTTCGTCTACATCACGCACGACCAGTCGGAAGCGCTGGTCATGTCCGACCAGGTCGCCGTGATGAACCACGGCCGCTTCGAGCAGCTGGGCACGCCGCAGCAACTGTATTACCAGCCGCAGACCGCGTTCGTGGCGGGCTTCGTGGGCAACAACAACCGCTTCGAAGGCACCATCGAAGCGCGCAACGGCGAGCAGGTGCTGCTGCGCACGGCCAGTGGCATGGGCCTGTGGTCGCAGCGTGTGGGCACGCTGGATGTGGGCCAGTCGGCCACCGTGTTCATCCGGCCCGAAGCCATCGAGATCGGGCGCAGCCCGCGCGAGCTGCCCGAGGGCGCTCCGGCGTGGAGCGCCGGCGTGCAGAGCGTGTTGTTCGATGGCGGCAACTCCACCGTGCAGGTGCTCGAAGACCGGAGCCAGACGCCGCTGCACATCGCGCTGCCCCTCACCGGCCGCCTGGCCGATCTGCAGCACGGAGAAACCGTGCATTTCGCCTACCAGCCCGCGCAGGCCTGGTGTTTCCCGGCCTGAACCATGAGTACCGCCACGCACCGCCGTTTCCTTCTTGGGGTGCTGCTCGCGCCGGCGCTGCTGTGGTTGCTGGGGCTGGTGATCCTGCCGCACGTGGAGCTGCTCGTCCTGTCGCTGCAGGCGCGCGTGGGGCCGGGCGAATACGCGGCCAGCCTGGACCAGTACCGTACCTTCATGGGCGAGCCGCTGTACTGGAACACCTTCGTGCGCACGGCGGTGATGTCGGTGCTGGCCACGGTGATCACGCTGCTGTTGGCGTTCCCGGCGGCCTGGTACATCGCCAAGGTGGCCAAGGGCCGGGCCCGGCTTGTGCTGCTGGTGCTGTGTCTGCTGCCGTTCTGGGTGAGCGAGATGGTGCGCACCCTGGGCTGGCTGATCCTGCTGCGCGAAACCGGCGTGGTCTCGGGCCTGCTGCAGGCCGTGGGCCTGGCCGATCAACCGGTGGAGTTGCTGTACCACGACGCCACCATCCTGGTGGGCCTGGTGTACGCCTCGCTGCTGTTCATGGTGATCCCGCTCGTGAACAGCCTGGAGAGCCTGGACGACAGCCTGATCGAAGCCGCCTACGACCTCGGCGGCTCGACGGCCAACATCGTGCGCCGCATCGTGATCCCGCACGCCGCGCCGGGCATCGCCGCCGGCTGCATCGTGGTCTTCATGCTCTGCCTGGGCAACTACCTCACGCCGACCTTGCTGGGCGGCAAGAACTCGCTCTGGTTCACCGAGCAGATCTACACCCAGTTCATCACCCGCTTCAACTGGAACCAGGGCGCGGCGTTTGGTTTCCTGCTGCTGTTCCTCTCCAGCCTGTTGGTGTGGGCCGGACTCAAACTGACCGGCCAGCGCTTCGGCGCCGTGATGAAGGCGAGCTGACATGATCCCCAGCCTGCCCCGCCCCGCCTTGCAGCGCTTCGGCCTCGGCACCTTCGTCGCCGGCTTCTTCGTGTTCCTGTTCGTGCCGCTGCTGGTGGTCGCGCTGTTCGCGTTCAACAACGCCGACTACCCCACGCCGCCGTGGATGGGGCTCACGCTGGACTGGTTCACCGCGGACAGCGACGCGCGCACCGGTCTGCTGCACGACGCCGAACTGCTGCAGAGCATGGGCGTGAGCGCCTGGGTGGCGCTGTGGGTCACGCTGCTCTCGGTCGGCGTGGGCACCTGCAACGCGTTCCTGCTGGAGCGTTTTGAATTCCCGGGCAAGAGCGCCATTGCGTTGCTCAGCATGTTGCCGCTGGTGATCCCGGGCGTGATCCTGGGCATCTCCATCCTCGCCTTCGCCAGCCGCATCGCCAACTTCGCCGACGAGACCTGGGGCCTGGAGCTGGACTTCCTGCGACCCGGCCTGCCGCTGGTGATCCTGGGGCAGTTCTGCTACATCGTGACCATCGCCACGCTCACCATCTCGGCCAGCCTGCGCCGCTTCGACCGCACGCTCGAAGAGGCCGCCTACAACCTGGGCGCGAGCCGCCTCGCGGTGCTCTGGACCATCACCTTGCCCTACCTGCGCCCGAGCATGGTCGGTGCCGCGGCCATGGCCTTCCTGATGTCGTTCGAGAACTTCAACACCACGCTCATGCTGGTGGGCTCGGACTCGCCGCTCACGGTGCTGATGTACGGCCGCATGCGCGAGGGCGCCACGCCGGTGCTCAACGCCATCAGCCTGTTCCTGATGGTGGCCTCGGCCCTGCTGGCGCTGATGCTGCTGTGGCGCAGCGGCTCGCAGCGACCCAGCGAACACGCCTGAGTCGGTGGTGTGGGGCATGGCGCGAAGCGCCGAATCCGCGCGTTTCGCCCACCTGTAACGGGGCTCACGGGTCGTCACACTTTCATACAGGCCTCTTAAGGCTCGCTTCATGTGAACCCCTTTCAATACGCGCACCAGCACTTGCTGGGTTGCTATTGAAAAAGGATGTTCCATGAAATCATTTGTCGCCTCCGCCCTGTTGATCGCTGTCTCCGGTGTGGCTCTCGCCGGCCCGACCTGCCAAGTGCCCAAAGAGAAGTGGATGCCCGAAGCCACGTTCAAGAAGGGGCTGGAAGAAAAGGGCTACCAGATCAAGACCTTCAAGGTCTCCAAGGGCGAGTGCTACGAGATCTACGGCTTCGACAAGGCCGGCAAGAAGGTCGAGATCTATTTCGATCCCGCCACCGCGGCCATTCTCGAAACCAAGTGATTCCGATTGAACGATGAAGCCCTCTGCCACCCTTGAAGCCAGCCGACCGGTCTGGGACCTGTTTGTCCGCGTTTTCCACTGGACCCTGGTGGTCTGCGTGCTGTTGAACAGCTTCGTGCTCGACGACGGCGAGACCATCCACCAGTGGGCGGGTTACCTCGCTTCGGCCCTGGTGCTGGCGCGGGTGGTGTGGGGCTTTGTCGGATCGCGCCATGCGCGGTTCACCGATTTTTTCCCGACGCCGGGGCGCATCGCCCGCCACGTGCGCGGCATGTTGTCGGGTCGCGCCGAGTTCCACTGGGGGCACAACCCGCTGGGCGCGCTGATGATGATGGCGCTCATGGGCCTGGTGCTCGCGCTGGGCGTGACCGGCTGGATGCAGGGGCTTGACGCCTACTGGGGCGAAGAGTGGCTGCAGGATTTGCACGAGGGGATCGGCGAGGCGCTGATCATCCTGGTGGGCCTGCACGCCGCGGCCGCGCTCATCATGGGACGCATCGAGCGCGCCCGCCTCCTGAAGGCCATGGTCACGGGTGTCAAGGAACGGTACTGATGGGGACCCCACGCTGCGCGGGTCGCGGGGCCCGTGGCACACTGCCGCGCATGCCCCGCATCGATCCTTCCGAAGTCGAATTCACCGCCATCCGCGCGCAGGGTGCGGGCGGGCAGAACGTGAACAAGGTGTCCAACGCGGTGCACCTGCGCTTCGCCATCCACGCGTCGTCGTTGCCCGAGGCCATCAAGGAACGGCTGCTGGCCCTGAGCGACCAGCGCATCACCACCGAGGGTGTGGTGGTCATCAAGGCACAGACCAGCCGCAGCCTGGAGCAGAACAAGGCCGAGGCGCTGGAGCGGCTGCAGGCGCTGGTGGACAGCGTGGCCACGCTGCCCAAGGCGCGCAAGCCCACCAAGCCGACCTTCGGCTCCAAACAACGGCGACTCGAAGGCAAGGCCACGCGCTCGCAGGTCAAGCAGCAGCGCGGTCGTGTGCGCGGTCTGGATTGACTTCGGGTCCATTTCGCGCGCTTAAGATGTTTTTAGGGTTCCTTTAAGCGCTATTTAGCAGCGCGCCGAAGGGCTGGTTCCTAGACTGCTTTCCATGGCAGGCGACGCACGGGGCGTCGCCGCCACCCACGAAGCAGCCGGGCCCCGCCCGCGAAAGGAATCCCATGCAATCGAACACCCACGAACTGGCGCAGGTCGCCGCCACCGCCCAGGCCGTCGAGGCCGGAACGGGCCGCGTCAATCTGTACGCCGGTATTCACAAGGCCCTGCGCGCCTTCATGACCGACACCCTGCTGGCCGTCGGCCGGACCGACCCGGCCGACGCACAGGAGTTGGCCGCCACCCGCGAGCGCCTGGGCATGCTGCTGGACCTGTGCGCCGCGCACGTGCGCCACGAGAACGGTTTCGTGCACCCGGCCATCGAGGCGCGCAGCCCGGGTGTGGTCGAGGGCGTGGCCGACGAACACGTCGGGCATCTGGAGCAGATCGCGCGACTGCGCTCCATGGCCGATGGTCTGCAGGGGCTGGCGCCGGCCGCGTGCGCGCTGGCGCTGCAGAACCTGTACCTGGCGCTGGCGCTGTTCGTGGCCGAGAACCTGCAGCACATGCACACCGAAGAAACCGTGCACAACACCGCCCTCTGGCAAGCCTTCAGCGACGCCGAGCTGGTGGGCATCCACGACGGCCTGCTGGCCACCGTGCCGCCGGCCGAGATGATGCTGGTGATGCGCTGGATGCTGCCGCACATGAACGCGCCGGAACGGCTGGAGATGCTGGGCGGCATGCGCCAGGGCGCACCGGTCCCGGTGTTCCAGGCGGTGCTGGACGGGGTGCGCGCGCAACTGGCGGAGCGCGACTGGGCCAAGCTGGCGCAGGGGCTGGGTCTGGCGCCGGTGGACGGCCTGGTGATGGCCTGAAGCCGCTGGCTTCAGGCGGCGACGTCCTCGAGCTCGACCGGGCCGGCCGTGTCGAAGTGGAAACAGCCGCGGCCGGTTTTTTCGATGTGCAGCTGGGGGCACTGCTCGGCCAGCCGGCGCTGCAGCAGCAACAGGCGCGCTTCGAGGTTGTCGGCCACGTCCGGCAGGCGCAGCGCGCGGTCCAGCCGCAGTTCGCGGTTGGTGAACTCGCGGCGGCCCTGGCGCTGCCGGTCCTGCAGCAGTTTCCACAGGATGGCGCCGGCCACCCCCTTGATCAGGTAGGCGTTGTTGACGAACACGCTGTCGTTGCTGCGGTAGTGGCGCACCTGCAGGCGCGGACCGGCCGGGGCTTTCGCGGGTGCGGCGGGGTGCTCCGTGCCGGGCATGTCGGGGCAGGGCTCGGCGCTTTCCTGCATGAGGTCGATGCCGGCGGCGAGTTGCCCGCCCAGCGTGACCAGCAGGTCTTCGTCCTCGAAGCTGAACTGCAGCTCCAGCGGGCTTTCCACGAACAGCACGCCCAGTACGCGGCCGGCCGAGAGCAGGGGCACGGCCAACTGGCTGCGTGGTTCGGGCAGGCCAGGGTAGGGGATGTCGGTGCTGATCGCCGCGCTGCCATCGCCCGCCAGGCTGTCGCGCAGCGCCCGGCTGTACAGGTAGGCGCTGGCCATGTGCATGATGCGCACCGGCGTGCGCTCGCGCGCGGCCACGCCGATCACGCCGTCGCCCAGCGCGATCTCCGAGCCCACGCCCGAGGTGGCGTAGCCCCGGCTGGCCACGGTGTAGAGCCGCTCGGTGACCGGGTCGAGGATGAGCACCATGGCATGCCGGATGCCCAGGTCCTGCTCCAGCGTCTGCAGGGTGGCGTCGAGCAGCGCGTCGAGCGTGGCGCAGGCCGCCAGTCGCGCGCTGCCGCGGCGCAACGCGCCCAGCAGGTTGCAGCGCGGGGGCGCCGGCGGCAGTGGTGTGGACGAAGGGTCGCCGGGCACGCGCTCGATCTCGCACACCTCGTGGATGTCCGAGCCCAGCAGGCGAAACACATGGGCCATGCCGCTGTGCGAGGCGATGCCTGCCAGCTGGGCCTTCATGCTTTCAAACACCGGGCCGCTGTCTTCGGTGCGCAGGTAGCGCAGGTGCAGGCGGTAGAAGCACGCCGTCAGCGGATGCAGCACCAACACCGTGGAGCGTGGTTGCGCCAGCAGGTTCTTGCGCGTCTTGTTGAAGAACTGGAACGACAGCGCCACGTGCCGCTCGTCCACGTAGAACACTTGGGATATGTAGGCGACGTTGGGTGTGCCGTCGGCCGCGCAGGTGGCCATCATGGCCGGGATCGCGCCTTCCAGACAGGGCCGCAGCTCGGCCAGGTCCACCGCGGTCACTGGAGTACCTTCGCCCTGCGGGCTGCGGTGCGAGCTTGCTTGGGATCGGCCCGGCGCGGCGCTCATGGCGCTGGCCCACCCAGAGGCTGGCCAGCGCGGGGCCCGGGCGTCTGGTCAAAGGCTTCGTCGGGGGTGAATTCCACCGCCACCACGTCGTCGAGCCGGTGCGCGAACATCGCCGAGACGAACGCCGGGCCGAAGCCGAGGCCACCGAGTTCCTGCTGCATGGCGAGCCGGTAACGTTGCAGCACGGCGGCGTCTTCCGGGCGCGCCTCGCGCAACCGGGCGTGGCGGGTCTTGAGCTGCACCGTGCGGTGGGTGCTGGGCTCGCTGAACACCACCGCCATGCGGCCGCTGGCGGCCACGTCGCGCAGCAACTGCGCCGAGGGGCGCTGCCCGAGGTAGACCGTGACGAAGTCGCCCGAAGCGCTGATCTGGCTGCCCAGTGCCCGCATGACGCTGGGGGTGAGGTCGTGCCCGCAGGCACTGACGATGACCGACACCCCGCGGGCCATCATGTCGAGCAGGTCACGGTTGAGCTGAGGCGGGGCGGCGGGGTGTTCCAAGGTGGGTGAGCCGAAGGCACCGAACGCCGGAGATCATAGCGACGGCGTGGCCGGCGGCAAAGGGTCGGCGCCGCCGGGCGCGTTCACGGACGGTTCGGTGTGCACCAGTTCCATCGGATAGCGCTGGCCCGCCAGGTGGTCCTCCACGCAGCGCAGCACCAGCGGGCTGCGGTGGCGCCCGGCGCTGGCGCGGATCTCGTCGGGCGTCATCCACAGGGTGCGCACGATGCCGGTGTCGAGCTCGCGTTGTGGATCGAAGTCGCCCAGCTCGCCGCAGTAGGCGAAGCGCAGGTAGGTGATGTCTTCGCCGGTGCTGGCCCGCTGGAAGCGCGAAAGGTAGACGCCGACCAGCGCCATGGGCGTGAACCGGAAGGCGGTTTCTTCCAGCGTTTCGCGCGTCACGCCCTCAGTGGGGCTTTCCCCGGGGTCGAGGTGGCCGGCCGGGTTGTTCAGGCGCAGGCCCTCGAGCGTGTGCTCTTCGACCAGCAGGTAGCGGCCGTCGCGCTCGATGATGGCCGCCACGGTGACGCTGGGTTTCCAACGGGTGTTCATTCGGGCATTATCCCGACCGATCGTCTGGCTGTCCCTTGAGGTGGTAGTTCTTGCCGCATGATGAAACGTTGCACGGGTGCGGTGGCCTCTGCGCACCCGGTGCTTGGTACAAACCCTTGTGCGACAAGGGCTTGCCGGCGGCGAAGACCCGAAACGCGTCGGTTAAGCTGGCGCGCTGCCAGAAGAGCCCAGGGACGGGTGCTGGCGCCGACCAGGGACGGCGTCCGGCTGGCAAAACAGACGACACCGGGCGGAGGGCCCGGCACACACGATGGGAACCAACAAAAATGTCCAGAAGAATGTGGAAGGCCATGGTCTGCGGGTGCATGCTGTGGGGTGCTGTGACCAGCCACGCGGCCGAGTTCTCGGTCGGGCGGGTGGACATCCGGTTCGCCGACGAGGGCTGGAAGGAAGTGCCGCTGCCGGATCGCGCGCAGAGCTACGGGGGAGAAAAGTCGGGCGCGCTGGCGGTGCAGGCCAAGCTTTTTGTCCGCGACGGGAGCGCCAGCGAAGTGCCTGTGCTGGTCCTGGTGAGCGCCAATTCGCAAGGCATGGGCGGTGGCCGGGGTGGCTACATGACCTACTCGCCCAATTGCAAGTCGGATGAACACAACTATCGCGAAGGCAATGAAGGCTTCAATGCGTCGCTCCTCCAGTGCCTGACCGTGATGCCCCGGTACAACGGTTCCAGCGTGATCAAGGCCTTGGCGCCCCAGCTGGAAGGTGCCCTCAAGACCGAAGAAGGCACGGAGCTGCCACCCTTCTACACCGTGTGGAGCCGGCATGCGATCTCCACGGGCTCGTTCGTGGACGTGCGCGTCTTCACGGTATTTCCGATCAACGCCGACGGCAGCGCTGCCGTGGGCGCCCTGCCCCAGGACGTGCCGCCCGCCCACGTGGTGTGGGGGCGGCAGCTGAAGGACGCGGTCAAGAGCAGCGTCTATTCGCTCTCCGGCCGTCTGGAGATGCCGCCCATCCAGGTGGTCGTACCGCCGCAGCCTGCTGCGGCCGACGGCGGCTGACCGGCCACCCATCCTGTTTTTTGAACTCCCAGCATTGAGGACCTGTCCATGACTTCTGGCGCACCGACCGACACCGCCGCTGCCACCCCGCAGCGCATCGGCATTCCCCGTGAAACCTTCCCCGGCGAAAAACGTGTGGCCACCGTGCCCGACGTGGTCACCAAACTCGCCAAGCTGGGCTTTGGCGTGGTGGTGGAAACGGGCGCGGGCGAACTGGCCGATCTGGGCGACGAGGCTTACCGCGAAGCGGGCGCCAGCATCGCCGGCTCGGCCACCGAACTCTGGAACAGCGCCGACATCGTCTTCAAAGTGCGCGCCCCCACGCCCGACGAAGTGGCGCTGATGCACGAAGGCCAGACGCTGATCGGCTTCATCTGGCCGGCCCAGAACCCGGAGCTGATGCAGCAGCTGGCCGCGAAGAAGGTCACCGTGTTGTCCATCGACGCGCTGCCGCGCACGCTCAGCCGGGCGCAGAAGATGGACGCGCTGACCTCGATGGCCGGCGTCAGCGGCTACCGCGCCGTGGTCGAGGCGGCCAACGCTTTTGGCCGCTTCTTCAATGGCCAGATCACGGCCGCGGGCAAGGTGCCGCCGGCCAAGGTCTTCATCGCGGGCGCCGGCGTGGCCGGCCTGGCCGCCATCGGCGCGGCCGCCAGCCTGGGCGCCATCGTGCGCGCCAACGACACGCGCGCCGAGGTGGCCGACCAGGTGGTCTCGCTGGGCGGCGAGTTCGTCAAGGTCGACTACGAGGAAGAGGGCTCGGGCGGCGGCGGTTACGCCAAGGTCATGAGCGAGGGCTTCCAGGCCGCGCAGCGCGAGATGTATGCGAAGCAGGCGCGCGAGGTGGACATCATCATCACCACCGCGCTGATCCCCGGCAAACCGGCGCCCAAGCTGATCACCGCCGAGATGGTGAAGAGCATGAAGCCCGGCAGCGTGATCGTGGACATGGCGGCCGAGCAGGGCGGCAACTGCGAGCTGACCGTGCCCGGCGAGGCGGTGGTGCGCCACGGCGTCACCATCGTCGGCTACACCGACCTGGCCTCGCGCATGGCGCGCCAGTCGTCCACGCTGTATGCGACCAACCTGTTCCGCCTGAGCGAAGAGCTGTGCAAGACCAAGGACGGCGTGATCAACGTCAACATGGAAGACGACGCCATCCGTGGCCTGACCGTGATCAAGAACGGCGAGATCACCTGGCCGGCCCCGCCGCTGGCGGCTGCGCCCAAACCGGCGCCCAAGCCCGCTGCCGCGCCGGTGGCCAAGAAGGGCCACGGCGAGCCTTCGGGGCCGATGCCGGCGGGCAAGCTGGCCATCGTGGCCGGTGTCACGGCGGTGTTGTTCGCGCTGGTGGGCGCCTACGCACCGGCCGAATTCCTGTCGCACTTCACGGTGTTCGTGCTGGCCTGCTTCGTCGGCTACATGGTGGTGTGGAACGTCAAGCCCGCGCTGCACACGCCGCTGATGAGCGTGACCAACGCCATCAGCTCCATCATCGCCATCGGCGCGCTGGTGCAGATATCGCCCATGGCCAACGCCACCGAGCGGCCCAACACACTGATCGTCGCCCTGGCCGCGCTGGCGCTGGTGCTCACCGCCATCAACATGTTCGGCGGCTTTGCCGTCACCCAGCGCATGCTGGCGATGTTCCGCAAATAAGAAGGAGACCCTGAATGTCTGCAAGTCTGGCCACGGTCTCCTACATTGGTGCGACCATTCTCTTCATCCTCAGCCTGGGCGGCCTGTCCAACCAGGAAACCTCGCGCCGCGGCAACCTGTTCGGCATGGTCGGCATGGCGCTGGCCGTGGCGGCCACGGTGTTCGGCCCGCAGGTCACCGCCGCCGGGCTTCCCTGGATCATCGGCGCCATGGTGGTCGGTGGCGCCATCGGCCTGACCGCCGCCCGCAAAGTGCAAATGACTCAGATGCCTGAGCTGGTGGCGCTGATGCACAGCATGGTCGGCATGGCCGCGGTGCTGGTGGGTTACGCCACCTACGTCGACCCAGAGGCGACCAAGGGCTTCGAGGGGGCGGCGCACACGATCCACGCGATGGAGATCTACATCGGCATCTTCATCGGCGCGGTCACTTTCTCGGGCTCGGTCATCGCCTTCGGCAAACTCTCGGGCCGTGTCGGCGGCAAGCCCATGCTGCTGCCCGGGCGCCACTGGATGAACCTGGCCGGTCTGCTGGCGGTGATCTATTTCGGCCGTCTGTTCCTGCAGGCCGAGACGCTGCAGGACGGCATGCTCCCGCTGTTCGTGATGAGCGCCATCGCGCTGCTGTTCGGCATCCACATGGTGATGGCCATTGGCGGTGCCGACATGCCAGTGGTGGTGTCCATGCTCAACAGCTACTCGGGCTGGGCGGCGGCGGCCACGGGCTTCATGCTGAGCAACGACCTGCTGATCGTGACCGGGGCACTGGTTGGCTCCAGCGGCGCCATCCTGTCCTACATCATGTGCAACGCGATGAACCGCAGCTTCATCAGCGTGATCGCTGGCGGCTTCGGCTCCACCAGCGCCGCGCCCAAGGCGGCGGGCGGTGCGGCAGCCGAGCCGGCCGGCGAGGTGACCCCCATCCTCGCCGCCGAGACCGCCGAGATGCTGCGCGAGGCCAAGAACGTGATCATCGTGCCGGGCTACGGCATGGCGGTGGCGCAGGCGCAGCACACGGTGTTCGAGATCACCCGGCATCTGCGCGAAAAGGGCGTGAACGTGCGCTTTGGCATCCACCCGGTGGCCGGCCGCATGCCCGGCCACATGAACGTGCTGCTGGCCGAGGCCAAGGTGCCTTACGACATCGTGTTCGAGATGGACGAACTCAACGAAGACTTTCCCGACACCGATGTGACGATGGTGATCGGCGCCAACGACATCGTGAACCCGGCGGCGCAGGAAGACCCGACCAGTCCCATCGCCGGCATGCCGGTGCTGGAAGTCTGGAAGGCGCGCACCTCCATCGTGATGAAGCGCAGCATGGCCTCGGGTTACGCCGGCGTGGACAACCCGCTCTTCTACAAGGACAACAACCGGATGTTGTTCGGCGACGCCAAGAAGATGCTCGACGAGGTGCTGGTGGCATTGAAGACCTGAGCGCGCGTTGGCCACCGGCGATGGGCGGGCCGTGAGGGATGCGGCTTTGGTGTGCACCGGGCCGATGCGGCACCGGAAAAGGCCGTGAGCCTGTGGTGACACGGGCTCTTTGTTTCTGTAGCACCGAGGCAAGGACACCCCAGGTTTTAGAGTAGGCTGTCAGTCGTTCATAAGGGAAAAACACGAGAGCTGGCCCGTGTGCCCCGAAGGAAAATGTCAGGTTATGGTTTCAAACAAAACTAACGGAGATCACGCATGACCGAACCGACGGCCGACCGTCCCTGGCTGGGCGCTTACCCCAATGGGGTCCCCGCCGACATTGATGTGGCGCAGTACCCGTCGCTGGTGCACCTGATGGAGGAGAGCTTCCAGAAATACGCCGGCCGCCCCGCCTACAGCTTCATGGGCAAGGAGCTCAGCTTCGCCCAGGCCGACAGCCTGTCGCAGGCTTTCGCGGCTTACCTGCAGGGGCTGGGTCTGGTCAAGGGCGACCGCGTCGCCATCATGATGCCCAACGTGCCCCAGTACCCGGTGGCGGTGGCGGGCATCCTGCGTGCGGGCTTCGTGGTGGTCAACGTGAACCCGCTGTACACGCCGCGTGAGCTGGAACACCAGCTCAAGGACTCGGGCGCCAAGGCCATCGTCATCATCGAGAACTTCGCGCACACGCTGGAGCAGTGCATCGCCAGCACGCCGGTCAAGCACGTGGTGCTCGCGGCCATGGGCGATCTGCTCGGTCTGCTCAAGGGCGCGATCGTCAACTACGTGGTGCGCAACGTCAAAAAGATGGTGCCGGCGTTCAGCCTGCCGCAGGCGGTGCGTTTCAACGACGCCGTCGCCAAAGGCACCCGGGGCAGCTTCAAGCGCCCCGAGATCCGGCCCGACGACGTGGCCGTGCTGCAATACACCGGTGGCACCACCGGGGTGAGCAAGGGCGCCGTGCTGCTGCAGAGCAACGTGATCGCCAACGTGCTGCAGTCCGAGGCCTGGAACGACCCGGTGATGAAGACCGTTCCGGCCGGCGAGCAGCCCACCAGCGTCTGCGCCCTGCCGCTGTACCACATCTTCGCCTTCACGGTGAACATGATGCTGTCCCTGCGCACCGGCGGCAAGACCATCCTGATCCCCAACCCGCGCGATTTGCCCGCGGTGCTCAAGGAACTGGGCAAGCACACCTTCCACAGCTTCCCGGCCGTCAACACCCTGTTCAACGGCCTGGCGAACCACCCCGATTTCAACACCGTCAACTGGAGCAACCTGAAGGTGTCGGTTGGTGGTGGCATGGCGGTGCAGGCCGCCGTGGCCAGGCTCTGGCTGGAGAAAACCGGCTGCCCGATCTGCGAAGGCTATGGCCTGTCGGAGACCAGTCCGTCGGCCAGTTGCAACCCCACCACCAGCACCGAATACAGCGGCACCATCGGTGTGCCGCTGCCGAACACCTGGATGAAGTGCCTGGACGACGACGGCAACGAAGTGCCCCAGGGCCAGCCCGGTGAGATCGCCATCAAGGGGCCGCAGGTGATGGCCGGTTACTGGCAGCGCCCGGACGAGACCGCCAAGGTCATGACGCCCGACGGCTACTTCAAGACCGGTGACGTGGGGGTGATGGACGCGCGTGGCTATTTCAAGATCGTGGACCGCAAGAAGGACATGGTGCTGGTCAGCGGCTTCAACGTGTACCCCAACGAGGTCGAGGACGTGGTGGCCCAGTTGCCCGGCGTGATGGAGTGCGCCGTGGTCGGTGTGCCCGACGAGAAGTCGGGCGAGGCGGTCAAGCTGGTGATCGTGAAGAAGGATGCGTCGCTGACCGAGTCGCAGGTGCGCGACTTCTGCAAGGCCAACCTCACCGGCTACAAGCAGCCCAAGGTGGTGGAGTTCCGCACCGAGATGCCTAAGACCCCTGTGGGCAAGATCCTGCGGCGCGAACTCAGAGACAAGAAGTAGCCCTCCGCAATAAGTAGCCCCCCGCGCCGCCTGCGGCGTCACCCCCCCCAGGGGGCAACGCGAGTGGCCCGGCGGAGCCGGTTCCACCGCGTTCTGGTTGGAGTCACGCGGTCCGGCCGGATTGTTCAGCCCGGCCGGCTTCGAGCTCTTCTGGTCCAATGGCGGGCATGAGTACCACCGCCCCTCGCACCGCCATCGTCTCGGCCCTGTACGACGAACTCGCCAGCGTTCTGGAATTGATGCCCGATGAACACAGGCAGGTGATCGGCGGGCGCGAGTTCTGGGTCGGTCACCCGCATGGGCAGGACGTGGTCGCCGTGCTGTCCGGCATCGGCAAGGTCGCCGCCGCCACCACGGCCACGCTGCTGATCCAGCGCTTCGGCGTGAACCGCATCGTCTTCACCGGTGTAGCGGGTGGCTTGGGCGCTGGCGTCAACGTGGGCGACGTGGTGCTCGCGCGCAGTTTCCTGCAGCACGACATGGACGCCTCACCCCTCTTCCCGCGCCACGAGGTGCCCGGCTATGGCCGCGCGCACTTCGGCGCCGACGCCGCGCTCACCGACGCCCTGGAACTGGCCTGCGAACGCATGCTGCACACCCTGCCGCAGCAGTTGGGCACTGAGACGGTAGCGGCCTTCGGCCTGCACGCGCCACGCCTGCACCAGGGGCTGCTCATCAGCGGCGACCGCTTCGTCGCGACCACGGCGGAGGGTGCGGCCCTGCAGCGCGAACTGCCCGAGGCGCTGGCGGTGGAGATGGAGGGCGCGGCCTTTGCCCAGGTCTGCCACGACTTCGGCGTGCCGCTGGCCGTGGTGCGCACCATCTCCGACCGCGCCGACGACGCGGCCCACGTGGACTTTCCACGCTTCCTGCGCGAAGTGGCGTCGCGTTACAGCGGTGCCATCATCGAATCGATGATGATCTGATGGCCCACCCCCCGCGCCGGGCTCACTGCGTGGCCCGTCACCCCCTCAAGGGGGCGGCACTGGCGGCCCGGCAAAGCCGGTTCCGCGGTGCCCTGGCACCAACGCCCTCTCCGGCGTGGAGTGCCTTGACCGAGGATGCCGCGGAACTGGCTTTGCCAGGCCGCAGGCATCGCCCCCTTAAGGGGGTGACGCCGCAGGCGGCGCGGGGGTGTGTTTAGCGCAACCAGCCGCGCTTGCGGAAGTAGAGCATGGGGACGACGGCCGACAGCACCATCAGGACCAGCGCGAACGGATAGCCCCACTTCTGGCTCAGCTCGGGCATGTACTGGAAGTTCATGCCGTAGAGGCTGGCGATCAGCGTGGGGGGCAGCAGGGCGACGCTGGCCACCGAGAAGATCTTGATGATCTTGTTCTGGTTGATGTTGATGAAACCGACCGTGGCGTCCATCAGGAAGTTGATCTTGTCGAACAGGAAGGCGGTGTGGCTGTCGAGCGAATCGAGGTCGCGCAGGATCTGGCGCGCGTCCTCGAACTGCTCGGCGCTGAGCATGCGGCTGCGCATCATGAAGCTGACCGCGCGGCGCGTGTCCATCACGTTGCGGCGGATGCGGCCCGACATGTCTTCGTGGCGCGCGATCGCCGAGAGCACCTCGCCGGCCTTGTTGTCCGTCACGTCGCCGGCCAGCACCTGGCGGCTCACATCATCCAGATCGTCGTAGATGTCTTCGAGCGTGTCGGCGCAGTACTCGGCGTCGGCATCGAACAGCATCAGCAGCACGTCGCGGGCGTTTTCGATCAGGCCTGGCATGCGGCGCGCGCGCATGCGCAGCAGGCGGAACACCGGCACGTCCTCGTCGTGGATGGAAAACAGCACCCCCTGGCTCTTGAGCTCGGCGTTGTGCTCGTTGAGGATGAAGGCCACGCGCACCGCGTGCGGGCTTTCATCGTCATCGATCAGGAAGTCGGAGCGGATGTGCAGTTCGCCGTTGTCTTCCTCGAAGAAGCGGGCCGATTCCTCGATGTCCTCGTCCATCGCGTCTTCGGGGATCGACAGGCCGAAGTGCTGCTTGACCCAGCGCCGCTCCTCGGGCGTGGGTTCTTCGAGGTCGACCCAGATGGGCTTGAACCGGGCCAGCTCTTCGAGCGACTCGATCTCTTCCTGGAACAGACGGCCATTGGCCAGGGTGAATACGTTGAGCATGGGGCGCTCCCGGCGGGGAATGTCTGAGGGGGCAGGCCTGCGGGGCCTCGGGCGGTTCGGGCGGCGCTTTCAGCCGGCCGGCCACCGAATCTCAGGGGCTGCGAGGGGCAGCGCTCAGACGGTCGCGGAGGAGGCTGAAAGCACACAACTGGGGGGTGTGCTTTCCATGGGGGCTCTTTGCGGGTTGAAACTGGTGCCGATTATGGCACCGTGGCCTGCACGTCGGCCTCCAGCGGGAGGCCGAAAAACCCCATCAATTCGTCCTTTCGTCGCCAGGCGTCGCCTTCGCCCAGTTCGATCAGGGCGTTGACGAAATCGGGTTCGAACAGCAGGTAGCTGGCCAGGGCGGCGGCGCTGCCGGCGGCGCCCTGGCCGGTGTCGAGCGCGCCCAGGCCGGTGAGGGTGTTGCGCGTCGGCGCGGGCAGGGCACCGATGTGTTTGCGTGCGAGTTCGTCGAGCGAAAAACTGGGCTGCACCGCCATCACGTGCACCGGCCGGTAGGGCAGGCGCGCGGCCAGTTCGGGGGGGAGCCTGGCCAGCGTCTCGCTCACCCGCTGGGCCTGCTCCACGTCGGCCTGCAGGGTGTCGTGGAACACGCTGGCCATGGCGTGTCCGGCGATGGTGCCGGCCGTCGGCTCGTCGTTGGCGCGCGCGACCAGGCCCGAGCGCTGGGGCTGCCCCACGCCGATCACCAGCACCCGGCGCGCCCGGAAGTGGATGGCCGGCGACAGGGGCGAGAGCTGGCGCATCGAGCCGTCGCCAAAATGTTCCTTGTGGCCGTTCACCCACAGGGGCACGGCCGGAAACAGGAAAGGAATGGCGCTGGAGGCCATCAGGTGTTCGATGGTGATGGGCTGGAAGTCGGCGCGCCGCCCGGGGCGGTGCCAGGGCGGCACCGGGTGGTCGGGCCGGGTCTGGCAGAAGGTCCAGTGTTCGCCCGTGGTGTAGCTCGATGCGGTGACCCCCAGCACATCGATGTGGCCCTGCTGCAGCGCGCGCTCCAGCCCGTCGAGGTCGATCGCGCGGTGCAGGGTGTCCACCAGGGGCAGGGTGTCGAGCAGGGCGCGGTAGCGCCGCACCTGGCGCGCCAGGGTGAGCCCGGCGACGATGCGGTTGGCGCGCACCCAGCCCGGTGCTTCGAGCCGGTAGATGTGCTCCGAACGCAAGCCGCCCCAGAACGCGGCCAGGCGGGGCAGGGCGTGCAGCCCATCGGTGGCGTGGCTGGCAAGGTAGGCCGCGTTGAGGGCGCCGGCCGAGGTGCCGAACAGCCCCTGGAAGGGGAAGGGGGTGGGCGAGGGGCCGGCGGTCGTGGGGGCCCGGCTCGCCAGCATGGACGCCACCGCCTTGAGCACGCCGGCCTGGTAGGCCGTGCGGGCGCCGCCGCCCATCAGCACCAGCGCGCAATGGCCCGAGGCGGTCTCGGGCTGTTGGGTGTCGAGCAGGTTGCGCGAGATCAGCGTATCGAGTGACACAATCAGAGCCTTGAGCCCAGGCGCGGGCGGTGCCTGCGATGACGTTGGGCGGTTGCCCAAAATCATGACACATCCCCCCGTGTTTTCCGACGGTTGCCGTGAATATGGAGGGGGCCTGGGCGGCCCGTGCACAAGGATGCAACCATGCTCAAAGCCATCTGGAGCCTGCCGCGCACCGTCTGGTTCATCGGGCTCATCAGCCTGGTCAACGACAGCGCGAGCGAGATGCTCTACCCGTTGGTGCCGCTGTATCTCGCCTCCGTGCTGATGGCAGGGCCCCGTGCCCTGGGCATCATCGAAGGCATCGCCGAGGCGACCGCGAGCCTGCTCAAGCTGTTCTCGGGCGTCGTTGTGGACCGCACGCGCAAGTCCAAGCCCTGGATCGTGTTCGGCTATGCCCTGGCCGGCTTTGGGCGGCCCCTGATCGCTTTTGCCGGCAGCTGGCCCTTCCTGCTGGCCATCCGGTTCGCCGATCGGGTCGGCAAGGGGCTGCGCAGTTCCCCCAGGGACGCCCTGCTGGCCGCCAGCGTCACCCCGGACCGGCGCGGGCTGGCTTTCGGCCTGCACCGCGCCATGGACAACGCCGGCGCGGTCGTGGGGCCCTTGCTGGCGTTTGGCCTGCTGGCGGCACAGGTGTCGCTCAGGGACATCTTCCTGTGGTCCATCATCCCCGCACTCATCTGTGTCGGGCTGGCGTTGGCCATCCGGGAGCCGAAGGCCGAGCCACACCCGGTGAGCGCGGCGTTCGACTGGCGGCTGGGCGACATGCCCCCGGTTTTCAGGCGCTATCTGCTGGTGGTGGCCCTGTTCACGCTGGGCAACTCCTCCAACATGTTCCTGCTGCTGCGCGCCAACGAACTGGGGGTGCCTCAGGCGCAGGTGCCGCTGCTGTGGGCGGCGGTCTCGGTCATTGCCATGCTGTTCGCCACGCCCCTGTCCGCGCTCTCCGACCGGCTGGGCCGCGTCAGGCTGCTGCTGCTGGGTTATGTGGCCTATGCCATCTTCTACGCCTCGCTGGGCTTCATCAACACCGATGGCTGGGTGCTGTTTGCCCTGTTCGGTTTCTACGGCCTGTTCATGGCGGCGACCGAAGGGGTGGAAAAGGCGCTGGTGGCCGACCTGGCGCCGCAGGACCGGCGCGGCACGGCCTTTGGCTGGTTCAACCTGACCGCCGGCCTCTTCCTGCTGCCCGCCTCCATCGTGTTTGGCTGGATCTACCAGGCCATCGCGCCCTGGGCGGCGTTCCTGTTTTCGGCCACCTGCGCGATGGCCGCCGCGCTGCTTCTGCTGTTCACCGTCCAGGAAGGCCGTCGCGATACACCGCCAGGCGGGTCGCCGGTCAGTCCACCAGCGGCAGGATCACGCAGCCCTGTTCGTCCCAATCCACCTGGGTGATGCCGGGCTCCAGGGCTTCAAGCCGGCGCCGCTCCAGCTCTTGGGCGCCGACCTGGCTGGCCACCCACTGCGTGGCCTGATCCTGCTGCGCACGTTGCGCCAGGCTGAAGGCCAGGGCCGATGAAACGTGGTGAACCAGCTCGTCGGTGTCCCAGGGTTTGGTGAGGTAGCGGTACAGGCCGAACTGGTTCACCGCCTCCTGGGCGGTCGCGAAATCCGCCGTTCCCGTCAGAATCATCCGCACGCACCCGGGCTGCATGTCCGCCGCCGTGGCCAGCAGCTCCATGCCGCCCATGCTGGGCATGCGCAGATCGCTGACGATGACGTCAAACCGTCGCACCCGCAACTCGGCGAGCGCGTCCGCACCGCTGCAGCGCGTCACGATCGTCACCTGGCTGCCCAGGGGGCCGCGCAACGCACGGTGCAGGGCGCGAACGATGGGGGCTTCGTCATCGACGAGGAGAAGGCTGCCTTGAAGTGCTGGGTTCATGGGTGCTCCGACAACGTGGTTCATGCACAGGACATGACGGACAGCTCGCTCACGACGCGCTGCGTCAGACGGCGCAGCTGCGGCTCGCTGGCGTCCAGGACGGACCACATCGGGTCCATCAGGAAATCGGCCTCCGCTTCCGGACCCGCACCCCCGGTGGGTGCGGCTTCCAGGCCATGGGCCATGTGGTTGGCCAACTGCACCAGGTGCGAGAAAGCCAGACGCTCCCCGTCGGGGATGGGGTCCGGAAGATGGTGGGTGGCAATCGCCGCCGAGAGGGTGGCCGGGAAGTTCCATTGCTGGGCCACGGTGGCGCCGACCTCGGCGTGGGACACACCGAGCACCCGCTGCTCCGCCTCGTGCAAGGCCAGCCCTTCGGCCGCGCAGAGCCGCAGCGCCTGCGCCTCCAGCTCCGGGCTGGCGATGGCCAGAATCAGCTTGCCCACGTCGTGCAGCAAGCCCAGTAGAAAGGCCTCACCGGTGTCCAGCGACGCGATCCGGGCCAGTTCCCTGGCCGAGATGGCCGTACACAAGGTGTGGCGCCAATAGGTGTCGAAGCAGAACCCCTCGCACCGCACCGCCCCGAAGCTGGACCGCAGGGAAATGGCCGCCAGCGTGCTCGCCACGGTTCGCAGACCCAGCATCTGCACGGCATCGCCGATGCTGGCGACCTGCCCCTGCGCCCCATAGAACGCGGAGTTGGCCAGCCGCAGGATGCGAACGGACAGCGCTTGATCGCGCTCGATGGCTTCGATGCAGGTCGAAGCCGGCGCGTCGTCGTGGCTCAGCGCCTCGACCGCCGCGATGAAGGCGCCGGGCAGCGAAGGCAGCTCGCCGATGCACCGGGCCAGCGTGGCGGGTTTCAGATGTCGCGGCGGGGCCGCCGACTCAACGGGTTCCACATACATGATGAACGCTCCCTGAAGGCACTGTTATTGGATGATTGACCAGAACCGTTGTCGTGCGCGGGTCCATGCGCCGGGTGACACCGGCGGGGTTCTGGGTGCGCAGCGGCGGGTTCATGCCAGCTGGTCCGGGGCCGCGACGGCGGCGTCTTCCAGCAGCTGGACCATCATCAGATGGCCCAGGGGCCTTTGTTGTCCAGGCACCTGATGGAGCCAGACGAGGGCGTTTCGACCGTTGATGGCGGTGCACAGTCCGTCCGTGTCGGAACGCTTTGCGGGTTGTCCCAGCACTGTCAGCAGTTGCAGCATGGAGGGCGCCGGGTCTCCCCCCAAGGCCGACGACCATTCGGGCCATTGGCGGACGGCCAGGCGGTTGACGTAGGCCAGCATGCCGTCTTCTCCGATGCCGAAAACGGCCATCGGCAGCCCGTCCAGGGCGTCCCTGGAGGCGCCCGCGGCGCTCTGCATGGCCAGCCGGCGGGCGCTTTCGTCGCGCGCCATGCGCGAAAGCCGCTGGTTGGCCACGATCAGCTCCCGGTTGGCCCGGTGGACCGCGCCCCCGAGGCGGCAGTTTTCCGCGGCCAGTTCACTCTGTTCAAAGGCCTTGGCCACGTGGTTGCGCAGGAGGTCGTCGTCCCAGGGCTTGGTGAGGAACTTGTACACGGACCCCTCGTTGACCGCCTCGATGATGGATTGCAGGTCGGTGTAACCCGACAGGGTCATGCGCACGGTGTTGGGGTACAGGCGCTTGGCTTCGCGCAGGAACTCGATGCCCGTCATCTCGGGCATGCGCTGGTCCGAAACGATCACGTCCACCGGTTGACTGGCCAGCAGCTCCAGCCCCTGGCGGCCGCTGGTGGCGGTGAGGATGTGGTAGCCATCGCGGCGAAACAGGCGCTTGAGCGACGACAGGATCGCCGCCTCGTCGTCCACCAGGAGCAGGGTGCGGCGGCGGGGGCGCGTGCCCAGCAGGCCCTGGGGCAGGGATGCGCCCGCGTGCAGCAGGGCATGCAGACCCTCGGCGGTCTGCGTGGCGCCGAAACAGTCGCCCTGCGCGAGATCGCATCCGTGGTCCACCAGGCGCTGCAGTTGCTCGTCGTGGATCACGCCGTCGGCCATGACGCGCATGTGCAGCCCATGAACGAGCTGGATCAGCGATCGGGTCAACGAGGTGTCGTGGCTGTCGGTCACGATGTCGGGCACCACGGCGCGGTCGATCCGGATCACGTCCAGAGGCAGCTCCCGCAGTTCGGACAGGCTTGACGCGCCGGCCCCGAAGCCACCCAGGATCACCTCCACACCCGCCGCGCGCAAGGGGGCCAGCGTTGTCGCCAGCGCCTGGCCATCGGCCGCCGCCCGGCGCTCCGGAACCAGCACCGACAACAGCGAGGCCTTCAGACCCCACGCCGCCAGCGTGGCCAGCCAGTCGTCCACCGTGCCGGGCAGCGCCAGCTCCAGCCATTCCAGGGGAAGGCACAGCCGCACGTCGCCCACGTGCCCGTCCAGCACGGCGGCCGCCTGTCGGCAAGCGGCTTCCTGGCGCTCGCGCAGCGGGTGCCCGCCAGCGTCCAGCCCGTCCAGGATCTCGCCTTGCCAGAGCAGTTCCACCGCGACCAACTGGCCGCTGATCAGGTTCCAGTGGGTCTGGAAGCGTGGCACCGTTGCCGGGCCCGGGCTTTCCGTGTTGATGCGGTCCGTCTGCGACATGGCGCGCTCAGGCTGTGTGTTCATGTTCGTGCTCCCACACCGGTGGAATGGCGTCTTTCCCTTGCGCAACGGGTCCCGCGACCGGCAGCCAGACGCGGATGGCCGTGCCCTCCCCAATGGTGGAGCGCACCTGGATCGTGCCGCCGTGTTTCTGAACGATGGAGAAGGAGAGCGACATGCCCAGCCCGGTTCCCTTGCCCACATCCTTGGTGGTGAAGAAGGGCTCGAAGATCCGGCGCTGGACTTCGGCGCTCATGCCGCAGCCCGAGTCCTCCACCTGCACCCAGACCCAGTCCTGCTCCACGCCGCTCAACAAGGTGATTGTTCCCTTGTCGGGAATGGCGTGCGCCGCGTTGACGATCAGGTTCATGAACACCTGGTTGAGCTGCGCCGCCAGGCACATCACCGGCGGCAGCGGCGCGAGTTTCTTGACCACCTCGGCCTTGTATTTCACCTCGTGGCGCACGACGTTGAGGGTGGACTCCAGGCCCACGTTCAGATCGGCCTCCTGCCAGTCCGAATGATCGACGCGCGAGAAGTCCTTGAGGTCCTGCACGATCTTCTTGACGCGCCCCAGGCCCTCGGCGCATTCGTCCAGCAGCAGCGGGAGGTCCTCGCGCAGGAACTCGATCTCGACCTCTTCCCGCTTCTTCGTCAGCGCGGCGGCCGCGGTGGCGTCGCCCGGGGCGGCCACCGCCGCGTCGCAGGCCTCGCTCAGGTCCAGGAGACCGGTGACGTATTGGCGCAGGGAGTTGAGGTTGGAGCTGACGAAGCCGATCGGATTGTTGATCTCGTGCGCCACGCCGGCCGCCAGTTGCCCGATCGACGCCATCTTGTCCTGTTGCAACAGCTGATTCTGCGCTTCCTCCAGCTGATGGTTCATCGCATCGAGCTGGTTGATCCGCTCCTGCAACTGCGCCTGGGCATCCCGGATGTCGGAGCGGTCTTGCATCATCCACCAGGTGCCAAGGCCTGGGTCCGCCGAGTTGGCCACGTAAGCATCGACCTGCACCCAGATGGGATGGCCATCGGCGCGGCGCATCCACATCTCCCGGTGAATGGGTTCGCCTTTTTTGAACCGGGGAATGACATAGCTTTCAAAGTTGGCGAAGTCCTCTTCCGTCAGGTAGGTCACACGTGCTGGCAGACCGGCCATGTCGGACGCTGCATAGCCGAACATGTCGGCCATGGCGGGATTGACGCGCTGGATCACGCCTCTCTTGGCATAGGCCACCCCGATGGGCGAATTGGCGATGAACAGTTCCAGGTCACGGGCGGTGGCCGCCAGCTCGGCCGAGCGTTGCCGGACGAGTTCTTCGAGCTCGTTGCGGTGCCGCAGCAGCTCGTCTTCCGAGGTCCGGCGGGCGGTGACGTCTTGCAGGGTTTCGATGGCGCCGATCACCGTACCCTGGGCATCGTAGAGGGGCGCGGCCGTGAAGAACAGCCACTTGCCCGAGGTGCCGAACTGGGGAAAGAAGGCCTCGACCTCGACACCGCCGGCAATGATGGAGGAACGGTGCATCTGCCCGCCATAGAACGACCGCATGGTCGCTTCATCGACCCCATCGACGATCATGTCCGCGAGCAAGGGACGCTGTTCCGGGTAGAACGCCTTCCAGCCGTCCCGCGACCCGAGAACCTCGTTGCGCTTGATGCCGGTCATGCGCTCGCAGGCCGTGTTCCAGTGCGTCACCCGGTGGTACTGGTCGATCACCAGCGACGCCACCGAGGCCCCGTCGATGATCTGCGACAGCATTTCGGTCATGCCCAGCAGGCTGCTCTGCACGTGCATCACGTCGCTGAGGTCCACGCAGGTCACCACCACCTGGACCCGATCGTCGAAACAGACCTGCCGGGCATGGATCTCCACCGGGCGAAGCCCCCCGTCGGGGGTCATGACCGAACCCGAGACCACGGGCGGTACCTCGCCGTGCTCCGAGCAGGCCAGGATCGCCGCGTGCAGAGGGGCGCGCGTGCTCTCGTCCACCAGATCCAGCAAGGACATGCCGAGCAGTGCCGACGGACTGCGCGAGCCCAGCCGGCACAACGCGTCGTTGGCCGCCAGGATCCGCCCGTCTCCCAGCAAGGCCGAGGGAACGGCCACCGCGTCGACGATCTCCCGGGCCACCGAGGCATTCGATTTCTGTTGGTCCGCGACGTCCATCATGACTGGCTCCCCGGCACATCCAGGGCTTTGGCGTCCTGCGGGATCGAGCTCTTGCGAATCCACAGCGTGAGCCGAACGCCCTCTCTCATGGAGAAGTCGCCCACCTGCTTGACCACGCGTTCGTCGAACACATAGCCCGCCGCCAGCAGGATGGCCCCTCTGGACGAGACCAGGTCGCGAGCCAGCACCATGCCGGGACGCAGCTCGCGCACATCCATGTGCACGTCCGCCTTGGCCGCGGCCGCCAGGTCATCGACGACCTGGATCAGGGTCTCGACCACGGCCCGGTCGTAGCGCGTATCGATGCCGCCGCGAAGCATTTTCTGCGCGCGGTCCACGGTGCAGCGCTGGTCCCCCAGGTTGCCGTTGACCATGTCGTCCAGATCGCTGGCCGCCGCCACGATGCGCGCGCCCATCACGATCTCGGGCGCCGCCAGGCCATCGGGAAAACCCTTTCCATCCACGCGTTCGTGGTGCTGGCGCACGATGCGCGCCACCCCTTGCAGCTGCGACAGCGCCATCAGCGTGGTCTCGCCGTCGATCGGGTGGCGCCGGTAGCGCTGGTTTTCTTCCGGGCTGTAGGCGGAGACCGACTTGCCCAGCATCGCGTCGGGAAACCCGATGTTGCCCACGTCGTGGACCAGGGCGGCCAGGTGGATGTCGCGGATCTCGCGGTCCGACAAGCCCAGGCGCCTGGCGGTCTCGCGGCTCAGATCGGCCACCCGGCGCGAATGGCCGGAGTTGCCGACGCGCATCTCCATCAGGCTGGAAAACACGTTGACCGCCAGCACGAAGGTGTTGTCCAGATCCGCATAGGCCGCGTCCAGCATGCCGTTGATCTGCTGGAGTTCGGCGGTTCGCGCGGCCACGCGCGACTCCAGGGTCTGGTTGGCGTCGCGAAGCTGCTCGTTCTGCCGCTTCGTCAACTCGGTCAGTTCGGCGTTCTGCTGTTCCAGTCCGCGCCGGATCAGGGCTTCGCGCACCACCAGAACGAGGTCCTGATCGTCCCAGGGCTTGGAGATGTACCGGTGGATGGCGCCTTTGTTGATGGCCGCGATCGTGGCTGAAATGTCGGCGTAACCGGTCAGCAGGATGCGCGCGATGCCCTCGTCGTGGGAGCGCACCAGTTCCAGGAAACGCGCACCGTCCATTTCGGGCATGCGCATGTCCGAGATCACCAGATCCACCCGGTGGGTCTTCAGCAGCGCCAGGCCTTCGGCGGCGCTGGTGGCCTGCAGGGTCGCGATGCCTTGTGCCCGGAAGACGCGGCGCAATGCGCTCAATACGGAGGGTTCGTCATCGACGGTCAGAACCGTCGGTGCCGCCAGCGGCCCGGCATTCGCCGCGGCGGATGGTGGCTCTTGAAGGGCAATGGTGGTCATGGCGTCACGGACTCCCGGTGTGTCCAGAGTATTTCGACACCCTGGCACCACACTTGAGCCTGTTCGTGTCCGCCCCCTCCTGGGCGGTGGGAAGTCAGGGCAGCCTGTCAGGGCATTGGCGGTGCGCCGGGAGCGGGGTCGCCTGGCTGCGTATCCTCCACCGCTGGCCTCTCGGAGGGCCGGACCGGACCTCATCCATGAACAACAAGACCATTTCCTTGTCACACCGGCGCGAGCTGTGGTTGCTGATCACCATCGCCGGCATCCAGTTCACCCATATCCTCGATTTCATGATCATGATGCCGCTGGGGCCGCAGTTCACGCGGCTCTTCGGCATCAGCGATGCGCAGTTCGGGCTGCTGGTGTCGGCGTACACGCTCTCGGCCGGCGCCTCGGGCCTGGCGGCGGCCACCTATGTGGATCGTTTTGATCGCAAACGCCTGCTGATCACCCTGTACGGGCTGTTTGCGCTGGCCACGCTGGCCTGCGGCCTCGCGCCCGGCTACGGTTTCCTCATGGTCGCGCGCGTGGCCGCCGGCATGTTCGGCGGCGTGCTCTCGGCACTGTCGCAGACCATCGTGGCCGACGTGGTGCCCTTCGAGCGGCGCGGTCGCGCCATGGGCATCGTGATGTCGTCCTTTTCGGTATCCACCGTCGCGGGCGTTCCCTTGGGGCTGTTCCTGGCGAGCCACTGGAGTTGGCAGGCGCCCTTCATCGGCATCGCGCTGCTCAGTGGCGTGCTGGCGCTGGGGGCCGCGTTGACCTTGCCCAGGCTCAACCACCACCTGCTGGTCAAGGACCGGCCCTCGATCTGGCGCGGCATCGGCATGGTGCTCGCGGAGCCCAACCACCAGCGGGCGTTCGCCTTTTCAGCCTTGCTGATGTTCACCGGCTTTACCGTCCTGCCCTACCTCACCATCTACCTGCAGACCAATGTGGGGGTGCAGGAGACCCAGATTCCCTACCTGTACCTGTGTGGCGGGGTGGCCACCCTGTTCACCGCGCGGCTGTTTGGCCGGCTGGCCGACCGGTTGGGCAAGGTGCGGACCTTCACCATGCTCGCGCTGGCGGTGATCGTGCCCATGCTCGCCACCACCCTGATGCCGCTGTGGCCGCTGTGGGGCGTGTTGATCGTGTCCACCGCGCTGTTCATCTGCATGAGCGGGCGCATGATCCCCGGCATGGCGCTCGTGACCGGCGCGGCCAACCCGGCCCTGCGCGGCACCTTCATGGCTCTCAATGCGTCGGTGCAATCCGCCGCGATGGGGCTGGCCTCGTTTCTGGGCGGGCTCATCATCAGCCGGGACACGGCGGGGCTTGTTCAACACTACTGGGTGTCGGGTCTTTTGGGGGCCTGCGCCAGCCTGGCGGCCATCTTCATGGCGCGCCGCCTGCGCGTGCACGGGGCCGGCGTGGGGCAGGCTGCCGCGCCATGATCCGTGGGCGGCCCGCTGAGTGCCAAGGTTCGCGTTTTCATCCTTTGTTGCGGTGCGTGCTTGCGTCGCCCCGGTTTCATGGGCATAGTGGGTTCAAGACATCCCCGTGGCCGCCGGGAGGTCTGACCGCCCGGCGGCTTGTGTCAACCCGGAGCATTAGGAGGCTCTTCCATGAACTTGACGATCAGCGGTCACCACCTCGAGGTCACGCCCGCCCTGCGCGGTTACGTCACGACCAAGCTTGAACGCATATCCCGACACTTCGACCAGGTGGTCGATATCAAGGTGCTGCTGACAGTGGACAACCTGAAAGAAAAAGACATGCGCCAGAAGGCCGAATGCAACATCCACGTCAAGGGACGGGATCTGTTCGCCGAAAGCGCTCATGCCGATCTGTACGCCGCCGTGGACGAGCTGGCCGACAAGCTGGACCGGCAGGTGTTGCGCTACAAGGACAAAGCACAAGACCATGCTCACGAGAGTGCCAAACGTTTGATGTGATGGAAATCACGGGTCGCCCACCGGCGGCCCGGTCTTTATGTTGCAATGCAGCGAGCCGCTTCAAAAGTCAAGCGGCTTTTTTGTTTCCCCGGTCTAGCCAACGCCGCTCAACTCGGCATAATTTGCGGTCCAAGAGGCCCACATGAACCGACTCTCTGCCATATTGCCCGCCGCGCAAGTGCTCGTCGGCGTCGATGCCACCAGCAAAAAACGCGCTTTCGAAGAAGCGGGCCTGTTGTTTGAAACCCTGCATGGCCTCAACCGTGCGCTGATCACCGACAGCCTCTTTGCTCGCGAACGCCTGGGTTCCACCGGGCTGGGCCATGGCGTGGCCATTCCCCATGGCCGCATCAAGGGGCTGAAGCAGCCGCTGGCCGCGGTGTTCCAATTGGCCAGTCCGATCGGTTTCGACGCCCCGGACGAGCAGCCGGTGCAGCTCATGATCTTTCTCCTGGTGCCCGAAGCGGCGACCCAGAAGCATCTGGAAATCCTCTCCGAAATCGCCGAGCTGCTCAGCGACAGCGCTTTGCGCGAGCAGATGAAGACATCGAGCGATGCCGTGGCGCTGCACGGCCAGATCACATCCTGGCAGTCGGCGCACGCCGCCGCCTGAGCTTGTCCGCTCTTTTGCGTCCCTTGCTGGTCAGTCCGTTGCGGGACGCCCATCGCTCGGGGGGCGGCCTTCGGCGCGGATGGGTCCATCGGGGTGAGCGCCGGCGGATCGCCGGGCCCGGCGCCGTTGTTCGGAGAGCCTGCGCTTGAAACCCACCGTTGTCAGTGCCGACGTTCTGTTCGAAGACCACCGGGAGGCTCTCAAGTGGCAGTGGATCGCAGGGCTTGGGGCGTCGGAGCGGCGGTTTGACGAGGTCGCGATCCGTGAGGCGCGCTCAGGGGCCGATCTGGTCGGTTACCTCAATTACATCCATCCCTACCGGGTGCAGGTGTTTGGCGAGCGCGAGGTGGCCTACCTCACCAGTCCCAGTGAAGACGACAACCGCCGCCGGGTGGCGCGCATCGTGACGCTGGAGCCGCCGGTGCTCGTGGTGGCCGACGGGCAGACCGCGCCCGACGCCCTCATGGCCATGTGCGAACGGGCGCAGATTCCGATGTTCGCCACCCAGGAGTCGGCGGCCTTTGTCATCGATGTGCTGCGCGCCTATCTGTCGCGCCATTTCGCGGATCGTGCGTCGATGCACGGCGTCTTCATGGACATCCTGGGCATGGGCGTGATGATCACGGGCGAATCCGGGCTGGGCAAGAGCGAGCTCGGTCTGGAGCTCATTTCGCGCGGGCACGGCCTGGTGGCCGACGACGCGGTGGACCTCTACCGGATCAACCAGACCAGCATCGAGGGCCGTTGCCCCGAGTTGTTGCAGAACCTGCTGGAAGTGCGCGGCATCGGCCTGCTCGACATCAAGGCCATCTTTGGCGAGACCGCGGTGCGCCGCAAGATGCGGCTGTCCCTGATCGTGCACCTGGTGCGCCGCGAAACCATGGAGCGCGACTTCGAGCGCATGCCCCACGAGCCGCTGTACCAGGATGTGCTGGGCGTGCCGGTGCGCAAGGCGGTCATCCAGGTGGTGGCCGGCCGCAACATCGCCGTGCTGGTCGAGGCCGCGGTGCGCAACACCATCCTGCAGTTGCGCGGGATCGATACCTACCAGGAATTCGTAGCGCGCCACCGTGCGGCCATGGCGCGCGGCGAATAGGGCGGGGCGACCCGCCCGTGCCGGGGGTCTTCTGCCTTCAGCGATGCCCCGGGTTGTTGTGCCGGTGAGGGCAGTCGGGCTTGCTGCAATTGGCGTACAGCGAGAGCGCGTGCTCCTGCAGGATGAAGCCGCGGGTCTTGGCCACCATCTGCTGGCGTTTTTCGATTTCCGAATCAAAAAACTCCTCGACCCGGCCGCAGTCCAGGCAGACCAGGTGATCGTGGTGCTGGCCTTCGTTGAGTTCGTAGACCGCCTTGCCCGACTCGAAGTTGCTGCGCGTGAGCAGGCCGGCCTGTTCGAATTGCATGAGGACGCGGTAGACCGTGGCCAGCCCGATGTCGGAGCGCTCGTCCAGCAGGACACGGAACACATCCTCGGCCGTCATGTGGCGCTGCTTGGCGTTCTGGAAGACCTCCAGAATCTTCAGCCGTGGCAGGGTGGCCTTGAGTCCCGTGCTTTTCAGTTCATCGATATTGGTCATGGGCGGTGTGCAGGGGTTGAACGGGCCGATTTCAGGGGTTTGTGGTGCCCCTCTGGCAGCGCAGGGCGGCAACGTGGGCGGACTTACCCCGGGGCTACAATGAAGATCATATCGCCAGCGTGCGCCGGGGGAGACATTGCCCCCCGTCGGCGCATGCGAATCCGAGTGCCTTTCACGGTTTATCCCTATGCACCAACACACCCCCTTCCCACCGTCCCACCCGGGCCCGCGACAGAAGCCCCGCCATCTGGCGCGGGTGCTGTGCGCGCTGGCAGGAGCCGCCGTGTTGTCCGCCTGCGGCAGCGTCGGGGACAAACTGCCTTCGGTGGGGAGTCTTGTCACGCCGTACAAGATCGACATCCTCCAGGGCAACGTGGTCACGCGCGAACAGGCCCAGGCGCTGCAGCCGGGCATGTCCCGCGCACAGGTGCGCGATCTGCTCGGTTCGCCCTTGTTGACCAGTGTTTTCCATGCCGATCGCTGGGACTACGTGTTCTCCTTCAGTCGGCAGGGGCAACCGCCCCAGCAGCGCAAGGTGGCGCTGTTTTTCAAAGGGGATGTGCTGGAGCGCTTCGAGGCCGATGAGCTGCCCAGCGAGGCCGACTTCGTGGCTTCGCTCGATGTGCGCCGCAAGTCCGACAAGGTCCCCGTGCTCAAAGCCACCGAAGAGCAGTTGAAGAAGTTCCAGGAAAACAACCCCGAGTCCAAGAGCGACGCCGCGCCCGCTGCGTCGACCGCCGCACCGGCCACCAGTTATCCGCCACTGGAAACCCCGGGGGCGTCCCGGTGAGCGCCGCGTCTCAAGGACTGCACCGCGTCTGTGTCGCCGGTGCCAGCGGACGCATGGGCCATATGCTGATCGAGGCCGTGCGTGACAGCGCGGACTGCGTGCTCAGCGGTGCGCTGGACAGGGCGGAAAGCCCTGCCCTTGGGCAGGACGCGGGGGCCTTCGCGGGACACACGACAGGCGTGGCCATCAGTGCCGATCTCGGTTCCGGGCTCTCGGGCAGCCAGTTCCTGATCGACTTCACGCGACCGGAAGGGACATTGGCGCACCTTCGCGAATGTGTGAAGCACGGGGTCAACGTGGTGATCGGTACCACCGGTTTCAGCGAGGCGCAGAAGGTCGAGATCGCCGAAGCCGCGCAGCAGATCGCCATCGTGATGGCGCCCAACATGAGCGTGGGCGTGAATGTCACGTTCAAGCTGTTGGAGATGGCGGCCAAGGCGCTGTCCACCGGCTACGACATCGAGATCATCGAGGCGCACCATCGGCACAAGGTGGACGCGCCCAGCGGCACCGCGCTCAAGATGGGTGAGGTGATCGCGGGCGCATTGGGCCGCGATCTGAAGGACTGCGCGGTCTATGCCCGCGAGGGCGTGACCGGCGAGCGCGATCCGTCAAGCATCGGCTTTGCCACCATCCGGGGGGGCGACATCGTGGGTGACCACACGGTGCTGTTTGCCGGGACGGGTGAGCGCATCGAGGTCACGCACAAGTCCAGCAGCCGGGTCACCTACGCCCAGGGCAGCCTGCGCGCGGTGCGTTTCCTGGCGGACAAGCGCAGCGGTCTGTACGACATGTTTGACGTGCTCGGCCTGCGCTGAGCACGAAGTACCGGAGAACGATCTTGGGTGTCTGGCAAAGCGTGATGCAGGGCGACGCGATCAGTCGCAGCGTGGCCCTGCTGTTGCTGTCCATGTCGGTGGCGAGCTGGGTGGTGATCCTCTGGAAGGCCTGGATGCTGCGCCGCGCCGTGTCCGACGTGCGCCTCTCCACGGCGGCGTTCTGGCAGGCGGCGCATCTGGACGACGCGCAGCAGCGCCTGTCCACGTTTGACGCGCAACGCCTGGTGCTGCCGCTGCTGCAGGCCGCGCGCACCATCGAGCAGGCCATGCCACAGACGCTGGCCGCCGCTGGCGATCGGTCGCAGCAGCTCACCCGCGTGCTGCGCGATGCCCTGCACCGGGTGTTGCACCGGTTGCAGTTTGGCCAGGTGTTGTTGGCCACCGTGGGCTCCACCGCGCCCTTCGTGGGTTTGCTGGGCACGGTCTGGGGCATTTACAACGCCCTCATCGCCATTGGGGAAGACGGTCGCTTCCGCATTGAGCAGGTGTCCGGCCCCGTGGGTGAAGCGCTGGTGATGACCGCCGCCGGTCTTGCCGTCGCGATCCCCGCCGTGCTGGCCTATAACGTGCTCGGTCGCCAAATCGCGCGTATCGAGGCCGATCTGGAAGGTTTTGCGCGCGATCTGCGCGAACTGCTCCTGCACAAGGAAGCCGCCCTGTGAGCTGCCGAACCGCCGCCGGGCCCTTCGATCCGCACCTGCGAAGGAGCGAGAGACCATGAGTTTCGGGCGCCTGGAAAAACCGGCGGGCCACCAGCCCATGAGCGACATCAACGTCACACCCCTGGTGGACGTGATGCTGGTGCTGCTGGTCATCTTCATCATCACCGCGCCGCTGATGGCGAGCCGGCTGGAGCTGGAGTTGCCGAAGACCAGCACCCCCGTGCAGGCGGAGGAGCCCGAAGCCTTCGTCTCTATCGGTCTGGATGCGCAGGGGCAGATCTTCTGGGATGAGCAGCCGATTGACCTCGTCACCTTGCGCCAGCGGCTGGAGGAAACCGCCCGCCGCGATCCGGCCACCGAACTGCAGCTGCGCGCCGATGCTGCCGTGCCTTATGGCAAGCTGGCTCAGCTCATTGGCGTTGCGCAGCAGGCCGGGTTGGCGCGGATCGGGTTCGTGACCGATGCCGAAACCGCCAAGGCGCTGCAACTCCCGGGTGCCAGCGCACAGCCCTGAATGCCAGTGTTTCCGGGCGCGGGTGCCACCGGATCGCGCGCTTCGCTGTCGTTTTCTGTGCACCATCGGGCCTCGGCTTGGGGCTATGCTATAGGCCTTCACGAGCGGGGTGAGGGAAGTCATGCCAGCTCCATCCATCCATTCAGAATCCGTTTGAAACCCAAGGAGAGCGTTGATGAAGCAGGGACACAAGCCAGCCGGGCGGCGGGCATTCGCACAACTGGCGCTGGCCGGCGCCGCCGCGCTGGTGTTGTCGGCATGCGGTGGCAGCGACAGCGATGACGGTCTGGACAAGCAGGGCGTGCTCAACCTGGAGGGCGCCTACAACACTGTGGGTTCTGGCATGAGCAAGGCGCAGGTCATTGGCATCGTGGGTGAACCACCTCATCAGGAATCCGACTTCATGCTGGGATGGTCGGACTATTCCTATGGCTCGACGCAGGGCCTGACGGTACGGTTCCACACGGTGGGCGGTCAACTGGTGACCGATAGCGCTTCGTGGTTCGTGCAGGCCAATGGAACGGTGAGCCGTTCCTTGAACAAGAATCTCTGATCTCCTTTTTCGCTGATCGACGGGACGGTCGAGGCCTGCCAGGCCTTGACCGGTCCCCGGCGCCGTGGTTCGCCATCCGGCCGAACCCAGAAAGCGGTGCCTGACGGGGTTGTCCGCGCGCGCAGCGGTCGGTTCTGTCCACACCTTTTCCCACTGCCTCCCGCACCCGCTCACGACCGGGCATGGGTGCCGCGTCCGGCCCGGTGTGCCAAGCCCTAAAATCCAGGCTTTGCGACGCACCCTCCCTGGGCCATTCTTCCGGGAGCCACCGAGGCGGGTCCGCGCTGGCTCACACAACCCCTGCCGCCGGGCAACTGGCCCGCTGTTTCATGCAACCGACCTATCAGCACAAAGACGTCGAGCGCGCCGCGCACGCCCACTGGAACGCCAACGACGCCTACCGCGTGAGCGAAGACGCGGGCAAGAAGAAGTTCTACGCCTGCTCCATGCTGCCCTATCCCAGCGGCAAGCTGCACATGGGCCATGTGCGCAACTACACCATCAACGACATGCTCACGCGCTACCTGCGCATGAACGGTCACAACGTGCTCATGCCCATGGGCTGGGACGCCTTCGGCCTGCCGGCCGAGAACGCGGCGCTGAAGAACGGCGTGCCGCCGGCCAAGTGGACGTACGAGAACATCGCCTACATGAAGCAGCAGATGCAGGCGATGGGCCTGGCCATCGACTGGTCGCGCGAAGTGGCCACCTGCGACCCCAGCTACTACAGGTGGAACCAGTGGCTGTTCCTCAAGATGCTGGAAAAAGGCACCGCCTACCGCAAGACCCAGATCGTCAACTGGGACCCGGTGGACCAGACCGTGCTGGCCAACGAGCAGGTGATCGACGGCAAGGGCTGGCGCACCGGCGCCACGGTGGAAAAGCGCGAGATCCCCGGCTACTACCTGAACATCACCGCCTACGCCGACGAACTGCTGGACCACGTGCAACTGGGCAACCCCAAGGCCACCCTCAACGGCTGGCCCGACAAGGTGCGCCTGATGCAGGAAAACTGGATCGGCAAGAGCGAGGGCGTGCGCTTCGCGTTCCCGCACACCATCAAAGGCGCTGATGGCGCGCTGATCGGCGACGGCAGGATGTACGTGTTCACCACGCGCGCCGACACCATCATGGGCGTGACCTTCTGCGCCGTGGCCGCCGAACACCCGCTGGCCCACCACGCCGCTCTGACCAACCC
>Ga0209343_10000338_pt1 | contig 65392 bp, 54 predicted proteins | sample RifCSPlowO2_02_FD_184026 | JGI IMG/M metagenome (GOLD analysis project Ga0209343, IMG submission 184026) | Groundwater microbial communities from Rifle, Colorado - Rifle CSP2_plank lowO2_0.2 (SPAdes) (version 2) | ecosystem: Environmental > Aquatic > Deep subsurface > Groundwater | place...
GGTATGATGCCCCCGGATTCCGCTATCGCTGCATCCGGGCTACAAACCCCGCAAGGCTCACCTTCGTTCAAACCCTTGCCAATGCCAGATAAATGCAAAACTCTTGTCATGTTTTGACATCATTTGATCGGTAAGAGCACTAACGTGCTGCCGGCTCAATGCGGCAACTTTATTTTGAAGACATCACCTATCGCTGCAATAATTTCCGGGCTGTCCCATTCGTAGGATCCGCGAACTTTTTCGAGCACCCGGCCATTTGCATCGACCAGAACGGTCAAGGGAATCGTATCGGCGCCCAGCATGTTTTCCAGGAACAGTTTGCTGTCGAGAAAATTTTCGAACGTAACCCCGGATTTCCTGATGAACGCCGCTGCCGCGCTGCCATTGTCGTCTGTTGAAATTCCGATCACATTGAATTGTTTTCCACCGTAGCGGCGGGCAAGCCGGTTCAGCGAACCCATTTCAGCGCGGCATGGGCCGCACCAACTGGCCCAGACATTGATAATCAGGGGTTTTCCCTTGAAGTCTGAAAATTTTTTCGTGCTCCCGGAAAACCCGCGCAATGTGGCTTCGCGCAGATATCCGCCAATCTCGACCTCGCCGGGCGTGCTCGCAAAAGCCGTTGCAGATATTCCCAAGAGGCAGGCAAAAACCAGGAAGATAATTTTCATTTCGAAATTCGCCTATTCGTTGCGATGTCCTGCACCGACGGGGTAGGGCATCGGGGCGGAGTCAGGGCACCCGGCCTGCCCATCACGAACGGCCAGGCAGCGCGCCGCGCCGCTGGCGGGCGCAGATTTATTGGATTTCGACCAAGGTTTCGTCCGGTGCCACGCTGTCGCCTTTCTTGACATGCACGCTGATGACGAAGCCGCCGATAGGGGCCTGGATTTCGTTTTCCATCTTCATGGCTTCGATCACCAGCACGCCATCACCCGCATCAACCTTGTCTCCGACCTTGACCTTGACATCGACAATGGTGCCGGGCATGGCGGTTGCCACGCAGCCCTCGTGGGATGGGCGCGGACGCCCCGAGTCTGCTGCCGTTGTGGCGGGTTTTTTCCTGCCGTTGCCCTTGCTGCTTGAAACTTCGATTTCGTTCAGGGTTTCGACAATGACTTCCTCCGAAATGCCGTCGACGGAAACGTAGAACGGGCGCTGGGCTTCGCCGTGGTGCCCGCTGCCGGTGAGCTTGATATGGAAGGTTTCGCCGTGCAGCGTTATCTTGAATTCATTGGGCGCATAGCGTTCTGAGGAGGGGGTGGCGGCTTCCTTGGGCAGCAATGGCTCGGGCTGGAGCGTGTTGGCATTGCGCTCTTGCAGGAAGGTTATGGCGATATCCGGAAACATGGCGTACGTGAGGACATCTTCCTCGCTCTTGGCCAAGTTTTCGCACTTGATCTTGAGCTTGTTCATCTCGTCTTCAAGCAAATCCGCAGGGCGGCAGGTTATGGTTTCCGCATCGCCGACGGCAAGTTTTTTGACCTGCCCGTTGATTTCGCCGGGCGCCTTGCCGTAGTGGCCGAGCAGGTAGTTCTTGACTTCATTGGTGACCGATTTGTAGCGCTCGCCGGTTAGCACGTTCATCACGGCCTGCGTGCCGACGATTTGCGAGGTTGGCGTTACCAGCGGCGGGTAACCCAGGTCTTCGCGCACGCGCGGGATTTCGGCGAGCACTTCGTTTATGCGGTTGAGTGCGCCCAGTTCCTTGAGCTGGTTGGACATATTGGAGATCATGCCGCCAGGCACCTGGTTCACCAGCACGCGCGTGTCCACGCCGGTGTAGGGGCTTTCGAACTGCCAGTATTTCTGGCGCACTTCATAAAAATAGGCGGTGATTTCCTGTAGCGCGGCGAGGTCGATGCCGGTGTCGTAAGGTGTGCCTTGTAGCGCGGCAACGATGCTCTCGGTCGAGGAATGGCTGGCGCCTTCGCCGAAGGAGGAATTGCAGGTATCCAGGATGGTGGCGCCCGCTTCCACCCCCTTGAGAAAGCTCATGGCCGACAGGCCGGAGGTGGAGTGGCTGTGCAGGTGGATCGGCAGGCTGACGGCGGCGCGCAGCGCCTTGACCAGTTCGGTGGTCGCGTAAGGCGTGAGCAGGCCGGCCATGTCCTTGATGCACAGGGTATCGCAGCCCATGGCTTCCAGTTCGCACGCCAGTTCGACGAATTGTGGAATGCCATGCACCGGGCTGGTGGTATAGCTGATGCAGCCTTCGGCATGTTTGCCGGCTTTCTTTACCGCTTCGACGGAGACTTGCACGTTGCGCAGGTCGTTCATCGCGTCGAAGATGCGGAACACGTCGATGCCGTTGCCCGCCGCCTTGGCGACGAAGGCGCGCACTACGTCATCGGGATAGTGGCGGTAGCCGAGCAGGTTCTGGCCGCGCAGCAGCATCTGGAGACGGCTGTTCGGCAATGCCTTGCGCAGTTTTCTGAGGCGCTCCCACGGGTCTTCTTTCAGGAAGCGCACGCAGGAGTCGAAGGTCGCGCCTCCCCAGGCTTCCAGCGTCCAGAAGCCGATGCTGTCCAGCTTGGGGCAGATGGGCAGCATGTCGTTGGTGCGCATGCGCGTTGCGATCACGGATTGATGGCCATCGCGCAGAACCAGTTCGGAAATAAGGGTTTTTGCCATAATATTCTTGCTAGTAGAGTTGATTAAATACCTTCATGGGCCGCTATGGCGGCTGAAATGGCGGCCGCTCTCAGTTCCGGCGGAATTTTTGTGGTGTAATTGATCAACTCCGGGTGGGACTCTACAAACCCGGTATTGAAGTTCGCATTCCTGAAGTCGGGGTGCTTCAATATTTCCAGATAATACGGAATGGTCGTTTTTACGCCATAAATCGCCATATCGTTAAGCGTCCGGCTACCGCGCGCAATGACGTCTTCCCAGGTGAGCGCCCAGACGGTGAGTTTGGAACACATCGAGTCGAAATAGGGCGGGATTACATAGCCGCTGTAGATCGCGGCGTCGCTACGGACGCCGGGGCCGCCCGGCGCGTAGTAGCGGGTGATTTTGCCGAAGCTCGGCAAAAAGCCGTTTTTGGGGTCTTCCGCGTTGATGCGGAACTCCATGGCATAGCCGCGAAACCCGACATCTTTCTGTTTGTATTGCAGTTCGAGGCCGTCGGCGATGCGGATCTGCTCCTGCACGATGTCGATGCCGGTAATGGTCTCCGTCACGGTGTGTTCGACCTGGATGCGGGTATTCATTTCCATGAAATAGAAATTGTTGTCCTGGTCGAGCAGGAATTCGACGGTGCCCGCATTTTCATAGCACACGGCGCGGCTTGCCTTGACGGCCAGGTCGCCGATGTATTCGCGCTGTTCGGATGTGATCTGCGGCGACGGGGCAATCTCGATCAGTTTCTGGTTGCGGCGCTGGATGGAGCAGTCGCGTTCGAACAGGTGGATCATGTTGCCGTGACTGTCGCCCAGCACCTGCACTTCGATGTGACGCGGGTTGACCACGCATTTTTCCATGAACACTTCCGGCTGGCCAAAGGCCTTGTTGGCCTCTGAAATTACGCGCTCGTAGTTGCTGAGCAGGTCTTTATCGCTGTCGCAACGGCGGATGCCGCGTCCGCCGCCGCCATTGGTGGCCTTGAGCATTACCGGATAGCCGATTTTGTTTGCCAGTACGCGCGCTTCTTCGACATCGGCGAGGTTGCCGTCACTGCCCGGCACACACGGGATGCCGGCGGCTATCATCGCTTTTCGAGCCTGGACTTTATCGCCCATCTGGCGAATGACATTTGCTTTCGGGCCGATGAATTTAATGTCGCGACGCGCGCAAATTGCCGCCAGTTCGGGGTTTTCCGCAAGAAAGCCATAACCCGGATGCAGCGCATCGCATCCAGAGGTTGCCGCGATATTGACGATGTTATGGGCGTTAAGATAGCCGTTAACCGGCTCGGAACCGAGATGGTAGGCTTCATCCGCTTTCTTTACGTGCAGCGCATGACGGTCAGCATCCGTATAGATGGCGACCGACTTGATGCCCATTTCCGAGCAAGCGCGCACAATGCGAACCGCAATTTCACCGCGGTTGGCGACGAGTATTTTTGTAATCACAAATTATCCTGAATCCGGCTAAATGCGGGGTGTTTGGCCGGGCGATAGTTGGGTTGCATGTTTCTGCCCGGCGGGTTTTAACCAGGCCCGAGTCCCGCATTATAGCGGCATCGTCCCGCCATGCTCAATGGGAAATCTAATCGGGGTTCTGATCGGCACGGAATTTGTGAGCCGAAACATCGAGGGAAAATCGGTATGCGGGTCGGCAAACCGGATTCTGCACCTACCTTGAGCGGCAAGGAAAAGGGCATTCTTCGTCAAATCGGTCTGGAGTTATGCTATAAGGCCATGGATAATCCGCCGTCTCTTTCATCCACTTTTATGAGATATTCATGAATAAGAAACTTCGATTAGCTGGCCTGCTTTGCGCCGCCGGATTGCTCGTGTTGGGTTGTTCCAGGGAAGGATACTCTCCCGGCACAACCGGTAAAGCGGGTGCCAATCCCGTCAAAGTTGCCGTGTCTCCCGCTTCTCCCCCCATGCTCTTTGAGGAAGCCGGGAAGATTACCGGCATCGACATGGAGATTTTCGAGGGCTACTGCAAATCCAGGGGCTGCACCCTTAACGTCACCGCCTACGATTGGCAGGGTATGCTCGGCGCCGTTTCCAGCGGGCAGGCCGATGTGGCATTTTCGGGCATTTCGATTACCGGCAAGCGCAAGGAGGCGATGGATTTTTCGCAGCCTTACTATGACAACTCCTGGCATCTGGTGAGTTTGAAAAGCCGCAATATCAAAATTGCCAACCTCGACCAGTTAAAAAATTATTCGATCGGCTACCCCCGTGGCATGGCATATAACGACCTGATTAAAAACGACCTCGAGCCTAAAGGCCATTACTCGCTCAGCAAGGTGAAGCTCTACCCGACCTATAGCGAAGTCACCGCCGATTTACAGAACGGCAACCTCGATCTGGCATTTATCGAAGAACCGGTTTTGGCCGATTTCCTGTACAAGAAGAAGCTGCCCATCGAAAGCAGTTATGTCTTTACCGGCCTGGATAAGCTCGGCTTTGCCTTTGTCAAGGGTTCGTCGAGGCGCGACGATTTCGATAAATACCTGGCCGAGCTTGGCCCGGAAAGAATCAGGGCCATAGTCGACAAGTGGATGAAGTAATACCGCAGCAGCATTGCGCATGAATTTCCTCGACATTATTGTGCTGTTAACGCAGGGTGTGGGTTATACCGTTATGGTCACCCTGGCATGCAGCGCCACAGGCCTGTTGGTGGGGCTTGTGGCGGCCGGCATGCGCCGGCTTGCCTGGTTTGGCGTAATACCTCTGCTCGACGGTTTTACCTATGTCTTTCGCGGCATCCCTGTATTGGTGCTGCTCTTCCTCGTCTATTTCGGTTTGCCGGGAATCGGCATAAAGGTTCCGCCTCTGCTGGCGATGATGTTGAGCCTCGGACTTATTGCCGGAGCCTATCTTGCCGAAGTTTTTCGTGGTGCATTGGATTCGGTCGATGCGGGGGAGATTCTTGCCGCGCAGGCGATGGGCATGACCCGGCTGCAAATTCTGGCTTACATCGAATTCCCGCAAATGCTGCGTTTTGCCGTGCCGGGGATGGTGAACGAGTTCACCACCGTGCTGAAATACTCACCGTTTGCCTATACCGTGGGTATTCCGGAAATCACCAAGCAAGCCATGACGCTCGCATCGACTACCCTGCGCGGCATCGAGGTTTATCTTGCGGTAGGCGTTTTGTACTTCGCCATTTACCGCATCCTGCTTATTGGCGTGCAATGGCTGGAGCGGCGTTATCGTGTTCCCGGCATCGGGTTGGCATAGGCTTGAAAAGAATCCTGTGGAGCTGATATGGCATTAATCGAGATTCGCGATCTGGTGAAGAAGTTCGACCGGCAAGTCGTGCTGGACGGCATCAATCTGGACGTGGTCGAGGGAGAGGTCAAAGTCGTGATGGGCACGTCGGGTTGCGGCAAATCGACTTTGCTGCGCTGCATCAACCGGCTTGTAGAGCCCAGTTCCGGCACGATTCATTTTCGCGGCCAGGACATAACCGGCCACGGCGTCGATGTGCGCGCCTTGCGGCAAAGCATCGGGTTCGTTTTCCAGCAATTTGCCCTGTATCGGCATCTCACCGTGCTCGACAATGTCACGCTCGCCTTGCGCAAGTTGCGCGGCATGAGCCGCGCCGAGGCAGAAGAAAAAGCCTTGCACGAACTGGCGCGCCTGGATATGGCCGATCATCGCGACAAATATCCCGCGCAAACTTCGGGCGGACAGAAGCAGCGCGCCGCGCTGGCGCGCGCGCTGGCCATGGACCCTGCCGTCGTGGTTCTGGATGAGCCTACCTCGGCGCTCGATCCGGTGATGTCGCGCGAAGTGGCGCAGTTGATCGACCGGTTGCACCGCGAAAACGTCACCATGCTTTGCGTGACCCACGATTTGTTGCTGGCCGGTTCCATTGCCGACCGGGTCACTTTTCTCGACAAGGGGGTGATCCGGGCCGAAGACACCATCGCGCATTTATCGAAACATCACCCCGACGAACAAGTGCGCGCTTTTTTCGGCTGCGAGGAAAACGCCAGATGAGCGGATGGAATGCGTTTCTGCGCGATTTGTTCGAACAGATGCCGCTGATTCTGACCGGCCTGGGCGAAACTCTGAAGCTTACCGTCACGATCAGCATCAGCGGGTTGTTATTGGGGGTAGTCGTTTTCTATTTCAGCCAGAGCCATTGGGCCTGGGTGAGGCACCTGATACGGGCTTACATCTCCTTTTTCATCGGGATGCCACTGATCGTGCTGTTGTTCCTGATGTATTACGGCTTGCCGCAGTGGGGTGTGTCCATGTCCCCATTCATGGTCGCGGTGATCGGCTTTACCTTCAATGTGGCCGCCTACAACGCCGCCTACTTGACGACAGCCTATAACGGCCTCGATCACGGCGAAATCGAAGCGGCCAGGGCGCAGGGCTTCAAACCGCTGCAAATATTCCGCTTTGTCACCTTGCCGCAGGTGCTGCGTTTGTCGGTGCCGGCGCTGACGAACCAGATCATTTGCAACCTGAAGGATAGCTCGGTCGCCTTCCTGATCCAGTACACCGAATTTTTCGCCCGCGTGCAGGAGCTGGCCGCCACTAATTTCCAGTTTTTCCGGGCCTACCTGTTTGCGGCGCTGGTCTATCTGGCCTTGGTTTCCCTCATCGTGCTGGCCGCGCGCTTCATCGAGAAAAGGGTTGTGATCCCCGGGGTATACCGTTAACCGCTAAGGGCTAAACCGCTATCTCTTGAAGCGGTGATGCGAATTCTTCGAGATTTTCGAAGGAAATCACCGGGTAAGAGTATGGGCCCTGAAGCCTTTGTTATAGAATCGCCACAATGGAATCTCATTCATGCCGCTCCAGGGGGGGATTATGTCGCGCAAGCATCCGATCATCGCAGTCACAGGTTCATCCGGCGCAGGCACCCCCGCAGTTAGACAGGCATTTGAAAACCTGTTCCGGCGCGAAATAAACATCCGTGCGGCGTTCATCGAGGGCGCCAGTTTACACAGCCTGGATCGCATGGCGTTCCATGCCGCGGCGACCGAGGCTGCCGGTGCGGGCAACAACACCTTCAGCCATTTTGGCCCGGAAGCCAACCACTTCGATAAACTTGAAGAAACATTCAGGAGCTACGCTGAAACCGGCATGTGCAGGCGGCGCTACTACGTGCATAGCGAGGCCGAAGCCGACAGGCACAACAGGCACTTCGGCCTGACCGACCTGAAGCCCGGCGTATTCACGCCATGGGAAGACATAGAAGAGAATTCCGACCTGTTGATTTACGAGGGGCTGCATGGCCTGGTGGTCGACGAGGCCAGCAATATCGACGTTGGGCGCCATGTGGATTTCGGGATTGGCGTCGTGCCGGTCGTCAATCTGGAATGGATTCAGAAAATTCACCGCGACAAGGCGGAGCGCGGTTATTCCACCGAGGCGACCGTGGATACCATCCTGCGCCGCATGCCCGAATACATCAAGTACATCACCCCGCAATTTTCGCGCACCCACATCAATTTTCAGCGCGTGGCGACGGTGGACACCTCGAATCCGTTTGTCTCGCGCGACATTCCGTCCCTGGACGAGAGCTTTGTGATAATCCGTTTTCGCGATCCGCGCGGGGTGAATTTCCCTTACATGCTGGATATGGTTCCCGGCTCTTTCATGTCGCGCGCCAATACGCTGGTGGCACCCGGCGGAATGATGGGCGTTGCGATGGAGGTCATTCTCGCGCCGATCGTGCGCGAGATGATGGAAAACAGGGGCGGTTGATTCTCGAACGATATGGCGATTGAACTATGGATCGGTTTCGGGGTGATCGGGGCGTTGCTGCTGCTCATCGCGCGGAAGCTTTTTACGCTCGGCGGCGCAGCAGGGCAGGGCGACGGCCAGCAGATCGAGCAGTTGCGCATGGAATTGTCGCGGCTGGATGGAGCGATACGCGCGCAGTTGCAGTCCGGCGACAACCAGCTTTCCGATTTGCGCAAGTCCGTGGCCGGTGCGCAGCTCGCGGTCAACGAGATGCTGGACAGGAAATTGACCCAGGTTCTGAGTGAATCGCGCATCGATCGCGAGGCGATGGTCAAGGCGCATCGCGATGCGGGCGATGCGCTGAAGAACGATGTGAACACCCGGCTTACCAGCATGAGCACCGCGCTGACCGAGCAGTTTGCCGCGACCGGAAATCAGCTGCGCGGCACGCTCAACGAGCGGCTGGGCGAGATTCAGGCGGATACCGCGAAAAAGCTGGAAGAGATGCGCAAGACCGTGGACGAGAAGTTGCACGCCACGCTGGAGCAACGGCTGGGGGAATCGTTCAAGCAAGTTTCGGATCGGCTGGAACAGGTGCATCGCGGCCTCGGGGAGATGCAGTCGCTGGCGACGGGCGTGGGCGACCTTAAACGGGTGCTGACCAATGTCAAGGCGCGCGGCACCTGGGGCGAGGTGCAGCTCGGCTCGCTGATCGAGCAGGTGCTGACGCCCGATCAGTATGCCAGGAACGTTTCCACCGTGCCGGGCAGCCGCGACCTGGTCGAATTCGCCATCAAGTTGCCGGGCAAGGAAGAAGGCTCGCCTGTATGGTTGCCGGTAGATGCCAAGTTTCCGGTGGAAGACTACCAGCGCCTGATGGATGCCCAGGACAAGGCGGATACCGAACAGGTGGAACAGGCCGCCAGGGCGCTGGAGGCGCGCATCAAGCAGGAAGCCAAAACCATCCGCGACAAATACATCTCCCCGCCGCATACCACCGATTTCGGCATCATGTTTTTGCCGACCGAGGGTTTGTACGCCGAAGTGTTGCGCCGTCCCGGCCTGGCGGATTTTATTCAGCGCGAATATCGCGTCATCGTTTCGGGCCCGACCACCTTTGCCGCAGTATTGAACAGCCTGCAAATGGGTTTCCGGACCTTGGTCATCGAACAACGCGCCTCCGAAATCTGGGTGTTGCTCGGCGCGGTGAAGACCGAGTTCGGCAAGTTTGGCGACGTGATCGAAGCGACGCAGAAGAAGCTCGATCAGGCGTCGGAACAATTCGAGAAAGTCGGACAGCGCACCAGGGCGATCAATCGCAGGCTGAAGGGGGTGGAAGCGCTGCCGGTTGCCGAGGGCGCGGCGCTGGGAGTTTTTGACGGTGAAGATGAAAGTTGAGCGCCGGGCGGGGCACAGGCAAAGCCCGTGCCGGGTTGCTGGCAGTGGGCGGAGGTGCCTGGACAAGCCAACTTGCATGTCGATCGCGCGTAAAAAATTTCACAGCGTAAATAGTTGAGATAGAATACGCACTTTCAGGCTTGCTGAATTTGCCGGGCACCGTTACTCGTGCCCTTGCTTGCCTTTTGAATGATATGAAGATTCCGGTTATGGCATCAGGTTCGCCTGCGGCGAATTTTGGCATTCTCTGAACTTGCATTTATCCGGCAGGCCGTAAGAGTTTACGACGCTTTGCCGCGAAACTCTGCGCCCGCTAGGGCTATATCAATCAAGAGGGGTAACGGGGATGGGCGGTTTCTCCGCCCGGCTCGCAATTCTGCGCAAGCATCATGCGAATTTGCCTCGAAGAGAGACTGTTGCTCTTCGGGTATGAAATATTCGGGCTATGCCCAGGCTTGATTCCCGGGCGACCGGACACAATTATTAATGACTGAAGGAGTTTTTGATGCACCACGCGCAAATGGTTACGATCGACGGGAATGAGGCCGCCGCCTATATTGCCCATCTGACCAACGAGGTAATCGCGATTTATCCGATTACTCCCTCATCGCCGATGGGTGAGTATTCCGACGCCTGGTCGGCTGCCTGCACACCCAACCTGTGGGGCACGGTTCCCGAAGTTATCACCATGCAGAGCGAAGGCGGCGCCGCCGGCACGGTGCACGGCGCATTGCAGACCGGCTCCCTGACGACCACCTTTACCGCCTCGCAGGGCTTGCTGCTGATGATCCCCAACATGTACAAAATTGCCGGGGAGCTGACGCCGTTTGTCATGCATGTGGCGGCGCGTTCGCTCGCAGCCCAGGGTTTGTCGATCTTCGGCGACCATAGCGACGTGATGTCGGCGCGCTCTACCGGTTTTGCCTTCCTCTCTTCCAATTCGGTGCAGGAAGCCATGGACATGGCGCTGATCGCCCAGGCAGCGACGCTCGAAGCGCGCATACCGATCCTGCATTTCTTTGACGGTTTCCGCACTTCCCACGAAGTGGCCAAGGTCGAGCAGGTACCGCTGGAAGTTGTGCGCGAGATGATCGACGACAGGCTGGTGTTCGCGCACCGCGCGCGCGCGCTGACGCCGGATCATCCGGTGCTGCGCGGCACCGCGCAGAACCCGGACGTGTATTTCCAGGCGCGCGAGACGGTCAATCCCTTTTACGATGCGATGCCCGGCATTGTGCAGAAGGCGATGGACAAATTCGCCAAACTCACCGGACGCCAGTACAAGCTGTATGAATACGTCGGCGCAGCGGATGCTGAACGGGTGATGATTCTGATGGGTTCGGGTGCGGATGCTGCCGAGGAAACCGTAGAGCACCTGACCGCACACGGCGAAAAGGTTGGCATCGTGAAGGTGCGCCTGTACCGCCCCTTTGTTGCCGACGAACTGCTCAAGGCCATCCCGGCCACGGCCAAGCGCATCGCGGTTCTCGATCGCACCAAGGAACCCGGTGCGGACGGCGAGCCGCTGTACAAGGACGTGGTGACGGCGTTCGCCGAGTCCTTTACCTCCGGCGCGAACAAGCTTGCCGCCATGCCGCGTGTGGTAGGCGGGCGCTACGGCCTGTCCTCCAAGGAATTCACGCCGGGCATGATCAAGGGCGTATTCGACGAGCTGAAAAAAGACCAGCCGAAAAACCATTTCACCGTCGGTATCATCGACGATGTCACCCATACCAGCCTGAAGTGGGATGCGGACTTCCGCAACGATGCCAGCAGCGGCGTGAACCGTTGCCTGTTCTATGGCCTCGGCTCGGACGGCACGGTGGGCGCCAACAAGAACACCATCAAGATCATGGGCGAGGAAACCGAGCTGTATGCTCAGGGTTATTTCGTTTATGACTCGAAAAAAGCCGGCGCGGGAACCGTCTCGCACCTGCGCTTCTCGCCCAAACCGATCCACTCACCCTATCTGATCGGCAATAACGAGGCGAATTTCATCGGCTGCCACCAGCCGGTATTCCTGGAGCGCTACGAGATGCTGGATCATGCCGCCGAGGGCGCGGTGTTTCTGCTCAACACGACGACGGCGCCGGACAAGGTGTGGAATCTGCTGACGCGCAAGATGCAGCAGCAGATCATCGACAAGAAAATCGAATTTTACGCGATCGACGCCTATGCCATCGCCAAGGCGACCGGCATGGGCAGCCGCATCAACACCATCATGCAGACCTGTTTCTTTGCCATTTCCGGCGTGTTGCCGCGCGAGCTGGCAATCGAGAAGATCAAGTCCGCCGCCGAAAAATCCTACAGCAAGAAGGGCAGGGATGTGGTGGAAGCCAACTGGAGAGCGATCGACGAAACCCTCGCCAACCTGCATAAGGTAAAAATTCCCGCCGCCGCCACCAGCACGTTCGAAATGCCCGAACCGGTGGGCGCCAATGCGCCGGATTTCGTCAAGCGCGTCACCGCCGAAATCATGGCCGGACGCGGCGACCGCCTGCCGGTCAGCGCGCTGCCTCCGGATGGCACCTGGCCTACCGGCACCGCAGTCTGGGACAAGCGCAACCTGGCACTGGAAATCCCGGTATGGGATGAAGAGCTGTGCATCTACTGCGGCAAGTGCCCTCTGGTCTGTCCGCATACCGCCATCCGTTCCAAGGTTTTCCCTGCGGATTTGGCCAAGAATGCGCCGCCCACCTTCAAGCATATCCAGATCAAGGGCAAGGAATTCGAGCAGGGCATGCACGTCACTTACCAGGTGGCGCCCGAGGACTGCACCGGCTGCACGCTGTGCGTCGATATCTGCCCGGCGGTATCCAAGACCGACCCGAACTACAAGGCGCTCAACATGCGCGATATCGTGCCGTTGCGCGAACAGGAAAAGGAGAACTTCGAGTTCTTCCTCAAACTTCCGGAATTCGACCGCACCAAGTTGCGCACTTCCACCATCAAGGGCGCAATGATGTTGCAGCCGCTGTTCGAGTTTTCTTCCGCCTGCGTCGGCTGCGGCGAAACGCCCTATATCAAGCTGGCGACCCAGTTGTTCGGCGACCGCATGGTGGTGGCCAATGCCACCGGCTGTTCATCGATCTACGGCGGCAACCTGCCCACTACGCCTTACAGCAAGAACGCCGAAGGGCGCGGCCCGGCCTGGTCAAATTCGCTGTTCGAGGACAATGCCGAATTCGGCTTGGGTTTCCGCGTCAGTATCGACAAACAAGCCGAGCATGCGCGCGAATTGCTGGCGCAATTGAAGGATAAGGTTGGCGCAGAACTGGTCGAATCACTCCTCAACGCCGATCAGTCCACCGAGGTGGGCATCTTTGCCCAGCGCGAGCGCATCGAAGCATTGCGCTCGAAACTGGCCGGCATCGATTCCGCAGTGGCGCGCAATCTGGAAAGCCTGGCAGACTATCTGGCGAAGAAGAGCGTATGGATCATCGGCGGCGACGGATGGGCCTACGACATCGGTTTCGGCGGGCTGGATCACGTGCTGGCCTCGGGGCGCAACGTCAACATCCTGGTGCTCGATACCGAAGTCTATTCCAACACCGGCGGGCAGTGCTCCAAGGCCACCCCGCGTGGCGCAACGGCCAAATTTGCCGCCGGCGGCAAGCCTACCGGCAAGAAGGACCTGGGGCAGATCGCCATGAGCTACGGCAATGTTTACGTCGCCCATGTCGCCTATGGCGCGAAGGATATCCATACGCTGAAGACTTTCATCGAGGCAGAATCCTTCGATGGCCCGTCGCTGATCATTGCCTATAGCCCCTGCGTCGAGCACGGCTACGAAATGGGCAAGCAGCACCAGCAGCAGGAACTGGCGGTCAACACCGGTCACTGGCCGCTGTACCGTTACGATCCGCGCCGCGAGGAGGAAGGCAAGAATCCGCTGTCGCTGGATTCGCAGAAACCTTCCGTGTCTTACCGCGAGTTCGTGCAGAACGAGCCGCGCTTCCGCGGCCTGGTGAAGAGCATGGACAGCGACAGCGGAAAAACAGTGGCGTTTTTCGATAAGGAATTGCAGAAACACTATGCGATTTTTGAACATATGGCGGCCGATTCCCGCAAGGATGCAGGAACGGACGCCAAGAAAACCGACTGATGCATAATCGGGGTTGAACTGAAACCAGATGTAGGTCGGGCTATACCCGGCATGGTGGGCATAGCCCACCCTACGCAGCCGAGTCAAAATTTGAAAGGGGGAGTCATGGGTAGCGATAAGAGATACATTTATTCGTTCGAAGAGGGCGACGGCAAAAACAAGATGCTGCTGGGGGGCAAGGGTGCAAACCTGTGCGAGATGACCCAGATCGGCTTGAATGTGCCGCCCGGCTTCACCATCACGACCGACGCGTGCAACGCCTACTTGGAGAAGAACAAGCTGCCGGACGGCCTGATGGACGACATCAAGGCCTACATGCAGGCGCTGGAAAAGAAGACCGGCAAGGGTTTCGGCAGCGGCGAGAACCCCTTGCTCGTTTCGGTGCGCTCCGGCTCGTCCATGTCCATGCCGGGCATGATGGACACCATCCTCAACCTCGGCCTCAACGAAACATCGCTGCAAGGCCTGATCAGGCAGACCGGCAACGAGCGTTTTGCCTATGACACTTACCGCCGTTTCATCCAGTTGTTCGGCAAGATCGCGCTCAATATCGGCGACGAGCATTTCGACGAACGCATGGCCGCGATCAAGCGCAAATACGGCGCGCCCCAGGATCTGGATCTGAACGTCGATCATCTCAAGGAACTGGCGGGCGAATTCCTCGCCATCGTCCAGAAACTGACCGGCAAACCGTTCCCGCAGAATCCTTACGAGCAACTGGAAATCTCGGTGGGCGCGGTGTTCGGCTCGTGGATGGGCAAGCGCGCGGTGGATTACCGCAGGCAGTTCAGGATCACCAGGGATCAGGCCAACGGTACGGCGGTGAACATCTGCACCATGGTGTTCGGCAACATGGGCAACGACTCCGGTACCGGCGTCGGTTTCACGCGTAACCCCGGCACCGGCGAGAACATGATCTACGGCGAGTACCTGGTCAATGCGCAAGGCGAGGACGTGGTGGCGGGGATCCGCACACCCAAGGCCATCGCCGAGATGGAACAGGAGATGCCGGAGATCTACCGCCAGCTGATGACGCTGCACAACCGGCTGGAATCGCATTACCACGAGGTCCAGGATTTCGAGTTCACTATCGAGAAGGGTGTCCTGTACTGCCTGCAAACGCGCAACGGCAAAATGAACGCGCGCGGCATGGTGCGCACTTCTGTGGAGATGTTCAACGAGGGGCTGATCTCCAAGGAACGCGCGTTGCTGCGTGTCGAGCCGGCGATCCTCGAACAGTTGCTGGTGCCGCAGTTGGCGCCGAATTTTCACGGAAAGTCGCTTGCGCAGGGGCTGCCTGCCTCGCCCGGCGCGGCTTCCGGCAAGATCGTGTTCGACGCCGACACCGCCGAAGCGCGCGGGCGCGCCGGCGAGAAGATCATCCTGGTGCGAGAAGAGACCAAGCCCGAGGATATCCACGGCTTCTTCCAGGCGCAGGGCATCCTGACCAGCCGCGGCGGCAAGACCTCGCACGCTGCCGTGGTGGCGCGCGGCATGGGTAAACCCTGCGTTTCGGGCTGTGACCAGATCGTCATCAACGATCATTTGCGCAATGCCCGGATCGGCGAGACCACCTTGCAGGAAGGCGATATCATCACCATCGACGGCGGCACCGGCCATGTCTATGCCGGCGAAGTGCCGACGGTGGAGGCAGAATTTTCCGAGGAAATGGCCACCCTGCTGGCCTGGGCGGACGAGACAGCGAAGCTCAAGGTGATGGCGAACGCCGATACGCCCGGCGACGCCCTGCGCGCGCGCGAGTTCGGCGCGATGGGTATCGGCCTGTGCCGCACCGAGCGCATGTTCAACAGCACCGACCGTCTGCCGATCGTGCAGGAAATGATCCTGGCCGAGACCAAGGAAGCCCGCCAGTCCGCGCTGGACCGCTTGCTGCCGATCCAGCGCGCCGATTTCAAGGGTATCTTCAAGGCGATGAAGGGGTTGCCGGTCACGGTGCGCCTGCTCGACCCGCCGATGCACGAATTTCTGCCCACCGCAGCGCAGCTCGAACTGGAAATCGCCCACCTGCACCAGTTGCGCGACACCATCGACGGCCTGGAAGAGCTGCCGGACACGCTCAAGATGCTCAACCCCAAGCTCTACCAGCAGTATGCCGACGGCCTGAACAAGCTGATGGACGGGCTGGGCACCTTCAAGGGTTCGCACATGGAAGAAGATGTGATCGACAAGAAGGAAGTGATTCTGAAGAAAGTCAGGGCGCTGGCCGAGGTCAACCCGATGCTGGGGCATCGCGGCGTGCGGCTGGGCATCACCTACCCGGAAATCTACTCGATGCAGATTCGCGCGATCCTGGAAGCCGCTGCGCTGTGCGCCAAGGAAGGTGTCGAGATATACCCGGAAATCATGGTGCCGCAGGTGGCCACTGTGGAAGAGCTCAAGCGCATCCACAGCTACGTGCAGCGCATTCACCAGGAAGTGAAGGCGACCCACGGCATCGAGGTGCAGTTCAAGTTTGGCTCGATGCTGGAAGTGGTGCGCGCCTGCGTGCGCGCCGGGCGCATGGCGGAAACCGCCGAATTTTTCTCGTTCGGCACCAACGACCTGACGCAGGCGACGTTCTCCTTCAGCCGCGAGGATGCGGAAAACAAATTCCTCCCCTCTTACACAGAGAGCGGCATCCTGGAAGACAATCCGTTCGAGGTGCTGGACATCAAGGGCGTGGGGCAATTGATGAAGATGGCGGTGGCGAACGGCCGCGGAACAAATCCCGATCTGAAGATGGGCATTTGCGGCGAGCATGGCGGGCATCCCGGTTCGATCCATTTCTGTCATCACATTGGGCTCAATTACGTCTCCTGCTCGGGGCCGCGCGTGCCCATCGCGCGCCTGGCGGCGGCGCAGGCCAAGCTGCTGGAGAATCAATACCGCGAGCCGGGCTGATCCGCACGCATACCGTTTTCTGCCGGCAGCGCAGGACACTGCGTGCCTGTGAAGCCCGCCGATTACCCATCGTTCCATGATGGGTAACCGGCGGTTTGATTGCGCCCTGCTGCTTTCCTAAATTTGTGCGCTGCAATATAATTCGTAAGTTGGATTTTTGATTGAACTTCATGCCATCGTGTTGTCTGTCACAAGCGGGTTCGGCGTAGCGCACAGATTTGATGCGATCGGCATCGTGCGGTGCAGGACACCCGCCCATCACGTATAACGTCCACACGTGTAGTTTCCCGGCAATCTGGCCGGATGTGGCATGAAAACTCTGCCCATGCGTTTAATGTGGGCTGTTGCAGTGCTGTTTTGGCTGGAGGGCGACGCTATTGCACACGGTAGCCCGGACGCCGGAAAAAAGCTGTAAGTTAATTTATTGAGGTCGTATTTATGCATACTGCCATATCGCGTCGCCGCTTTATCGCTTTCGTTGCCGCCGCTGCCGGCCTGCCGCTGTTGCTGAAGGCGGGGAGTTCGCAGGCTAAACCGGTGCGCTGGGAAGGCACCGCGCTGGGCGCGCCTGCCTCCATCCAGCTTTTTCACAACGACGAGGCGCAGGCACGCGCTGCCATCGCCGCCGGACTGGGCGAGTTGAAACGTCTTGAGGCGATTTTCAGCGTTTACCGTGCGGACAGTTCCATTTCGCAACTCAACCGCGAAGGCGTGCTGGAAAATGCGCCGGACGATTTCGTCGCCATGCTCACACGCGCCCTCTCGCTGGCCAGGATCAGCGACGGCGTCTACGACCCCACCGTGCAACCGGTGTGGCAAACCTATTTCCGCCACTTCGTTTCCAGTAATCCAGACCCTGCCGGACCGGCGCCGCATGATCTCGCGGCTGCGCTGGCGTTGGTGGATTGGCGCGCGGTCGAGGTGGATGCAGCGAACAAACGGGTATCCTTCGCGCGCCCCGGCATGGGGTTGACGCTGAACAGCGGCGCGCAGGGCTACATCACCGACCGCGTTGCCGATGTGTTGCGCGCCCACAGTTTTGACCGCATGCTGGTCGATATGGGCGAACCGCGCGCGCTGTCGAACAAGCCGGATGGATCGGCATGGCGCATCGGCATCGCCGACCCGTCCAACCCGAAGCGCACCATCGTCACGCTCGACGTGGTGGATAAGTGCATTTCTACCTCGGGCGGTTACGGCACCCTGTTCGATTCCGCGAGCGCCTTCACCCATTTGATTGACACCCGCAGCGGGCGCACCGCGCCGGCGTTGCTGGGTGTCTCGGTGGTGGCGGACACAGGCACTGTCGCCGACGGCCTTTCCACCGCGATGCTGATGGCGCCGGTCGAGCGCCGTCAACATATTCTCCGTGCTGCCGGCGGGCAGCAGGCTATCTACGTCACGCCGGATGGCGTTGTCTCCACTGTCGATGCATGATGATGGGCGGAATTGTGGATAGCTCGACGGACTACAGCGCGCCAGCGTTGACCGAAGGCATTGCCCAAGTGGTGGCCGTGGAAGGCGATATGGCATGGCTGGTGCCAGAATCCGGCACCAGTTGCGGTGGCTGTTCTTCTGCTGCGGCATGCGGCTCCAAGGGTATCGGCACCGTGGCGAGCCGTCTGGAACAACGCCGCTTCCAGATGGTCAACGATGCAGGGCTCAAAATCGGCGAACGCGTGGTGGTGGGGGTCAGCGAGAATGCGGTGCTCAGGGCATCGCTTATCGCCTATGCGATTCCGCTCGCCACCTTGCTGGTTTCCGGCGGGATGGCACAGTGGGCGGCAGGTCACGACTTCATCACCATGGGGGCGATGCTGGTCGGCCTCGTGTTCGGGCTGTGGCTGTCGCGCGTGAGGGCAGGACAAATGATGGCCAGGGGCGAGCTCGCCCCGCGTTTTATCCGCCGCGCCAGCATGGGCGAGACATGCAACCTTGAGTAGGCAGGGAACAGAAAAATGGAAGCATACGTACTTTTGTTTGTGAGCGCGGCGTTGGTCAACAACGTCATCCTGGCGCGTTTTCTCGGCCTGTGCTCGTTCATGGGCGTCACCACGCGCATCGACACCGCCGTCGGCATGGGCCTGGCGACCACCTTTGTGATTACCGTATCTTCGATGGCCGACTGGGCGGTCGGCGCCTATCTGCTGGAACCCTACAACCTGTGGTATCTGCGCACGGTGACCTTCATCATGGTGATCGCCGCCGCCGTGCAGTTCACCGAGCTGACCGTGAAGAAGGTGTCGCCGCCGCTGTTCCAGATGCTCGGCATCTACCTGCCGCTGATCACCACAAACTGCGCGGTGCTGGGCGTTGCCATCCTGCTGGTCGAGCACAAGATGAATTTCATCGAGGCCACGCTGTTCGGCTTCGCCTCTTCGGTCGGCTACAGCCTGGTGATGGTCATGATGGCCGGGCTGCGCGAGCGGCTGGCGCTGGCAGATGTTCCGCGCCTGTTCGCCGGGCCACCGAACGGTTTTATCGTCGCCAGCCTGCTGGCGCTGGCGTTCATGGGCTTCTCCGGCATGACGGCGTGACGAACTGAGGATATATAGAACATGTGGATCGCAATCGGCAGTCTTACGGTAATGGGCATCGTTCTGGGCGCCTTGCTCGGCGTGGCGGCAAAATTTCTTGCGGTCAAGGAAAACCCGCTGGAAGAGGAATTGAAGGAGTTGCTGCCCGGCTCGCAATGCGGCCAATGCGGCTATGTCGGTTGCAGCCAGTACGCGGCGGCGCTGGCCAAGGGCGAGGCTTCGGTGACCCTGTGCACGCCCGGCGGCAAGGCAACGATCGAAGCGCTGGCCAAAAAGCTGGGCGTCACCGCCGACACCTCGGAACATGAAGAGAAGCTGCCGGAGCACGCCTTCATCGTCGAGGATCTGTGCATCGGCTGCACGCGCTGCATCCGGGAGTGCTCGACGGACGCGATCATGGGCGCCAACAAGCTGATGCACACCATCATCGTCGATGCCTGTCACGGCTGCGCCAAGTGCGTCAAGGTTTGCCCCACCGATGCCATCGTGATGGTTCCGGTAAAAGTGACGCTGCGCAACTGGCATTGGCCCAAGCCAAATATTGAGCAAACGCACGCCGAGCACCAAGCCGGGCACGCGCATTAAAGGAGCAGTCAACAGATGAAACTTTTCCCGATTCGCGGCGGCATACACCCAGACTACCGCAAGGAATTGACCAGCGATAAGGCGATTGCCGCTTTGCCGATGCCGGCCACGCTGTACATTCCGCTGCAACAGCATATCGGCGCGCCCGCCGAGGTACTGGTTAAAGAAGGAGACATGGTCAAGAAAGGGCAGATGATCGCGCGCAACCAGGGTACGGTGTCGGCGTCGCAGCATGCGCCCACCTCGGGCCGCATCAGGGCCGTGGCCGAGGTGACCGCACCGCATCCTTCCGGGTTGCCGCAGTCGACCATCATCCTCGAATCCGACGGCAAGGACGAATGGGCAGAACTGCCCGAACCGATCACCGATCCTTTTGCCGCCGACGCGCACACCATCAACGAGCGCGTCTCGCAATCGGGCATCGTCGGCATGGGCGGCGCCGCTTTTCCGTCGGCGATCAAACTGAACCTCGGCGAGCAGAAAAAACTCGACATCCTGCTGCTGAACGGTGCGGAGTGCGAGCCTTATTTGACCTGCGACGACCGGGTGATGCGCGAGTATCCGGACGCGATCGTCGACGGCGCACGCATCATGGCGCACGCGCTGGGCACGCCCAGGGTGATTATCGCTATCGAACAGAACAAGCCGCAGGCGATCGAAATTATGACCAAGGCTGCCTCGGCCTTTCCCGGTGTCGAAGTGATCGGCGTGCCGGTGCAGTACCCGATGGGTTCCGAGCGCCATCTGGTGCAGGCGATCACCGGCCGCGAAACACCCGCGCGCAAGCTCACCGCCGACCTCGGCGTGGTGGTGCACAATGTTTCCACCGCGCGTGCGGTGCATGACGCGGTGCGCTTCGGTCGCCCGCTGGTCGCACGAGTGGTGACGGTGAGCGGCGGTGCGATCCGCGAACCCAAAAACGTCCTGACGCCGATCGGCGCTTCTATCACCGATCTGGTCGGATTCTGCGGCGGGTTTGCCGTGCGTCCCGAGAGCGTGGTCAATGGCGGGCCGATGATGGGCCAGCCGCTGCCCGGCCTGGACGCGCCGGTGGTCAAGGGCACGTCGGGTATCCTGGCGCTTACCGCCGGGGAGATTAACGACAATCCAACCAGCGCCTGTATCCGCTGCGGCAGTTGCATCACCGTCTGCCCGTGCGGACTGTCGCCGGTGGACATGTCCGCTTTCATCCGCAAGGACAAGCTGGAAGTCGCCGCCAAGCTGGGCGTGATGGATTGCTTCTCCTGCGGCAGTTGCTCGTACGTGTGCCCGTCGCATATCCCGCTGGTGCACTACTTCAATTATGCCAAGGGCGTGCTGAACGACTTGGAGCGCGAGCGGCAGAAGAACGAACGCATCAAGACGCTCGCCGAGGTGCGCACCATCCGCATCGAAAAGGCCACCGAGGCCAAGCGCGCCGCTCTGGCCGCGCGCAAACCGGCCGCGGATAGCGCAGCGCCGGGCAATGCGGGCGAACCCAAGGCTACAACCGAAGAAAAGGCCAACGCATGAGCATCACAATCGCAAACAAAAGCGCGCCGTTTGCGCACGGGGTCAGCAGCGTCCGGAAAACCATGTTCCTAGTGCTGCTGGCGCTGACGCCGGCAACCTTATTCAACCTCTATCTGTTCGGCTGGCCGGCGATTATGCTGTTCACCGTCACGGTCGCCGCCTGCCTGATCGTCGAAGCGGGTTGCCTGTCGCTGGCGGGCAAACCGGTGATGGCGACGCTGGCCGACTGTTCGGCACTGCTGACCGGCTGGCTGCTGGCGATGAGCCTGCCGCCCTGGGCACCCTGGTGGCTCGGCGTGATCGGCGCGGTTTTCGCCATCGCCATGGCCAAGCATTCCTTCGGCGGCCTCGGCCAGAACGTGTTCAATCCCGCGATGGTGGGGCGCACCGTGTTGCTGATCTCTTTTCCGGTGGCGATGACTACTTGGATTGTGCCTTATCCGCTGTTTTCGGCAGGTGCGCCGGGGTTCATCGATGCGCTGGCCATCACCTTCGGCGGACAGATGCCCGATGCGGTGAGTTCGGCTTCGGCGCTGGGCCACATCAAGACCGAATTGTCGCGCCATATTCCGGTGATACAGTCGATGGCGGACGTGCCCGGTCTGACCGATATGCTGCTCGGCTACCGCGCAGGCAGCATGGGAGAGACCTCGGCGATCCTGATTCTCGCGGGCGGCCTGTTCCTGATGTATAAGCGCATTATCTCCTGGCATATCCCGCTGAGCGTGATGGGAGGCCTGTTCGTGATGGCGTCGATATTTCACTTGGTCGATCCCGCCAAATTTGCCTCCGGCACCTTTCATTTAGTATCCGGCGCGACCTTCCTCGGCGCGTTCTTCATTGCCACCGATTACGTCACCTCGCCGGTGACCCGAACCGGCCAACTGATATTCGGCGTCGGCTGCGGCGTGTTGATCTGGTTGATCCGCACCTTCGCCGGCTACCCGGAGGGCGTGGCTTTCGCGGTGCTGCTGATGAACGCGCTGACGCCGATCATCGACCAATACACGCGCCCGCGCGCGTTCGGGCGTAACCGCAAGGGCGAGCCGCTGCCGCTGGAGAAGAGGCCATGAAAAAACAGCGCACATTTAGCCACGGGCTGATTCTGGGCGCGTTCTGCCTCGGTTTCGGGATCGTGCTCGCCTACAGCGACCACATCACCGTGGACGATATCAAGGCAGCCGCGCTGCAGGATCGCTTGAATTCGCTCGGGCAGGTGATCCCGGCCAGCATCCACGACAACAATCTGGTCGATGACGCCATGGTCATGAACAACCAGGGCGATCAGGAGATCACCGTCTATCGCGCCACCAAGGACGGAAAAGTGACCGGCTTGGCTTACGAGATATTCGGCGTCGGTTATGCGGGCAAGATAAAGCTCATGCTGGGCATCGATACCGAAGGCAAAGTCCTCGGCGTACGCGTCCTCGCGCACAAGGAGACCCCTGGGCTGGGCGACAAGATGGAAGTCAAAAAAACCGACTGGATACTCAAGTTTGACGGTTTATCCCTGGGCAATCCGCCCGTGGAGAAATGGAAGGTCAAGAAGGACGGCGGGCAATTCGATTACTGGGCGGGCGCTACCATTACGCCGCGCGGCATCGTCAACGCCATCCGCAACGGGCTAGAGCTGTTTGCGGCCAACAAGGAAAAAATGATGGACATGAATGCGCCCAAGGCAGAACCGAACAAGGGAGGACACTAAATGGCTCAGTACAAAACCATCGTCAAGGACGGTTTGTGGGAAAACAACGGCGTGTTCGCCATGCTGTTGGGTCTGTGCCCGGCCATGGCTATGACCGGCACTGCCACCAACGCGCTGGGCATGGGGCTGGCGACGGCTGCGGTGATGGCCGCGTCGAGCATGCTGGTCGGCATGTTCCGCAACCAGATCACCCAGGAAGTACGCATCCCGGTTTTCATCCTGGTCGTCGCCTCGATGGTGACGCTGGTGGACCTGTTCATGAACGCCTGGATGCACGAGTTGTACAAGGTGCTGGGCATGTTCATCCCGTTGATCGTATCCAACTGTCTGCCGCTGGCGCGCCTCGAGGCGTTCGCCGGCAAGAACTCGACCCTGCCCTCGCTGATGGACGGCCTGTTCATGGGCCTCGGCTTCACCATCGCGCTCACCATGATCGGCGCGGTGCGCGAGATCGTCGGTACCGGCACCCTGTTCGCCGATGCCTCGCTGCTGTTCGGCCCGGCCTTCAAGGTTATGGAGACGCGCCTGCTGCCGGAAGACACCGGCATCCTGATGATGATTTTGCCGCCCGGCGGCTTCCTGGTGCTAGGACTGCTGGTGGTCGGCAAGCGCATCCTGGACGTGCGCGCCGGCAAGGCAATCCAGATGGGCGGTGCCCACAGTGCCGCATAAGGGGGATGTCATGAAAGTTGGAATCGCTTACGCTCTGCCGCAACGCCAGGCCTGGTACGATGTCGAAGTGCCCGATGGCGCCACCGTCAAAGACGCCATCGAGCGGTCTGGAATCCTCGCTCAATTTCCCGAGATCGACCTGGTGCAGCAGAAGGTCGGCATTTACGGGAAGGTCAGCAAGCTGGATGCCGTGCTCAACGGTGGCGACCGCGTCGAAATCTACCGCACCATCACCTGTGATCCGAAGACCGTGCCGCGCAAGGCCAAGGCGGGGGAGGCAGCATCCGAGGCCGAAGGCTGATTGCGGCCCGGCATGCTTGCGCGATAGCCGGTATTGCCCGATGATTTCTCGCGGCAATCCGGACAAGTTTTTAAAGGCGCTTATATGCGATTATCCGGGTCGTAAAATGTACATATCTGTCTTCTTCTTCGGCCTTTTTATTTAATAAAACAGATGAGCGATAAGCGGTATGCCGCAAATAGATACACGGTAAATAGGGATTAAAATTTTAAAATTTTTTCGATAATTCTCTTGTTAAATTTTCACAAACATCTTTATAATCTGACACACGTAAAAAAAATCGAAGTGTCGGAGTCGGCTGGCTCACATCACTCAAGGTGTCCTCCCCTAATTGCAAGATGTTGGCCCTGACCGCACTGCGGACGGGGGTTCCGATGCGGGAATAAGATAAAGGTATTTACTATGACGAGCGCGATGGCAAAGACAGGGAAAAATCTGTCGGTTTCACAGGCTGATGAGAAGGGCAGCGTAGCAAAGCAGCGCCTGATTACGGTCTCTATCATGGGCAAACCCTACGAGGTTCCGGAAGATGCGACCATCATGGGCGCCATCGAATTTGCCGGGCACCAGATCATCCGTGGCGCCGGTTGCCGCGAGGGTTATTGCGGCGCTTGCGCCACCATCTACCGCCTGCCCGGAGACTACAAAATCCACACCGGCCTGGCCTGCATGACTATGGTCGAAGAGGGCATGACACTGACACAGGTGCCTTATGTTCCGGCCGAGAAGGCCATCTACGACATCGAAAAACTCAAGCCCAACGTGACCGCCATCCAGCAGATGTACCCGACGGTTTTCCGCTGCGTCGCGTGTAACACCTGCACCAAGTCCTGCCCGCAGGGACTCCAGGTGATGGACTACATCCAGGCCGCCAAGCGCGGCGACATCGCGACGGTGATGGATCTGTCTTTCGATTGCGTGGTGTGCGGGCTGTGCATGTTGCGTTGCCCCGCCGAAATCACGCAGCCCCTGGTGGGCATCCTGGCGAAGCGCCTGTACGGCCGCTACCTGCGCAAGGACAGCCCGGAGCTGGCGGAACGCGTCAAGGCCGTGGAAGACGGCGCCTACAACGCGGAATACGCGGAACTGATGTCGATGAGCCGCAAGGAATTGTCGGATCGCTACTACGCCCGCGACTCGGAATAACCGGCACACGGAATAAGAGAGGATTTCAAGATGTATCCAGATTACATGGAAGAATCGTTGCGCAAGGTAGTTCAGACACGACCGAAGCGTTTGGAGCTGGCCAGGAAGCCCGACCCGGTCTACCCGCCGATGAATGCGGAAGAACGCCGCGCTGTCCTGGAAGGCTTTCACCCCGATTTTGAAGCCAGCGCCAGACGCAAGGTGCGCGTCGGCCCGAACCGGGACGAGTCGCTGACCACCGAAGTTGCCGATTTGCTGGAATCGCATTCCTGGCTGCGCAGCAATCAGGTGGATCTTAAAAAACCGGATTTCGAGACCGATCTGTTGATCATCGGCGGCGGCGGCGCGGGTTGCAACGCGGCGCTGGTCGCGATGAAGGAACATGGCCTGCGCTCGATTATCGCCACCAAGCTGCGCATGGGCGATGCCAATACGATGATGTCGCAGGGCGGCATGCAGGCCGCCGTGTCGCGCACCGATTCGCCGACGCGCCACTATCTCGACGCCATCGGCGGCGGGCACTTCGAAAACAAGCCGGAGCTGGTCAGGGCGCTCACCGAGGACGGCCCGGGCGTGGTCAAGTGGCTCGAAGACCTGGGCGTGGTGTGGGACAAGGAAAAAGACGGTTCGATGAAGACCATGCACGGTGGCGGCACTTCGAGGAAGCGTATGCTTTCCTGCCGCGATTACACCGGTGCGATGATCATGCGCACCCTGATGGACGAGGTGCGCAACCATCCCGACATGATCGACGTGAAGGAATTCATGCCGGCCGTGGAATTGATCATGGACGACAAGGGGTGTTGCGCAGGCGCGGTTCTGTATAGCTTGGACAGCGAGGAATTCTTCACCGTCAAGGCGAAGTCCACCATCGTCGCCACCGGCGGCTACGGCCGCCTGCACATCCGCGGTTACGACACCACCAACCACTACGGTGCCACCGGCGACGGGCTGGTGATGGCCTACCGCGCTGGCGCGAAGCTGATGTACATGGACTCCGTCCAGTACCACCCGACGGGCGTTTCGTTCCCCGAACAGATCGCCGGCTTCCTGGTCACCGAGGCGATCCGCGGCGCGGGCGGTCAGCCGCTGAACAAGGACGGCGAACTGTTCGTCTTCCCGCGCGAGCCGCGCGACATCGAGGCTTCGGCCATCATCCGCGAGTGCGTGCAGAACGGCGGCGGTGTCACGACACCCTCCGGGCGCGTCGGCGTGTGGCTGGATTCGCCGCTCATCGATATGCTGCACGGCGAGGGCTACACCGACAGGCACTTTCCGGCCATGTACCGCCAGTTTATTCAATACGGTATCGACATTACCAAGCTGCCGATGCTGATCTACCCGTCGCTGCACTACCAGAACGGCGGCATCGAAATCAACGAGCGTTGCGAGACCGATCTGCCAGGCCTGTATGTGGCGGGCGAGGCGAGCGGCGGCCTGCATGGCCGCAACCGCCTGATGGGCAACTCGGTGCTCGACTACAACGTGTTCGGCAGGCGCGCAGGAAAATATGCCGGCGAATACGCCAAGAAGGTCAAGCTCGGCAAGCTCAGCCTGGCGCACCTCGAAGCCTACGAGAAGGAATTGAAGGATGCCGGCGTGAAAACCGACCTGGTGACCCCGGTGCTGTTGCCGTCTTATGCGCCGGAGGATGTCAGGAAGCGCCAGTTGCTGCGCGCCGACAACGAGTTGCCCGGCACGTCGGTGCTGCACAACCGGCTACACGACGAAAGGCCCGGCGCTTAAAGCACCGGAGTCAGGCCGATGACGCATATTGACGACAAGATAATCGAGCTGGCGCGCACCGCGCTCAGCTTCGAGTATGGCGAGGAGCACTTCCACCGCCATGCCGCAGAGATGACCAAGAATTCGGGCGGCAAGGCCATGTTCCTGCGGCTTGCGGAAGAGGAGTCGGACCGCATCGAGGACATGCACAAGCTGTTTGGCGCCGTGATGGGGCAGGAAGCATGGCAGCAGCTTGCTGCCGAAGAAGCGGCGAACGCGCACCCGTCGAAAGTGATCGCCGAAATGGAAGCCGCCGTCACCCTGCGCGGGCATGCGGCGCTCGTCGACGATGCCCAGGCAGTGCGCATGGCGATGGAGCTTCAACGCCGCATCATCCATATCTTCAAGGGCATGTCGGAACATGTCAGCGATCCGGATATCGTCAAGCTGGCCGACAAGATGATCCAGGAGGAATGCTCGCGATATGATTTCTTGCAGGCGCAACTGGATAGCTTGCAGAACGTCGGGTTATGGCTGGACACCCCGGAGTTTCGTATGGATGGAAGGTTCTGAACGGGCACGCTATGGATACTACCCTACGCATTACCTCGGCCCATGCCGGCAGTTCTTTTACGGCGCGGATCGAAAAGATCAGCGGCCAGAAGCTGCTGGCCTGCTACCAGTGCGGCAAATGCTCCGCCGGCTGCCCGATGGCGGCACACATGGACGTGCTGCCCAACCGGATGATCCGCATGGCGCAACTGGGGATGCAGCAGCAACTGCTGGAGACCAAGGCCATCTGGATGTGCGTGTCCTGTCTGACCTGCAACTCGCGTTGCCCGAAGGGTATCAAAATTGCCGAGGTCATCGAAGCGCTGCGTAAGGCGGCGTTGGGCGGCGGCGAACGCAACGACAACCTCAAGATCATGGAGCTGACACCGGAGGCGCGCAGCGTATTACCGCCCATTGCCACGATCAGCGCCATGCGTAAATTGACCTCATGATGGAATGCCCCTGATGGGAAATGAAAATAAACCGATGAAGCTCGCCTATTATCCCGGCTGTACGCTGAAGAACCAGGCCACCAACTTCGATGTGTCCACCGTTTCGTCGATGGCGAAACTGGACGTGGAAGTCGAGGAACTGGATCGCTGGAACTGTTGCGGCACGGTACATGCGCTGGATTCAGACAACGTCATGAACCGCGTCGCGCCGATCACCAACATGATCCGCGTCAAGGAAATGCAGGCCAAAACGGAAGGCATGGCCGGCGAGTTCATGACCTCCTGCGCGATGTGCTACAACACGCTCAAGCGCGCCAACATCGACGTGCAGCAGCGCGCCGATGCGCTGGAAACCATCAACGAACTGCTGTACCTCGAAAAAACCAAGTACCAGGGCGATGTCGAGGTTCTGCATCTGCTCGAATACCTGCGCGATCGCGTCGGTTTCGACAATCTGGCGAAGAAGGTGACCAGACCGCTCAAAGGGCTGCGCGTGGCCTGCTATTACGGCTGCCTGCTGATGCGCCCGAAAGAGGTTGCTTTCGACGATGCCGAGAACCCGACGATTATGGAAAACCTGATTCGCGCTCTCGGCGCCACACCCGTGGAGTTTTCGCACAAGATGGAGTGCTGCGGCGCTTACCAGACGGTCGATAAGCCGGATGTCATCGCCGACCGCACCGACCGGATCATGGGTTCGGCGAGCGAGGAGCGGGCCGACCTGGTGGTGGTGAGTTGCCCGCTGTGCGCCTTCAACCTGGACTACCGGCAGGACGACGCCAAGCGCCTCAACCCGGACTTTAACAACATGCCGGTGCTGTACTTCACGCAGTTGATGGCGCTGGCGTTCGGCTGCGACGAAGCGGCGCTGCGTTTCGACCTTCAGCATATCGATCCGCTGCCGGTCTTGAAGGCGCGCGGGCTGGATTAGGGAGGAAAGCATGTTTTTCAACGACCTCAAGCCGACACGCGGCGAAGTTTTCATCAACGCCACCTGGTGCAAGGGCTGCGCTTTCTGCGTGCAATTCTGCCCGACCAACGTGCTGGAAATGTCCAAGGAATTTAACGCCAAGGGTTACCACCCGCCTTATGCGAAGAACCCGGAAGCCTGTACCGATTGCAAATTTTGTCAACTGATCTGTCCGGAGTTTTCCATCTTCGTGAACAGGGTAGAAGGCAACAACATAGGAGAAACGGAAAAGTGAAAACGAAGCCAAGCGAAGTTTCAGAGCAGGCTAATGTTCGCGCCAGCGAACGTTATGCCGGAACTAAGACTGTCGCAGCAGACCCCAAAGGAGTCGATTCCGGCCCGCATTTCATGGATGGCGACCACGCGCTGGCCGAAGGCGCGCTGGCGGCAGGCTGCCGGTTTTTTGCCGGCTATCCCATCACCCCATCGACCGAAACCGCCGAGCGTTTCGCCGAACGCGCGCCGGAAGTGGGCGCGCTGTTCATCCAGATGGAAGACGAGCTCGCCTCCATCGCAGCCAATATCGGCGCGGCATGGGCGGGGCAAAAGGTGATGACCGTGACCTGCGGCCCCGGCTTTTCCCTGATGACGGAAAACCTCGGCTTGGCCTGCATGACCGAAACCCCGATGGTGATCGCCAACGTGCAGCGCGGCGGACCGTCCACCGGCCTGCCGACGCTGACCGCGCAGCAGGACATGATGCAGGCGCGCTACGGCCCGCATGGCGACAACATGATCATCGCGCTGTGCCCGGACAGCCCGCAGGAGTGTTTCGACCTCACCATCGAAGCCTTCAACCTGTCGGAGTTCTACCGCGTGCCGGTCATCATCCTGACCGACGAGACCGTCGGCCACATGCATGAAAAAGTGGTCATTCCGCCGGCCGACCAGATCAAGGTGCTTCCGCGCAACAACTACAGCGGCCCGAAGGAAGATTGCCGCCCCTACAAGTTCGACAGCAAGGGCGGCCATCCGATGGTGCGCGCGGGCGACGGCTACAACTTCCATATCACCGGTCTGACGCACAACGAGAAGGGCTATCCGGTGATGACCGCCGAACAGAACGTTAAGGTCGTGACCCACCTGATGGAAAAAATCCTCAGCAATGAAGACGACATCGTCCGTCTCGAAGAAGACCAGATCGACGGCGCCGATGTCGTGGTGGTGTCCTACGGCATCACTTCGCGCATCGCCGTCAAGGCTATCCAGGACGCGCGCAAGGAAGGCATCAAGGTCGGCGGGCTGCGCCTGATCACCATCTGGCCGTTCTGCGAGAAACGTATCCGCGAACTGTCCGGCAAGGTGAAGGCCTTCGTGGTGCCGGAAATCAACTACGGCCAGATGGTCAAGGAAGTGGAACGCTGCGCCGGTGGCCGCAGCAAGGTTATCAGCGTCAATCACTGCGGCGGTGCGGTGCATGATCCGCAGGTGATTCTGGACGCCATCAGAAAGGCAAGCAAATGAGTACCGATATCGAAAAATTCAAAGCCGGCAGCCCGATGTCCGACACCCTGCGCATGGACCGCATGCCGCATATCTGGTGCCCCGGCTGCGGCATCGGCTCCGAGGTGAACTCCTTTGCCGAGGCGGTCAAGCGCAGCGGCATCGACCCCAAGAAGCTGGTCGTTGTGTCGGGTATCGGCTGTACCGGACGCGTTGCGGGCTATGTCAATTTCGACTCGATGCACACCACGCATGGCCGCGCCATTCCGGTCGCTACCGGCATCAAGCTGGCCAACCCGGAACTGACCGTGGTGGTGTTCAGCGGCGAGGGCGACCTGGCAGGTATCGGCGGCAACCACCTGATCCATGCCGCACGGCGCAACATGGACCTGGTGGTCATCTGCAACAATAATTTCACCTACGGCATGACCGGCGGGCAGGTAACGCCGACCACGCCCGGCACGGCCACGGCTTCGACGACGCCCTACGGCAATTACGAATATCCGTTCAGCCTGCCGCTTTTGATGGATGCCGCCGGCGCCACCTACATCGCGCGCTGGACGTCGATGCATTCGCGCAACGTCACGCAGTCGATCGAAGAGGCGCTGCTGCGCAAGGGCTTCTCCTTCATCGAAATTATCTCGCCCTGCCCGACGCTGTATCTGCGCCGTAATCGTTTGGGAGATGGCGTCGACCAGTTGCAGAATTACCAGGACAACTCGATTCTCAAGCATGGTGCCGACACACGCGAAACGGCCATCGACTTCCAGGGCAAGATCGTGGTCGGCAAGTTTGTCGAAAAGAACAAGCCGACCTATCTGGAAGCCTCCGACAAATGCGCCATCAAGCTGGTCGGGGACGACTACCAGCTCTACGGCAAAACCATTCCGGAGCGGGAAGCCGAGGAGAAAGCCGAGAAGGAACGTATCGCCGTCCGCCGAGCCGCCGTGCTGGCAGCGGAGGTGGCGCAGCAAGAGGCAAACGATGCGCAACCTGCTAAAGCCGCAGCGAAGCAGGCTCCGGCCAAGGCGGTAAAGAAGGCTCCCGCGAAAAAGGCAGCCGTGAAAGCCGCACCCAAGGCGGCGCAGAAAGCTCCGGCGAAAACGAAGTTTCAGAGCAAGGTAATGCCTGCGAAGCAGGCGTTAGCTGAAACTAAAAAAGCCGCCCCGGCCAAAAAGGTTGCTGCCAAGCCCGCTAAGAAGGTAGCCGTGAAGGCGCCTGCCAAAAAGGCAGCACCCAAGGCCAAGGCTGTAGCCAAGGCACCTGCGAAGAAAGTCGCTCCGGCCAAAAAGGCTGTCGCGAAACCCGCCAAAAAGGCAGTAGCCAAGGCTGCGCCCAAGAAGACCCGTAAGTAGGAATCGAGCGCATGAGCACAACAGAAATCAGGTTTTCCGGATTCGGCGGGCAGGGCATCATTCGCTGCGCCCTGATTACCGGCAAGGCGCTGGCCCTGTACGACGACAAGTTCGCCACCATGACCCAGAGCTTCGGCCCGGAGGCGCGCGGCAGCGCCTGCGCCGCGCAGCTCGTGGTTTCCGACGAGCGCGTCCTGTACCCATACCTCACGCAGCCCAGTGTTCTCATGGCGCTGTCCCAGGAGGCATACGACAAGTATTACGGCGAACTGCCCAAGGGCGGCATCCTGATCGTCGAAGAACAACTGGTGAAGCTGCGCGGCGAGCATCCGGATCTCAGGGTAATGCGCGTACCGGCCACCCGCTATGCCGAAGAACTGGGCAACCGCCTGTTCACCAATCTCGTGGCGCTGGGTTTCCTCACCGCAGTCACCGGCGTGGTCACCGCCGACGCGATGAAGAAGGCGCTGCCCGGCCTGGTGCCGGATCGCTTCCTGAAGATCAACATCAAGGCCTTCGACAAGGGCTACGAGCACGGCCTGAAGATGGCGGGCCAGAATAACGGGCATGAATCATGAATATGAGCATATTTGTTATGCGTCATGCCCGTTTCCCTCACCTCAATCCTCTCCCACTTGCGGGAGAGGAGGCAAACGCTACGCTACGCGTATTTAACATTAACGGTGGAGAGGCGTCATGAGCAAGAAACGCACCGGCGTTTTCGTCTGCCATTGCGGCACCAACATTGCCGCCACCGTCGATGTGGCGCGAGTGGCCAAGGAAATGGCCGACGAAAACACCGTCGCTTTCACCCAGGAATACGTCTACATGTGTTCCGAACCGGGGCAGGAGTCGGTGGTGCAGGCGATCAAGGACAACAAGCTGGATAGCGTCGTCGTCACCTGCTGTTCGCCGAACCTGCACGAAAAAACTTTCCGCGACAATGCCAAACGCGCCGGGATAAACAATTTTACCTGCGAAATCGCCAACATCCGCGAACAGTGCAGCTGGGTGCATGCCGACAAGGCCAAGGGCACCGAGAAGGCGATCAAGATTTCGCGCAGCATCGTGCGCCGCGTCAACCGCAATAACCCGCTGGAAGCGATCGCGGTTCCCGTCACCAAACGTGCCATGGTCATCGGCGGGGGCATCGCCGGCATCCAGGCCGCGCTCGATATCGCCAACGCCGGGATCGAGGTGATCCTGGTCGAGAAGCAGGCCACCATTGGCGGCCGCATGCTTCAGCTTTCCGAGACCTTCCCGACGCTGGACTGCTCGCAGTGCGTGCTGTCGCCCAAGATGGTCGAGGTGAACCGCCACCCGAACATCAGGCTGATGACATACAGCGAAGTGCAGGAGGTCGGAGGCTCGGTCGGCAACTTCCGCGTCAAGGTGCTCAAGAAACCGACTTTTGTCGATCCCGATAAGTGCAAGATCTGCGACCACTGCACCGCAGTCTGCCCGCAGGTGGTGCCGAACGAATACGAACTTAATCTGAACGCGCGGCGTGCGATCTACATTCCTTATGCGCAGGCGATCCCGGCCAGCTTCACGCTGGACATCGATGCCTGCCTGGGCCTGAACCCGGTCGTTTGCGGCAAGTGCAAGGACGTTTGCGAGGCGGGCGCCATCGATTACGACATGCAGCCGCAGACGGTGACCGAGGATGTCGGCGCGATCGTGGTGGCGACCGGTTTCGACCTGTACGGTCAGGAGAATATGTACGAGATGGGCGGCGGCAAGGTCGAAGACGTGCTCGACGGCTTGCAGTTTGAGCGCCTGATCTCCGCATCGGGCGCAACGCACGGGCATATCCTCCGCCCTTCCGACCACAAGGAACCCAAGGACGTGGTGTTCATCCAGTGCGTCGGGTCGCGCGATCCGGCCAAGCATTGCGCCTACTGTTCCAAGATCTGCTGCATGTACACCGCGAAACACGCGCGCCTGTACAAGAAGCATGTCCCTGACGGGCGCGCCTACGTGTTCTATATCGACATCCGTTCCGGCGGCAAGGGCTACGAGGAATTCGTGCAGCGCACCATGGAGGACGACGACACCCTCTACCTGCGCGGCCGCGTTTCCAAGCTTTATCGCAAGGGCGAAAAAATCAAGGTGATGGGCACCGACACCCTGACCGGACAGAACGTGGAAATCGACGCCGACATGGTGGTGCTGGCGCTCGCGATGGTACCGTCGCAGGGCACCGTGGATATCGCCAAGACGCTGAAGATCGGACGCGACAAGGACGGCTTCCTCGCCGAGGCGCATCCCAAGTTGAGGCCGGTCGAGAGCGTGACCGGCGGCATCTATCTGGCCGGCGCCGCGCAGGCGCCGAAGGACATTCCGGAGACGGTCGCGCAGGCAGGCGCGGCGGCCGCCAAGGTGATCGCGCTGCTGTCGCAGGCAACATTGAACCGTTCGCCGCTGATCGCCAAGGTGCGCCCCTCGCATTGCACCGGCTGCGGCATGTGCGTCGAAGCCTGCCCGTTCATCGCGATCCGCCTGGAAAACGGCAAGGCGATTGTCAATGAGGCGCTGTGCGAAGGTTGCGGCAGTTGTTCTGCCACCTGTCTGCGCGCCGCGATCGACGTGAAGAACGTCACGCAGTTGCAGATCCACGAAATGATTGAGGCGTGCCTTGCCTGAGAGATGTGAAGAGAGAAGGGTGAAGGGAGAAGGGTAACAGCGGTGCGGAGGTTTTACCCTTCCCCCTTCTCTCTTCCCCCTTCCCAGAATTTAAAGAAGGAACACAGATGTCTGAACCACAAGCTGATTTCGAACCAAAAATCGTCGCCTTCCTGTGCAAGTGGTGTTCGTCCGCAGGCAGCGATCTGGCGGGCGTTTCGCGCATCCAGTATCCGGCCAACGCGACGCCGATCACCATCCCTTGCACCGGCGCGGTGTCGCCGATGTACATCCTGTCGGCCTTCAACAAGGGGGCGGACGGCGTACTGGTATCGGGTTGCCATATTGGCGACTGCCACTACATCGAAGGGAATTATCTGGCGCGGCGCAAGATGCACCTGACCATGGAGCTGCTCAAATTCATCGGTCTCGAGCCGAATCGTTTCCGCATGTCCTGGGTGTCGGCTGCCGAGGGCGCCAAGTTCGCCCAGGTCGTCACCGAATTCGTCGATGACGTCAGGAAGCTCGGGCCGCAGGACAAGCTCAGGAAAGTGGTCAGCCAATGATAAATATCCAGGACATTCGCGATACGGCGCGCGACATGCTCGCGAAAGGCGAGGCGCGCATGGTCATCGGCTACCGGCGCGGCACGCGCGGCATGTTGGCCGAACCCGCCTTCATCACCGATCCGGCGCAGGCCGACGATCTGGTGTGGGATCCGACCTGTTTCAACAATCTCTCCCTGTACCTGGTGCACGACAAGAAATTCCTGGCGCACATGCGCGAGAACCCCAAGGGGCCGGTCGCCGTGGTTGCCAAGGGTTGCGATGCGCGTTCCATCGTCGTGCTGTTGCAGGAGCATTACTTCAAGCGCGAGGACGTTTACATCCTCGGTGTATCGTGCGAAGGCGCCGGGGTGGTGGACGAGCGCAAGCTCGCGCCGCTGCTGAACGGCGAGCGGCCCAGCGCTGCCGCCTTCGACGGCGACGATTTCGTATTTACCACCGCGGCAGGCGAGAAGCGCCTGGCGGCGCGCGAGGTGATGGCGGATCGCTGCCTGGAATGCCGCGCCCCCTATCCCAAGGAACACAATCTCGTGTTCGGCGAGGATAAGACCGGGCGCCAGTTGGAAGCGCCGTTTGCCGCGCTGGAGCGCTTCGAGGCGCAGGACGCAGGACAACGCTGGGACGCCTGGAGCCAGCATTTCGACCGCTGCATGCGCTGCTTCGCCTGCCGCTCGGTATGCCCGATGTGCTACTGCGACGAGTGCGTGGTGGACAGCATTACCTTCCCGGTCACCGCAGGAACCACGGCCGAGGAGAAGGCGACCCGCATCAAGTGGATCGAGCGTTCGGCGACGCGTTCCGAGAACATCACCTATCTCATGACGCGCGCCATGCACCTTGCGGGGCGCTGCACGGATTGTGGCGAATGCGAGCGCGCCTGCCCGGTCAACGTGCCGATCCGCATGCTCAACAACAAAATGGAACGGGAAGCGCGCGAAAAATTCGGTTTCGAGCCGGGTGCCAGCATCGGCGGGCCGTCGCTGGTCGCCACCTTCCTCGACAGCGATCCCGGCCAATTCATCAGGTGATAGCCATCAGGTAACAGCATGGAAAAAATTCTAGACAAGAAACAGATCGACGGCTGGGTTGCCGCGCTGACAGAGCACCCGCAAGGAGTAGGCCGTGGTTGTAATGCCGCTGAAGCGGCAACAACCACGCTCTGGGAGGTTCATACACCGGCGCTGGACGAGGGTATCTGGACTTATCAGCCGGCCAACGGCACGGCCAGGCTCGACCACCCCAACACCAAGCAATCGCCCAAGGAATTTGCCTTCCCGCAGCGCGAGATATTCTTCTCGTTCGAGCAGATCAAGGGCGAAGCGCCGCGCCTGACGCAGATCGTGCCGAAGGAGCAGCGTCACGCGGTGTTCGGCGTGCGCCCGTGCGACGGGCGCGGCGTGCCGCGCATGGACAAGGTGTTCACCGATCACATCGAAGACAAGTATTACACCTCGCGCCGCAAGAACATCGCCTATGTCGGCCTGGCCTGCAACAAGCCGCCCAGCCCGAACTGTTTCTGCCTGTCGGTCGGCGGGTCGCCGGTTTCCAGCGACGGTCTCGACGTGCAGATGACCGACCTCGGCGACCGCTATTTCGTCAAGGCGATCACCGAAACCGGCAAGGCGATGATGGCGGCGGGCGGCAAGCTGTTTGCCGATCCTTCGGCGGCGGATCAGAAGCTGCTGAAGAAGACGCACGACGATGCGGTGGCCTATCCGCAGCGCAAGATCAACGATCCGGACGGCGCGCCGGCCAAGCTCAGGGCGAACTTCGATTCGCCGCTGTGGCAGGAAATGGCGCAGGCCTGCATCGGTTGCGGCATCTGCACCTTCCTGTGCCCGACCTGCCATTGCTTTGACATCAATGACGAAGTGCATAATAAGGCACCGTTGAGCGGCCAGCGCGTGCGCACCTGGGACAACTGCCAGTTCCCGGATTTCACTATGCACTCGTCAGGCCACAACCCGCGCGAGGGCACCGGCGCAAGACTGCGCCAGCGCGTCAACCACAAGTTCCAGTACTTCCACGAGAATTTCGGGATGCATCAATGCACCGGTTGCGGTCGCTGCGTCAGCGAATGCCCGGTGGGTATCGATATCGTCACCGTCGTCAATAAGGTAACCGAACATGTCGGATAATATCTATCTTCCGCAACTGGCCAGGGTCGCCTACATCAAAGAAGAGGTGGTCGGCGAGCGCTCTATCAAGACTTTCCGCGTCGAGGCTGTGGACGGCAAGCTGTTCGACCACGAGTGCGGCCAGTGCGCGATGCTTTCGATATTTGGTCGCGGCGAGTCGATGATCTCGATCGCCTCATCGCCCCTAATCAAGGAATATAAACAGTTCAGTATCATGCGCGTGGGCAAGGTGAGTTCCGCTTTCCACGAGCTGGAAGTGGGCGACGTGATCGGCATACGCGGCCCCTACGGCAACAACTTCCCGGTCGATGACTGGCGCGGCAAAAACCTGGTGTTCATCGGCGGCGGCTGCGGCCTCGCGCCGATCTGGCCGGTCATCACCACCGCGGTGGCGCAACGCAACGACTTCAAGAACATCACCGTGTTCTACGGCGGACGCTCGCCGCGCGACATCATGTACCGCACCGAACTGGAAAAACTGCGCGGTTCCGCCGATGTACACCTGTCCGTAGACAAGGCGGAAGAAGGCTGGGATGCGTTCTGCGGTTTCGTGCCCGCCAACGTGATGGACAAGGCGCCCAACCCCGGCAACGCCATCGCGATCACCTGCGGGCCGCCGATCATGATCAAGTTCGTGATCCAGAACCTGCGCGAGATCGGTTTCAAGGACGAGCAGATTTACACGACCATCGAGAACAAGATGAAATGCGGCCTGGGCAAATGCGGGCGCTGCAACGTCGGCAAGGACTACGTGTGCGTTAAGGGCCCGGTATATTCGTGGGCGGAACTGAAGGATTTGCCGGCAGAATATTAAGAACGTGAAATGTGAAAGGTGAAACGTGAAAGGTAAAAGCCACACCGCTTCTACTTTTTACGTTTCACCTTTCACTTGAGCAGGTACAGAATTTGAAACTAGAAGGGGTGAAGTAATTATGAACATCAGTGGAATGCTCCATGGGGCAGGGCTGCTCAAAATTGTCGATTTCCCGGCCTCCGAGGTACTCGGTCCGGAAGCCAGCGAACATGACATACACAACCTGATCGTGCGTTGCGGCTCGGTCTTCGTCAAGCCCATTTTCAAGGGCGGCATCGGCAAGAAAGGCAAGTCCGGGCTGATCGGTCGCGCCAGCGACCTGAAGTCGGCGCTGGCCGAGAAAGAGCGCCTGTACTTTGCCGAATACAAGGTCGGCGATGTCATGTACAAGTCGCGCGGAGTCACCTTCGAAGGCGCGGTTCCGGCCAAGCACGAGATTTATTTCTCGATCACCGATTCGACCCGCTACCGCGCGCCGGTCATGACTCTCACACATCACGGCGGCATGGATATCGAAGAACTGGACAAGACCCAGATCATCGAAGCGCCGTTCGATCCGTTGACCGGCCTCAAGTCCTTCATCGTTTCGAATGCGTTGACCGACCTCGGCGCACCCAAGGAAATCATTTCGCCTCTGGTGCAGCATTTGCCCAAGCTGTGGGATCTGTTCCATCATTACGGCATGTCCACGCTGGAACTCAATCCGATCCGCATGATGGAAGGCAAATCCGGCTCGCTGATTCCGGTGGCCTGCGACTTCAAGTGCGGATTCGACCGCGACGATCCGCGCATGAACCGCCTGAGCCTGCCGGACGATCTGTTCGTCACCGAGGCCAACGACTTCGAGCAGGAAATCAACGAGCTGCGCACCTACCAGGGGCAGAGCGACGTTTACGTTATCAACGAGAATGGCACCATCCTCGCACCCACCTTCGGCGGCGGCGCGAACTCGCTGGTCACCGAAGTGCTGGGCAACGATGCTATCATCTCCTCAGATTTTGGCGGCAACCCGCCCTACGAGAAGATGAAAGAGGTGATGCGCATTTCGCTCAAGTATTACCTCAAGCAGTCCAACGTGCTGTTCGTGATCGGCGGCAAGGCCAACAACACGGACATCTTCGTCACGTTCCGCGCGATGGCGGATGCGTTGCGCGACTACTTCAGCGAGCGCGGCCCGACACCGCTGTACGTGGTGATCGGTCGCGGCGGCCCGCAAGTGATCCGCGGCATGGGCGCGTTCAAGGACGTGCTCGATTCGTTGCGCATCCCCTACAAAATTTTCGGTTTTGATTCCGCGATGACCGACGTGGTGAATTACGCCCAGGCGGCGGATCGCTGGATGAAGAACGGCGGCCGCGCCGAAGTGGCGAAAAAGCTGGGCTTGTCGGCGGACGCGTGATGTTGGATGGGCACGTTTTTCGTGCCCACACGTTTTCCCGCGATCAACAATGTTTACCGCGTGGGCACGTGAACGTGCCCGCCCTACGAAATTGAAAAATCAGCAAAGGTGACATGCAATGAGAAAGCCCGGTATTAAAGACTTTAAATATTTCGTCGGCATCCGCTCGCTGGCGGAGATCGCGACCAAAGAAGACCGCATCTGCGTGTTGAACATCACGGGGAACGAATCCCGCGCCGTGACCCCGGTCAGCCACGCCTATTCCGGCGGCAACGTGGTGTTCGGCACTTCGCCGGGTCGCCGCGGACAGGTCGTCGAAACGCCCGCAGGCAACATCCCCGTTTACAATAACGTGCGCGAAGGCATGGAAGCAGGTCACAAATTCAACGTCGGCGTCGTTTACCTGCCGCCCTCTGCGGTGCGCGACGGTGTTGCCGAACTGATCCGCATCAATCCGGATGTCGAAAAGGTCATCATCCTCACCGAAAAAGTTGCAGTGCACGATGCGCGCGAAATCCGCGCGCTCGGCCAGCAGCGCGGCGTGGACATTTTCGGCGCGAACTGCCTGGGTGTGGCGGACTCGTGGAACCATGTGCGCATCGGCGGCGCGCTGGGCGGCGACAAGCCCGAGGAGACACTGCGCAAGGGCACGGTTGCGATCTATTCCAACTCCGGCAACTTTACCACCACGATTGCGAACTACCTGTCGATCGGCGGGTGGGGGACGACGACGCTGATTTCCAGCGGCAAGGACATTTATATCAACTACGCCGTTCCCGAATTCGCTTTTGCGATGGCCAACGACGAGCGCACCAAGGCTGCGGTGCTGTACTCCGAGCCGGGCGGATATTACGAGCAGGACGTTACCTTCGGCAAACCGGTGGTGGCCTGCGTGGTCGGTCGCTGGAAGGCGAACCTGACGCGGGCCGTCGGCCACGCCGGCGCGATTGCCGGATCGGGCGATGATGCGCGCGCCAAGGAAAAATGGTTCATGGACAAGTTCGGCGTAAGCGACCTGTTCACGCCGGAGAACCCGGTGTGCTCGAAGAAGGGCGCCGTGGTTACCAACATTTCCCACATCCCGCTGGCGTTGACGGCGGTGATGAAACTGAACGGCGTCGAGCGCGACTTCCCGCCGGAAGGCAACCTGGAGCTGAAACCGTGGTTCGGCGACGACCAGGGCCTGAAACTGCCGCCCGAACTGAACATTCCCGTGGTCAAGGCGATGTCGCCCTACGACGAGCAAATCGCCGAACTGTTCAAGAACGTCGGCGCGATTTTCCCGCGCCAGTCGATGAAGGATTGCTCGGGAAGCTCGGTGATGGATCCGAAAACCCAAGTCACCAAGGTCAACAACATTTCCATTCTCGACACCGCCAAGCAGCCGCTGGAATCCAACTTGTGCATGGCGCTGGTGCGAGAACTCAACGACGCGAACGACAACGCGCTTTTCAACCTCGCGGTCGCGGCGCATGTCAACCTGCACGGCGATGCCGCATTGGCCGCTGCCGAGGCGGCGCGCGATGCCGGCAATGCCCCGAACACGGCGATCAGCGCGGCAGTCGCGCTGCTCGGCCCGAAACGCGCCGACGGCGCACGCAATGCTGCCGAGACGCTGGCCGTGTTGTTTGCGCAATCCGGTTTGCTGACCGGCGACGACGAACAGGCCAAGATCGCGCCGGCCACGGCCACATCCGAACAGCTCGCCACCCTGCTCGGCTCTGCGCCCGATGCTAAGGCCGAAGCGATGCTCAAAGCCTTCGACAAGCGCGGTGCGAAATCCGCATTTGTGAAGTATCTGCGCTCGCTCAAAGGCCATCCCACGGCAGATGCCGTGCTGGCCGCGCTGACCACCACCGTAGCGTGGGAACCTTTGATACGCAAGCGCATCTCCAAGCTGACCGTGCGCAACCTGCCCTGGTACGCCAAACTGTTCGGCTTGGTTATCGGTGCGTCCACCGAAGCCAAACATCACGCGGCAGGCAGTTTCTGCGGCGTGGACAACCAGGAAATTCTCGATTCGTGGACCGTCACGCAACTGGCCTATATTTCGCTGCTGGGCGAGCGCCCGACCGAAGCCAGCCTGTTCCCGCTGCAAGTCATGCTCGGGCTGATTATCTCCAACGGCGTCGGCACCATTTCGGCACAGGGCTGCAAGGGTGCGGTATCCGCCGACGGCCCGGAATCGCCGGAGCGCGTGCAGATCAACAAGGGCATGATCGGCTTCATGACCCACACCGGCTTCGCCCACGGCGGCAACGGCTACGAAGGAATCCAGTTCCTGATCGAGAGCTTCAAGGGCACCTCGCTGACCGATGCGAGCGTCGCCAATCACGGCCTCGACCTCAAGGCGATGGCGACGGAATTTGCGCTGGCATTCAACAAGGAAAAGAAAACCAACAAGGCGCTCGGCGTACCGGTGCGCAGCATCCCCGGCGTCAACCACCCGGTGTTCAAGGGCCACCCGGTCAACCACGATCCGCGCGAGGTTTACATCGCCGACCTATTCGCCGAACGCGGCGAAAAGAACGTGTTCCACGACTATTACCGGACGCTGGTGCAGGCCCTGTACGACAACGGTGTGACCGCCAACGTGTTCTGCGTCAACATCGACGCCATCATCGCCGCGATGTTGCTCAAGCTCCTCTGGCTGCGCTACCGCAAGGGCGAATTCAGCGAAAGCTCGATGGAAATGGCGGCGTTCACCGCGTTCCTGTTCGGTCGCATGGCAGGGTGCGCTGGCGAAATAGACGACCACATCAACCGCGGGCGCAACATGGATACGCGTACGCCGGCATCCCAATGCAGCTACGTTTCGTAAGGGTGGGCAAGGGATAAGAGGGAAGGGTGAAGGGCGGATATACCGCCCTTCCCCCTTTTTCCTTATAGTATTCATAGGATGGGTATCGCTGCGCTCCACCCATCCTACATGGGTTTGTGAAATTGACCACGAACCATTAGAACTAATTTATTAACGCAGCTATTTCGGAGAAGAACGCAGAAATGGGTGGAGCATATCGCGCAACCCGATTATCAAAGTTCATCAATCTCCGGCAAGTTGCGCCGCTTTATCCGTCCCGTGACGGCTACTGATTTTTATTTGTCGCAATAATTTTGGAGAGGCCTATGTCTGCATTAAACGTCGCACAAAAAATCCTCCTGGCCAATGCGGCCGGGGGGTTGAAAGAGCTTCCCCCGCAGGGACAGCCGCTGGAGATCCAGTTCACCCACACCCTGTACCAGGACGCCACCGGCACCGCTGCCGCGCTGGCCTTCGAGAAGATGGGCGTGGACCGCGTCAAGACTACCTCGGTCATCGTGGTGGATCACAAGACCTTGCAGGTCGGCTACATCGACGGTGATGACCATCGCTACCTCGAGACCTTCTCGAAGAAATACGGCTGCTGGTTCTCGCGCGGCGGCCTCGGCATTTGCCATAGCGTGTTCCTCGAGGACTTCGCGACACCCGGCAAATCGGTGATCGGTTCCGATTCCCACACCACCAACGCGGGCGGCATGGGCATGCTGGCGATGGGCGCAGGCGGCACCGACGTGAGCTTCGCGATGGCCGGCACTTCCTACAAGATATCGATGCCGAACGTGGTGCAGGTAAACCTCACCGGCGCGCTGCATCCGGGCGTGCTGGCCAAGGACGTGATCCTGAACGTGCTCAAGGTGATCGGCATCAAGGGCAACAAGGACATCTGCCTGGAATACACCGGGCCGGGCCTGAAGAGCCTGAATGTCACCGACCGCGCCACCATTTGCAATATGGGCACCGAGGCCGGTGTCGCGTTCTCGATTTTCCCGTCCGACGATATTACCAAGGCCTACCTCGAAGGACGCAAGCGCGCAGGCGACTTCAAGCCGCTGGCCGCCGATGCGGGCGCGACCTACTCGCGCACCGTCGAGATCGACCTGTCGGTGCTGGAGCCTACGGTTGCGCTGTATCCGCGCCTGAAGGGCATGGAGCCGGTTTCCAAGCATGCAGGGATGCCCATTGACGCCGTGTTCATCGGCAGTTGCACCAACTCCAACTACGAGAATCTGGCGCGTGTCGGTGAACTGCTGCGCGGGCGCAAAGTCAAGGTTGATACTGCCATCGCACCCGGCTCGCAAGCTATCGCGCGCCAGCTGGCGGCAGCGGGTTATCTGGAAATTTTCTATGCCGCCGGTGTGCGTGTCATGGAAAATGCCTGTTCCGCCTGTATCGGCCAAGGCTTTTCGCCACCCAGCAACGGTGTGATGCTGTCCACCGCCAACCGCAACTTCGAGGGCCGTTCCGGCACCGAAACTGCTGCTGTACATCTGGTCAGTCCGGTGACTGCCGCCGCCAGCGCCGTGATGGGCAAATTGACCGACCCGCGCGACCTGCTTGGTGACAACCGCAATCTCGACATCAAGATTGTTCCGCCGGTAGTCGATATGGACGCCTATGTTGCGCCGTTGCCGCCCGCAGAAGCCGCCAAGGTGGTGATGCGCTACGGCCCGGATATCGCACCGTTGCCGACGCTGGATCCGTTGCCGGCAAAACTGGCAGGTGAAGTGTTGCTCAAGCTCGGCAACGAGATTACCACCGACCACATCCAGCCCGCCGGCAAGTATCTGTCGCTGCGTTCCAATGCCGACGAATACGCCAAACAGGCCACCTTCGTCCAGGTGGACAAGACCTTCAGCACCCGCGCTGCGGCGTTGCGCGATGCGGGCGGCCACGGCTTTCTCATCGCCGGCGACGGCTACGGCATGGGCAGCTCGCGCGAACACGCCGGACTGTGTCCGCGCATTCTCGGCGTGCGCGCTATCATCGCCAAGGGTTTCGAGCGCATTCACTTGGCCAACCTCGCCAACTTCGGCATCCTCGGGCTGACCTTCGAAAATCCGGCCGACCTGGAGCGCATCCAGCAGGGCGCCAAGGTGTCCCTCGATACTTCCGGCCTGGAAAGCGGCCAGCTCAAGCTGGTGGTGGAGGGCGTAGGCGATATGCCCCTCAAGCTCGCGCAGGGCAAGGAAGATATTCCGATGATCCGTGCAGGCGGCGCACTTTCGCTGTTCGCCAGCCAGATGAAGGCGGCTTGAGCTGAATTAAGTTGAAACCCGCGTAGGTCGGAAAAGCGTAGCGCCTTCCGACGTTTGTGAGCCATGCAACCATGCGGCGGATAACGCTGCGCTCATCCGCCCTACAGCCTGACATTGAATTCTTAATTGAAAGAGGAAAAATCATGACCACAGCAAAAATTTACTGGACGAAAATCGATGAAGCGCCGGCGCTGGCAACTTATTCCCTGTTGCCCATCGTGCAGGCCTTCACCAAGGCGGCTGGCGTGGATGTCGAAACCAAAGACATCTCCCTGGCAGGCCGCATCATCGCCAACTTTCCCGAGAACCTGACAGCGAGCCAGAAACTCAATGACGACCTGATCTGGCTGGGCGAACTGACGCTGAAGCCGGAAGCCAACATCATCAAGCTGCCCAACGTCAGCGCCTCGGTGCCGCAACTGAAAGCCGCGATCAAGGAATTGCAAGCGCAGGGCTACAAGATTCCGGACTTCCCGGAAAATCCGCAGAACGATGCCGAGAAGGAACTCAAGACACGCTTCGGCAAGATACTCGGCAGTGCCGTGAATCCGGTGTTGCGCGAAGGTAACTCTGACCGCCGCGCCGCTCTGTCGGTGAAGAACTTTGCGCGCAAGAATCCGCACCGCATGGGCAAGTGGGCTCCTGACTCCAAGACTCACGTCGCGCATATGACCGGCGGCGATTTCTACGGCAGCGAAAAATCTGTGACGGTTGCCGAGGCCGGCCCGGTGCGCATCGAGTTCGTCGGCGACGACGGCAAGACCACGGTGCTCAAGGAAAAGACCACTCTCAAGGCGGGGGAAGTGATCGACTCTTGTGCCATGAACGTTCGCGCCTTGCGCAAGTTCTTCGCAGATCAGATCGAGGACGCGAAGAAAGAACCTGACGTGCTGTTGTCGCTGCACCTCAAGGCGACGATGATGAAGATATCCGATCCCATCATGTTCGGCCATGCCGTTACCGTTTACTTCAAGGACGTGTTCGACAAGCACGCCGCGACCATCAAGGAACTCAACGTCAACGTCAACAACGGCTTCGGCGACCTGCTGGCGAAGATTGCCACGCTGCCGGATGCAAAGCGCGCCGAAATCGAAGCCGACATCCAGGCCTGCTACAAGAAGCAGCCGCAGCTGGCGATGGTCAATTCCGACAAGGGCATCACCAACCTGCATGTGCCGTCCGACGTGATTATCGACGCATCCATGCCGCCGATGATCCGCGACGGCGGCAAGATGTGGGGTGCCGACGGCAAGGCATACGATACCAAGGCGATGATTCCGGATCGCAACTATGCCGGTGTTTTCCAGGCGGTAATCGACGATTGCAAGAAGAACGGTGCGCTCGATGTGGTGACGATGGGCAGCGTGCCGAACGTCGGATTGATGGCGCAGAAGGCCGAGGAATACGGTTCGCACGACAAGACTTTCGAAGCGGCCGGCAACGGCACGATCCGCGTCGTGGACGCCGCGGGCAAGACGCTGCTGGAACAGAAGGTGGAGCAGGGCGACATCTTCCGCATGTGCCAGACCAAGGATGCGCCGATCCAGGATTGGGTCAAGCTCGCCGTTACGCGCGCGCGCCTGTCCAACACCCCGGCGATCTTCTGGCTCGACAAGAACCGCGCGCACGATGCGCAGATCATCGCCAAGGTCGAGAAGTACCTCAAGGATCACGACACCAGCGGTCTGGACATCAAGATCATGGAACCGGCGGATGCATGCCGCGTTTCGCTGGAGCGTATCCGCAAGGGCTTGGACACGATCTCCGTCACCGGCAACGTGCTGCGCGATTATTTGACCGATCTGTTCCCGATTCTCGAGCTGAACACCAGCGCGAAGATGCTGTCGATCGTCCCGTTGATGAACGGTGGCGGCCTGTTCGAAACCGGCGCGGGCGGCTCGGCGCCGAAGCATGTCCAGCAGTTTCAGGAAGAAGGCTATCTGCGCTGGGATTCACTCGGCGAATTTCTCGCACTTGGTGTGTCGCTGGAACATCTGGCGCAGACTTTCAAGAACCCGAAGGCACAGGTTCTGGCGGATACGCTCGATCAGGCCAATGCCAAGATACTCGACAACAATCGCTCGCCTGCCCGCAAAGTCGGTGAACTGGATAATCGCGGCAGCCACTTCTACCTCGCCCTGTACTGGGCGCAGGCGCTGGCCGCGCAGGACAAGGATGCCGAGCTGAAGGCGAGGTTTGCTCCGCTGGCGAAGGCGCTGACCGAGAACGAGGCGAAGATCAATGCCGAATTGATCGCAGCCCAGGGGAAACCGGTGGACATGAGCGGCTACTACCATCCGGATTTCGACAAGACATCGAAGGCAATGCGCCCCAGCGCAACCTTTAATGCGGCATTGGAGGCTATTTGATGCATCGTAGGGCGGAAAAGCGTAGCGCCTTCCGCCGTATGGTTTTTGTAAGTTGGGCGGCAAGTCGCCCATCCTTGCGAACCCCATTTCATTCGGCGGATAGCTTTGCATAGCCATCTGACTAGGCCGTCAAAAAACGACGACCAAGTCATTGGTTAACGCCTGCGGCTCATCCGCCCTACGCTCTAACAACAACATTTAGGAAGATCATTATGAACTTGCATGAATATCAGGCCAAGCAGGTGCTGCGCGAATACGGCATCGCCACGCCGCGCGGTGTGGCTATCGACAGTGCTGCCCAAGCAGACGGCGCGATGACGGAACTGGGCGGCAGCGCCTGGGTGGTCAAGGCGCAAATCCACGCCGGCGGGCGCGGCAAGGCCGGTGGCGTAAAACTCGTGCGTTCGCGCGAGGCGGGTAATGAAGCGGCCAGTGCGCTGCTGGGCAAGACGCTGGTGACCTACCAGAACGCGCCCGAAGGACAGATGGTGTCGCGCCTGCTGATCGAAGAGACATTGCCGATCGCGCGCGAGCTTTACATCAGCCTGACCGTGGACCGCGAATCCGAGCGCGTCGCGCTGGTCGCGTCGAGCGAGGGCGGCATGGAGATCGAGGAAGTCGCCGAGCATTCCCCGGAAAAGATACTCAAGGAATTCTGCGACCCGCTGCTCGGCCTGCAGGACTTCCAGTGCCGCGCGCTGGCCTTCGGCCTCAAGCTGGAAGGCGCGCAGATCGGCGAATTCGGCAAGCTCGCCAAGGGGCTGTACAAAATGTTCATCGAGAACGACCTCGCGATGGCCGAGATCAACCCGCTGATCGTGACCGAGACGGGCAACCTCGTCGCGCTCGACTGCAAGATCGGCGTGGACGACAACGCGGTGTTCCGCCACAAGGATCTGGCCGCGATGAACGACAACAGCCAGATCGACCCGAAGGAAGTCGCCGCGAAGGAATGCGACATCAGCTACATCGCGCTGTCCGGCAACATCGGCTGCATGGTCAACGGCGCCGGTCTGGCGATGGCGACCATGGATCTGGTCAAGCTGCACGGAGGCCAGCCCGCCAACTTCCTCGATGTCGGCGGCGGCGCGACGGCGGAAGTGGTGGCCAAGGCGTTCAAGATCATCCTCTCCGACAGCAACGTCAAGGCCATCCTGGTCAACATTTTCGGCGGCATCATGCGCTGCGACATCATCGCCACCGGCATCATCGCGGCGATCAAGGATGTCGGCGTGAAAGTGCCGGTGATCGTGCGGCTGGAAGGCACCAATGTCGAGCTGGGGCAGAAGATGCTGGCCGAGAGCGGTGTCGGCGTGATCTCCGCCAGCGACATGACCGATGCGGCCAAGCGCGCCGTCGCGGCCGTCAAGTGATTTTTGAACCGCAGAGGCGCGAAGGCGCAGAGAAGTTCAACTTCTTGCTTTATCTCTGCGCCTCCGCGTCTCTGCGGTAAAGATTTTTAAGGATTTCCTCATGAGCATATTAGTCAACAAAAACACCAAAGTTCTGTGCCAGGGCTTCACCGGCAAGCAGGGTACTTTCCACTCCGAACAGGCAATCGCCTACGGTACACAGATGGTCGGCGGCGTGACACCGGGCAAGGGCGGGCAGACACATATCGGCCTGCCGGTGTTCAACACGGTGCGTGACGCAGTGCGCGATACCGGCGCAGACGCCACGATGATCTACGTGCCGCCCGGTTTCGCGGCGGACGGCATCATGGAAGCCGCCGATGCCGGCATCAGGGTTATCGTATGTATCACCGAAGGTATCCCGGTGCTGGACATGCTCAACGTCAAGGCCGCACTGCGCGCCAACGATGCCATCCTGATCGGCCCCAACTGCCCCGGCATCATCACCCCCGGCGAATGCAAGATCGGCATCATGCCCGGCTTCATCCACAAAAAGGGCAAGGTCGGCGTCGTGTCGCGCTCCGGCACGCTCACCTACGAAGCCGTGTTCCAGACCTCGCGCCTCGGCCTGGGCCAGTCCACCTGCATCGGCATCGGCGGCGACCCGATCAAGGGGCTGGATTTCATCGACTGCCTGAAAATGTTCCAGGGCGATCCCGAGACCGAAGCCATCATCATGGTCGGCGAGATCGGCGGCAACCGCGAAGAAGCGGCGGCGGAATACATCAAGGCGCACGTCACCAAGCCGGTGGCCGGCTACATCGCCGGACAGACCGCGCCCAAGGGCAAGCGCATGGGCCATGCCGGCGCGATCATCGCGGGCGGCAAGGGCCTGGCATCGGACAAGATGGCCGCGCTGGAAGCAGCCGGCGTAGTCGTCGCGAAATCGCCCGCCGGTCTCGGCGAAGCGATGGTCGAAGCGATTGCCAGAAAAGCCAAGTAATAATGTAGCAGTAGGTCGGGTTGGCGGTTGTATCGCTTAACCCGACAGGTTGCCGTTATCGAAAAACAAAAGGGCGCGAGTTATCGCGCCCTTTAGTTTTTTACCGGCGGAAATGCCGGTGTGCATTACATGACGATCACGCCGCGTGCTTCGAAAACCACATCTACTACAGGCTCGGTGATCTTTTCGATTTCGGCTTTGCTCTTGCCTGCATCCTGCGCATAATGGCGCAGTTCATCCACGCTGGTGACGCTGTTGTAGGCATGGCCGTCCAGGACGACCGTTTTGCCGGAGATGTCTTTCGGAACGAAGAAAGCATAATCCTTGAATCTCACCCGCATCGTTTTCCCCTCGCCGATATCGACCTGCAACCAGCAGCCTTTTCTCTGGCAGACGCTGGCAACTGTTCCGGTTACCTTGACCGCAAGGGAATCGAGGCCTTTCATTTTCGCGGTAAGCGAGCTGGCAGGAATGGCGCCGGTCGCAGTAGTTTGATCGCCGTAAATTGTTTGTCCAAATGCGGTATTTGTGGCAAGGATGGCAAGAAGGAAGAGGATGTTTTTCATGTTTTTCAGTCGTATTAAGTTTGCGGGCGCAAAAATACGCCACAGTGAGCCTTTCAGTCAAGGCCTGGCAGACCGTAAATCACAATACCGTAGGGCGCGACTCATCGCGCCCTTTTTTTGCTGCCCGTGTTGATGGGTGTCGCGGGCCTTCGGAAGCCGCTATCACAGAGATGAGTAGTCGCAAATTGCGACCACCTGGTTGAAATGCCAATTTGACATCTCAAGATGACATGCTCTGCGGGATGTATTTGACGGTATCATTCGCGGTACTGCGCGACAAGCAGGGGAGGGGAACCAGGGTATGGCTGACAAAAAGCTGGTTGCATCTGTAGCGCAAATCGAATCAAGGATGTTCCTCATTCGCGGGCAGAAGGTCATGCTCAGCATGCACCTGGCGGAATTGTACGAAGTCGAGCCACGAGTTCTGGTTCAAGCCGTCAAGCGCAACATAGGGCGCTTTCCCGAAGACTTCATGTTCCAGTTGAACCCTGAAGAATTTGCCAACTTGAAATCACAATTTGTGATTTCAAGTTGGGGCGGTGTGCGGACAGCGCCTTATGCATTCACCGAACAAGGCGTGTCCATGCTTTCCAGCGTCCTGCGTAGCGAGCGCGCCATTCAGGTCAACATCGAAATCATGCGCGCCTTTGTGCGCCCGCGGCAGATGCTTGCCTCCAACGCCGAACTGTCCCGCAAGCTGGCCGCGCTGGAAAAGAAATACGACCTCCAGTTCAAAGCGGTTTTTGATGCCATCCGCGAACTCATGACGCCATTGGAGCCGAAGAAAAAACGCCCCATCGGCTTTGCGCCGTGGAAAGACAACACGCCGCACAGCGGCTTGTTGCGGCGGAGGCCAACCTTCAGTTTATGCCGGAACCAAAAATGATGCTGACCCCAATGGCACTAACTTAAGCGTAAAAACACCAGATGAGGCACGAATCAACATACCTCCCAACACCCCAAAAAAACGGGGGAAGCTACCGTCCCTTCCCCTTCAAGGGGAAGGCTAGGATGGGGATGGGTTCTTTCGTCACACTTAACCCCATCCTCACCCCAACCCTCCCCTTGAAGGGGAGGGAGTTTGCCATCATTACGCTTAAGTTAGTGCCATTGGATGCTGACCCCTGTTAGTTCCGCGCCAAGATTGCCGCGCCGCTTGCATTATTAAGAAACCGTATTCCATTCCATAGGCTGAGAGTGAAGTTTTGGCGGTATCATGCGCAAGCTGCGCGATAAGCAGAGGGGGCGGGGATGACTGACAAGAAATCGCTGGTTGTCGCTGAAAACATCGAAACAAAAATTCTGACCATACGCGGGCAGAAGGTCATGCTGGACGCCGATCTGGCGGCACTCTATGGGGTGGAAACAAGGCGTTTGAACGAGCAGGTAAACCGCAATAGAGAGCGCTTCCCGGAAGACTTCATGTTCCAGCTTACTGGTGAGGAGTTTGCAAACTTGATGTCGCAAAATGCGACATCAAGTTGGGGTGGTCGCCGCAAACTACCTTACGCCTTCACCGAGCACGGCGCCATCATGGCGGCCAGCGTGCTCAACTCGCCTCGCGCCATAGAAATCAGCGTCCACGTCGTACGCGCCTTTGTCCACATGCGCGAACTGCTTTCAAGCCACAAGGAACTGGCGCAAAAACTGGCCCAACTGGAAAGCAAGGTCGGCGCGCATGACAAGGCCATCGCCGAAATCATTAACGCCATCCGCCAGTTGATGGCACCGGAAGAACCGAAGAAAAGACGCCCCATCGGCTTTGCGCCGTGGGAAAAGAAATGATGCCGCATCGTTAACACCAACATCTAAACCCGAAAGCGTAGCCATGACAGCACCGCAAACTGTACTGACTTTGGTCGAAAACTTCGAGCGCAACCTCGACGCCTACCGCAGCGGCAAATACAACGAAACGCAGGTGCGGCGCGACTTCATCGACCCGCTGTTCAAGGCGCTGGGCTGGGACATGGACAACAGCGCGGGCTATGCCGAAGCCTACCGCGACGTGATCCACGAAGACGCGATCAAGATCGGCAACTCCACCAAGGCGCCCGATTACAGCTTCCGCGTCGGCGGCCAGCGCAAATTCTTCCTCGAAGCGAAAAAACCATCGGTCAACGTCAAGGAAGATGTCGAACCCGCCTTCCAGTTGCGCCGCTATGCGTGGTCGGCCAAGCTGCCGTTATCCATTGTCACCGACTTCGAGGAATTCGCCATCTACGATTGCCGCGCCAAGCCCGACAAAGGCGACAAGGCCAGCAAGGCGCGGTTGTTCTATTGCAAGTTCAACGAATACGCCGAAAAGTGGGACGAGATCGCCGCGATCTTTTCCAAGGACGCGGTGCTCAAAGGCTCGTTCGACAAATATGCGACCACCAGCAAGGGCAAGCGCGGCACCTCCGAAGTGGACGGCGCCTTTCTCGAAGAAATCGAGGGTTGGCGCGACCTGCTGGCTCGCAACATCGCCCTGCGCAATTCCGCTATTGTAGGAGCGCCCCCTGGGCGCGATTCGCGTGCAGGGCACGCTCCTACGGAAAGCCCGTGCGGATTAAGCCAGCGCGAACTCAATTTCGCGGTGCAGCAGACCATCGACCGCATCATCTTCCTGCGCATCTGCGAAGATCGCGGTATCGAGCCTTACGGGCGGCTGATGGCGCTGCAAAACGGCGTCAACGTCTATGACCGCCTGCGCGAACTGTTCCGCGAAGCGGACGACCGCTACAACTCCGGGCTGTTCCACTTCAAGCGCGAAAAAGGTCGCGCCGAAGCGCCGGACGAACTCACCCTCGGGCTGGAGATCGACGACAAGCCGCTCAAGGAAATTTTCAAAAATCTGTATTACCCGGATTGCCCTTACGAATTTTCCGTGCTCGGCGCGGAGATTCTCGGCAGCGTGTACGAACAATTCCTCGGCAAAGTGATCCGCCTGACGGCGGGCAACCGCGCTGTGGTGGAAGACAAGCCGGAAGTCAAAAAAGCGGGCGGCGTGTTCTACACCCCCGCCTACATCGTGAAATACATTGTCGAAAACACCGTCGGCAAGCTGCTGGAAGGCAAAACCCCCAAACAGGCGAAAGGCATCGCCATCCTCGATCCGGCCTGCGGCTCGGGCTCGTTCCTGATCGGCGCGTACCAATACCTGCTCGACTGGTATCTGGCGCGCTATGTCGAAGAAGGCGCGGAGAAGCACAGCAAGGGCAAGGAAGCGCGCCTGCGCCACAGCGCCTCGGGCGAATGGCGGCTCACCACCTCCGAGAAAAAACGCATCCTGCTCGAACACCTGTACGGCGTGGATATCGACGCGCAGGCGGTGGAAGTCACCAAACTCTCGCTGCTGCTCAAGATGCTCGAAGGCGAATCCGACGAAACCCTGAACAGCCAGATGAAGCTGTTCCACGAGCGCGTGCTGCCCGACCTGGAGCGCAACATCCAGTGCGGCAACTCGCTGATCGGCCCGGATTTCTACGACGGCCAGCTCGATCTGGACAACGAAGCCGCACAGCGTATCAACGTGTTCGACTGGCAGGCGGCGTTCCCGCACATCTTTCAAATCCCCCCCAACCCCCCTTTGTCAAAGGGGGGCAACAAACCACAACCCCCTTTGCAAAAGGGGGGGGAGCGCAGCGGAGGGGGATTTGATGTGGTGATCGGGAATCCGCCGTATGTACGGCAGGAAACCCTGGGCGATTTCAAAGGCTATTTCCAGTCGCACTATGAGGCGTTCGACGGGGTTGCCGACCTTTATGCCTACTTCATGGAAAAGGGCGTCAAGCTGCTGAAGAACGGCGGGTTATTCAGCATCATTGTGTCCAGCAGTTTTTTGCGCACCACCTACGGCCGGTCATTGCGCCAGACGTTGAAGAAACAAGCGGCGGTGCTGCGCTTGTTAGATTTCGGCGGCCTGGCGGTCTTCGCCAATGCCAAGGATACTTACGTTTGCATACCTCTCCTACAGAAAGGCGCGCAGCCAAAAAATATCGAAGTTGCGCGCGTCACTACCCTCGATAATCTAAAGCTCGACGATTACGTGCGCACCCATCGCTATACCGTTCCGCACTCGCGATTCAACGAAGAAGCCTGGTCGATCAAGTCGGACGATGAGGCTGCGCTATTCGACAAGATCACGAAAGCAGGCAAGCCGCTCGGAGAGTATGTGAAGCAAAGTTTTTTTCGTGGCGTTACAACAGGCCTTAATGAAGCATTTGTCATCGACACAGAGACAAAAAACCGCCTCATCGCGCAAGACAGATGCAGTGCGGAGCTAATCAAGCCGCTGCTCGGCGGAGAAGACATCCGCCGTTACCTGTATCGTAAAACAGACAAGTGGCTGATCTTTACCCGGCGTGGTGTCGATATTGCGAGGTATCCGGCAATCCGCGAGCACCTTTCTCAGTGGAAAGAAGACTTGACGCCGAAGAAGGATAAAAGCGCCAAGCGTGGCCGTAAGCCTGGTCGATATGAGTGGTATGAAATTCAGGACGACGTGGCTTATTTCGATGTCTTCGAAGGGCCAAAAATTTTCTTTCCAGATATTTGCAAAGCGCCGCGCTTTACGTTGGATACATCAGGCACCTACCTTGCCAACACCGCCTATTGCCTCGGCACTGACGACCGCTATCTTCTCGGCATCCTCAACAGCCGCCTGTTCTGGTTCGCCATCAGCCACATCAGCATTCCGTTCGGTGTGCGCGCTGGCGAGTACCGCTATCGGCTCATCTACCAGTACATGGAAAAAGTGCCAATTCGGGTAATCAACTCAAAGGATAAAAACGACCGCACCGCCCACGACGAGATAGTAAAACTCGTCGAAAAAATGCTCGCCCTGCACCAGCAGATTGCCGTCGCGAAAACCCCGCAGGACACCAACCTGCTGCAACGCCAGATAGCCGCGACCGACAAGCAGATCGACCAGTTGGTGTACCAGCTCTACGGCCTGACCGATGAAGAAATCGCGCTGGTGGAAGGGAACGCGTGATGCGCCTTGTTGTAGGAGCGGGCCATGCCCGCGAATGGAAATAGTAATCGCGCGCAGGGCGCGCTCCTACAACATCAAGGGCATAGCGCGTTGCGGAAGGGGCGAGTTTCCATCGCAAACGGCGTTTATCTCGTAACGACAACGACTCTTGATCGCCAGAAGTTGTTTGCCGATTTCGGGGCTGGATGCGCGGCATCGCTATGCTTTGAGGATGCGCGTTTATTGGGAGACGCCAATATGCTGGCATGGGTGTTAATGCCGGATCATGCTCATTGGTTGCTGCAATTGGGTGAGCAAGATGAGTTGAGCACAGTAGTGAACCGCTTGAAATCAGCCAGTTCAAGGCACATCAATCGTGCCTTGGGCAAAACAGGCACGGTTTGGGCGAAGGCATTTCACGATCATGGATTGCGTAGCGAGGATGATTTGCAAGCCGTTGCGCGGTACGTGGTTGCCAATCCATTACGTGCTGGACTGGTGGCACGGATTGGTGATTATCCATTCTGGAATGCGGTGTGGCTGTAGCGCAAGTGGATCGATTTCTTCGTATTGCACAAGCCTGTAAAATCTGAACGCATCACGAGGAGGCTGAAATGATTCCTGCAACGATCAACATCACGGCTGCCGAGCAGGTTGGCGATTATGCGCTGCGCCTTTCTTTCGACGACGGCACCGTGCAGACGGTGGACTTCAAACCTTTCCTGTCGCTTTCGCGCCATCCCGCTATCCGCGCCTATCTGGAACCGGAGCGTTTCGCGGGATTTAGCATCGAGTACGGCGAACTGGTGTGGGGCGACTATGACCTGTGCTTCCCTATCGCTGATTTGTACCGCAACAGGCTGATGAGCGATACAGAACTGGAAGCCGCCGCGTGACAAGCAAGTGAGCCTACCCGCATTGCACAACAGCAATAGGCATCAATATCTTTTCACCCCCTGATTGTTAGCCTTTTAAAATGATTGTTGGGTTACGCAGTGAAACTGCTAACCCAACCTACGAACTGCGTATGTACGGATGACAGCAAGTGCAACCAGCATGTGCAATTTATGCACCAACTGCCGAGAAATGCTCGGTTGTTCGTAAACTGGTCAAACTGATGAGGAAATGCTATGACGAACTCAACCGGACAAATCGCCATTTATCAGACCGATGACGGCTCAATTACCACCGAGGTGAGACTGGAAGGGGACGCCGTCTGGCTGTCGCAAAAGCAGATGGCAGAACTGTTTGATAAAAACATCATGACCATCAACGAACACATTGCTAATGTGTTTGCCGAGGGTGAGCTTGAGTCTTCGGCAACTATAAGGAAATTCCTTATGGTTCGACAGGAGGGAAAGCGCGAGGTTATCCACCATGCGGATGATTTTTGTCACCGGGGCGACAAAAACCCGGATTAGCGTTCCGTAGCAGTACTTCAAACTTCATACTTTGCCCCATATCATCTCTTCGGGAGGTGTATAGAATGGCAGCCGCAGTACCAGCGATTATTCATTCAACCCACACCAAGGAGGCGGCGATGAAGAGCAAATATTTTTTGGTTCTATTGTCTGCAGCGGGCCTGATGCTGGGAGCACAGTCTGCGCTGGCGGCCAGCACAGCGGTGCGCGAAATGGCGGGAATCGTGATGAATCTGAACCATTACCCCAGCGATGCTGAGAAGGCCAAACTGAAGGTTATCGCCGCAGACAAGGGCAGCACCGAGCAGGAGCGCGTGATCGCAACCGCGATCTCGAACCTGGAGCACAAGGTGGCGGCGGGGGATGCGGAAAAGCTCAAGCAGGTGACGGGCGACATGTCCGCGCCGGCAGAGGTGCGTGAGCTGGCCGACATCATCCTGAAAATCAGCCACAAGCCAAGCAAAGAGGACAAGCGCAAACTGGAAACGATGGCGAAGTAGGCGGGTTATCGCCAATGCCATGCGCCAAGCGGCGTTATTTCAGGTCGGCAGGCTTGGCGCGCATCTTGGCGGCAACGTAGTCGCCGTGAGAGATGTGGAGCAGGTCGGCCATCCTGCGCATCAAATGGTTCTCATGGGCGCTGATTTGCCTGTCGGCGTAGGCCACTTGCCACATGTATTCGATGATGCGAACCTTTTCTGGCAAATCCAGCTCCCGGTTGATGAGGGACGTAAACTGGTGAAGGTCATTGGCGGCCTTTGCCGTCCGGTGTCCCAGTTCGGAAAGCTGCGCCACTTCCGCATCCGGTAGCTGAAACCGCTCCTTGAGGATTTTCAGGATCGTGGCCTGCTCTTCGTCTGTGCTCTCGGCATCCGACTGCATGACCTCGATCAACAGCACGGCAGTGGTCAGTTGCAGGGTGTGTTCGGGGCGGCCATCGGCATTGGCGGGGGCGATGATCGTAGAGAGAAAGTCACTCAGTTTGTTCAGCATGGCTAATTTCCAATAAGGTTTTTTGATAAGTTGTCATGCACACGCAGGCGGGCATCCAGTCCGTTGATTTAACTGGCCCCCGTTTTCGCGGGAGTGACGGATTCGGGCTTGTTCGGCTCAGGTCTACAAGGTGTGAGCCGCCGCCCGGCAATTTTCTACAGCATTTCCCTACCCGCAAATAAAGCCTCGCCTGTAGTTAACTACTGGTTTTACTTCAGAGCGTAGGATGTGGTGAGGAACGAACCGCATCAATCGCGAGCGTTGCATAGCCATTCCACTAAACGATGCGGTTATCACCGCATCCTACGAGAAGTGGCCGGGCAAGGTCGAAGGGAAACGCAGTTTGTAGCCCGGATGCAGCGATAGCGGAATCCGGGGGCATCATACCCGTTCCCGGATTTCACTGCGTTTCATCCGGGCTACCCGTTTGGTTCCGGCTCGTCCGGCTCAGGTCTACAAGGTGTGAGCCGCCGCCCGGCAATTTTCTACAGTATTTCCCTACCCGCAAATAAAGCCTCGCCTGTAGTTAACTACTGGTTTTACATCAGTGTGTTTGTATGGATTTTAGCCAACACTGGCAATTGAACGGTTTGGCCAGAGATCGAAGAGTTTTTCGAGCGGGGCAGCGCCCGGTGGCGGCAACCGGCGCAAAACCGGGAAAGGGTTTCATCCCAAACAATTTTTGAGTCAGCAGTGGAAGGAGTATGTCATGAAAAATTGCAAAATTTTCCTGATTATTGCGATGTTGTTTGCGGGCATCGCTGTGGAGCACCGTGACAGCATGGCCATCGCCGGAGAGGGCGAATCTCACCATCAGCACCACGAGATGGCTGCGCCCGGTAACGATTACAAACTCTCGATCGTGAAATACCAGGCGCCCGACGTGAAGCTGATGGATGCAAACGGCAGGGTTGTTTCGCTGCGCAGCAGCCTGGAAGGCGGCGAGCCGGTCATGTTGAATTTTATTTTCACAAACTGCACCACGAATTGCCCTGTAACGAACTCAATCTTCCCCAGGGTCCAGGAAAAACTCGGGCCGGATCATGGCAAGTTGCGCATGGTTTCGGTTTCGATAGACCCGGAGCACGATTCGCCCTCCAGGCTGAACGCATATGCGAAAAAATTCGGGGCGAACGGGCAATGGAGCCTGTTGACCGGGAGCATCGAAAACAGCATTGCCGTACAGCGCGCTTTCGATGCCTATATTGGCGACAAGAAGAATCACCGGCCGATAACCTTCATCCGTAATGGCACCGGCGAACCCTGGCTGCGCATCGACGGGCTTGCCAGCGCCGACGATCTGGTGCGGGAATACCGGGGGCTCGCATCGAAGGAACTAGCGTCGAATTAATCGCGGGCCGGATTGGCGCGGACTCGGGGTCCGTTGTATCGAACATCTTGCCCGGTTTCCGGGCAAGTGCGAAGCGGGCTGGTTTTGCCGGCCTTTTTTAATTCCCGCCGGAGGCGGATTTTTTCTAATTTTAAGGAGAATGACCATGAAATCGAAATACTATTTTCTGACCAGTGGATTGCTTGCGGCCTGCGTTGCGGTATCCGCCCAGGCGGCCGGGTATGGTGAATCGAAGCCGGGCATGGAGAGGATGCAAGGCGAAAAAATGGGCATGATGAAGGACGGTTCCATGATGATGGGCATGCATAAAATGACCGGCACTGTCGGCAATATCGACCACGCCAAAGGCGTTCTGATGCTGAAGACCGGCGCAGCCGATATGACCCTGCATTTTTCGCCCGATTCCATCAAAGACCTGAAGGAAGGCGACACCATCACCGTCAAGCTGGGGTTCAGCAAGGGGATGCCCGCCGCCACGGATAAGTGATCGGGTGCTTTCAGAAAACCTCCGGAGGGCTGGCCGGTTACTCTCATCCGGTCGATTGGCCGCACGAGGCCAGCCCGGAAGCGTGGGCACAAAAGCTGTGCCCACCCTACAAGACTGCCGCCTACCCCCCTTTGAAAAAGGGGGAGGCGAAGTTTCGCAGGGTGGGCGCGTTTTATGTGCCTACGCGGAAGCAACCGTGCCCGGCAGTGTCCGGCAGCGTGGGCACAAAAACTGTGCCCACCCTACAAGACCACAAGACTGCCGCGTACCCCCCTTTGAAAAAGGGGGGCGAAGGGGGGATTTGCAGTTTGTAGCACGTAACCCAAGTCTTTCAAATCCCCCTCATTCCCCCTTTTTCAAAGGGGGAGGCGGAGTTTTGCAGGGTGGGCGCGTTTTATGTGCCCACGCGGGAGCAAACGTGCCCGACAGTCCGGCAGCGTGGGCACAAAAACTGTGCCCACCCTACAAGACTTATGCTTTTTCCCCAGCCGCAGAACATGTAGTATATCCGGGCCGACCAGGGGCGGATGGAACGCCTCGAATAGGTCGTATTTTTGGTAAAAGAGTCTGACGATGACCCTGCTTTCCCCGGAAGATCAGCTTCCCTCCGACCACAAGAAGTTTCTTCCCTATTTGCCGCTGCTGGGGTTCGTTGCGCTCGCCATTCTGGTTGCCGCAACGGCCTATTTTTCCTTCCGCCAATTGGAAGGTGCGCTTGTAAGGGGCAAACTCAACGACCTCGGCGCAATCGCCGATACCAAGGTCGAGCAAATCGTCGCCTGGCGCGAGATTCAGAAGCGGACCGGGGAGGGTTTCTCGCAGGGCTCGCTGCTGGCCGACGAGTTTGAACGGTGGCTGCAGGAGGGCAGGCCGTCGAACGCGCGCAAGCAGCGCGTCCGGCAGCTGTTGTCCGAATTGCAATATGTGCATGGCTACAAAATCCTTTCGCTGCTGGACAGACAGGGTGCGACCATGATTGCGGGCGGTGGGGATTATGTGCCTGACGCCGAAGAAATGCGCCTGGCAACGCAGGCGATGGATAGCCGCAAGGCGTTGTTAACGGATTTTCACACGTATGACGATAAGAGCCATGAGGTGTTTATCGACCTGGTTGTGCCGCTCATTACGTCGGAAAACCAAGCCGCCCGCGTCGTGGGTGCCGCAGTGCTGGTGATAGACCCGCGCACGTATCTTTATCCGCTTATCCAGTCATGGCCCACCCGCCGGGGCAGCGCCGAGACGCTGCTGGTGCGGCGCGAAGGCAACAATGTCCTGTTTATCAGCGATACATACCACGATGCTGGCGCAGCCCTTTCCCTGCGCCTTCCGCTCGACAGGCAGGATCTGCCGGCCGCCATGGCGACCCGCGGCGAAAAGGGCACAACGGAGGGCACCGATTATCGCGGTGTAACCGTGGTCGCGGCGATGCGCGAGGTTCCGGGCACTCCCTGGTTCATGGTGGTCAAGGTCGATAAGGTGGAACTGCTTGCCCAGATCGACCAGATCAGAACATGGATGACAGGCCTGGGCCTGGTTTTTGCCGCGCTCGGCGGGAGCTTGTTTTTTGTCTGGCTCAGGGCGATTCAGGAGAGGCACAGGCTGCTTACGGTGCAACGCGATGCGGCGATCAAACGCGCGATGCTGGTCAAGCATTTCGAATACCTGGAAAAGTATGCCAACGACATTATCCTGGTGTCCGATATGACCGGGCGGATCGTGGAAGCCAACGAGCGCGCCCTGCAGACTTATGGTTACACCTCCGAGGAGATGTTGCAGTTGAAAATATCCGACTTGCGCCTGCCCGCCGAAGACCCCGCCATCCTGCGGGGGCAGCTCGAGCAAATCGGGGAGCGGGGCGAACTGCGCTATGAAACCGTCAACCGGCGCAAGGATGGCACGACCTTCCCGATTGAAGTCAGCATTCGCGCCATCGAGGCGCATGGCGCCAAATACCTGCATGGCATCGCCCGCGACATCACCGCGCGCAAACAGGCCGAGGATATCCTACGCAAGAGCGAAACCATGCTGCGGGAATCGCAACGGATGGCGCAGATCGGCAGCTGGGAGCTGGATCTGGCGAGCAACGTCCTCTCCTGGTCGGATGAAATTTACCGCATTTTAGAAGTCGAGCGCACCCTGCCCGAAGTTACTTACGAAACCTTTCTGAATACCGTCCACCCGGATGATCGGCCCATGGTTGACCGGGCATATATCGATTCGGTAAAGGACCGGACATCCTACAATATCGTACACCGGCTGCTGTTCCCGGAGGGGCGCATCAAATATGTCCGGGAATGGTGCGAAACTCATTACGATGGGGAAGGCCGCCCGATCCGCTCCATCGGGACGACCCAGGATGTTACCGCGCACGAGACGGCGGATCGCAAGGTTCATCGTCTCAACAACCTGTATGCGGCGATCAGCCTGGCCAACGAAGCCATCCTGCGCATCGGCGACCGGAGCATGCTGCTCCATGAAATCTGCCGCATCGCCGTCGAGTACGGCCAGTTCAGGCTGGTGTGGATCGGTCTGCTGGACGGGACAACGCACACCTTGAGGAGTGCCGCTTCCTGCGGCGAGGCGAGGGAATACCTCGACGGTGCCGATATTTCCATCGCTGCGGGCAAAGATGGGGAATACGAACCTATCGGCATGGCGATCCGCGACAACCGGGAATATATCTGCAACGATCTGCTCAACAGCCAGCGCATGTCTCACATGCGGGAAAACGCCGAAAAGCATGGGCTGCGCGCCTTTGCCGTATCTCCCTTGGAACTGGAAGGAGATGTGGTCGGCGTGCTGGCGGTATATGCGGGCGAAGCGAATTATTTCGATAACGAGCTGGCGAGCCTGCTGGAAGACCTTTGCGGCGACGTTTCGCTGGCGCTGGAAAACTTCGGGCGCGAGGACAGGCGCAGGCAAGCCGGGGAAATGCTGCGCCAGAGCGAGGAGAAGTTCAGGACGCTGGCCGCAAGCCTCCCGCAAGGAGTCTTTGTCAAGGACGCAAATTCCGTTTACATCGCCTGTAACGCAATTTTCGCCAAAGACATGATGGTCGATCCGGAGGCGATCGCCGGAAAAACCGATTACGACTTTTTCCCGGCCGGGCTGGCCGACAAATACAGGGAAGACGATAGCCGCATCATGAGCTCCGGGCAAACGGAAAGCTATGAGGAAAGCTACACCCGTGAGGGCGAGCAGAGAGTCGCCTACACGACCAAGGCGCCCTTCAGGGATGGACGGGGAAAGATCGTCGGCGTAATCGCGGTGTATTGGGACATTACCGAGCGCAAACAGGCCGAGCAGCAGCTCGCACGGCAGGAAAAATTCATCCGTCAGGTTGTCGATACCGACCCGAACCTGATTTCGGTCAGGGATGCAGAAGGTAAATTCCTGCTGGCGAACCGGGCCATGGCAACCCTGCATGGCATGAGACCAGAGGAGCTGGCCGGGCTGAACGCCGATAAATTATTTGCTGGCATGGAGCAACTCGACGCCGTCTTGCGCACGGATAGAGAGGTGATCGACAAGCGCGACAAAATCGAGTTTATCGAGCATGTTTTACTGGGCGGCGCGAACCGCTGGTTCCAGGTCACCAAAGTGCCGATGGAGCAGCCGGACGGCTCGGTGCATGTGCTCGACATGGCGGTCGATATCACCGCAAGCAGGCTCGCGGCGGAGAATCTGCTCAAGTCGGCGCAACGGATCGAGGATCTTTATGACCGTGCGCCGTGCGGCTACCACTCGCTGGATAAAGACGGGATTTTTGTCAATGTCAACAATACCGAACTTGAGTGGCTGGGATATTCCCGCCACGAATTGGTCGGGCAACGGAAGTTCATCGATCTGCTGGCGCCGTCCGGCGGCGTAAAATTTTTCCCGTGGTTCGAGAGGCTCATGGCAAAAGGCGGCGTGCAGGAGTTGGAGCTGGATGTGCTGCGCAAGGATGGCACAGTTCTGCAGGTGCAACTGAACGCGACGGCAATTTACGATGCCGATGGCCATTTCGCAATGAGCCGCGCGACCATGACCGATATCACCGCGCGCAAGATTGCGGAAAAGGCCTTGCGCGAGAGCGAAAACCTGTTCCGCACCACGGTGGACAATGCGCCGATCATCATCTGGGTGGCGGATATGAATGGGGAGCTGGATTTTCCCGGTTGCCGCTTTTTCAACCAGAGATGGCGCGAATTCACCGGCCATGATCCGGAAAAGGTGCAGGTGTGCGACTGGGTAAACTACATCCATCACGACGATGCGGGGCGCTGCCTTGACGCCTATCATGATGCCTTCGAGCAGGCCCTGCCATTCAAGCTGGAATACCGCCTGCGCCGCCACGATGGGGAATACCGCTGGATGATGGATTCCGGCGTCCCCCGTTTCAAGACAGAGGGCGGTTTGGCTGGCTTTATCGGAACCTGTGTCGATATGACCGAGCAAAAACAATTCGAAAAAATGCGTGCGCAGATGGAACATTTCGGCCGCCTCAACATTGCCGGGGAAATGGCTTCGGGCATGGCGCACGAGCTGAGCCAGCCCCTCACCGCGTGCAGTAATTATCTGGACGGTTGCCTGCGCCGCATGAATGAAAAAGATTGGGACAGAGAAAGGTTGCACCGGGCGGTGCAGCTCGCCCATAATCAGGCCGAACGGGCCGGCAAGATCATCAACCACCTCAAGGAGATGGTGCGCAAGCAGGGCCACGAGCGCGCCCCGGTCGATGTCAACTTGTTGGTCAGGGACACCATGGCCTTTCTGGAAAACGAGATCAAGCAGCAGGGCGTGAGCTCATTTATGGTTTTGTCTCCCCTGCCTCCGGTCATGGCAAGCAAGGTGGAAATCGAACAGGTGTTGCTGAACCTGTGCAAGAATGCCATAGAAGCGATGCGCTCCGCCCCGGAATGCAAGCTGCGCGTGCGTACCCGCGTCACCGAAGCTGGCGAGATAATGGTTACCGTGAGCGATAGCGGAAGCGGGATTCCGCCCTCCGAGCTGGAGAACCTGTTCAAGCCGTTCCAGACTTCGAAGCAGGACGGGCTCGGCCTCGGGCTGGCCATTTGCCGCACCTTTATCGAAAATCACGGCGGCCGGATCTGGGCGGAATCCCAGCCTGGCGTCGGCACCGAATTTAATTTCACTCTTCCGGTCGGGACAGATCATGAATGAGAGCAACAAACGTCCGGTAATATTCGTGGTGGACGACGACGAGGCCATGCGCGATTCGGTTCAATGGCTGCTGGAATCGGTGAAGCTGGAGTCCAGGATGTTCTCGTGCGCGAGCGATTTCATGGCGGCTTGCGACCCCGGCGACGAAGGCTGCATGTTGCTGGATATACGCATGCCGGGCATGAGCGGCATGGAGCTTCTGGAGGCGCTCAAATACAGCGGGATCACGCTGCCGGTCATCATCATCACCGGGCACGGCGATGTGCCGATGGCGGTCCGCGCGCTGAAGCATGGCGCGTTCGACTTTATCCAGAAACCCTTCAACGCCCAGGAGCTGCTGGACCGGGTGAATGCCGCGCTCGAACTGGACAAAAAAAACCGCCAGCAATCCAAAGAAATCGAGCGGCGGCGCGCGTTCTTTGCGGCGCTGACCGACCGCGAGAAAGAGGTGGTGGAGCTGCTGGTGGCCGGGCATTCGAGCAAGGTCGTCGCGCAGAAACTCAAGATCAGCCCGAAAACGGTGGATATCCATCGCGCCAACATCATGAAAAAGCTCAATGTCGGAAGCGTCGTGGAAATCGCCCAGCTCCGGCTGAACTTGCAGGACACCTGAAGCGGTCACAGACTTTCCCGCTTCCCTTCCGCGTTCGGGATGAGCCTAAGCCGGACGAGCCGGAACCAAACGGGTAGCCCGGATGAAACGCAGTGAAATCCGGGAACGGGTATGATGCCCCCGGATTCCGCTATCGCTGCATCCGGGCTACAAACCCCGCAAGGCTTACCTTCGCTCAAACCCTTGCCAATGCCAGATCTCGTAGGATGCGGTGATAACCGCATCGTTAACCAGCCACTTAACGAGCGTAGTTTGCTCGTTTAGTGGAATGGCTATGCAGCGCTCGCGATTGATGCGGTTCGTTCCTCACCACATCCTACGCCAGCCTGCGGGCGCAATAACCAACGGGCCTTGCGCCGTATGAAACCAGCTTGCCATCAACACAAATAATCCATTGGCAAATTCAACCCGCCTCCCCCTTTGTAAAAGGGGGAGAGCTTGCGAGGGGGCATAGGGGGATTTTTGTATCCGTGCGACATCCAAATCCCCCCTCACCCCCCTTTTTCAAAGGGGGGAATACTCCGCCACGACTCAATTCATGGCTAATGGACAATCTGGGATCAACACATCCGGCGCAATGCGCCGCGCTTATTGCGCCCTGCAAGGCTTTCTTATCGTTCCCACAGCCTCCGTGTGAACGATGCACTTCCTGCCGATCCGGCTCAGGTATAGGTAAATAATTCAATTTGCTTAGTTTGACTGTGTCAATAAATGCCAAATACTGCCGATAACCCGGTCATCTTCTTTCATGAGGGCGATGTCATGGCTATCGACGACGAACTGGAGCGCTACCTTGAACGGTTGGCTGGG
>Ga0209343_10000340_pt1 | contig 65201 bp, 69 predicted proteins | sample RifCSPlowO2_02_FD_184026 | JGI IMG/M metagenome (GOLD analysis project Ga0209343, IMG submission 184026) | Groundwater microbial communities from Rifle, Colorado - Rifle CSP2_plank lowO2_0.2 (SPAdes) (version 2) | ecosystem: Environmental > Aquatic > Deep subsurface > Groundwater | place...
AATTCACGTGAGCTTCCAAACACTTGAACATTCTCTCGGTGCCGGGTCATAGCCACATAGCTTAAATTCTGGGTCATGGAAGAGGAAGCAAGGACATAAGTTTTATCGACTGTGGTTCCTTGAGATTTATGAATGGTAATGGCCCATCCTTGATCAAAATAAGGATTCAAGTTAGGTGCAAAAAAAACCTCTTTTCCCTCATCAAGTTTGACTAAAACCTTTTGTTTGTTAAGGTCCAGAATGGTTCCCATACTTCCATTCTTAACACCCAGGCCATAATTGTTTCGGGTAAAAACGATCCGGTCTCCTTGAGAAAATCCTTTTTCTTCTTGTTTGACTTGTTTTTTTCCAAAGTCGTCTTGATCCTCTTTTTTGATCATGAAAATAAACTCTTTTTGGGAAAGCTGGCCTGATTCTTTTAGAAGAGTGCGAGCCATAATATTGAGGTCTTTAACGTCTCGGTTGGTATGAGCAAGGATCAAAAAGTTCTCTTCTGGCGCTGTCTTGGAATCTTCATGCCAAGCTTGAACTAAGGCCTCTTTTGCATTTTGTCTTGGATGAGCGGTTTCTTCCTCAATCAAATGAATACGCCCCTTATCCATATAGCGTTGTAGAGCTTCAGCTGTTTTCTGTTGTCCAAATAATACTGTTGCTTCTTTCTGCCAATCTTCTTTTTGGCGCAGAACGGTGTTGAGCTCGGACTTGCCTAATCTTGTCGTAACAAGCCTAAAAGCAGGACCCGCTTCTACAGGCTGCAATTGGGCTCCATCTCCCACCACAATAAGTTTCACCCCCAACTTTTGGACAGCTCCTAAAAGCTTTTCAAAACGCTCCACATCCACCATGCCGGCTTCATCAAGGACAAGGATACTGTTCTCATTGTACTGGCATCTTCCCTCATTAAAAGACTTGAGAAACTTATGAAGGGTCATGGAAGAAATTCCGCTCTGCTCGAGATTTTGCGCAGCTTTTCCTGTAGGGGTTAAACCATATACAGCATATCCGCCATTCTGCCAGATTTCCTGGCATACCCCTAAGGCTGTGGTCTTCCCAGCCCCAGCTATTCCTACAACACATTTAAGTTGCCCTTCATCAACCAAATGATGAATGGCCTTAACTTGGTCTGCTGAAAGATTTCCTCCTAATCCTTCGTTGGCCTTGGCTATGGCGTGTTCAATATGGTTTTCCTCAACGCTATGTGTTTTGCACGCGCCAAGCGTCTCAGCCTTTTCAACAAGAGATCTCTCGGCCTTTAGCATCGTGCGGGTCGTATAGATGGCCTTGTCTTCTGAATCCGTCCGCAAAGGCAAAAGTTCGTTTGAGTTTTTCAATTTGGCTTCAAGTCTTTGGAACAAGGGCGCTTCATCCACATACTGATGGAGCTTCTTTTGCACATCGGCCCACATAAAAGTGGCATGGTGTTTGGTGACAATATCGAACACAACGTCAGGGTTTCGCAGGATGCGATAAAGGTTTCGAAGCTGAACATCATGAAAGGCTTTGGCCTTATCTGTCACAAGAGTAGGGGAATTTTGATGCCGCCTTTCTTGTTCTAAAACACCGCGCCCTCTCTTTGGCTGAGGCTCCATCTCGATGCCTCGGTCTTTGTTGGAGCGATGGTCAATTTGGATGTCATGACCATGGAGCTTGAGATGAAAGTTGGAATACTCTTGCCAAAGCTGTCTTAACTCACAAAGAAGTTCTTTTTTATTCCAGTTCCTTTCCTTTGCTCCCATGCCTGATTCTTCTAAAAGGCGGGTGGTTACCACAACATGACAATGAGGTTTTTCTTCTCCTGTTTCTTCATCAATATCAAAATGGAAATTTAGTTGTGCGGCCATACCACGAGAACAGATTTGATCTTGAACAAACTCTTTGGCTAAAGTTATGTTCTGGTCTTTTGTTAACTCTCGATGCAAAGCAAATTCAAATTCTCGCCAGACTCTGGAATTTATTCTTGTCTCCGCTCCTTCGACAATATCAACCAAAGCTTGAACACCTTTTTGTCGATCGTCAGACATCAGTTTTTGAATATCTAAAGCCCACTGAGGAGCCATTTCTGGAAGGAGCAGTTCTACATGTTGAACCTCTTTACTTTGATAATTAAAGGGTTCTCCCGTTTGGTTATCATACAATTTACACCCTGCACGATAAGCAAGGGCTCCAACCGTGTTTCGTGTTCCTCGTGAAAAGGGTTTTGTGGTAAAGTGATAAAGGGCCACGAGCTACCTCTGCATCAGGCAATTTGGACTATGTGGCTTGCCACAAAGCGCCCAAATTCGCAGAATTTGTGTAAGCGCGCTTATCAAGCTTTTAAAAAAGCCCGCTAAGACAGTTCTATCGATCCCCATGAGTCGATTTTGATCTCTCGATGTATTCATTTTTATACTTTTATTTATTTGAATGGTTTAATAGATTCTCTTTAGGAGAATACCAAAAACAGAAAAACTACGTCATGGATAAAAATAGAGAGGGGGATCGTATGATCGACAAGCTAACCACCATCGAAAGCAAGATTCAGCAGCTCAAGCAAAAGAAAGAACGAATTCAAAACCAACAAGCACTCTTCCTCATGAAGGAAGCTCAGAAAATCTTGAAAGAAGAATTCTCGCTTGAAACGGCTTTGAATATATTAAGAGACTCCTGGGCCGCCTCTTCAAAAGCGCAAAGGACAGAATGGACAACGCGTGCCAACTCATTTCCCATCTCTGCTCCAAAAACTCACAAGAAGGCTAAAAAGCACAATCCAACACCTGAACAAATTGGAAAGGCAGAGATACCAGTTCATGATCACCATTGAGATCCATTCCCGCGACCTCAGACGCGCCAGAACTCACTCTTTGATACAGCTTGGCTCCTTGATTAATAAAGCAGACCTTCTTGAAACTTTTGGCATCATATTGGGCAAGGATCTTCAAAAGGATCCCAAAATGAAAGAGCCCGTGGCTGCCCTCTACAAAGGGCTGCTCGTCTTGAATGAAATGGCTAATTCCTCTGAGGTGAACTTGTCCATCTGGGCAGTGCAGGGGTTGGAGGCTCTTCATGACTCGAAACATAAAAAATAGGGTTTTTGAAAGTCTCTCATTTTAACCTTCTTTTGGCCCCAATGAACCCATTATGAACCCATTATGAACCCAATGAACCCATTAGGTTCTTTTCAATCTATAAACCGTCCCTCGGCCTCCTGGACCTTCAGCAACCAAGATATTTTTCAATTTTAATTCATTCAGCTCTCTTGTTGCGGTGCTTTTTGAGACTTTAGCTATCGCTTGGTAGTCAGTGTTGGAAATGGTTTCATGCTCCTTCGTATAAGCAATGGCTAAAAGTTGTCTCTCGGATAAGCCCATATTCCTAAGGCGATCCTCAGTAAAGACATCCCTATGAAATGTGAGTCGAAAACGCCCTGGTTCTGACGTAAATGTTGGAAGCGGCATGCCCGCTGCTTTTAACTCTTCGGCCATACGGGTTGTTCCACTGCCCCAACGTTCAATCAATCCTGCATAGAAAAATGCTTCTGCAATCTTTCGATTCCTCGGGATAGAATCATGTTCACGAAGTAATAGATCCGGCGTTAAAGAAGAAGGAAGCCCTCCAGCATTCCAAATCTCTAGACGATCATCATAGAGCCGGATTTGACTATGTGCGGCTCCCGTATAATCTCGGTGACACAAAACATTTGTAACAGCTTCTCGAACTGCACTTAAAGGATATTCCCACAGCACATCACGCTCAGGTTTTCCTGAAATGACGAAAGTTGTTTCCAATCTTTCTCGAAACCAATTCATTGCTTCATCCAATTGATCAAACAGAGCACCATGGGCTTCACGGTCATCTACAATGAGAGTCGGGGATCTAAAACGTCCCATCTTCACAAATGCAGAAGGAAAATAAGATTCCGGATTTTTCCCAAAAAGCAATAAGGCGGCACGGGTTGGAGTTTCATCGCATATCAGCTCCATCTTCCGAAGAAATTCATAGTATGCAGATGATTCAGGAAGAGGCCTACGTCCCAACTTCTTTACAGCTTCCATAAAACGATTAATAAGTTTAGCATCCAGATCATCGAGAGTCGCAGTAGATTCCCCAAAGGCATCCCAACTCAAGCCCGTACTTGCAACCATACGTTGCATAATTTCTTCGTGACTCATCCGTTGATTGGTTCGACCCGAACGGCGAAAATAGCGTCCTCGCACACTGATAGGAGCTCCCGTTCCAGCAGCTACCTTAATAGCGATTACACTTTTCTTCCCACACTCAATAATTGAGAGAAAGGGCTGAAGACGTGGATCTGTGGCTTCTTGGATTCGATTCGCGATATCTTCGAGTGTTTTCTTCCCTATCTGAACACCGCAAATTTCCCCCATATCTTTTACACCAATCAGAAGAGTTCCTCCTCGGGAATTAGCAAAGGCACTGACAGCCTCAAGAGCCCTATCACCAAAAGACTCCTTAAATTCGAGAGTTTCTGATTCGCCAGCAGCAATAAGCTCAAGAAGTATATCAGTTGTTATGTCAAGCACGAGCTATTCCTCCATTTGAATATATAGCAGCTAAAAAGCAGAGAACCTCTATTACAGGTAATGAGTTTACGCTCAGGTATTTGAATAAAGTCCTCTTCTTCTATAAATTTATTTCCTCAATTTCTTATGTCCTCAGGTTGGTTTATTGTCTTCCCTCTTCATTCAGAAGTTGAACAAGCTCGTTATTTGCTTTTTTAACCTCATTTTGACAAAGGTCACACAATTTTCCCCATTCTTCATTGTCTCGTTGAAAATTAAGAACTTTATTGTTTTCATTAAAAAAATCATCAGGATTTTCAATCAATTTATTAAAAGATCTCGCTACTTCAGGATCTTCAAAAGGATTTTTAGCACGTGTAAATTCATTAATGAACCTCCCTCTTAAGGTATTACATGTACGAAAAATACTTGAAAGCGTGCTTATTTTTATCTCAAGAGATTTTTTATCTAATTTTTCATTTCCATAGGATTCCATAGTTTTTATGAGGCTTTCAAAAATCTCTTGGCGTTTATTGATGGATCGCTGAGTGGTTGCCAAAAATGCAACAATATCCTTTATAGGAAGAGTGCTAACGACGGCTTGTTTTGCATTCATTTCACTCTTAGTATTTTGGCGTTCTCCCTTTATTGAAAGCACGATGAACAACGCTACTAGAAAGAATATGGCTGATCCTACGATAATTCCTGCCCATTCCTTAACAACTTTTCCCCATACCCATAGCTTAACGGGGAAATTATAGTCCCCTTTGAGCACCTGGATCATTTCCTGGAGAGGCTCTTGTTTTTGGTTTTTATTCATTTTGAGCTCCTGTATTTTTGCAATTTCATTTTACAGTAAGGTTAAATTCCCAACTTAGTTTTAAGCTCATTTAAAGCTGTTTCATGTTTTTGTGGCGACATTTTCGTGAGATTGTGCTGCTTCCACTTTACAGCTGGCATGCTTTTAATGTGATCTAAACCTAAATAATCCCAGTCAACTTCGCCTTTCTTAACTGAAATAAGAAATTCTCGATCTTGCTGGTTGAAAGCTTTATCGATATTTTGAATCAACGCTTCCCTCGCTTCTTCAAGCTCATGATAGGATACTTTATAATCGGTCATCCCTAAAAACTCATTTTCAAATAAGGCTTGTTGATCCAATCGATTAGGATTGATAAATTCGGATATAGGCCTGCTTCCACTGATCAAACACACCAATAATGCTTTTTTTAATCTGTCTGTTATTTGATGATTTTGAAAAAAAATCATGACATCAAATAAATCTCTTGGATGTTGGCGATCAAGAGCTGCACAGAATTTACCTGCATATACATCTTCAAATGAAAGAGTATTAAGAGAAAGAACAGTTTCATATTTTCTTTTAATCGTTTCACAAGATTCCTTGAGCACAATAGGATAGACAGTTCCTCTCAATACGATATTGATATCCACTTTTATTTCTGTGTTTTTAGAAGCAATATTCATTTGTTTTGGAATACCATCTTTTGTCGTTTGGACTTTTACAAGAAGATCATGCTTCCTTTGAAGATTAAGTTCTACCCTATGGCAAAACGTTTCATTGTCTTTCAAAAAATCTTCCCTCGAGTTGATCTTTGTATAAGCTAAATCTATATCAACAGACAGACGAGGAAGGTCTGCATGGAAAAAATTAATGGCCGTTCCTCCCTTAAGAGCAAACAAGGGATCACTCATAATTGTTCCTAAAACTTCCAGAAGAAGTTGAACTTGTCTTTCAAAATAAGTTTTCATTTTCATCCTTATCCCATGATTTCGGGTATGTTATAAGAAATTCAGGGTCATATCTCCCGTTGTCAACGCCTTTTCTTATCCCCTTACCCAAGTTTATTTTAGAACGATCGATGCTTTTAAACCAATTGGCATTTTGTTTTTTAGCAAGACAGAGAACAAATCGTTTGACTTTTACCGACTGACAGTCTTCTAAAACTTCCTGCATCAGATCAGGGTTAAGAAAATGTAAATTTTCCATAAGATAATAAGCTTCATCCAAGTTATGATATTTATCAGAAAGATGGATGTATTCAAAAAATGCTCGTGCAGGATTAGAAATTGTTAACCTATATTCTCCAAAAGAATACTCTTTTAAACCTACTTCTGTAACAAAAAGACTGGTAGGTACATTGATAAATTGTACGGAGTCCTTCTCTTCCTTGAGCCATTTTGGCAGCCTAAATCCAGACTTGGTAAAAAGAAAGATTTTACTTTCTTGGAATTTTACAAAGTGAGCTTTTCCTTGCAGCTCAAGAGCTGTTTTCCCTCCTATATGAAAAGAAGTAATCTGTTGGAATCCCCATAGGAGTCCACTCCACTCAATTTTATCATCAGGTCTGGCAACCACTCCATGATGTAAAGAGTAAAGCCATCCTGAGGCTAGATATTTTTGGATGAGAGATCGAGAAAATCCTTTTTCTTTTAACCATGCTACAGGCAAAGCCGTGTGCATTGGCCATAGCTTTAAAAGGGTTTTTATTTTTCTTTCATTTTTCATACTCATGGTATGCATATTAACATAAAAATAAAATTACACCACTTTAATTTTACACCAATATGTACCCTTGTGGGGGTCTGTAGTGCAAAAATAAAAAGCAATATCTGTCTTTTGACTTTTCATGTAACCCATTTTCCCTTTGAGAAAGGAGGCTTTCCTTTATTCATCAAGCCTTTTTGTCGGTCAATTCTTTCACCCTACTGCCAAAGAGTTGAGCTGCTTGTCGCAAGGGTTCATCCGCAAGATGAGCATATCTCTGAGTCGTTGAGGCCTGAGTATGGCCCAACAGTTTTCCAACAATACTTAAGCTTAATCCACTTGAAACCAGGTGAGACGCATGGGTATGGCGAAGATCATGAATTCTCAGATCAGGAAACCCTGATTTTTTTCTTATCGTATCCCATGCCTTTTTAATTTCTTGAATGGACTTTCCTTCTACTTTCCCAGGGAAGAGAAAGGACGAAGAGGCCTGAGATTTCATGGTTTCTAAAATCTCAATAGCTTCAATTGAAAGAGGAAGATGCTCCTTCTTTTTTTGTTTGGTCAAATGAGAAGGTTTTGTCCAAACACCTTTCTCCAAATCAAATTGATCCCAAGTTGCATGCAGTATCTCTCCTTTACGAGCCCCGGTTAAGATAAGAAGCTTAAACACGCAAGCTGCAGATTGATTCGAATATTCTTCGAGAACTTTCCAAAGAACCTGTATTTCTTCATCATTTAACCAACGATCTCTTTTTTCTTCGGGGTAACGTTCAATTCCCTTTGCAGGATTATCTTCTCGCCACTCCCACCCCATCGCAAGCGAAAACATTTTAGACAATAAAGCTAAGGTACGGTTCGCTTGATAGGGGGTCCTTTTATGCTCACGATGAAGAGTCTCAATATCCCGCCTTGAAATATGGGCGACCTGTTCATTTCCCAAAGAAGGCAAAATAATATTCTTTAAGAGCTTTTGATCCTCTTGCAGACTCTTGGGTCTTTTCTTCTCCCCATGATGTAAAACGTAATCATGCGCGAGATCATTCATCGTAGGAAGATCGCGGTTTTCTTTTCTAACTTTTGCAGGGTCGTAACCATGAATAACCCCACTCAGGTATTTCTTTGCAAGAGAGCGGGCTTCTTCCGTCGTAACTTGTCCATGTACCCCTATTTTAAGCATTTTCTTAACCCGAGCAGCATTTCTATATTGCACACAATAGGTTCGCCTTCCACTGGGCAGGATGATAAGTCCAAATCCTTTTAATTCCGAGTCCCAATGTTTTATCATTTTATGAGAGTCTGGTACGATAGATTCAACAAACCGCTTTGTAAGTTTGGGCATATTTCCTCCACTGATTCACAAGAAAGGATTATAGCATGCATAAGAAAAATTTTCACCAAACTTTCACCAAGGTAGCAAGAATCAATGTGGATAAAAGTAGGATAATGAAGGCCAAAAAAGGATAAAAAATCGAGGTGACACCAAGGAAAAAATTCTAAAATATAGGCAGCACAAGGAATCAAGGAAAGAGATATGAAACTGATTTGTAATCAGTAGGTCGGGAGTTCGAGTCCCCCATCCGGCACCAGGGTTTTCCTAACTTTTTAAATGTCTCAGAATGAGATAAAAAATCTTCGGGTATACTTTGGGAAGAGGTGCATCTTGCTAAGAGATTAAGGAAGGACAAACTTCAGGCTTTGAGTTTAAATACACAGATACCCCTAAAGTGACAAAATCTATGATATCGTCTCTTGAGACTTTGGGACTTCAAAGCATTATTGTTGTTATTCCTGGAAATGCTTCTTATAGGCTTTCAGAGAAAATAAAGGTCCTTGGTTTGGATCAATTTATGACCCGTCTGGAATTATCTTAGTAAAATGCACCACCTTTGCCTGAATTATTCTATGCTGGCACGAAACGCTTCTCCCACAAAAAAAGGGCCCCAAAGGGCCCTTTTGATTGAATGAAGACAACGCAGTTATTTAGGTGTTGCCGGAGAGGATGCTTCTTTAAGTTTAGTTTTTAAGTCATCCGCGGAAAGATAGCCTGGGGCAATGGTTTTTTCACCAAGGATAAGAGTTGGGGTTCCATTGATTCCTAGGGTTTTAGAGAGCTCAAGGTTTTGATCTATTTGGGCTTGGATCTCTTTGCTCTTCATATCAGCTTGAAGTTTCTTCGTATCAAGCCCCACTGAGGACGCCAATTTCATAATTTCCTTTTTTGTCAGACGTTTGTCAGATGTATAAATTTCTTTTTGAAGCTCACTATATTTGCCTTGGTTCTTCGCTGCGAGCATCGCCTTAATGGCAAGCACGGAGGGGTCACCCATAATTGCAATATCCTTGTAAATCACTTTTACGTTCTTATTGGTTTGTAGAAGTGCATCCAATTCCTTATGAAACTTCTTGCAGAACCCGCAGTTTGGATCCATGAAAGCAACGAGAGACTCAGATCCCTTAACATTACCAGCCACAGGATCCGCAGTATTTTGGAAAATCTTACTCTTATTGGCAACAACAGCCTTTTCCATTTTCTTAAGCTCTTCCTTTTGCTTTAGAGCCATTGCGGCTTGAAAAGAGTCAGAGATAACTTGTGGATTTTTCTTAATGTATGCCGCAACACGACTTTCAATCTCCGTCACCTGCGCAGGGGTGAAGTTCGAAACATTAGGGGCTTGAGTTGGCACAACCTCTGGTGTTTTTTTTGAATTGTCAGCGAAGACAGTACTCGCAAGGGCAAGTGTTGCAACTGATACAAAAGCTATAGGAAGTTTTTTCATGAGTTTATCTCCTTTTTGTTGAGGACAAGAGGATAGCTAATTCAAAGATTATAAACAAGACACTCCATTAAGATAAATCATGATTATGGATTCACCTTGTGTTTGAGCACAAAAAAATATATCACTGACTCAATAAGAATATTGTGGGGATATATCTTTTGCGTTACTTCTTAATCCCAATTTTTATTGGAGCACTCCTTGTTGGATGTACCGTTGGGCCTGATTTTCAAACGCCCGAAGCACCGGACATTGGCTCCTATGTCGAAGAAAAACTTCCAGAAAAAACAGTTGAGACAGAAGGCGAGGGAGGAGAGGCCCAGCATTTTATTGAGGGCAAAGAGATTCCTGCATGTTGGTGGTATCTCTTTCATTCTGAACCTCTCAATCAACTTATCGCGCGCGGTATAAAAAACAGCCCAACATTGAGAGCTGCAGAAGCTTCTTTTCGACAGGCTGAGGCTGACTTACAAGTGTCCCTTTCCTCAATTTACCCCCTTATCAACGTTCAGGCTACTCCTGAAAGACAAAAATTTAGCCCTGCTATCTTTGATGTTCAAGCGCCTCCCACGACCTTTAACCTCTATAACGTAGCGGTTAATATTTCTTACACTCTTGATCTTTTTGGAGCTATTCGTAGGCAAATAGAAACTTCCGAAGCCCAACTTAATTATCAAAAGTTCCAAGTTGAAGCAACCTATCTCACTTTAACAACAAACATCGTGACTTCTGCCATTACCGAAGCAGGCATCAGGAATCAAATTCAAGCAACTCAGGAACTTATTGCTTCTCAAGAAAGAATTCTTCAAATAACTAAACAAAAATTTATCCTCGGAGGAGTTTCTCAACTGGATGTCTTGGCTGAAGAAACCCTTTTAGCGCAGACCCGTGCCACTCTCCCGCCTTTAGAAATAAATTTGGCTCGAATTCGCCATGCTTTGGCTGTCCTCGTTGGGGGCTTTCCGAGTGAGGCATCCGTCCCTTACTTTGATTTAAGCACCCTGAAGTTACCAACAGACCTTCCCGTAAGCTTGCCCTCTGAACTCGTTTGCCAACGGCCTGACATTCGCGCATCCGAAGAATTGCTCCATGCGGCAACGGCTCAAGTGGGTGTTGCAACGGCAAATTTATTGCCTCAAGTGACTTTGACGGGGAATTATGGATGGACCTCTGATCATCTTGAGACCTTATTTACTAAGAGCTCCGCAATTTGGGCAATTATTGGAAATATTTTACAGCCTGTTTTTCAAGGAGGGGCCTTAATTGCAAAGAGGCGGGGAGCTATTGCAGCTTTAGAGCAAGCAGTGGCTCAGTATAAACAAACCGTTCTTCAAGCCTTTCAGAATGTGGCTGATACTTTGAAAGCCCTTCAAATAGATGCTCATCAACTTCAAATTCAGCAAGAGGCAGAAAGAGCAGCCCGCGAGAATCTGGCTTTAACAAAGGCACAATATGAATTGGGTGCAGTTAGTTATATAAACTTACTTGATGCGGAAAGGCAGTATCATCAATCTAGAATAGGGCGTCTTCAAGCCGAAGCTTTGCGATTTGCTGACACGGCTGCTTTGTTTCAGGCCTTGGGCGGAGGATGGTGGAATCGCCCTTTTCATACACAATAAGCTGGTCTTATACTCAAGAGACTCTTAATGTTTCCATTTAATATTACAGCCTGAACTTGGTTTTTGGTTTTCAGAGATAGGCTTTCCTTCCAAAAGGCACCGTAAAGCCTTTCTGAGGTCTTCACCCGTGACAGGCATTTGATTGCCAGGGCGAGAGTCATCAAATTGTCCGCGGTAAACACAATGAAGACTGTCATCAAACACAAAAAAATCTGGGGTACATTCCGCCCCATAGGCACGCGCGATTTCTTGGGTTTCGTCATATAAATAAGGGAAGGGAAACTTAAAATCTTTGGCTTGTCGCTTCATATTTTCTGGAGAATCCTCTGGGTAAGAGAGCACGTCATTTGAGCTTATGGCAATAAAACTGACGCCTTTGGGGATGAAGTCATTCGCGAGTTTTACGAGCTCTTTTTCAACATGTTTCACAAAGGGACAATGGGCGCACATAAACACAACAACGTTAGCTTTCTTTGATTTGAGTTGAGAGAGAGAAACCGTTTTTCCAGAGACCACATCTTTTAAAGTAAAATTCGGGGCTTTTGTGCCCAGAGGAATCATTTGAGAAGGAGTAACTGCCATTGGAGAGCCTTTCTTATAGAGGTTAGCATACCATCATTTCCGCAAATTTTCCTAGCCTCTAAATAGTGATGTGTATGAGTACCTGTGACAGGTTTTGCATTGATCACATATAATGTCATAAAGAGGAATTGAGTGGCACAACAGTGTGATTGTTCAAAGAAACTCAATCAAGAGAAGCTTTATTCCTGAGTCCCGCTGTCAAGCAGCGGGATCATTAAAAATGTATTTTCACTGACAGACGATGTCTTATTTTTTTTCTTTGGATAATCTTTCGTTCACAATTTTATCCCAATCTTCTAGGAGTATACCTTTAATATCATGATAATATTTTTCCAATTCACTATTCTTAATCAACGTGTCTATATTAGATAATTGCTTGCTATTTTTGCAAAAATCGTTCTGGAAGTGAGCAGTTCTTTTGACCTTAATCTCTCGCCACTTTTTCTCTTGTTCGTCTTCTTCAAGGAAATAATTGATACTTGCTAAGCTCTTGGCATTGTTTAACGCTTTATGAGCTAGTATTTCGGAGTTAAAGCGTTCTTTATTATTTAGGCCGTAGATTTTCAGCTTGAATTCAAATTTTTCTAGAGCTTGTTTAATAGGCTTAAGTAATTCTTTTTCGATGCTTTTCTTTCCTTCTTTTTCAATTTTCTCTGCCAATCCATTTGTAAGTTGTCTAGCAACTTTGTAAGTATCGTTCACGTCCTCATCGTCTGGCAGCATCGCATATAAATTACTCATGCCTATTATAATTGAAACGCTAAGAATGACTAATTTTTTCATCTCATTTATCCTATAATATATTCAAAACAATTGACACGTAATGCGTAAATTTCTTAAAGTCAATACTAATTTTTAGAACTGTATTTATGAATCAATAACTTTACAGCCCTACGGTTAAACCATGGAACGTCAGGAAACTCAAGCTTATCTAACATGACGTCCCTGCTGTTTGATCGCGGGGCCCAGGGCAACTTCTTCTGTATTGAGACGTTGATTGATCATGCTGGCCCCAGCCTCCTTAGTATTCCCTGGACCCCGCGGTTTAACCGCGGGGCGTCACCTTCCCCTGTTCTAAAATTAACATCATGAATACAGGTTTTTAGAGTGTGTGAATTAAATCCCTTGGGTTGGATTTCCTTAAAGTTTGCTCATCGCAATTGCCACATCAACCATGCGGTTAGAAAAACCCCATTCATTGTCATACCAAGAAAGGATACGACAGAACGTATCATCGACGACATGGGTTTCTGTCATATCAAAGATAGAACTCGCTGGATTGTGATTAAAATCGATAGAAACTAAGGGCTCATCATTGACGGCCAAAATTCCCGCAAGCTCTCCTTCAGCTGCTTCAGCCATCAACTTGTTGATTTCTTCCTTTGAGGTGGGACGCTTTGTCGTAAACGTAAGGTCAACAAGAGAAACATTAGGCGTTGGGACACGAACCGCTGTGCCATCCAACTTTCCTTTGAGTTCTGGCAAAACCAAACCCACGGCTTTTGCAGCGCCTGTAGAGGCTGGAATAAGGGAGATGGCCGCAGCACGTGCGCGACGGAGGTCCTTATGAAGTGTGTCCACCAGCCGCTGATCTCCTGTATAGGAATGAATGGTTGTCATAAAGCCATGCTTAATTCCGATAGCTTTGTTGAGCACATATGCCACAGGAGCCAAACAGTTCGTTGTGCAGGAGGCATTGGAGACAACTTTATGTTCGGGTCTTAAGTCCTTATTATTCACACCCCATACAACTGTTATATCTGCGCCCTCAGCAGGGGCCGAAATAAGGACTTTCTTTGCTCCCGCTATAAGATGTTGAGATGCGGCTTCTCGCTTTGTAAAGTGTCCCGAGCATTCCATCGCCACATCAATGTTGAGATCTTTCCATGGCAAATCTGTTGGATTTGGAATGGCAAAAACTTTGATGTGATGCCCATTGATTTTGAGACAGTCTCCCATAACTTCAACAGTTCCTGGGAAGGCACCATGGATGGAATCATATTTAAAGAGATGGGCATTATCCTCAATAGATCCCAAATCATTAATAGCTTCCACAACGATATCAGAGCGACGGTTTTCAAGGATAGCCCTTAAAACAAGGCGCCCAATACGTCCAAATCCGTTAATTGCAACGCGACAGGTCATCGTTTTTTCCTTCAATCATTTCAACGATATGCTCCGGAGTGAGGCCAAATTTCTCGTAGATAATAGGATAAGGTGCTGAAGCTCCAAAATGATCAATTCCCACTATCAATCCTTTATCTCCCACATATTTCTCCCAGCCCAGGGAGGAGCCCGCTTCTATGGCGAGCCGAATCGTATGAACACCTAAAATCTCATCCTTATAAGCTTTGTTCTGCCTGTCAAAGAGTTCCCAACAGGGCATGGAAACCACAGCAGTGGAAATTTCTTTTGCTTCCAAAAGGGCTTGAGCTTTAATCGCAATTTCCACTTCAGATCCTGTGGCTAGAAGAGTCACTTTCCGTTGTCCCTTAGAAGGTTTTAAAACATAAGCCCCACGGGCAGACAAGTTTTCTGAGACCTCATCTCGAAGGAGGGAAAGTTTTTGGCGGGTCAAGGCGAGAATAGAAGGGGCCGTTTTTGACTCAAGAGCCAATTGCCAGCATTCGGCCACTTCCACGGCATCACAGGGACGAAAAACTTGGAGGTTGGGAATCGCTCTTAAGGCGGCTAAGTGTTCAATGGGCTGGTGTGTTGGGCCGTCTTCTCCCAGACCAATGGAATCATGGCTCATCACATAAACAACACGTATACCCATAAGAGCTGACAAGCGAATGGCAGGCCTGCAATAGTCCGTAAAGGTGAGGAATGTGCCTCCATAAGGAATAAATCCACCATGAAGGGCGATTCCATTCATGGCTGAGGCCATACCATGTTCGCGAACCCCATAATGGATATACCGTCCACTAAAGTGTTTAGCATCAATGCCCACCATGTCCTTAGCTTTTGTATTATTGGAGCCCGTTAAATCAGCTGAGCCGCCTACAAGTTCCGGGAGCTCTGGAGAAATGGCATCCAGCACCATTTGAGAAGATTGGCGCGTGGCAACAGCTGTCCTTTCGGAAACAAAAGTCTGACACAACTTTTGGAGAGGGGCTATCCAACCTCTTGGTAAGGTTCCCTGAAAGCGGCGTTCAAACTCTCCCTTTTTCGCATTCTTTGCCAGGCGACCCGTCCATAAACTCACAGATGCTTGATGCCGCAGTCCTGCCTTGCGCCAAGCTGAGAGAATAGAGTCAGGCACTTCGAAAGGCGGATATGGCCATCCAATGTTCTCACGAGTGGCTTGAATTTCCTCTGCACCCAAAGGGGAACCATGAACAGCTGCGGTTCCAGCCTTATGAGGAGCCCCTTTTGCAATAACTGTTTTACAGGCAATAAGAAAAGGCTTTGTTGCCGATTGGGCTTGAGTAAGGGCCGCATCGATTTCCTTATAATTATGCCCATCTATCACCAAGGTATTCCAATTTGACGCCTGAAACCGGGCCAGTTGATCGTCTGTGACGGCCAATTCTGTGGGCCCATCAATGGTAATATGATTATCATCAAATAGCACGATGAGGTTATTCAGACACAAATGGCCAGCAAGTGAAATCGCTTCGTGGGAAAGTCCTTCCATCAGGCAGCCATCACCAGCAATGACATAGATCTTATGATTCACTAGATCTTCCCCAAACTGAGCCTTTAACATTTTCTCAGCAATGGCCATCCCCACAGCATTTCCAAGCCCTTGGCCCAAGGGTCCTGTTGTGGTTTCGATTCCTTCAGCAAAACCATATTCAGGATGACCTGGTGTTCGACTTTCCCATTGGCGAAAGTTTTTAAGCTCCTCGAGGGTCATGTCCTTATAGCCGGTGAGATAAAGAAGAGAATAAAGCAACATGGATCCATGACCAGCCGAGAGAACAAAACGATCTCGATCGGGCCAGTAAGGAGCGGAAGCATCAAATTTTAAATGTTTTGTAAAAAGAACCGTTGCCACATCTGCCATCCCCATAGGCATACCAGGGTGGCCTGATTTGGCACGCTCTACAGCATCCATGGAAAGAGCACGTATGGCGTTTGCCATCATTTCCAAAGAAACATCAGAGTGGGGAGATCTCGAGTTCATAGCTTTAAGATTATACCTTTATTTTTTGAAAGATGCCTCTCTCTGAATCTTACGTCAACAGGAAAGGGAGAAAAAAACATCTTTTCATATTTCTTATTTTTGCATAAACTCTTTTTCATCCTCTCTATCTTGTTAAAAAAAGCGTCCCGGGACGGCTTAACTGATGCACAAAGATCGGAAGGGTCAATTGAAGAGTTAGCTAGCTTAGATCTTCTCGTTCAACTTTCCTGCCTTCTGCAGGCTTCATGATCAGGGAGATCTTGGTCCATTTTCCTTACCTCCCACAGGCAAGAGTAATGTTCCTTTCACTCCATCATCAGTATTTCAGAAGAAAAGGCAAAAGTCAAAAAAATGGAAAAAACGTTGAAATAGAGGAATATCCTTTTTGTATCAAATAGATAAAAGCAAAAACGACATCAATATGGCTAATTAAAGTTTCCAAAAAATTCGTTAATCGTTTGTTTTTATTGGACTAATCAGAAGGCCCCCTTTGTTATTGATAAAGCTACAGTTACAAGCTTAATAAGAAAATTATCTTAAAGTTCAGATCTAAAGTCTTCTTAACTATAGTGCAGAATGATGATGGTGCTGATGAGACGCTCCTTTTTTAGCTGTAATATGCATTTCGAGCCCCAGTGACTTATGATGTTCTTCTTTTCCGACCTCATCCTTCTTTCGAGATTTATTCTAAGGCTAATGTCCCTGTAAATGTCCCTGTAAGTTTGCACCTCAATGAGCGGCAAGTATGGTTTTTGGAGAAGTTAGCGGAAGGCAAACATTTCCGCTCTCCAGACCTTACAAAACGGTAGAAAGTGTCCGAGAAAACAGCAAAACGAGATATCTTGGTGATTCAGGAACACAAACTTGTTGAATTTGTTGGAAGTCCTTGATGAGGAACTTATAAGCTCATTCTTTAATGTCGTTCATGCTCAACCCCTTCCCTTCCTCGCCTAACCAGCAATAATAGGCTGTAAACATATCCCTTAAATCCCCGCGAATAAGCTCGTGTTCAAGCCAAGCTTCGGTCATGAGACCCTCAAGATGTTCAAACCGCCGAGTTAATTGTTGAGATAATTGCTCAAGTTGAGCTACAGTGCTTTTAGCCATGATGGATACCTCGTATATCTGTTGTGGTGAGCGTCGGACAAATGTTGTTGCATTTGTTCGGCGCGCATTTTCATTGTGGAAATGCTTGTTTAGATTACCCTTCTGACTTGCAGATAGCAAGAAAAAACTTTCCTTTTCTTTTCAAGTTGTTATAAGATTTTTGACAAAAAAAGTTTACAAATAGCACAATAGATATTTACAAAATCGCCCAACTAAAATATATAAAATAGCGGGTGTAAATTTGCAAAATGCAACAATTAAAAAGGATATGATCTCTCTATGAAACACCTTTATTCCCGCTGGCAAAGGTACAAAATTGAACAGGCTATGACAACACGACGAGTTGTTTTACTTATAGGAGCGCGCCAGTGTGGCAAAACAACTCTCGCAAAACAGTTGATCACTAGAGATATAGCCTATCTTAATTTGGATGATACAACACTTAGAGCGGCTGCAGAAAATGACCCTCAAAATTTCGTAAAACATAACCTAAAAACACTGATTATTGATGAGATTCAGCGAGCCCCCTCTCTTCTCCCAGCTATTAAAAAAGTTGTCGATGAAGAAACTCGACCTGGGCAATATCTCTTAACGGGTTCAGCAAACATTCAAGCATTACCAAGTACCCAAGAATCTTTAGCAGGACGTGTTTCCAAAGTTAGACTCCGCCCTCTTACACAAGGGGAAATTAAAGGAAGTCTGCCAGATTTCTTAACTCACGCTTTTAGCCAATCTTTTAATTTTCCTTGGACCTTCTATGAGAAAGATGCAATCATTGAAATGGCTTTTCGGGGGGGATTTCCAGAAGTTTTAACGCTAGAAGGTCGAAACCAGAAGAAGTGGCACAGAGATTATTTGGAGGCTCTTTTAGAAAGAGACCTTCAAGATGTTGCTAAAATACATAGATATGATGCGATGCGTGAGCTTATTAAAGTGTTAGCTGCTTGGTCGAGCAAGTTTTTAGATACTTCCTCCATCTCATCAAGCTTGTCGATCCATCGTCCAACCGTAGCCTCTTATATTAATGCCTTAGAAGCTCTGTATATTGTGGAAAAAGTCCTCCCTTGGACAAAGACGGACTATGGCCGGGTTGGGAAGCAATCAAAGCTATTTATGACCGACTCTGGTCTTATGTGCTCTATTCTCTCTTGGAATAAAGATCAAATCCGTTTTGATTCTGATCGCTTGGAAAAACTCATGGAAACTTTTATTTTCAATGAACTTGCTTCTCAAATTGATGCAAGTGAAAAGGATTATGAACTTTATCACTACCGAGATAGAGTAAAAAGAGAGATTGATTTTCTTATTGAACGTGAAGATCAAGCAATCCTGGGTATTGAGGTCAAATCAAGCTCATCCATTCAGAAAAAGGATTTTAATCATCTAGAATGGTTTCAAGAAAACCTTGCAAAAGGCAAGCTTTTCGTTGGTATCGTTCTTTATTCTGGGAATAGGCCTCTTTCTTTTGGTCAAAATCTTTGGGCCATTCCTATCAGTATGCTTTGGCCTTCAGGTTCGCTATCAACATAGTGTGAGGTTTAAAAACACAGTTAATCCATTAACGGACGTAATTAATCTGGAGAGATGAAGCCAATTTTAGTTTAGCGCAGGGAAACGCTGAGCCTCGAGGGATGGGATGGCCTACAAGCTAAGGGATCATGAATCCATGCCGGTCCTTGGTGTTTTCCAATGGGAATAACTCGCAGGAGCCGCGCGGCATGGCGTCAAATTCCAAGATCGAAAGGCCCTTCGCATTTGCCAACATGGACCGCCATCAACCACGGCAACTCCGACACCTGCACAAACATCGCCCAACCCATCTGCGATCACGCAACATTCCAACCCCAGCACAGCAACCAACAAAAAAACCCGCCCACCCCCAAGGTGGCAAGGCAACAAGACCCCAGGCAGGCACCAGCCGCCACGACCCCCACCTTCTGCCAGCACGTATAGCCCTCGGGCCACAACAGATCAGCACTTCTAGTAGCCCCCCACGGCCGCACTGCCTGCGAGGCCGCACCACTGGGTTCCTCCACATCCTCAGGCGACCCTACTACTGACACCATAGGCAGCCTACTGCCATAGCCCGAACGCTCAGCCTCTTCATCCAGGGGGCCAGCCCGCGTCTGTGGTGTAATCAGATAACCCAGACATAAGACCATACCTAACAGCGCTGATGTCCGCAGAAATTTTTTGTACATGTTGATTTTCCTTCTCTGTTGTTAACCCCATCGAATTCAGAGCAGATGGGGAGGGATAGTCTTGCTAGATGCTTCGATAGGAAGTCAACCCCTGAAGTTTTCGACAAGGCACCGTGCAGAAGCATGCTGTACTGAGAACGTCAGCGCCGGGTCATTCTATTGTTGTTTTGAATTAACGTGTATGTGAGCAAATACACATTTTCTGATAAGGTTTTGCATTTGAAGTTTTTGGTTTGCCAGATGTCATCATAGGGCTTGCTGTATCTAGCTTCTAAAGTATCCAGAACAAAATCTTTATTGTAAATATTTCCAGACGCCCCAACTTCCCAAAAATCATCATCCATCATATTTTCAAAGTCAACCCTCATTCTACCAAATTTTTCTCGATGAAAAATGGGTTCCCGTTTTTTTAGTTCATCTAAAACTTTATCAATTGTCATGGTGCATTATCTTCAGTTTTTATCCGGTTAAAATTCTGTAAGCCCTCAGTATCGCTCAATCACCAAATTTACATTTCCGGATTTTTCTGCCCGTAGGCGACAGATGCCTCCGATGGGAAAGGTGAAAATGGGGGATGTATGCCCAAAATCCGCATTGGCAATGACGGGGATATTTTTAAGCTCCTGCTTCGTTCCAATAATCGCCTCAAATTTTTCACGATCCATTTTAAATTTGTGTTCAAAGCGCCCAAAAACTAAGGCTTTAACCGTATGGAATAACGGTTGATGGAGGAGGGATTGAAGATCACGATCAAACTCCACATCTGCAAGATCGGTAATCACGCATTCTTCTATAAACAAAATCTTATTTTCAATCGATGGCATAAAAGGAGTCCCATGAAGGAGCTGAAACGTACAAAGGTTCCCTCCGAGAATCGTACCTTGTGCAGCGCCTTCATGAATAACCCAATAGCCGCTATTTTGAAGAAAGGTTCTCTTTTCTTGGTCTAAGTACCAAGGATCATCAGACCAAAGTTCTGACGCTTCAAGGGTCACAGGCTCTTTTTCAAAGGCAATTTTCTTAAAATACGCCAACGTGTACTCAAATCCTTTTTGCATCGCAAACGTGCTAAACTGAGGCCCTGAATAGGTAACCAAGCCCGTTTTGTGATAAATGGCATTTTGTAATACGGTGATATCAGAAAACCCGAAAAACATCTTAGGATGCTGTTTAATAAGGTCAAAATCGATATAGGATAATAATTGATTGGCATTTGAGCCACCAATAACGGCAAAAATAGCTTTAACATTTGGGTCTTGAAATGCCTCATGAAAGTCAGCGATTCGAGAATGAATGGAGGAGGACTGAAATTGGTTACTCTCATGAGGTGACGCCCAAACGTCACTTTAAATCCTAACTTTTCAAGTGCTTGAATGGCACGCTGTACATTTTTTTCGGAAACAATTTTTAAGCTTCGAGAAGGTGCAATGATGCGAATCTCATCACCGGATTTGAGCTTATTTGGAAAAAGTGACGACATCAAAATGGCTCCTTAAACTTTTAATCATCAAAAAAATGTGTGCCAACCCACACTTCATTTTTCTCTTAACATTTGTAGCTCGTTATTCTATCTTTTGCAAAGTCTACGTCATGAGCTATTCTTACAGGAAAATCAACAATGATACAGTTTGATCGCATTCTTATTATTGGTAACTCTGGATCAGGAAAAACCTGGTTAGGGAGAACTTTATCTGAAAGCAAAAAGATCTCCTTATTTCACATGGATAACATTAGATGGGGCCAAAGTGGGTATGAAATTCGCCGCTCAGCAACGGATATTGAAAGGGATTTGGAGGCTATTAAAAGCAAGGATCAATGGATTCTGGAGGGTGTATTTGGGAAAATGGCCCAAAGTTGCCTTTCTTTTGCAGACTTACTGATTTGGCTGGATTTGCCATGGGAAGAATGTAAGAAAAATCTGCTTGTTCGAGGCCCTCAGTTTGAAAATATCCTCACCTCCAGCGAAAAAGAAAAAGCCTTAAAAGCCCTCATGGAATGGGCTTCCACACATGACTCCAGAAACGATGCCAACTCATGGGGCTTTTTTAATGACCTTTATACCAATTTCAAGAATATAAAGATGTGTCTTCGAACGCGAGAAGAGATAGGGACCTTCCTCAACAAAACATATGAGCAACAAACACCATGAGCAAAATTCGAGAAGCAGTGGCGCTTGATGCAGAAGGAACAGCTTACGTTCACGTTAAGGGATGGCAAACAAGCTACGTTAGAATTATTGAGCAATCTTATCTTGATCATATCAGCTATGTAAAACGCTTAGACTTACGAAAGGAAGTATTATCTTCAAACAAAGGATTACAGTTAGTTGTTACCCTTTGACGGACAGATTATTGGCTTTGCCGATGTTGGTGCTTTACGTTCTGACGTACATTTCGAGCGATTTAAAGCTAAGGAGAGGAATACAGGTGAAATATACGCTATTTACCTTTTGGAAGAACGTAAGAGAAAAGGACTTGGAAAATCTCTCTTTAAAAGAAGTCGCCTCTGGCTCAACCATCATGGGTTTGATTCCTTTATCGTTTGGGTTTTAGCCGATAATCGTCGTGCGAGACATTTTTATGAAAGGGGAGGAGGAGAAGCTATAGGCGAGATAACTATAAACATTGGCGATAAAGATTATCAAGAGGTCTGTTATTTGTGTAAGCGCAATTTGATAATGTCCGGTTCTGCAATTTAGAAATGTCCGCATTTTAAAGCAGCCAAGAGAGTCTTATTTTAAAGAAATGGGATAATCTTGGAGTTTTTTTAATGGTACAAATTTTGTATCCCCTCTAAAAGTTAGGGCGGCGAGATTTTTGGGGTAATGTTACATGATTGTTTACAGATGTAATGCTTCATGTTACATTTAAGGTATGATAAAGAGTTTTTACAGCAAGGCTCTTAAGGAGCTTTTTTTAGACGGCAAAAGCCCTAAACTTGATCAAAAGCTCGTCGCCCGCTGTTTAAGACGGCTTGATGTTCTGGATCAAGCTGAAAAACCAGAGGATATGAATATCCCAGGGTTTAACTTTCATGGGCTCCAGGGAAACCCCAAACGTTATTCTGTTCATGTGAATGGACCTTGGGTCATTACCTTTGAATGGAGAGGAACAGATGCTTGGGCTGTTGATCTTGAGCAGTATCATTAAAATGATTCATGAGGAGACTAAAATATGAGTAAAAGAGAATATCTTGTCACAGAAAGAAGAAAGAGGGTTCCCACCCATCCTGGGCTAATTCTTAAGGAGGATGTTCTTCCTGATCTTAAAATGTCGATTACAGCAACTGCAAAGGAGCTCGGGATTTCCCGCCAAACCCTTCACAGGATTTTAAAGGGGGCTCATCCCATAACACCAGGTATGGCCTTGCGTCTGGGGCGCTTTTGCGATACTGACCCTATGCTATGGCTTAAACTTCAACAGGCCTATGATTTAAAATTGGCTGAAATTGAGCTTGAGGATGATCTTAAAAAGATTCCTATCCATCATGGGGCTATTATCCATTAGAAATGTCTGTATACAAAACCTCTTTTTGGGTTTCTTTTTTTATCTAAAATGACTATGCTTAAGAACTTCTTTCATAGGGAAAGAAGTTAATTCAGATAACGGAGAAAGATTATGCATCACCATCATCATAGAAAATTTTTATTATTTGCGATAAATCAACGACTTAATCGAATGAGGACCTTAAAATGTTATTATTTAAAAACGTAATCAAATTAATCAATCTCTCTTTCTTTTTTTCATTACTTTCATTTTCTTCAGTACGCAGTACATCCCTTGAAATCTCAATTATCCAAACCATCGATCACCCTGCTCTAAATGCAACAAGAGAAGGTTTTCTCAAGGAGCTTTCTGTCTTAGGGTATAAGGACGCACATGTTGAAACCCAGTCCGCTCAAGGGAATACAGCGCTAGCAGCTCAAATAGCCCAGCGGTTTGTGTCAACGCATCCTGATCTGGTGCTGGCGATCGGAACAACGGCTGCCCAAGCGGCCCTCTCCGCAGCTAAAGGAACAACGATCCCTATTGTCTTTGCAAGTGTCACCGATCCCCTTTCGGCAAAATTGGTGTCAAACTTGGAAAAACCTGAGGCAAATATTACAGGCGTTTCAAATTTTGTGAGCGTTGAGCCTCAGTTTGAGCTCTTTAAAAAACTCGTACCAGAGCTTAAAACCATTGGCATTGTTTATAATCCAGGTGAGGCTAATTCTGTGGCCATGCTTGATAAGATGAAGATAGCTGCAAAGAAGCTCGATTTAGATCTTGTGCTTGCGACTGCTTCTAAAACCAGTGACGTGTTGGGAGCTAGCCAAAGCCTCTGTGGTAAGGCAGATGCTTTATTTATCAACAATGATAATACGTCCCTCTCCGCCTTTAAAAGCGTTGTAAAAGCTGCACAAGCTTGTGGAATTCCTGCCTTTGTGAGTGATGTTGACTTGTTGGAGCAAGGGGCTCTCGCGGCCTTGGGGCCTAATCAATTTGATCTCGGGCGACAGACAGCGCGTATGGCAGACCGTATTTTAAAGAATCCCGGAAAGCCGTTTCCTCCTGTAGAATTTCCTGAGGGAACAGAGGAACACATCAATAAGGCTTTAAAGACTCGTAAACTTTCACTTGCACCATAAAGAAGGTGAATTTACAGTAGAGCAAAGAGGATTCTAGGAAATTCACCTTCTAAAACTTACAAGTAAAGGTACAAAATATGCCTGAAGAGGGAGCTAAGGTTTTTTTAGACATCAGTGTTCCGGGAGGGTATTCCTTCAAACTCAATTTATTTCAAGGCGTTGAAAGACTTTCAAATCTCTTTGAATATACGGTGCTTATGACAGCTCAAAGTCGAGACGTTAATTTTGATACCCTCATGCGACAATCAGCAACGGTTTCTTTAACAGTAGGGTCTGAAAAACGTACCTTTAATGGCATTATTGGACATTTTGAACAACAAGCGACTCCTTTTGCACCTCTCAATATGTGGAATGTTTATCGTGCGGTTTTGTATCCAAAGGTATGGCTTTTAACCTTTTCTGGACAATGCCAAATTTTTCAGAACAAATCCGCCTTGACTATTATCCAACAGATCTTGGACGACAACGGGATTCCCTACACCAATCGCGTCTCATCTGCGGGCAGACAGGCAAGGGAATTCTGTGTTCAATATAATGAAACCTATTTTAATTTTATCTCCCGACTTATGGAAGAAGAGGGCATTTTTTATTATTTTGAACAAAATGAAGAGGGGCATAAGATTGTCCTGGCAGATTTTTCGGAGACCTCTCCCCCTTGCCCCAACGCAATCTCAGTTAGTTTTCATGATTCAGCTATCCATGAGCCTTTCATGATGACCGTAAGCTCGTGTTTCATTCATCAACACATTGTTCCCTCAACCAATACCTTAATCAGCTACAATTACCTTTCTCCTCAAAACCGTTTAAAAGGGACAGCCTCTGGCCCAACTGATGCTGAAGGGGGCGACATTACAAACTATCGCGAAGTGTTCACTGAGCAAACCATAGGGGATACCCTCACACAGGTCAAATTACAATCGGAAGATGCCCATCAAAAAAGGGTGGAGGGGGTATCTTTGGTTCCCTTCTTTTTGCCTGGGTATAGCTTTACCTTGAAAGATCATCCGCGATCAGATGCGAATATTACTTATGTTCTTTATGAAGTGCGTCATGAGGCGCGCATCGTTGAAGGAGGAGGAAATCCTCTTTATAAGAATCAATACCAAGCCTTTCCCTCAACAGAACCCTTTAAAGCTCCTCAAGTAACTCCTCCGCCACGTATTTATGGCACGCAAACTGCAAAGGTAACAGGCAAACAGGGGGAGGAAATATATACGGAAGAGTATGGGCGTATTAAAGTCAAGTTTCACTGGGATTCTTCTGAACAAGAAGATGAGTCCACATCATGTTGGATACGGGTTGCAACTTTGTGGTCTGGACAAAAATGGGGGACTCTTTTCACGCCTCGTGTCGGGCAAGAAGTTGTGGTTTCTTTTCTTGATGGAAATCCCGATAAGCCTTTGGTGATTGGGACCGTTTATAATGGAGAAAATAAGCCCCCATACTTGCCTGATGAGCCTACAAAATCAACAATACTCAGTCAAACCAGTAAGTCAGAAGGAGAAGGAACATCTGGATATAATGAACTTCGCTTTGAAGATAAAAAAAAATCAGAAGAAATTTATATGCATGCCCAGAAAGACTTTAACGTTGATATACAAAATGATCATAAAATTACGATTGTAGGAGGCAGTCGTACAATTGAACTGCAAGCTCAAGCAGAAGAAGGAGAAGGAGAAGAACAAGAGCAAGGAGGAGGAGAACAAGGAGGAGGAGAACAAGGAGGAGAGCAAGGAGGAGAAGGAGAAGAACAACAAGGAGAACAACAAGGAGAGCAAGGAGGAGGTAAAAAATGTAACGATAGTTTGAAATTAAATAACGGTGATAAAACGCTACAAATTGTTAAGGGCAATTATTCAATTGAGTTGGATGAAGGAAATATTACCATTAAGTGTCAGGAGGGAAATGTAGAGTTTAATATAACAGGGGATGTAACCTATACCTGCACCGGATCTTTTGATGTGACCGCCAATGAAATTAATTTAACAGCCACAGCGGATATGACGGTGAGTGCAGGAGGAGAGCTTAGTTGCACAGGGGGTGGAACGGTAGAGATTGAGGGAGCTTCTGTGGAAGTGATGGGGGCAATAATCACACTAAATGGGTAAAATCAATGAGTGAAGATAATGAAAAAGAAATTTTAGAAGCTGAATTGTCTCAAAAGGATATCCTTGAAAAAAAGGAAGAAACGAAATTTGAGAAGAAGAAAGCTTTCGGTGAAAAAATTGAAGGAAAGTTCTATGGAATAGAAGAACATTATAGTAAAGAAGGAAATCTTGTTGCCCACTTGCCGTTTAAAGAAGGCGTGCTCCATGGAGAAGCAAGGCGTTATGATTCCTCTCAACAATTAAAAGAAAACCTTCGATATCAAAAAGGTGTTCGTCATGGGCTTGCTGAATTTTATAAGAATGGTGCTCTCTCCTTACATACGACTTTTAAGGAAGGAAAACAGCATGGAGAAACAGTCCTTTATGATAAGGCAGGTATGATGCGGGCCCGTATCCACTATGAAGATGGAAAGAAAAAAGGTACATCTATTGCCTATGATTCCCAAGGACGTGTTAAGAGCATCCTTCATTATCACGAAGGTGTTTTAGAGGGCCCTTCTCTGACCTATTATCCAAGTGGGACGTTGTTGGAAACTGGATTTTATAGTCAAGGAAAGAAGGAAGGCGAATTTCGCTCCTTTCATGAAAATGGGCACTTAAATCGGATAATGGTTTTTGATCGGGGGAGGCTTGTTCGGAAACCCCAACTTTTTGATAAGGATGGCAATCCCATCCCTGCAGGACTCGAAAGATGAGCTTTGCTGTTGTTGGGGAGACCTCTCTTATTGAGTGTTGTTTCGGCACAGCCCCTACGCCTTTAACAGTACTCCCTGATCGTACTGTGATGGCGGAAGGGATGCTTATGGGAAACATTACTGATTTCATTCCGCTCGCAAACATTATGGGTTTTATTCTGTGCATTTCCCTTGCCAATCCTGAAGTCTTGTCGGCTACAATTAGTGCAGGGGGAGTTCTTGTTCCCATGCCTTGTGTTCCTGTGACGACTGATCCATGGATATCTGAAGCCATCGATGTTATGGTAACGGAAGGTCCAGCTCTTGATCAAACGTCAACAGTTATATGTTTGTGGGCGGGACTTATTTTTATAACTGAACCTGGGAACTTCTCAGTTGAAGTTCCTTAAAGGAGAATGAATGGAATCAACCTTTGCGGATATTCAACTTGCAAGAACTTTATTAAAAGGAGTTGTTTTAAAAACCCCAACGCTTTATTCCCTCTCCCTATCTCGTCTTTTTAATACAAAAATTTTTCTCAAACTTGAGAATTTCCAAGAAACAGGCTCCTTTAAAGAAAGAGGAGCGTATATAAAGCTAAAAAGTCTCTCTTATCAAGAAATGCGTCAAGGGGTTATTGCAGTTTCGAAAGGAAATCATGCTCAAGCTGTGGCCCTCCATGCTCAAAACTTACGCATTCCTACAATAATTGTTATGCCTCTTAACACTCCTCCGATGAAAGTTGGGCACACAGAACGTTGGGGAGCTCGGGTTATTCTTGCAGGGAAAACCTTTGAAGAAGCAAATGCAGTTGCCGAAGAAATAGCTAAAAAAGAAAACCTTACATCTATTCATCCTTATGATGACCCCCATATTATTGCTGGACAAGGGACAATTGCCCTTGAGATGCTTGAAGATCAACCCGATTTGGATGTTTTATTGGTTCCTATAGGAGGGGGAGGACTTTGTGCAGGTATAGCGCTTGCTGCAAAATTTTTGAAGCCCAGCCTTCAAATTTATGGGGTTGAAATCAAGGGCTATGCATCAATGTCACAAGCTTTATACAATACAAAAGAGAAAAAAGGAGAAGAGATCACCTTAGCCGATGGAATTGCTGTTAAACATCCAGGGCTTCTTCCAAAAATGATTTTGAAGGACCGTCTTGAAGGAATTGAGATCGTTACAGAAGAAGCAATTGAACACGCCGTTGATGTGTTAGCGCGCCAAGGAAATATAATCGTTGAAGGAGCTGGAGCTGCTGGGGTGGCAGCCCTTTTTCATAACTCTTCTCTTTTCAAGAAAAAAACTGTGGGTATCATCATTACAGGGGGAAACATCGATGGACGTATACTTTCATCTATCATGATGCGAGGACAGCTCCGTGAGGGGAGTTTAACTCTTTTACGTTTAGATGTGAATGATGTCCCAGGAGTATTGGAAAAAATAGCAAGGGCTATTGCAAAGCATCAAGGAAATATCCTCGAAGTCAAGCACCAGCGGCTTCTTTACGAAATTCCAATTAAAATGGCTGAAATCGATATTATGATTGAGACCCAAGATAAGGAACAGGTCAATACAATCATGCGAGATTTAAAATCTGAGGGTTTCTCCGTTCGACAATTAAGGCATCCGAACCTTAATTTCCTTTAAAAAGATCATTTAAACGGACCTGATTTATATCCTTAGATCCCCATATCCTTTGTTTTTCCAGATCCGTAGATAGCTTGTTCAATCTTTTGTGGATGACCATAATATTCAATTTTTCCTGATCCATAGATTTTAAGGTCCATTTTTTGTGTCGCATTAGCGATGATATACCCCGAGCCATAAATAGAGGCATTCGTTTTTTTAGTCATAAGGTTTTTAGCGTCTATTTCACCTGAGCCGTGAATTTCCGCTGCTAATTTTTCAGCGTTTCCTTGTAGGACAATATTTCCAGAGCCGTTTATTTCTGCAGCGAAATCATCAGCTTTGATATCATTGATATGGCTATTACTGGAACCATTTGTTTTGATTGATTTTAAATTCTCAACACTAACCGTAACTTTTATTTTATTAAAAGGATGAAATTCCCGATCATCTTTTTTAGAAATATATAAAGTTTTATTTTTCACATAAACTTTAATATATGGTAATAAGCTATCACTAGTAGTGATAATAACATTTGCAGTGTGAGGTTGATGAGTAACTTGTGCTGTCATCTCAAAAGCACCATTTAATTGTATGGCATCAAATGGTTGTTCAGTAAAAGAATAAGCTTGAGATGTAGCATTGTTATTATTAGCCGATTTTGGTTCGGTTGTGTTAATTGCAGAGGATATACTATCTTTTGCAAGGCATAACGTTGATATAGATATCACAGATATAATGATTAATATTAATCTATTAAGTAATGATGATATTTTCAAGCTGTCCTTCATTTTTTACCCCAAAATCATAATCGAGTTAGACATTACATTCTTTTTAAAATATATAAAAGCTCAAAAAATCTTTGTGTAAAAGGGACGCGAATAATTTTCTTATTGCCATCCCTTATTTGCAAGTTATTGTTTTAAAAGACCTTTATCAGAAAGAAATTTTTGAAGTTCGCCTGTCTCATACATTTCACGGACGATATCACACCCGCCCACAAATTCACCTTTAATATAAAGCTGAGGGAGGGTGGGCCAATTGGTAAATATTTTGATTCCTTCACGAAGATCGTTGTCTTGGAGAACATCAATGGCTTTAAAGTTAACACCAAGGGCATTTAGAACGTGAACAACGGTTGCTGAAAAACCGCACATGGGAAACTGGGCATTCCCTTTCATATAAAGAACAACGTCATGGGAAGAAATATCGTTTTTGATTTGATCGAAGGTCTGAGACATAAAGTTACTCCGTTGGAATTTGTGTTTTCAAAGAAAGGGCATGTAAGCTTGTTCCCATATGACCCTGGAGGGCATCATACACCATCTTATGTTGCTCTATCTTTGTTTTTCCAGAAAAAGTTTTTGAAATGATTGTGACTGCAAAATGATTGCTATCACCCACTGAATCCTTCAGATCAATCTCAGCCTCAGGAAAGGCTTCCCACAAAAACGCCATGATTTTTTCACGTGCTAACGCCATATTTGACTCCTCTTTCATTCATTATATAAGAGGTCGCTGGACGAGGATCAACTTTTCTTGCCTTTTTTAAGGCTTACCTTTTTGACGCTGGATTCTAGAAGGGGGTCGACAATCCCTTTAAACTCCTCAAAGTCAAGGGTCCGTGGATAGATCTTTGCATTAATGATAATGGTCGGCGTTGCTGTAATTTTATACTTTTTTTGGCCGTCGAGTCGGACTTGAAGAATTTTATCCAAAAGCTCTTGATTCTTAAGGCAGCCTTCGATTTGTTTTTCCGTAAGTCCATTATTAAGGGCTACTTTCTTTAAGGCTTTAACAGGATCTTTTTCTGTCAACCACTTGTCTTGGCTTGCAAAGAAGATTTTCATAAAATCCAAATATTTCATTTCTCCTTTGCACCAAGCCAGCAGGTGAGCTTGAATACTGATTTGATCTCCAGGGTAATCTCGGAAAATAATGCGTACTTTGCCTAGTTTGATATAGTTTTTGTCAATCTGAGGAAGTACGACTGTGTGAAAGTTCGCGCAATGATGACAGGTAAGCGAGGAATAATTAATCATAGTAACAGGTGCTTTATCGCTTCCCAAGCTTATTTCAGGAAGAGGTTTGGGCTCAGGCTTTTTTCCTTTCGCTTCACAGGCTTCCCCTCCCAAAAAGAAGGTGAATAAAATAAAACTCACGATTATATTTCTCATTTTGAACTCCTCTGAATTTCTTAAAGGATAAGCAAAATAGGAACTTCTGACAAGATGTTCTTAATAAAGATCGGAGGGGCAAACAAAGGTCTAATTCTTTGATTTCCTAAGAAAATCGATAACTTCGGCATCAGAAACTTGAGAAAAATCAACATAATGCGATCCAACAGCGTAAAAATCAGCGGGTGCCTTTAAGCAAATTAGCTCATCAATTTGCGTCTTTAATTTTTCAATGGTAAAAGGTGACCCCACAGGAACGGCTAAAATCAACTTTTTGGGTTTCCACTGTTTGAGGCTTTTTAAGGCCGCCTGGGCGGAGATTCCCGTTGCGAGCCCATCATCAATAAGAATGACAGTTTTCCCTTGAATTTTTTTAAGATTTTCCTTTCCTCCATAAAGCTTGAGCCGCCTTTTCATCTCCTGCTCCTCAAGCTTAATGGTCTCCTTTAAATCTTGGGATTTCAGCCCCAATTCGTCAAGTAACCCTTCGTTGAAAAGTTCCACACCAGGAGCGATCGCCCCTACACCAAGCTCAGGTTGCCACGGCACACCAATTTTCCTGGCAATAATAACATGAAGGGGGGCCTTTAGAGCTTTGGAAACAATATAACCAACGGGGACGCCACCTCTCGGAAGGGCAAAAATAAGAGGCTTTTCAGCCTCATATGCTTTTAGTTTTTCTGCAAGTTGTCTTCCTGCATCCGCGCGATTCTGAAACATTTAAAGGTCCTTTTTGAAAAGGAACGAATTGTATGAGATTCGTTCCTCATTCTTTGACTTTAATGTTTTGTTTTAGAAATACGATGCAAAGCCTTAGCTGCTTCTTCATCTGAGCCTTTGGTAGCAACGTCACCCAAGGACAAAATTCCTACCACGTGTTTGTTCTTATCAAGGACTGTGAGGCGTCGTATTTGATCCTTAGACATATGTTTTGAAGCTTCTTCAATTGTATCTTCTTCAAAACAACTATGACAGTTTGGCGTCATGACCTCTCGAATAGTGAGTCTTTCCAAGTCCTTTCCATTAGCGAGAGCACGAATAACAATATCGCGATCGGTAATGACACCTTCAAGACGATCATTTTCTCCAACTGGAATCATCCCAATGTCCTTTTCTCGCATGAGCTTTGCGGCCTCAGCAATATGGGCATGTGGGTGAATGAGCTTGACGTTCTTAGACATGATTTCTTTGACTTTCATCGTTCCAAATCTCCTCTGATGAGGGAGGCGAGCTTTTGAAAAGCTTTCCTCACTGTTAAGCAATTATAGTTCTTGATTAGTTTAGATTATCAAAGAAAAGTTAAAGTTAGATTAATTTTTTTGTAATTTAGGAAGACGGAATATTATAGCGACGATAGCGCTAATTCCAAGCAAGTAACAATAATATATATAAGGAACAACACTTAGAGGAGAAACGCCCGCCAAAGAGCCAGCAAGAAGGACTTGAGCACTGTAGGGGAGGATACCTTGAAAAACACAAGAGAATATGGTGACAAGGGCGGCGGTACGAGCCATGGGAACGCGGTATTTCTGAGAGATTTCTAAGGTGGCTTCGCCGGCCAAGATAATGGCAATCGTATTGTTCGCCGTACAAAAATCGCAAATACTTACAAGAAGGCTTATGGCGCTTTCTGCAATACGCGAGCCTTGGGCTCGTCGCCCCCACTTTTGAATAAGGGCATCGACTAATTGAACGATGAAACGGATCCCCCCTTGGTTTTTGGCAAGCTCACTTAACCCCCCTATGAGGAGGGAGAGGACTAAGATTTCATTCATGGATGTATATCCCTCAAAGATATTTTTTGCTAACTCTAAGAAGGTATAAGAGGGGGAGAAAAAAAGGCCGATAACGCTTCCCACAAAGAGCCCAGCAGAAAGAACAATAAAAACGTTCACCCCTAAAAGGGCAATGATGAGAACAAAAATATAGGGAAAAGTGAAAATAAGATCTGGGGGATTAGGATTGAGCGGAATTTCTTTTGCTTCCCCCGGCGCTGAGAGCAGGTAAAGAATTAGGGTTAGAAGTAAAGGGACTAAGGCGATAAACAAGTTAATGTTAAACTTATCTTTTAATGAACAGGAGTGAATTTGAGTCGCTGCAATCGTTGTATCGGAGATCATAGAAAGATTATCTCCAAACATTGCCCCACTAATGACAGCACCTGCCATTAGACTTGGGTCAAGACCTAATGCTTGGGAAATACCTACAGCTATGGGGGCAATGGCCGCAATTGTTCCCATAGACGTTCCCATAGAGGTTGAAACAAAAGCTCCAATAAGAAAAACCCCAGCGAGAGTGGCGTCTTTGGGAACGAATTGAAGAGCAAAATAGACGGTGGCGTCAACTCCGCCAATGCCTTTTAAAACCTCAGTATAAGCTCCAGCTAGGAGGTAAATCATACACATCGTAATAATATTTTTTTCGCGGACTCCTTCTATAAACACAGCGATGTTGTCCGAGAGAGAATGACGACCAAGAAAAACCGCCAAGAAAATTGCTGGGAGGATAGCAACGCTTGCTGAAACCTTATAAAAAGCAAGTTCTACGCCTTGGAGAGTAAAGTACACACCGCTTCCAATAAAAATTAATAAGAAGAACGCAATAGGGAGAAGAGAAAAGGGTCCCTTAAGAGTAAAATGATGACGCATGATCTTAAGCTGATCCCCCTTGCCCTTGCATTTGTTCTGTCAAAAAATCGATAAAGACTTGAACACGTTTAATTGTTTTAAGGTGGGAGGGATAAACTGCATATTGGTTTGAAACGACTTCGGGAAGGTCTGGAAGAATTTCCACCAATTCAGGATCATCATGAATCATATATTTTTGAAGAGCAGAAATTCCAAGGCCTCCACGGGTAGCCTCATAAATAGCTTGGATATTGTTTAAAACGAGATAAGGCTTTCTGCAATCTTCAGTTCCAACGGTTAATAGCCAATTATAGTTGTTTCTGACGTGGGGCATTTCTTTTCCAAAAACAATGAGTCGATGCTCATTAAGATCTCTTGGTGTTTTTGGTGTTCCGTGTTGTCTTAGATAAGATTTACTTGCATAAATGTGGTGGCGAAAGGAAAAGGGTCCTTTATGCACCATATGCGAATAGGTTGGGAGAACAGGGGTGATCCAAACGTCTGCTTCGCGTAAATTTAGATCGATTTCATCATCTTTTAGAAAAACGCTTACTTCAATGTCAGGATATCTCTCAATAAATTTTTTGAGTCTTGGGGCAAGCCATAAGGATCCAAAAGCAATGGTACTTGCGATGTGAATGGGTCCACGGATGAAATTTCTTAGCTCTTCAATTTCTATTTGTACCGTTGATAGTTTCGCAAACACTTTTGAAACAATGTCATAAAGGAACTTCCCGGTTTCCGTCAGGACAAGACCACGGGAAACCCGTCGGAAAAGGGAAAATCCAAGTTCACTCTCAAGAATGTGAATTTGTCGGCTGATCGCAGACTGACTAATGTTTAAATTTTGAGTTGCTTTCGTAAAGCTTCCAGCAGAAGCTACGACATAAAAAATACGCAACCTATCCCAATTCATTCTCATTGAATTAACTTTTTTCAATTAGCTTAAGAAGCATAGGCTTATCGTTATATGTTTGTAAACATAGACTTATATGTTTTTGAATTGATGACGAAACCAGGTCATTTGTCTCTTAGCATATTGTCGCGTATGAAGGAGGGTTAGCTTAAACGCCTCTTCAAAGGTGCAAGTGCCGTTTACATAGCCTGCAAATTCATAAAAGCCGATGGCTTTTTTTGCATTTGTTGAGAGAGGGCGTGTTAAAAGGTCTTTGATCTCCTCAACGAGACCGCATTTAACCATGCTTTCAAGACGTGACGTCATCCGTTTTTCAAGCTCATCCTTGGGAGGGATAAGAATATGGACATGAAAGTTATAAGGAGGTGGACAGGGCTTTTGTTGTTGCCAGAAGCTTAAGGGCTTTTCTGTTCCATGAAAAACTTCGAGCGCACGTTGAGTTCTTTGGCAGTCTTGAGGAGAGATGCGAGAGGCAAGGACGGGGTCCACTTTTTTCAGCTCCTCATAATTCTGAGTTTGATCATCCTTTATCATTTTGCGGATATCTGGGGAAATGGGTGGAATAGGCGAGAGGCCTTCCATAAGGGTTTTTAAATAAAGGCCTGTGCCGCCAACAATGAAAGGAAGCTTGTTGTTTTCTAAGGCATTTTCAATCTCTTGGTGGGCTAATGAAAGCCATTTTCCAACAGAAAAATGTTGGCTAGGATCAAGAAAACCATACAGACGATGGGGAATCTCTAAACACGCTTGGGGAGCGGGTTGGGCAGTGAGAATTTCAAGGCTCTTATAGACTTGAAGGCTATCAGCATTGATAATGACGCCGTTTTTCTCCAGGGCTCTTTTGAGAGCAAAGTCAGATTTTCCACTGGCTGTGGGGCCGCTTATAATAAAAACTTTACCCAAAGCTATACAATATTCCGACAATAGCTCCACTCATACAACTGGCAATTGTGCCCGCGATGAGTGCTTTGATGCCTAAGGAAATAATTTCTTGTTTACGCTCTGGAACCATGGTTCCAATTCCTCCAATTTGAATGCCGATACTGCTGAGGTTGGCAAAACCTGCAAGAGCATAGGTCATGATAATGCTGCTCTTCATGCTTAAAATTCCTTTGGGCAAAGCGGCAAGGCTGACGAAGGCGACAATTTCATTAAGAATTGTCTTCTTTCCTAGAAGAGCTCCAGCTGGTATGGCTTCCTCCCAAGGAATTCCGATAAACCAAGCCAGAGGGGCTAGAATATACCCTAAAAGGAGCTGGAGGCTCATGGGCTCGCCATTCATAAGGGGTAAAAGTCCTAAGAGCCCATTCGCTATAGCGACAATGGCAAGGAACACAATGAGCATAGCCAAAATGTTCATATAGAGTTTCATACCATCACTGGTTCCTTGGGCGATGGCTTCCATGGATCCTGAGAATTGATAAGGGACGACAAGATGACCAGATGTATCTTCCCCAACTTGAGGAATCAGAATACGAGAAATAACAATGGCTGCAGGAACGCTAATGATTGAAGCGGTTAAAATATGAGCAATAGGATCAGGAACCGTTCCTTCCAAAATCATGGCATAAAGAACCATAATCGAGATGGAGGTTGTGGCCATACCAGCTGTCATGACTGTAAAAAGCTCACTTCGTGTAAATTTTCCAAGGTAAGGCCTAACAAGTAAAGGGGCCTCTGTTTGGCCTAAGAATATTTTTGCAGCAGCACAAACACCCAATGCCCCTCCAATTCCGAGTGTCTTTTGGAAGATCTTTGAAAAACCTTTCACAATAATAGGCAAGATTCGCCAGTGGAAAAGTAACATGGCAAGAGCGCTTAAGACGATGACCATGGGCAGGGCTTGGAAAGCAAAGATAAAGGTGTTGGCGCCTTCCTTAGCTGAATAGGGAGCCTCTCCCCCGCCTAAGTAACCAAAAACAAAGCCTGTTCCAGCAGCTGTCGCATCCTTAAGCGCCATCACGCCCTCACCAAGCCAGAGAAAGCCAGAGCGAACAACACTAAATTTGGTTACGAGGATTGCAAGAATAATCTGGATGGCAAGACCAAGAAAAACGCTTTTAAATTTGACCTGTTTTCGATTTTCACTAAACACCCAAGCAAGGAAAATAAATATGATCAAACCCGCACATGCCTGGAAAACAAGTTGAATATTTGCCATTCTAACCTCCTCAACATATGGTAAAACAAGAAAAAGCAAGGTACTCTAAAAGTTTATTAATTATTTCATAAAACAAGTTGGTCAAAGACGCCAGAAGAATTATCATACTGAGTAAACTTTTTAAATAGACTGGATAAAAACGTTGTCATGCCTGAATTAAGTACAAATGTTATTGCCTTAGGAGGAATACTATTTCTTCTATTTGTGCTTTATGTTTTTTTTCAACGTCACATCTCAAGGCTTATTCAAGAAAAAGCTCTTTATCAGGAAAGAGCCAACCGCCTTTCAACTATTGAAGACATTTTGCTTAAGAAAGAAGAGGAACTTCGACTTTTGGGGGAGAAAAACGCTGAATTACGCATGGCCCTTCAACGATCAGAAAAGGAAACCCAAGAAAAGCTGAAGCTATTAGAAGATATTCAAAAGAAATGGGAAGATAAATTTAAGGTTATTTCCTCAGAAGCTCTCTCCCTAAGCAATAAATCTTTCTTAGAATTGGCCAAGGAAACCCTTGGAAAATTCCAAGAAGCATCCCAAAATGATCTTACAACTCGCCAAAAGGCCATCGCAGAACTTGTGGCACCCGTTAAAGAATCCCTTAATATCGTCGACAAAAAAATTCTTGAGCTCGAAAAATCCCGCATGAGCGCCTATGCCGTGCTTAAGCACCAGGTGAATGAACTTTTGGTGACCCAAAAGCAATTAACGTCAGAAACTTCAAACTTGGTAAATGCTTTAAAAACTCCTTCTGTTCGAGGCCGTTGGGGAGAAATGCAACTCAGACGTGTGGTTGAAATGGCCGGAATGCTTAACTATTGTGATTTTGAAGAGCAAGTGTCCTCTTCAGACGGTGAAGGAAGGCTCCGCCCTGATCTTATTATTAATCTTCCAGGGGAGAAAAAAATTATTGTGGATGCAAAAGCGCCTCTTGCGGCTTATTTGGAAAGTCTTGAAGCTAAAGATGAGACAACCCGCCAGGAAAAACTACGAGACCATGCTCGACAGGTGAGAGCTCACATCAGAGCCCTTAGCAAGAGATCTTATTATGAACAGTTTCAACCTGCCCCAGATTTTGTTGTTTTGTTTTTGCCGGGAGAAACTTTTTTTAGTGCGGCCTTAGAGCATGACCCAAGCCTTATTGAAGCAGGTGTTGAAGATCGGGTTATTTTGGCTACCCCAACGACACTTATTGCTTTGCTGCGCGCCGTTGCTTATGGGTGGCGTCATGAACAGCTGGCAGAAAACGCTAAGGAGATAAGTGAGCTTGGTCGGGAACTTCATAAACGTCTTTCTGACATGGCAGAACATTTTGCGCGGCTTGGTAAAAGTTTAGGAGGAGCCGTTTTCTCCTATAACCAAGCTGTTGGAAGTCTTGAACATCGAGTGCTCCCTACCGCGCGTAAGTTTAAGGAGTTAGGCTCCACGTCTCAAGCTATTGAAATTATAGAACTTGATCCTCTTGACCAAACGCCCAGAGAATTGCAATCTCCAGAATTAAAAAAGGTAGGCTCAAAATGAGATGTATTCTATTCCTGATTTTACTTTTGTTAAGACCCGCTGCAATGGCAGTTGTCCAAGAAATTTCTCAAGCATCACAACTTGAAGTTAACGTGACTTTTTATCCCCAAGAGATGGCCCTTATAAGGGAAAAGAGGACGGCCTTCTTGAAACTGGGTTCAAATAAGCTTTTAATTAAGGATGTACCCTCTTCTGTCTTAATGGATAGTTTTCTTTTCCAACCTGTTCCTCCATCTCCCTCTATTAAAATCTTAGAATATAATTTTCAAGGTCCCGATATTACGCGTGAAACCTTGCTAAAGCATTCCATTGGTCAAGCTGTTAATATTCTTTCTCAAACAACAAGTCAGATTCCTTCGAATGGGAAGCTTTTGTCCGTTGATGGGGAGAATGCCATTTTGGATGCCCAAGGAACCATTTTCTCGGTTCCGAAAAATCAAATTATCTTCCCACATCTTCCTTATACTTTAGTGGCTGAACCTATGATTACGTTGAAACTTATGAATGCGAAGGAAGGGGACTATCAATTTGACTTGGGCTACCTTGCAAAAGGTTTTTCCTGGGATGCAGGGTATACGATTATTGTAGCCACGGATGGGAGTGCATTGGACTTAAATAGTTGGCTTACGATCCATAATACGAGCCGTATGAATATTAAAAAAGGCCACTTCCGCATTGCCCAACAAAGGGGCTTTTTTTATGATATAGAAAGACCTATTAGCCTTCCTGACAAGGCGATTAAGAATATCTTATGGTTTTCCGCAAGGAATCTAAAACCCATTTTAAGTTACCGCATTTACCCAAAGAATGACATCATCGTTGATGAGGAAGGGCTGGTGATGAAACCAAGAGTTGAAACTTGGCTTTCTGTCAAAAATACGAAAGACCAAGGTCTTGGCATTGTTTTTCCAAAAGGAACGATGCAGGTATTTCGTCGCAATGCGGATGGAACACTTTTCTATATTGGTGAGAACAAGACATCCTTAACACCTCTTGATCAGTTTTTAAGTTTGCGCGTGGGAAGCACAAAAGAAATCACAACTGAGATGCGACAAACTGATTATCGAAAGCTTGGAACAAATGTTGTTGAATCTGGCTATCGGTTAGATTTGAAGAATACGACCGACATACCCAAGCGCGTGACAGTTTTCCAAGATGTTTTAGGTGAATGGGTGATTTTAAGAGAAACCCATCCCCATGAAGAAGAGGATAAGAGAATTTCGTGGACTTTAGATATTCCAGCCCGAGACGAGGTGAGCTTGCGTTATCGTATCCGGATGAACGTCAAATAAAGGCTACTCATGACGCAATTGATTAAAGCTCTTTTTAATTCTATGAATGGCTTAATTCTGACCTGGAAAGAGGAGTGGGCCTTTCGTTTGGAAATCATCGCCTCTTTTCTTATTCTTCCCTTTGTTTTTTGGATTCCAGGGGATAAGACCGATAAGGTGTTTGTTCTCTTTTCTTTTGCTCTTGTCCTTATGAGTGAATTAATGAACACAGCTCTTGAAAAAGCCAATGATGCTCATACAAAAGAGCCTAACCCTTTGATCAAATTTTCAAAGGATGCAGCGTCCGCTTCTGTCCTTATCGCCCTTTGTCTTGCAGGAGTTTCTTTAGTGAATTTACTTTTTTTTTAGTTAGGTCCTTGACAATTTTTAAAGTATTATTATATTCACAATAACGGATCGTTTTATTAGAACGATAATTAATGTTATTTATTTAAAGAGGATTATTATGTTTGATAAAAAATTTGTTTTTTCATTTTTGGTAGGGACTGCCCTTGCTTCTAGCCTTATACAAATGCCTGCCTATGGTAAGATGACTAAAGAGGAAATGGCTTCTGAAGAAAATTGCTATAATGGCATAGTGGGTCAAGCTAGAAGGGAGTTCTCCCCAGAAACACTCGGATTAGAACTAGATATGGACGAGAAATCCAGTGGGCTTCAACAACAAGTTGACCAGTTTCGCCAGGAACTTGCAAAGCGCGATGCAGAGAGGGCCGAGACACTTGCAAAAGAGGAAGAAGCTCTTGGTTCTAAAACTCAAGAGATAAAGAAACGTTTAGATGCTATTGAAAAAGATTTAGAATCTCAGCTTGCTCCCTATAAACAAGCTATAGAGAAAAAACGGCCAGATTTTGATGCACGTAGAAAAGAACATGATGACGCGATTGCAAGACTTAATAAGGAGTTCCTTAGTATCGATAGGGGTTTACGAGACTCGATAGAATGTATGCATTTAGCCACGTGCAAGAACCCGCACCTAAAAGCGATTGATGCTATTTGGAAAGAACTTATGGGTGAAGATGAGAAAAAAATTGAAGAGATAAAAACCGCCCATCAAAAACAATATGAAGGAGAAGTTGCTGACCTTCGCCAGAAAAAGAATGGAGCAGTTGACCAATTTGGAGATTTTTCTAAGAGCATTGCCGAACAAGGGTCAGCTGATGAGAAAGAAACCATGGCCTCAATTTCATCAATCAACCGACAAATTTCGGAGATAAGGCGTCCTATAGCCGAACAAATAAACAGAATTATTTCCAATAGAGTTCTCGAAATAATTAGTTCTCGATAAAAATAAATACCTTCCAATTTGCATTTATCATATTCAAATTGGAAGGTAATTTCAAGATCGGGTTTCCACGTTTCTGAAAATATGGCAAAAGAAACTCCATGGAAAGTTTATCAACGTTCAAAAAAAGGCTTCTTTATCAAAGCCAGCATCGCGGGATGCGGGAAATGGATTTTTTGCTCGGAGCTTTTGGCGAAAGAATTCAAAGGATGCCACGTTCAGAGCTGAAAGAATTTGAATTTCTTCTTTCCTTTTCTGACCAAACCCTTTATTCCCTATTTTTTGATGAGGGTCCTCTTCCAGAGGGCGTGTCAAAATCTCTTGTTAAAGAGGTGCTTACTTTTAAAAAGATGTGAGGAGTTTTCTCTCCTTCTTTTACTACTCGCCACTGCCTGCACATTGCGAGCAGTACGTTTTTAACGCATTCGTCTCCTCCGTGCTCTTACCCTCACATTTTGTAAGTCCTTTGTTTTTACATTGGCTCATAAAAATATAACAAGCGATGTTGTTTTTTCCGTTGCTCGTGACACAATAGTAGCTCTTGGGGCTCATTACCATCGGCACTTCCTTACAGGAACATAACGAAGCGGCTCTACTCCCTTCACCATTCATAAATATTCCATAAAGAGCGAAAATAACGATGAAAATTAATTTCTGGAGATTTTTTTTGGACATGATTACCTTCCTTTCCATTTATTAAATCGATATGTAAATAGCATACTCGATATTTGTTAATATTTCGTTGACTCCATTTTTTATCCCCTTCAATGAAACATGATTATGGCATTTGCTTTTCGAAGTGTTATCATTTAAATGATTTGATGATATAGGTTCATTCACTGGCTAACACATGCATTTATTTTAAAAGTACCTTATGAGCTTTCTCCCCTCCTTTCAGCCTCCTACCCTTTTGACCCACGTGCCCGATGGGTATGATACGCTTCTTTTGGCAGAGCTTTCTGGGCTCGAGAAAAAACTTGTTTTTGTTGCCCGAGATGAAAGCCGAGCTTTACGAATTCGGAACCAACTTTCTTTTTTTGGCCCTCACAGAGAGCCCCTCTTTTTTCCAGCTTGGGATTGTCTCCCTTATGATCGAAGCTCTCCCCATGCCGACGTGCTCGCTCAACGCCTTCACGCCTTAACGACACTCAGTGGGGGGTGTGAAGAATATCTTCTTATTACCTCCATTCAAGCTCTCTTACAAAAAGTTCCGCCAAGGGAAGCTTTTCAGGGACGGATTTGGAATCTCAACGCCGGTCAAGAGGTTGACCATACCCTTTTTCTCAACTTTCTTCAAAAGAATGGCTATGTGTGTCGGGAAACAGTCCGGGAATGGGGGGAGTTTGCCCTTCGTGGGGGACTTATCGACGTATTTCCTCCTGGCTACCCCTTTCCGTTTCGCCTCGATTTTTTTGGATCGTCCTTAGAAAGTTTGAGGACTTTTGACCCTCTGACTCAAATTACCACGGGAAAAGCCACCGATTTAAGCCTTAAGCCTATGGGTGAGATTAACCTTAATGACGAAACGATTGAAAGGTTTCGGAAAGGCTATCGTGAAGCCTTTGGAACGGCTGATTTAAAGGACCCCCTCTATGCAGCTATTTCAGAGGGCAGGGCTTACGCAGGCTATGAACATTGGCTCCCCCTTTTTTATGAGCAGTTATCATTCCTAACTGACTATGTGAAGGGAGCGTTTTTTTGTCTTGATGATCATCTCGAAGAGGCAGCAAAGGTTTTTATTGAACAGGTGCAAGATCATTATCAAACGCGCCTTGAGTTTGAGTCCCTTGAAAAACATGGCATTCCCTATAATCCTCTCGCACCTCAAGCTTTATATCTTGTTGATGAATCATGGACAAAAGCTCTTCCTAAGGCTCAAAAAGTTATTTTTACTTCCTCTGATTACCCCGATTTTAAAGGCAAGAGTGTCACTGCGGGCGGAAAGAAAACACTTTCCTTTGCTGATAAAAGAGTCGCGAAGGAGAGCCTTTATACGTCATTTGTAGATGCCTTAACAACCTATGAGAGGGAGGGAAACCAAATTCTCCTCATGGCTGTCTCTGCAGGCTCTGCTGAGAGGCTCGCTCATATTTTAGAAGAACATGGAGCGCCCTCTTTCAGGCGTATCAATACTTTTTCAGAGGTATTCAAAGAAAAAACACCCGCCCTTACTGTCCTTGAAATGGATAAAGGATTTCAAGCTCCAGGGCTTATCGTGGTGACGGAAGAGGACCTTTTAGGTGAAAGACTCGGGCATCCTCAAAAGACAACAAAACGCAGCGATCTTTTCATTGCCGAAGCCTCTTCCCTTCAAATCGAAGATCTTGTTGTCCATCGTGAGCATGGAATTGGGCGGTATAAAGGCCTTCAGACTCTGAATGTTTCAGGTTTTCCCCATGACTGCATTGAAGTGATGTATGAGGGTGGTGACAAGCTTTTTGTTCCTGTTGAAAATTTAGAAGTTCTTTCTCGCTATGGAGGCTCTGACGTCCTTGTGTCCCTTGACAGATTAGGCGGTATAGCATGGCAAGCCCGCAAAGCGCGCGTGAAAAAGCGCCTAAAAGATATTGCTGATGCGCTTTTAAAGATTGCAGCAAGCCGGCATCTTCAGCAAGCTGAGAGGTTTTATAAAACAGATGGGTTGTTTGAGGAATTTGTGGCCCGATTCCCATATCCCGAAACAGAAGATCAGCTAAGGGCCATTGAAGATGTCTTTGATGACTTTCTCACGGGACGGCCCATGGATCGCCTTATTTGTGGGGATGTGGGTTCTGGAAAAACCGAAGTCGCCCTTCGTGCTGCTTTTATTGCCGTATCTTCTGGAAAGCAAGTGGCCATCGTTGTCCCAACAACACTTTTAGCGCGACAGCATTTTCAAACCTTTGCCACTCGTTTTAAGGATACAGGCTTTCATGTGGCTCAACTCTCACGCCTTGTAAAACCTAAAGACGCTAAAACAATTCGTGAAAAACTTAAAACGGGCGACATTCAAATCATTATTGGAACCCATGCTCTTTTATCAAAAACTATTGGATTTCATGACTTGGGTCTTCTCATCATTGATGAAGAACAACATTTTGGCGTTTCTCAAAAAGAGAAACTTAAAGCTCTCAAAGCCAATGTCCACGTTCTCACCTTAACAGCAACCCCAATCCCGAGAACGCTTCAAATGGCTCTTTCGGGGGTTAAGGAAATGAGCCTAATCACAACGCCGCCCCTTGATCGGATGGCTGTCAGAACCTTTGTGCTTCCCTTCGATGCTATGGTGGTAAGGGAAGCGCTTCTTCGTGAGCAGTTCCGAGGAGGGCAAAGTTTTTATGTGTGCCCTCGCATTTCCGATATCGATAAGGTTGCAATGCGTTTGCGCCACTTTGTCCCGGAAGTTAAATTTGCAATCGCGCATGGTGGGATGTCCCCTCTTGCTCTCGAAAACGTTATGTCTGATTTTTATGATGGTGCTATTGATTTGCTCTTGTGTACAAACATCATAGAGTCTGGAATTGATATCACCCGCGCCAATACTCTCATCATTCACAGAGCAGATCTTTTTGGCTTAGCCCAACTCTATCAACTTCGCGGAAGAATTGGCCGGGGGAAAGCACGAGGCTATGCCTATTTGACCTATCCCGCTGGACAAGTTCTCTCTCTTGAAGCTCAAAAGCGTTTAGACGTGATCCAATCTTTAGATAGCCTCGGAGCTGGGTTTAGCCTGGCAAGCCACGACATGGACATTCGAGGAGCGGGTAATCTCGTTGGGGAAGAACAATCTGGGCATATTCGTGAGGTGGGGATTGAGCTTTATCAACACATGCTGGAAGAAGCCATTGCGGCACTGAAAGAAGAAAAGGAAGGTGAGGTCATACTCACAACGGAATGGACACCTCAAATCAGTCTGGGCCTTTCTGTCCTGATTCCTGACGTTTATGTCGCTGATTTAGGCCTGCGATTAAGTCTATATAAACGTTTGAGCCATGTGAGCACGCGGGAAGAGATCGACCAATTTGCGGTTGAGATGGGAGATCGCTTTGGCCCCCTTCCGATAGAGGTCAAAAATCTCTTAGATGTTATTTATTTAAAGGCTCTCTCTCGTCAGGCAAACGTAGAAAAGGTTGAGGTAGGACCTAAAGGTGTCCTTATTAGTTTTCATCAAAATACCTTTAAAAATCCTGAGGCTCTCATTCAACATATTATGAAACAAAAGGGGACGGCCAAAATTCGCCCCGATCAGAAGGTTGTCTATATCCGGGCTTTTGAGTCGGCTGCCGCGCGCCTTGCGGGCGCACGAAAAATCTTGGAGGAGCTTGTGTCATTGGCATTCTAGGGGCTCAAGAGAATCCGATTGACGCTTATTCCGAAGGCTTATATCTTAAAGTTCAACAAGTGCGAGAGCATGCATGAGCTTTTACAAGTCTATAGCTACAGTAGGAGGCTTTACCTTTGCAAGCCGTCTAACAGGCTTTCTTCGAGACGCCCTCATTGCAGGGATTTTAGGTGTGAGTGGCTTGACCGATGCTTTTTTTGTAGCCTTTAAGCTCCCAAACTTTTTTCGGCGGTTTTTTGCTGAAGGGGCCTTTAATGCAGCTTTTATCCCCCTTTTTTCTGGAATTCTTGTCTCGTCAGGACCAACAGCGGCCCGCCTTTATGGAGAGAAAGTTTTTGCCCTTCTTTTGTTTAGTTTGACGGGTTTTGTTCTCTTAATTGAGCACTTTATGCCTGTGGCCGTTTTTTTGTTTGCCCCTGGATTTGGATCCACACCTGAGCGATTTGATTTAGCTGTCACCTTATCTCGGATCACCTTTCCTTATATTTTATTTATCTCTTTGGCGTCCCTCTTAAGTGGCATTTTAAATTCTATGGGGAAATTTGCAGCCCCCGCCGGCACCCCCATTATCTTAAATTTGACCATGATTGGGGCTCTCCTCATGATATTAGTTGAGTGGATTTCGCCAGGAAGGGGGCTTGCCTGGGCCGTTTTTTTAGCTGGTGTCTTACAGCTGGGGTGGCTTTGGATTTCGTGCCACTTTCAGAAAATGAGCATTAAAATTGTTTTGCCGGAAATGACTCCAGAAACAAATGCCCTGATTCGCTTAGGAATTCCTGGTGCTATTAGTGCTGGCGTTATTCAAATGAATCTTTTTATGGATATGATTTTTGCCTCATGGCTTCCAACAGGGTCTGTCTCTTATCTTTTTTATGCAGATCGCCTCAACCAACTTCCTTTAGGGGTAATCGGAATTGCAATCAGCACAGCCCTTCTTCCAGAACTCTCAAAGCATATTAAGGCTGGAAAATTGGATGAGGTTCATCAAAAACAAAATCAAGCTCTGGAATTTGCGCTGGCCATAACCTTGCCCGCGATGGTTGGGCTCATTGTTTTAGGTACCCCTATTGTTACTTTTCTCTTTCAACGAGGAGCTTTTACAGCAAGTGATAGCACTGCAACAGGAATGACACTTGCAGCTTTTGCCTTAGGATTGCCAGCCTATGTTTTAGTCAAAATTTTAAGCACACAATTTTTTGCTCGCCATGATACCAAAACGCCAATGATAATTGCCATTGGAGCGGTTGCTCTTAATTTCATTTTAAACTTTCTTCTTATTGGCCCCTTCAGCTATGTAGGCCTTGCTTTGGCAACAGCATGTGCCGCCTGGTTTAATGCTCTTTTTCTAGGAACCATATTATTCTTAAAGCAGTGGCTTATATTTAATAGTAGGGTCAAAAAAGTTTTGCCACGCCTTGTTATTGCTTCTCTTTTTATGGGGGCATGTTGTTATGGGCTTCTACAAATCTTGCCTCTTCCACACAGGTTTTTCATGCGTGCTTTTGTTGTGGGATTATGGGTTGGAGGAGGCTTTTTCTCTTACGTGATGGCAACATGGGTTGTTGGGGCATTTCAATTCGAAGAATTACAACAATTTTTAAAGAAGCAAGTTTTTTCTTGAGACTTGCATCTCGTGTAAAAAACTTTATAAAGCCAAGTATTATATTTTGAATAGGTAATTTAATATGAATCTTATTCGATCCATCACAACGGTTGGAAGTTACACAATTGGAAGCCGGGTTTTTGGGTTTGTTCGTGAGGTTTTGACAGCCTCATTTCTTGGGGCGGGACCTGCAGCAGATGCCTTGGTCATTGCCATTAAGGTTCCTTCTTTTTTCCGCCGTCTTTTTGCAGAAGGAGCCTTTAATGCCTCCTTTGTGCCTTTATTTGCGGGACTTCTTGCCACAAAAGGAAAAGAGGAAGCACGATCATTCGCAGAGCAAATCTTAACTATTTGGGTTGGCGTCCTCTTTCTTCTTATGCTTTTTGTGGAATTTTTCCTTCCCTCCCTTATGCTTCTAATAGTTCCGGGCTTTAAAGAAACCCCGGATCGTTTGTATTATGCTATTGAGTTTAGCCGGATCACTTTTCCCTTTATTTTCTTTATTTCTTTAACAGCTCTTTACAGTGGAATTCTGAATTCTATGGATAAGTTCGCTATTGTAGCCTCTTCACCCATGGCGGGAAATATGGTGATTATTGCTGTGGTCTTGGGTTTCTATGATAAATTTATCTCGCCAGGATATGCTTTTGCATGGGGAATTATGGTTTGTGGTATCATTCAATGGCTATGGGTTTGGACTCCGGCTTTAAAAGCGACAGTGGGGCTTCGGTTTGTTTGGCCTCGCTTGAATGACAATGTCAAAAAATTTTTTAAGGTTTTAGCTCCTGCTGCCTTTGGATCAGGTGTCGTGCAAATTAATCTTTTTATCGGTGCTTACATCGCTTCCTGGCTTCCCGTGGGTGCGATTTCTTATTTGAATTATGCAGACAGGCTCAATCAGCTTCCCTTGAGTGTGATTGGCGTTGCAGTGAGTACAGCTCTTTTGCCAATTCTTTCTCGTCAGATTCGTGCAGGATCACAAAATAAGGCTCAGAAAACACAAAATGAAGCCATTGAATTCTCCATGTTTTTAACCTTACCTGCTGCACTTGCTCTCATTGTTTTGGCTGAGCCTTTTGTCATGGTTGTCTTTGAGCGTGGTGCTTTTTCTATGCATGATACGCAAGCCACGGCCTTGACCCTTCGCGCTCTTGCTATGGGGTTGCCGGCTTATGTTCTCATTAAAGTTTTCAGCTCGAGCTTTTTTGCGCGTCAAGATACGCGAACCCCTGTGTATACAGCCTGTGCGGGCATTGTTGTTGACATCTGCTTGAGTCTTTTGTTGATGGGGATCTATCATCAGGTGGGCATTGCTTTTGCCACAGCCATTGCTGCTTGGGTCAATGCCATTTTATTAGGATACTTTTTATGGCGCAGAGGCTATTTTTTATTTGAGGATCATCTCAAAAAATTTGTCTCTCGCATGCTATTGTCATGTGCAGGGACAACAGCGCTCTTGCGCCTGGCTCTTTTTCTCTTTCAACCTTTAGATTTGGAAGGAGCTTTTGTCCGAGGATTATCCGTCGCAGGACTTGTTGCTATTGGACTGTTTGGGTTTTTGAGCTTCTCCCATCTTATGGGAGTCATGAGATTTAATGAACTCAAATATATGTTTTCATCGAGGGCTTAATGGGACGTATCTTTTCAGGAATTCAGCCAACAGGCAATCTTCACTTAGGGAATTATTTGGGGGCCATTCGGAATTGGGTTCTCATGCAGAAGGAATATGAAAGCTTCTTTTGTATTGTCGACCTTCATGCCTTAACCATCCTTCCTGAAGCCCCGCAATTACAAGCTAATATAAGAAAAGCCGCTGCAACCTATTTAGCAGCAGGAATAGATCCTGAAAAATCTTATATCTTTCCTCAAAGCGCTGTAGCAGCACACTGTGAACTCGCGTGGATTTTGTCTTGCTTAACGCCGTTGGGATGGCTTAATCGCATGATCCAATTTAAGGAAAAGGCAGGAAAGGAAAAGGAAAAAGCCAACCTTGGCCTTTATGGTTATCCTGTGCTCCAAGCTGCGGACATCCTCATCTATAAAGGAACGCATGTTCCCATAGGAGAAGATCAAAAGCAGCATGTTGAACTTGCGAGAGATATTGCAGGTGCTTTTAATCGCCAATATAAGGTTGACTATTTTAAGCTTCCTGAGCCCATTATCCTAAAAACAGCCGCTCGTGTAATGAGTCTTCGGGATGGATCTTCTAAAATGAGCAAGTCAGATCCATCTGACTATAGTCGCATCCATCTTTCTGATGATCCCGACACCATTGCCTTGAAGATTCGTAAAGCCAAGACCGATCCAGAGCCTATAGCTGGGAATCCAAAAGCCATGGAAAAACGCCTGGAAGCTCTTAATTTGCTTGGAATTTATGCAGCACTTTCAGATCAGAGCTTGGAAAAAGTGTGTTCTGAATTTGAGGGGGTAAATTTTTCTACTTTTAAACAAAGGCTAACAGAAAAACTAGTGAGCGTTTTTAACCCCATTCGCCAAAAAATGATTTGCTACCTCAAGGATCCTAAAACCATTGATGCCATTTTAGAGAAGGGGTCCGACAAAGCGCGGTCTTTGGCCTCTTGCCATTTGAATGAGATTAAGGATATCATTGGATTGTTAAAGACGTGATCCTATGAAACGAATTTTTGATTTTATTGTTTCTTTATTCGCGCTTATTTTGTTGTCCCCTTTAATTGTCTTAATCGCGATTGCCATTAAGCTGACCTCAGGGGGGCCGGTTCTTTATTGGTCAGAAAGGGTCGGAAAATATAACAAAATTTTTCGGATGCCGAAATTTAGAACAATGACCTTAGATACTCCCCTCGTCCCCACGCGGTATTTGAAAAACCCGAAAAAATATCTCACCATCGTTGGTTCTTTTTTAAGGAAAACATCCCTTGATGAGTTGCCTCAATTATATTCTATTTTAAAGGGCGACATGACTTTTGTCGGGCCTCGACCTGTTCTAACCAATGAGAAAGAGTTGCTAACTTTACGTAATAAAGAGGGAATCAACCAATTTTGGCCTGGAATGACGGGGTGGGCTCAAGTTAATGGCAGAGATTCTGTCCTCATTGAGGAAAAGGTGGCTTTAGAAAAGGAATACATGAAAAAGCAATCCTTTTTCTTTGACCTTTATATCTTTCTTAAAACCATTCCAAAAGTTCTCTTTAAAGAGGATATTACCCATTAGTTCTCTTGACGATAGATGTCCTTGCTGAGTAGGGTAGTGAAAATAAATATACAGCGTATTTCTTAATGAAAACTGATTTTCAGACCGTTATTTTAAAGCTTCAAGAGTTCTGGTCACAGCAAGGGTGTGTTATTCTTCAACCCTATGATGCCGAACTCGGAGCTGGGACATTTCATCCTGCCACAACGCTTAAAGCCTTAGGGGCCCAACCTTGGCGCGCAGCTTACGTTCAGCCCTCTCGTCGTCCAGCGGATGGTCGCTATGGAGAAAACCCCAATCGTCTTTATCGCCATCATCAATATCAAGTAATTTTAAAGCCTTCCCCTGAAGATGTTCAAGACGTCTACCTTGAAAGTTTAAGATATATCGGGCTTAATCCAACCCTGCATGATATTCGTTTCGTTGAGGATGACTGGGAAAGCCCTACCTTAGGGGCATCTGGGCTTGGGTGGGAGGTTTGGGCCGCGGGACAGGAAATCACTCAATTCACCTACTTCCAGCAGGTTGGAGGATTTCCATGTGAGCCGGTTTCCGTTGAATTGACCTATGGTCTCGAGCGATTAATTATGAGCCTGCAAGACATTGAAAATGTTTATGATTTGGCCTGGAATGACCCTAAAGGACCGTCACCAATGAGCTATGGTGATGTGGCACAACAGATGGAGCGCGAATTTTCTGCCTTTAGTTTTGAGCATGTGGATGCCTCCATACTTTTCCGGCATTTAGAAGACGCGGAATCCATGTGTGCTCATCTAGTTTCAAACAAGTTGGTTCTCCCTGCTTATGAATATTGCTTAAAAGCAAGCCACCTCTTTAATCTTTTAGATGCGCGAGGCGTTTTAAGCGTGACCGAACGCACCAACATGATCGGTCGCGTTCGTACTTTGGCTCATCAATGTTGTAGGTTGTGGATGGAGACTTCCCATGACTGAATGGTTATTTGAAATTCTATCAGAGGAAATTCCCTCTCGGATGCAACCGGCAGCGCAAGCACAGTTGAAAGAACTCACAGAAAAAGCCCTTCAAAAACATGGACTGCCTTATGAAAGTATAAGGACGTTTGTGACACCGCGTCGTTTAACCTTGGTTGTACAGGGACTTCCTCTTAAAACACCCGATCGCGTTGAGGAAAAAAAAGGCCCAAAGGTAGATGCTTCTCAAGAGGCTATCGAAGGTTTTTTAAAAATGGTGGGTGTAGAGCGTAAGAACTGTGAAATTCTTGAGACATCTAAAGGTCACTTTTTAAATGTCAAAATAAACCAGCCTGGACGAAGAACAGAAGAGCTTCTCTCTCAAGTTTCTCTCTCTCTTTTGGAAAAGTTTCGTTGGCCAAAATCTATGTACTGGGACACAGAAAAGGTAACATGGGTACGGCCTATACGTGGGCTGTTGAACATCTTCAATGGGAATGTTGTTCCTCTTTCTTATGCAAACCTTAAATCTTCGAACAAGACCCAAGGTCATCGTTTCTTGGCACCTACTCCTTTTGCGGTTCAGAGCTTTGATGAGTATCAGAAAAAGTTAAGGGATCATTACGTTATTTTAGATTGGCAAGAAAGACGTCAGTTGATTCAAGACGGAATCCGAAAGATTGCAGAAAACTCGAAGCCCTGTGACGATGAGACGCTTTTAGATGAAGTGACGGGACTTGTAGAATGGCCTGTTCCTTTAAAAGGAAGGGTTGACGAGCATTTTATGAATCTTCCTTTAGAGGTCATCACTACTCCCATGCGTGTCCATCAGCGTTATTTTCCATTCAAGGATGCTCAAGGGCAACTCGCTCCTTATTTTGGTGTTGTGGCCAATGTTGACTCCTCTGATCATGGAAAAACCATTGTAAGGGGAAATGAAAGAGTACTACGTGCTCGTTTAGCAGATGCCCAATTTTTCTGGGAGCAGGATCAAAAGCAACCTTTAGAGCATTTCAACATTGCTTTAAAAACACGGCTTTTTCATCAGTCCCTTGGCAGCCTTTTTGATAAGGTGGAACGCCTTGTTAAACTTTCAACGCGTATAGCTGAAAAAGGAGGGGTAAACAAGAAGCTCGTTGAGCGAGCTGCCCTTTTGTCGAAGGCGGATTTGGCTTCCCAAATGGTCAATGAATTCCCCGAACTCCAAGGAATTATGGGGCGCTATTACGCTGAAAACCAAAAAGAAAACATTGAGGTCGCTCAAGCCCTTGAGGAACAATATTGGCCAAAAGTCTCGGGCGGACGGGTTCCTGAATCCCTGCCCAGCTTAATCCTGGCCATGGCGGATCGTTTGGATACATTGGTTGGGTTCTTTGCTATCGATATTACCCCAACGGGGTCAAAGGATCCTTTTGCCTTAAGACGTGCAGGTCTTAGTTTGATCGCTTTAGCTCTTAACCCTCAAGTTGATCTTTCTATGGTTGAGGCCATGGGATGGGCTTATGAAACTTACCCTTGGAAGGAGTTGCCCGTTCCTCAGCTAAAAAACAAAGAAGAAACCCGAGCTGATCTTTGGACATTTTTATTGGAACGCTTTAAATTTTACCTCCGGGATGTGCAAGGAAGCCCCTATGACCATGTGGATGCTGTGTTAGGTGTTGCTCATGCGAATCCTCGTCTTTTTGATCTCTCCTTGCGTGTTCAAGCTTTGGATCAACTCATGGATGGAGAGGATGGGCAGAACCTTTTGGTAGCCTATAAACGAGCCTCTAATATTCTTAAGATTGAGGGAGAAAAGGACAAACGCACCTATCAAGGCCAAGTCAAAGAAGAGGCTTTAACTGCTGCTGAAGAAAAAGAGCTTTTCAAAAATTTATCTCTTAAATCTCCTGAGATTGAAAACCTTGTGAAAAAAGGTGCTTTTGTTAAAGCTGTTCAGGATTTGGCAACTCTAAGGCCTTTTGTGGATCAGTTCTTTGACAAAGTGATTGTTAATACAGATGAAAAAAATGTGCGTATAAATCGTCTGCATCTTTTAGCATATTTTAGAGGTGTTCTACACCAGATCGCAGATTTTTCTAAAATGGAAGGTTAGTTTTTTTAAAGGAGGAGTTTGATATGAAAGAGACGCAAGATAAATTGATTAAGTTGGCGCGAAGTGCACAGGAAAAAGCTTATGCGCCTTATTCGAAATTTTCGGTAGGCGCTGCCTTGGTTGCTCAAGATGGGTCATTTTATATGGGATGCAATGTAGAAAACATTTCCTATGGCCTCAGCTGTTGTGCAGAAAGGAACGCCATTTTTAAAATGGTATCAGAAAAAGGCCCTCATCAAAAAATTAAAGCCATAGCGGTTTCGACAAAAGCCGATATTCCCTGTACCCCTTGTGGGGCTTGTCGTCAGGTCATTCAGGAATTTAGTACGCCTGAAACTGTTGTCTTTTGTAAGGGGAAAGATGGCTATGTATCTTATGCAATGAAGGACCTTTTGCCAGGCGCTTTTACGGAGTTTGAAGCCTTGGATCACGATGGGTCTTCCACCATCATAGGATCAAAATATAAGACGACCCCTTAGATGAATAAGTTTTTAAGAATACGAACAAGAGCGGTTTGAACCCTATGTGAGGAGGCATTACTCACCTCGGCCTCTTCCGCAAAGCTTCATTTACCTCTTACATAATAGAGACAAACGATGGATACGTTTTGAAAAGTCACTGCTGCCCCCGTTTACGTTTTTTATCCTTCAACAAGTCATCAAGAGATCCAAAGTGTTCGGGAGGCGTTGGTTGAAACGCATTTTTAAAGTCCTCCAATGCCCCTAAGCTCAAGGCAATTTTAAGCAGGGACTCAAGAGAAATTTTGCCTGTACGTTCAAACTTTTTGAGCACACCAAAACTAACGCTCGCGCGTTCTGACAAAGTCTTTTGGCTCAAGTTTAGTGAAAGCCTTTTTGCTTGGGCTTGTTTTGCAATATACCCAGCCACTTCCCGAGGCGTCATAAGAAAAAAAGATATCATGATATCCCTTATATTAAAATAATCATTACAGGAGATATTATAGTATCTTTAAAAGATCAGTCAAGAAGCAAACGCGTTTGTGGAAGAACCATCCACTTGGGAAGTGAGGGGGTAAGAGTGGCGTTTTCAGAGTGGAGAGCTTTTCCACTTTTTGCGGCGTCAATGCGTAGAAGAGCAAGCCCATACTCCTTTCTATGAGAGCGCATTTCTCCAACATAAGATGGGGATTTATTCGTGAAAGGCGTGTTTAATTTAATCAACCGCATTAACCCGTCAAACATTGTTTAGGATTTTGCCGGAGTTTGCCGGAGTTTGCCGAAGTTTGCCGAAGTTCTAATTTCCATTTTTGCCACTCACAAACCACACGGATGAAGTTGTCTGGCCAGATTTCTCCAAGAAGCCCGAGTTCTTAAGTATTGCTAGATCGAGCCTTAACGTTCTTTCAGAGATATCTTCGTCAAGTTTGCTCATAATATCCTTGGGACTTAATGGCCCCTCGTTCAAAAGAAGATTATAGATTTTACGCTGCCTAATGTTTAGCTTATTTAGAGATAATGATGAATTTTCTGTCTTCGCCTGAGCTTTCTTAAATCTAAAAACAACTGCAAATCCTCCAGAATATTCTTCAAACTCTGGTTCCTTGATCCCATGTTCTTTGCAAAGTTGAATCATAGTAAGGGTTCCTGTCCCCCATTTTTCTACAAGGCCTCGCTTGTAAATTATATCTGAGATCAATTTATTCCTTTGAGATGAAATGTGCTTCCTCTTTAAGTCTTCTATTTTAAGGCCATTTGGTAAAGTTCCGTAACTCCAAATCTCCAGCTTATCTTCATAGATAGCCAAGGCAATATACCCAGATCGATTGGAGTAATCGTGGTGACAAATGGCGTTTACTAATGCTTCTCTCACAGCCAAGACTGGCAAATCCGGATGGTCAACTCTGATTATACTCCCCTCCTGAAAGAAGCTGGCTATGGAAAGATGTCTTTGAATAAAAATACTCGCCTCATCCAAAAGGATAAAAGCATTACCCTGAACTATGCGACTGTCTATAAATCCACTTAATTTGTCCTCGCCTTTGAATTTTGCCATTGTTATCTGGCATTGAGGATAATTGGGCTTCACCTTTTTTGCAAATAAGACAATGGCTGCATTTGTGAAACGACCATCTTTAACCAATTCCAATTTGTCTAGGATATCTTCAATATCATCACTCTTCGAGGAAGGCGGAATCCTATTTACTGCAATACCGAGCTTTATTGTCCTAAGGATCTCTTCATGATCCAGATCCTCTATCCCATAGCCTGTTGCCAACTGTTCATCCCAAGAATAGTTTAGATGTCCGCGCTTGACTATTAATTGTTCATACTGATGTTGGGGCATTCTGGAGGTTGTTGATTGGTTTCGCTGAAAAGGTCGGCAATCAAAAACATGAGGTACAAAGGCCGATACTTCGGCTTGTAATACTATAACTTCTTTGCCTTCCCCTACAGGAATGTAATTGATTGATACGTTAACAGGGGGTTCGAATTTACTTATTTCTCTCGCAATTTCTTGTCTGGTATTATCGGTAACATTCTGCCCTACAATCTTTCCACCATCATTAACGCCTATAATAACCATCCCACCATGCCCATTTAAAAATCCGCATAGCGTTTCAAATGCGGCCTTCAGTTGTGTCGTTGACTTTTTAAATTCAAGGATGTTAGATTCTCCTTGCTTAATGAGTGCTTTGATTTGTTCAATATCCATCAACATATTCTCTGAGAGTTTTCGCTTAATTTAAAGGTGACTATAACTCGTTTAAACCTAAAAACAGATTATTTTTTGGAGGGCAATTTGGGGAGAAGAACTGAAAGCAGTGAAAGGACTCCTAAATCAAAGCCCTTATCACTGTTTTCACACCAAATACCAATCATTTCTTAAGATGGCTCTTCTAAAATCATCCACTTGGGAAGTGAGGGGGTAAGAGTGGCGTTTTCAGAGTGGAGAGCTTTACCACTTTTTACAGCTTCAATACGCAGAAGCGCGAGACCATACTCCTTTCTATGGGAGCGCATTTCTCCAACACCTATTTCATCAAGGAAAATTTCAGATCCGTTTTGAGGAGAAGGCCCTTCAATGATGACGGGGAAAAGCCTTTTCCGGACAAGGCCGCGGTATTTCGTACGTGCAGTAAGTTCCTGGCCCATATAGCATCCTTTGGTCCAACTAATAGCCTTGAGCTCATCAAGTCCTGATTCAAGTAAAATAGACTTCTCTGGCAGAAGATCTTGTCCTCCTTCGGGAACTCCTAATTTAAGGCGATGAAGGTCATACTCCTCGGCTGAAGTGTTGGGTTCAATATGCCCCATAAAACGCGCGCCAAGAGCTTCTAACCTAGGATCTTTATAAGCACCTTGAGGAAGTGTCTCTTCCTCTTTCCAGAGAGCATAAACTTTTAAATCAGGCCGTGCTTTTAAGTTTACTTTTGAGCGTAACTTAAAAAAATTGAGTTTTTTTAAGAGCTCCTCAAGACGCGCAGCCTCAACGTCCAAAAGAAATAGATCATCTCTTTCTATGATAAAGAAATCATATAAAAAGCGCCCCTGGGACGAAAGAAGGGCCGCATAAATCGCTTGCTTAGGTGTGACAAGATAAATGTCATTTGAAATAAGTCCTTGGAGAAAAGAAGCCTTCTCTTTTCCTTCAATCTCAAGGACGGCTCGATGAGGAAGTTCTGCAATCAACATAAAATTTTACTTACATCTCCATTAAGGGGGGTTGCTCTTTAGAGTAAAAACAACATACTTTGTCGCATAAGAGAAGTCATTTTTGAAGGGGAAGCTATGGCTGGTCATTCACAGTTTAAAAACATTATGTATCGCAAGGGGGCACAAGATGCAAAGCGTGCGAAGGTTTTTACAAAAATCATTCGTGAGTTGACAACGTCAGCCCGTCTTAATGCTGATCCTGAAGCAAATTCGCGCCTTCGCCAAGCCATCATTGCAGCACGAGGTGCGAATATGCCTAAAGATACCATGGAACGTGCTATTAAACGAGGAGCAGGCGGTGAGGATACCACTGACTATGCTGAAGTTCGTTATGAAGGGTATGGTCCTGCGGGGGTCGCTGTTATAGTTGAAGCATTGACAGACAACCGAAATCGGACAACAGCTGAGGTGCGAGCTGCCTTCACCAAGTATGGGGGAAATCTTGGAGAAACTAATAGCGTGAGTTTTATGTTTGATCGCATTGGGATGCTTCGATACCCTAAGGAAAAGATTGACTTTGATCCCCTTTTTGAAGCGGCATTGGAAGCTGGGGCTCAGAACATTGAAGAAGCCGAGAAAACCTATGAAATTGAATGTGGTTTAGAGGATTTTGCGACTGTAAGGGATGGGCTGATACATAAATTCGGGAATCCAGAGGGGGCAGAGCTCATATGGAAACCTCAAACAACCATCTCAGTTGATGAGGAAAAGGCCATAAGCCTCATAAAGCTAATTGATCTATTAGAGGATAATGATGACGTTCAGTCCGTTTTTGCCAATTTTGATATTCCTGATGAGGTGATGGAAAAACTTGCGAGGAGTATATGAACACAACCCCCACCCGCATTTTAGGCCTAGATCCTGGCTTAAGGATCGCAGGATGGGGGGTTGTTGATGTTTTGGGGTCAAACCTTTCGTATGTGGACCATGGAATTGTGACCTCAAAGGAGGGGGATGCTCTTCCCACACGCCTTCGAAACTTGTACACTCAATTAAGAGATATTATTCAACGTTACGGGCCCCATGAGGCGGCTGTTGAAGAGACGTTTGTGAATAAAAACCCTTTGTCCGCCTTAAAGCTCGGCATGGCACGAGGGGTGGTGCTGTTGGCGCCTGCAGAAGCGGGTTTAGCAGTAGCAGAGTATGCCGCTAATAAAATTAAAAAAAGCATTGTTGGGGTGGGGCATGCGGATAAGGAACAAGTGGCGATGATGGTAGGACGTCTTTTACCCAGATGTAATGGTGTGACAAAAGACGCAGCAGATGCCTTGGCTGTGGCCATTTGTCATGCGCATACGCGGAGCTTCGAACAAAAAATAAAGGCTTTGTCATGATTGCCAAACTCACAGGGATTGTAGATACGATAGGAGATAACTCTGTAATTCTTGATGTGAACGGCGTGGGTTATCTTGTCTCTTGCTCAAGCCGTACCTTAAGCCAGCTAGGTTCGCGAGGAGCACAAGTTATCCTTTACATTGAAACGGTTATGCGAGCAGAAACTCTTCAATTGTATGGTTTTGCAAACAGCGAGGAACAGCAATGTTTTCGCCTCTTAACAACCGTTCAAGGAGTGGGGATGAAAATGGCCCTAGCCCTTTTGTCTGCCCTGAGCCCCTCTGAAATTTATCATGCTATTTCTGCCAAAGATGCGACCTTCTTAACACGTGCAGAAGGCGTTGGTCCAAAACTTGCAGGCAGAATCGTAAGTGAACTCAAGGACAAAATTCCTGATGGAGCCTGTGTTTCAGCTACAATTTATTCTTATCCTTCTTCCCTCTTGCCCATGGTGGAAGAGGCCATCTCTGCCTTAGTGAATCTTGGGTATCGCCGTATCGAGGCGGTCACAGCCGTCAGCAAAGCGCAACAACACTGTGGTGAAAAGGCCACCTTGAATGATTTGATTCGTCAAGGATTGAGCTTGATGGCTAGGAGCAGGACATGAATAAATCCGCGCACATTCTTGATTCTAAAGAGCCTCTCGGGACATCTGACCTTACCTTGCGGCCTCAACGTCTTGAAGACTTTGTAGGGCAACAGCAAGCGCGAAAAAACCTCAAAGTTTTTATTGAAGCTGCGCGTAGCCGAAATGAAGCTATTGATCATGTCCTTTTTTATGGACCTCCAGGGCTCGGAAAAACAACTTTGTCGCAAATTATGGCCCGGGAGTTGGGGGTGGGCTTTCGGGCAACGTCAGGCCCTGTCATTGTACGTTCTGGCGACTTAGCGGCCCTTTTAACGAACCTTCAACCCTATGACGTTCTCTTTATTGATGAGATCCATCGCCTCAATCCTGCTGTTGAAGAAATCCTTTATCCTGCCATGGAAGATTTCAAGCTAGACTTAATGATTGGTGAGGGCCCGGCTGCACGCTCAGTGCAAATTGATTTACCTCCCTTTACCCTTATCGGCGCTACAACCCGTTCAGGCCTCATTTCCTCCCCTCTCAGAGATCGTTTTGGTATTCCCATACGTTTGGTTTTTTATGAACCAAAAGAACTCCAAGACGTGCTTTTAAGAGGTGCAACGGCACTCCAGGTCTCAATATCTGAAGAGGGAGCTTTAGAAATCGCGCGACGCTCCCGCGGAACCCCACGTATTGCTTTGCGCCTTTTAAAGAGAATTCGGGACTTTGTTCTTGTTGAAGGAGGGTCTGTCATTACTGCAGAAGGGGCCGATCGCGCCCTTTCCCATTTAGAAGTGGATGGGTACGGATTAGATGCTATGGACCATCGTTATTTAAAACATATTTTGGCCCATTTTGATGGGGGGCCAGTTGGGCTTGAAACCTTGGCAGCAGCCCTTGCTGAACAAAAGGATACCCTTGAAGATGTGATTGAACCCTATCTTCTTCAACAAGGTTACATTCAACGCACCCCACGGGGGAGAATGTTAACGCCCCGTGTTTATGAAATTTTCGGTCTTAAAGTCCCCAATCTACACCAGCCTCCTCTTGTTGAGGAAAATGATGCTTAAAACCCATAGCTTTCCCCTTCGTGTTTACATAGAAGATACAGATGCTGAAGGAATGGTTTATTATGCCAATTACCTTAAGTTTGCTGAGCGAGCTCGGACAGAGTGCTTGCGTTCAATTGGCATTAACCATGCTGAGATGATAAAAAAGGATGGCCTCATGTTTGTAGTTCGTTCTTGTCATTTAAACTGCCTTGCTTCCGGCCGCTTAGATGATGTATTAGAGATCAAGACACACTTTAAGAAAGTTGGTGGTGTCAAGGTTGAGGTTTCCCAGTCCATTACACGGGAAGCCCGAGTAATTGCAACCCTTGAGGTTGTTTTGGCGTGCATCAATTCTGCTAGTAAACCTGTGAGACTTGATGCAAATTTAGCAAATAAACTTAAGACCTATTTTGGAGAAATTTGACAATGCAAACATCTACCCCTTTACCTGATTTAAGTGGTATTACAACGTCGGCTCAAGTAATGGTCCATGACCTTTCCCTTTGGGGCCTTTTCATGTCAGCGGATTTTATTGTGAAGATGGTCATCCTTGGCCTCTTGGTAGCCTCCTTTTGGTCGTGGACTATTATTTTTAATAAGGGCATGCGCATAAAATCCCTTTTCTCTTCAGCCAATCTCTTTGAAGATTCTTTTTGGTCTGGTGGGTCCCTTGATGCTCTCTATGAGCGGATTGGAAGGAATCCCCGAGATCCCATGAGTGCCGTATTCGTAGCAGCCATGCGCGAATGGAAAAGAAGCAATGGGAAGACGCGGTCCACATCCGTTACTGTTCAAGAAAGAATTGAAAGGGCTATGCAAGTGGTTTCAAGTAAGGAACTGGATAAATTAGAGCGCCACATGGGCTTTTTGTCCTCCCTTGGCTCAACAGCAACCTTTGTGGGCCTTTTTGGGACAGTTTGGGGCATCATGAACAGTTTCCAATCCATTGCAAGTGCCCAAAATACAAGCCTTGCGGTTGTGGCGCCCGGTATTGCTGAAGCCCTTCTCGCAACAGCCATTGGTCTTGTGGCCGCAATTCCCGCTGTGGTGGCCTATCATAAGTTTAGCTTGGAATTGAATCGCTATGCCAACCGTTTAGATTCTTTTTCTAATGAGTTTGGAGCCATCATTTCTCGTCAGTTGGAGGAGGAAAAATAAGATGGGGTTTTCTTCAGTTCAACCAAGGCACGTGAAATCTCGCCGTATAGCCCGCGTGAGTGCTGAAATCAATGTCACACCCATGGTAGATGTGATGCTGGTACTTCTTGTGATTTTTATGATTACCGCCCCTTTACTAACTGCTGGCATTCCCGTGGATTTACCAAAAACTGAAGCTTCTGTTTTGCAAGAAAAGGATGAGCCTTTGACAGTGACTGTGGATGCACAAGGCACCCTTTACCTTCAAGAGACGTCTTTAGATCTCCCAGTTCTTGTGCCTCGCTTGATTGCCATTACAGGATCGAATCCTGAAGCGCGCATTTATGTACGGGGAGATAAGGCGATTTCCTATGGGCGTATCATGGAAGTGATGGGCGCTCTGAGTGCTGGCGGTTTTAAGAAAGTTGCTCTTGTCTCAGAACTTCCGCAAGGAGGCGCTATACACCCCACCCAAGATAAACCACGAAAGTAGAGTCATGCGGAATGGCGCCATTCTCTCAGGACTATTACACGCCGTTGTTATCCTTCTTTTGTTGATAGGAATACCAGGGCTTTTCCGCCGTAAACTTGAGCCACCTCCTGTGATTCCCATTGAAGTTATTAATATTGCAGACCTCACACAAGCTCCAGATCTAAAGGTAAAGCCAAAAATTGAGGGCCCCAAGACAGAGGAAAAGGAAAAGCCTGAGCCACCAAAACCCGTTGTTGAGAAAACCCCCGAGCCTGAACCAGAGCTAGAAAAAGCACCAGAACCGGAACCTGAGGTAGTGTCTGGACTTACCATGGATGACTTGCTCGCGCCTGTTGAGGAAGAGAAAAAGAAGGAAGAAAAACCAAAGGAAAAGCCTAAGGAAAAAAAGAAAAAAAAGAAGGCCAAGCCCAAGAAGGACTTCATGAAGCTTTTGAATAATATTGATAAGACGGTAGCGTCAGCTGATGGACCAACCCAGCAAGAGCAAGATGAAAATTCAACTGCGGAGAACGCCGCCAATAATATTAGCGCTGTTCTATCAGTGACAGAGCTCGACTTGATTCGTCGCCAATTAGCAGCTTGTTGGAATGTCCCAGCAGGAGCACGCGATGCAAAAGATCTTTACGTGGATATTCATGTAGAAATGAATCCCGATGCAACAGTCCGGACGGCCGTTGTCACAGGATCAAATGGCGTCGGAAGTTATAAGCGGGCTGCGGAAGATAGTGCCTTACGCGCCGTTCGAAACCCAAAATGCAGTCCCCTTAAACTTCCTCTCGATCGCTATGATCAATGGAAAAGTATCACCATTCGTTTTGATCCGCAGAACATTTTGTAAGCTATAGGACCTTTTCCAAAAACGATTGTGCTCGCTTTGTTTTGGGAGCTTTAAAAAAGGTTTTGCTCATGGAATCTTCAATGAGACGTCCCTCATCCAAAAACCAAATGCGGTCCGCAATTTCCCGGGCAAAGCCCATTTCATGTGAAACAATGACCATGGTAATGCCTGTATGAGCGAGACTCTTGATAACATCCAAGACTTCCTTCACCATCTCTGGATCTAAGGAAGAGGTGGGTTCATCAAAGAGGATCACCTCTGGCTCCATGGCAAGAGCTCGCGCTATGGCTGCGCGTTGTTTTTGACCACCTGAAAGATGAGCGGGATAGGTTTTAGCCTTGTCTTTAAGTCCAACCTTTTCTAAAAGTTTTTTCCCAAGAGTTTCCGCGTCTTTACGCTTTATTTTCTTGACTCGCAGGGGCGCGTAAATCACGTTTTCAAGGGTTGTCATATGGGGAAAAAGATTAAATTGCTGGAATACCATACCAACCTTGGTACGAAGTTTCCTTATATCTACGCCTTTGTCATTAATACAAACGTTATCGACAAAAACTTTTCCCGAGGTGGGCGTTTCTAAGAGGTTAATCGACCTTAAAAGGGTTGATTTCCCTGAACCAGAGGGGCCAACAATTGCTAAGACTTCGCCTCGAGGAATGCGCCCTGATATTCCTTTTAGAACCACAAGGGCTCCGAAGGATTTATGAATGTTTTCAAGTAATATCATGTGGTTTTTAACTTCTTTTCTAAAATTCGTGCAGCTATTGTTAAAATCATCACAAGCACATAATATGCAGCACCTGCGATAAGGAGAGGCTCAAAATAGAGGTATTTTTCGCTTGCTACAATCTGCGCTCGCCACAAAATATCCGCGCCTCCAATGACGGAAATAAGAGCGGATTCTTTCAACAAATCGATTGCCTCATTAACAAGAGAGGGAAGGATTGTCCGTATAGCCTGAGGCAAGATGATATCTTTCATGATAAATGGATAGGAAATTCCTAAGGAAAGAGCAGCTTCCATTTGCCCTTTGTCCACGGCGTTGATCCCTCCTCGAATATGTTCGGCAACATAAGCGCCTGAATTCAATGTAAAGGTTAAAATACCTGCTTCCCAAATGGAGATATTATAGCCAGTGAGTTGAGGAATTGCGTGATAGATAAGCATAAGTTGAAGGAGGAGAGGCGTTCCACGAAAGATTGAAGTATAAAAACCTGCAACCCATACTAAGGGTTTAGTATGGCTGACCTTAAAGAGGGCAAGGAACGTTCCCCAAAAGAATCCTAGGAACAAGGAAACACTTGTATAAGCAAGGGTTACCTGCACACCTTGAAGAATATAGGGAACAGATGGCCAGATGCGTTCAAAGTCTAAAAACATTATAGCGTTATCCACCTTGATTCAATGTCTTTGATGTCACCTTTTATTTTTTCGAGAGCCTCATTAATGGAAGCGACATGCGGTGATCCTTTCGGAAAAACAATTACCAATTCCTCAGGAGGAATGTTGATCTTGACAACCTTTAAGCCAGGCGTAGATTTGGTAACTTTTTTCGCAACAGCTCCCGCAACAAGAGCAGCCTGTATTCGACCGCTTTTAAGTTCTTGTACCAGATTGCCTACCTTACTTAAGGATAGAAGTGTGATATGAGGAATCTTTTCTGCAAGCTTGCGTCCTGTTATTTCATTAGTGCTTCCCAACTGAACGCCTAATTTCTGCCCCTGAAGGTCGTTTTCAGATGTAATTGAGGAATTTTGTGGCACAATAAGAGCGGATGTGTTGGAATAGTAAGGATTAGAAAAATCAACGCTTTTCCGTCTTTCTTCAGTGGGAGCTAATTCAGAAATGGCCATGTCTGCCCGCCCTGATTGAAGGGAGGGAATGAGAGAAGCAAAATCAGCTTCAACAATCTGAATAGGTCGCCCTAAATACTCACTTAGCTTTTGGATTACATCCATGTCAAAACCAATCACTTTGTCTCCGCCTTTGGCTGTATCTTTAAATTCAAAGGGAGGGTTATCGGGCGAAGTAATAACAACTAAAGCCTCTTTATCGCTTTCCACTTTTTTTTCTCCACAGCCAACGAAAAGGAACAAACATAATCCCAGAGATAAAAAATTGAACGTCATTTTGTTTTTCATTGGAAGAACCTCATTTTAAAGAAAAGAGAATAGCCTCCCAAAAAATAAAGGTCAATTTTGAAAAAGATTCTTTTTTGTAATTCAACTAACAGTTGCAATTGTTAGGAATAATTTTTATGTTACAGGCGAGTTTCCTTGGGGCGTAGCCAAGCGGTAAGGCAGCGGTTTTTGGTACCGCCACGCGTAGGTTCGAATCCTACCGCCCCAGCCACACATTTGCCACCCCAGTTTTGATATAAATCGTTTTGCGATAAATTACTTGACGAAAATTACTTGACAAGCTTATAAATTATAAGATATGAAGTAAGTATGAAGTATATTTATGGTGTTTATGGTTCTGAGAGAGGTGTGCTTATGAAAACGGTTTATCTTACGTCCTCAATAATACTTTCAAGTGTTTCTTTAGTATCTGCAGGGCAGGCTCCAGGGATTGCTGAAAGGGTAAAGTTTTTTGAAAATGAAATGAGCAGAGTTTCAGGTGTTCAAAAGCTCCCTCTTTACACAGAATTTACGGATACAAAGTCTTTTAATAAGGCAGTTCAAAATTTTGAGGAATTTTCCTCGGAAGAACCTGCTGAAAAAGCACAAGCCTTTCCTGTCGTGTCTTCTTTGCCTAACCCTCAAGAAAGTCAAAGCTGGGGAAGTTGGGCGTGGGGTTGCGTCCAGGCCACCCATAACACGATTCGTTGGAGCCTTGGATTGAACGAGGAAGCCCCTGAAACAGAGGCAATATCAGCTCAAGTTTCATCAAACTCTTCCTTAAAAAACCCTTCCCAAGGTCAAGAGCAGGGCAGCTGGATGAAGTGGATCTATGATACATTCTGGGAAAGGAAACCGGCAGAACCATCTTCATTGGATACAAACGAGATTAGATCATTAGATACGGTTAAGTTGCCTAATGTTATGGCGCAGGTTTTAAGAGAAGGCTTAGGAAAGCAAGATTCAAGTGTCTTAGAGGCTTTATCCTCCTTAGCGGAGGAAAAATATAGAAGAGAACCCTTGAACCTTAAGCAAGCCTTAAGAAAAGCAGAATTTTTGCAAGAAATGGATTTATATGGTCAAGAAGTATTGCAGACCTTGCCCAGCGAATCTAGAAAGCGAAGTCGTCAAGAAGAAGCTACAGAAAGAAATATTCGGAGAGAAGAAGACTCTCGACCTTCAGTGTTGTCAGAAACAGGTATTGAGAAAAATGGAATAAGCTCTTTTATAAGTAAAGCGGCTCGTTGGTTTTCCATTTTCTAAGAACCCGTCTTCAAAGTTTTACTAATCGTTTAAGAAGCAACATAGAATGGGCGATCATCACGTAGTTTTCGGCGGAAGAGACCGAGATTTCAAAATCTTTAGCAAGTCTTCTATAGCCATTTAGCCAAGAGAATGTCCTTTCAACAACCCACCTTTTAGGAAGAATT
>Ga0209343_10000342_pt1 | contig 65174 bp, 74 predicted proteins | sample RifCSPlowO2_02_FD_184026 | JGI IMG/M metagenome (GOLD analysis project Ga0209343, IMG submission 184026) | Groundwater microbial communities from Rifle, Colorado - Rifle CSP2_plank lowO2_0.2 (SPAdes) (version 2) | ecosystem: Environmental > Aquatic > Deep subsurface > Groundwater | place...
GGGGCATAGACGGCTCTTCTATGGTTGTTCTGAAAAAAATTGTCGGCAACTACGCAAAAAGAATGAGCGAAATTGCAGAGAAATTCGAAAAATTAAGCCTTATAATGAAGCCTGTGCACGAGACGGAAAAAAGCGAGCTTTACGAAATACATGCAAAGCTTCTTAACAACGGAAAGCTTGTTGTTTCAGAGGTGACTGAAAGAAACCTGTTTGTGGCTGTTGACAATGCCTTAAAGAAAATAATAAGCGAGCTTAGCTGATTTTAGCTTCCTTCTTTTCCTGCATGCCTTTTTTCAGGGAAATAATCTGTATCAGCTTCAAGGCGTTGATTTCCTGCTTTAACTCCTCTATCTGGTCCTTTAATTCATAAATCAGCTCGTAATTGTGCTGTATGTTATCCACACTCTCATTTACAACATGAGGCACGTCCTGGAATTCCGCAAATTCCCTTCTTATCTGCTTTATCCAAGAATCAATATTGTCAATGAAATTTTTCACTTCTGCTTCCATTTTTCCTCTTTTTAGGTCAAAAAAGAGGTATACTGGCAATATAAAGTGTAGGTCTAATGTTCGAAAACTTAGTCCTCTTGTATATTGCGCTTGGTGTATACCTCTTTTCTGAATATGAGTTAAGTGATATACTAGTATACGCTTTTGTATATTGCAGGTATTTAAAGCTTGCGGTTTTGTAGCATAGAGAAACATATATATTCCAGTATAGAAATTTTTAAGCCCTTGTTTTGCATTTTAGGCCAAATATGGCTGAAATCAACCTGAATTTAGTTGGAATTGGAATGCTTATTGTCTTCATAGGCTTTACAATTGTCTTTATAGGCGCTTTAACGCAGAGCCAAAAAGACGCAAAAGTGGCAGTTGGAGGCTTTGTGGGCTTTATTCCGTTTGGGTTTGCTAATGACAAAAGAATGCTTTGGGTTTTGCTTGCGGTAATGGCTGTTGTTTTGGTTTTTTGGGCTTTTGCTAATTTGAGGGTTTTTAGGTAATTAAAATTGAATTTGCACAAATTTTATAAATAGTAACTACTTCCAAATTATAATAATCAGATGGTGGTTAAAGTTTCCGAAAAATGGTATAGTGGTGGATATGATGAGCAGATGTTGCTGGATTCTGCAAGGATACTGCAAGAATAGTCCAAGCTGATTACGGTTTAGCAAAATATCTTGGGCGTCCGACTGATAATGGGCTTGTGTTGCACCTCCATCTAAAGCATTCTACTGGAACTGAATCTGTGCCAACAATTGGGCAAAATGAAGTTGAAGGTTTACTTCTAGCTGCTGGTGCCGGAACTATTAGGGAATTAGAAGGCAAAATTGTGGAAGTTTTTCAAGGCAGAGATGGCAAAATAAAATCTATATCCCCAAATCAGAATTTAAGCCATTAAATAAATATTAATCCTTTTTATTATCAAAACTTATTTCTCATACTGGCCTTTAACCTTGTATTCCTTAGAAGTCAATACCTTATTGTAAAGCTCCTCGTATTCTTCCTGAAAGCGGTCTTTTTTGAACAAGAGCCTGTAAAGTAGGTAAATGCCGACAAGAATGTAAATTGTTATCATAAACGTCTTGTTTATTATCATTAATTGTTTTTCAATGCAAATGCGTATTTAAATGTTTTCTTTTTGCAAATTCAATTTCTCAGGAATAAAATTAAACTTAAATTTATAAAAATAAAATCAGGGAGGGAAGATATAAGATTGCACTTTCTGGAAACATAATGCCCTCCACCCACCCGTTAAGATTAAAGTTAAAGTGCGCAGAGTCACTCTTTAAAATAATTGGAGCGCAAGGGGGTGGGGAACGTAGCAAAGGAAATAAAGAGCAAGAAGAAACCTATTCCCCCTTAATTTTAAAAATAAATTTTATGATTTTTACTTCAAAACTTCCCAAATAGAAACTTTTTTAAATAAGCTGCTTCAAAATCAGCTTCGAGGGAAAATGGCAGAGGACGAAGAGGAAAAAGAAGGGGAAGTTTATGACGAAGAAGGCAGGGAAGAGCTTGTCGAGGGCGGCGAAATAAGCCCTGAGGAAGCCGGATTTATGAAGGGCTACGACGAAGCTGAAGGAGAGGACGAAGAAAAAGAAAAAGAAAAGGAAGAGGAGTAAAGCAGATAATTTTAGTTTAATCTTATTCTGTCTGCTGTTTTCATAAAGCTTTAAATAATAAATCTGATTCCGTTTTTCTATGAAAATAATAAAGCAGAGGGAAAGCGCAAGGCTCCCAACCAAATACGGCAATTTTAAAGCGTATGTTTACGAATGCGACAGGGGCCTGCACCATCTGGCTTTGGTGAAAGGCAGCGTTAAAAACAAAAAAAATGTTTTGGTAAGGGTACATTCTGAATGCCTGACAGGTGATGTTTTTCACTCCCTAAGGTGCGACTGCGGGCAGCAAATTGACAAGGCGCTGCAGCTTATAGGGAAAGAAGGCGGCGTTTTACTGTATTTAAGGCAGGAAGGCAGGGGCATAGGATTATTAAATAAAATCAAGGCTTATGCATTGCAGGACAAGGGCATGGACACTGTAGAGGCAAATGAAAAGCTTGGCTTCAAGGCGGATATGAGGGATTATACCCTTGGAGTGCGGATTTTAGTGGATTTAGGCATTACCTCAATGAAATTGCTTACCAACAACCCAAGAAAGATTGAGGGGCTGGAGAAATACGGCTTAAAAATTGCTGAAAGAATACCATTGACTGTAAGCTCAACAAAAGAAAGCAAAAACTACCTTAAGACAAAAAAGGAAAAATTAGGGCATTACATTGAGGATGAGGGCTTTGTCAAATAATCAGAACCTCAGCAGCTCCATAACCCTGCTTAAGTCTTTTTCTTCTATTAAGAATAAGGTGTCTGTCCAGCAGGACATTGTCTCGTAGATGTTGATGTTATTTTCCCCAAATAAAGAGTAAAGGTAGGAAATAACTCCGGCTGTTGTCTCAATTTCCTTTGGGCTTTTTAATGTTATCTCAACCAAATCCTGGCTTTTTTTCATTATTTTATTCCTGAAAACTTTATTTATTTCCGGCAAAAATTCTTCAGAGGTTATGACTGTTATTGCAGTTGCGCCTTCAATGATGTGGAAAATTTCATTCTGCTTCTTCACTTTATTCTCTATATTAAGCAGGTTCGGCATGTGGATGTCCTTTTCCAGGACTATTGCAGCAACCTTGTTTTTTATCTCCACCTTGCTGCTTTTCAGAATGCTGAGTATTTTTTCCTCGTTTGAGGCTTCTTCTTTTACCTTCCTGTAGTATCGCCTGCAGGCGATAAGAATGGCGTCAAAGCTCTTTTTGTCAAGGTTTTTGTCCTTTATTATTTTCCTGGCTAGAGAAGAGTAGTTGATAAGCCCTTTTTTTAATGCGTCTTTCACGCTTGGAAAATTGAGTATATAGCTTTCTGTAAGCTTTGTAATGTTAATTTCAACAACCCCCAACATTAACCTGATGAAAAATGAACTTTAAATGGAAGCCATATTGCTATGGCCCCATTGAATTGCAACTGGAGCGTCTATACCTTGCGCTCTGTGGTACTCTAGACAAAAAGGCACATCGCTCATTTCCCTTTAGGGCATAGCTTATATTTAAATGTTTTGTTTTGGACATTTATGTTTTATATAGGTTTTTTATTGCCAGAAGTGGACTTGTCTAATTTCGGACATTTTTGTTTGATTTGTTTGAAATAAGTCAATAAATATATAAACGACCAATATTCAACATATTTTGGAGTAAATGAAATCGTACAAAAAATCTCCAAAAAGTGAATTTAAGATTTTTATAGGCAGGAGACTTTTGTAAAATTTTTTCTATAGTTTTATTAATTTTGTTGAGGCATTAAAATGACAAATACACTTCAATTAGCATTTCCAACAAATGAGAAAAAATCAAAATTAATTGTGGAATCAGGGCATATTTATACAAATGAGCAGCCTAATTTAGAGCATCAAGTAGGGGCTACTTTGGGAAACATGCTATCGAGATATCTAGCACTCTTTGGTCCTGAAATTGAAAAATGGCTTTTCATTGACAATTATAACCCTAAATTTGAAGAGAAGCCACAGGACCTCGATATCGTAGCCTATATCAGTTTGTTACCTTCATGGGGATTTGCTCCTGATAAAATTGTATATGAAGCAGATCTTGTGAATAATGCTAAAGAAATTGTTGACCACTTGCAAAAACATGGGGATGCAGGTCCACACCATAATGGCAGAATTATCCTCAATAAGGGGAAAATTCTGCTTTACGATCCGGGAAATGGAAAATACATGTGCGCCTTATTAGATGCTTGCCTCTACATGCATAAACTTGAACACGCTGATGGGTGTGTCACTATCCTTGACCAACAATATGCCGCTCAACAGAAAGGAACATTTACCATACTAAAGAAATTGGGGGTTGACACAACAACTATTTTTCCATTCTTCTATACTACTCCTAATTCTCAGCCGCACTCATCCGTTGATTCGTTTAATGTGTTTGCAAATGGAAAGAATAATCTTTCTTTTGTTCAGCCAGCCATTGATTTGCTGCAAATTGTCGCAAAATTATCTGGTTCTGTGTATCTGGGACCATCTCTTAAGGTGGAGGTCAGAAAGTATGGCGTTTAAAAAAATAGGAATTCTGGGAGGAATGGGGCCGGAGGCTTCGGCTAATTTTTATTATAAAATAATAAAATACTGCCAAGAAAAATACAATGCAGTTCAAGATACTGACTACCCTCCGATTGTTATTTATTCATATCCTTTATATGGATTTGATGAATCTGGAATAATTGATTATAATCTAGTCCTAAAACAACTTATTCATGGAGTAAATACCTTGGCAAATGCAAAATGTGATTTTATTGTCATGCCCTGCAATACCATTCACTTTTTTATCGATGAATTAAGTTCCAAATCCCCGATACCTATAATAAGTATCGTAGAAGAAACTATTAAAAAAATAAAAGAAGACAATTTTAATTCTGTCGGTTTACTCGCATCAGAATCAACATTAAAACTTAAACTATACCAGAAAATATTAAACAAAAATAATATTGACTGCTTGCTTCCTGATAATAAGGACTACCCTAAGATTACTAAGCTAATTCTTGAATTAATGGGTGGAAAAGTCAAAGATAATACTAAAAATGATGTTTTATACCTAATTGAGAAGATGCAATCAAAATCCATAAAAGCAATAGTGCTTGGTTGCACAGAACTGCCTTTAGTTATCACTCAAGAAAATGTGAATATAAAAATTTACGACACACTACAAATATTAGCAGAAGCTACAGTTAATTACTCCATTGATGGTGGCCTCTTATTGCACGAAAATGTAAACAATATCCAGCCCTTTAAATAATGTCTAATTTCGGACATTTTTGTTTAATTTGCTTAAAATAGGGCATCAAGTATATAAACCAAAATTCATTCATGAAACATCTTTTGAGGTAATTGGAATGCATAATATTGGAATATTTGGGGATACAGGCATTGTAGGCCAGGAAATTCAAAGGATATTAAGTTGCCATGATAAAGTTAGAATTATTTACAGGAAAAATTCAAAAAGAGAGGAAGGCAGCAAAGACTTTGATCTGGTTTTTCTTGCTACGAAAGATTCCAACTCTATGGCATCTGCTTCAGAAATGATTGATTTGGGAAAAAAAGTTATTGATATGAGTGGCGCTTTTAGGCTGCCGAAAGAGCAATTTGAGCAGTGGTACGGATTGCAGCATAGTGCCCCGGAATTACTGGAAAAAGCAGTCTACGGGCTTCCAGCTTATTTTAAACCCGAAATTGCTGAGGCACAACTAGTTGCCAATCCGGGCTGTTACCCTACAAGCGTTATTTTGGCTTTGAAGCCTTTGGAGGGACTTTTGCAGGGAGAGGCTACTGTAGTATCAACTTCTGGCAATTCTGGATCAGGAAATTCAGTTGAAGACCAGCCAAATGAGGTAACTTATAATTATGGCACAAAACACAAGCATGTTCCGGAAATGGCATTATATTCTGGATTTGATGTAAACTTTACCCCTATCGTTTTACGTTCTGTTTTTAGTGGTATCAATACAAATATGAGGGTAGAATTAGCAGATATCTTAAAAAGCCTGCCTGGAAGGGATGCAGCTGAAAAGTTAAGAAGAACAATTGGTGTAAGCTACGAACCGGAAGACAACGTATCAGTTGTGGAAGATAATTGTAGTAAATTATGGGGTACAAGGGATGTTGTGGGAACCCATAAAGCATTAATAAAAATAGGAGTTGATAAAGGACACGCTTATATCTGTTCTATGATAGACAATCTTGGAAAGGGTGCAGCGAGCCAGGCTGTTGAAAACATGAATATTATGCTTGGCTTACCCAGACTGTACGCCATCGGTAATACCTATGCTGTAAGATAAACCTTAGATTTTTCACTTTTATATTTGTCCGTTATGGGACATTTTTGTCTAATTTGTCTTGAATGGGGCATTAGGCTTTTAAAAAGAAGCATTATCCTTATTTTTATGATAAAACTGGCGAGCCTGGACGAAATTATTAGATACGGAAAATTTGAGGAATTTAAAAGTGTAATAGCCGAGGCATTTGGTGCGCGCGGCTTTGAGCCTGTGGAAGGCCTTTTTGAGAAACTTAAAGCCAGAAATCTGCCAAATTTGATCCTTAGTATGGGTGCTAATGGAGATGGAACGGAGGCAATTAAGGGAACAGTTGTCCGGTCTTTTCAAGAGACTGATGCAAAAATGCATGAAATGGGCTTGGAAGCTCCGTGCTATGTTGTGGTGGATGTGATTGCAGTGCACCCTGCCGAGCAGGACAACGGCGTTATGAAGGCATTGATGATGGTTTTAAGAATGGTCACCTACGAGCCGCCTTTTGAGGTCTTGCCTACAGTATGGCGCACAAGCTCAGAAACGGCAAGCAAAAAATATGAAAAATCCTCGGATTTTGGAAATAGCCCGGCCAAAGTGTATGGCTATGACGTGCATGGCTTTGGATTTTATGATAACGGAAAGCCATTATACCCTGATCCAAGAAAATTGTTTGAGCATATGGCTGGGATAGTCGCAAATAAGGAGAAAAATTTCGTTCCGAAGAAAGCTGCCTGACTTAAACAACCATCAAAACTCTGGAGCTTCCGCAGTAAAAATAAGCCCTTGACTTTTCAAGGTTAAGCAGCCTTTTCATTTTATTTAATTGCTTTTTCGCCTTCAAGACCCTATGCGAGCATTTAACCTCGTACAAATCTATTTTGCTGCCATTTTTAGCTATAAGGTCAATTTCGCCAAGGCTTCTTTTCTTCTTTTTTACCTTGACATGCGTAGAAATAGAATCGTATTTGTGCTCTATCCTTTCTTTCAAATCCAAAACATACCTGTCGTGCTTTATCAGGCTAATTTAAAGTCACCGCTTATCTGGATTATGGTATTTCTTGGATTAGCTTGTATTTAAATTTTTTGATATTTGGGTTTTGTGGTGAATTTAGGATTGTTTTTCAGAAACAATTTTTTGCCAGCTTTTTATTTTTCAATATGCTCTGCAATTCTAGTGCGAGGCATTTTTTGCCTGCCACTAAAAAATGCCTCGCCTATTTATACTGTATAACTTCGAGGCGAAAATTTCTTGGCAGTAAAATTTTTGCCGAGTGTAAATGTGGTGAGCGGAGCGAACATGTTTATCCTGAAACTAACGTTTCATTCTCCAAAACCAAAAATTATTTAAATTCCGCAAATAATTCTTTACTGGTACCTTAGGTTTTCTCTATAGGCTTTTCTTTTCAATTTTTGCAAATTAGATTTTTTACAACAATAAAATTTATATACCATGCTTAGCTACTGCAATTTTTTAATATGCTTTTAAAAAAAAATGTTAAGCTGATTTTAGAGGATGGTTCTGTTTTTTATGGCGTGTCATTTGGCGCTGAAAAAAATGTTTCTGGAGAAGTTGTCTTTAATACAGGGATGGTGGGCTACAATGAAAGCTTAACAGATCCAAGCTACAAAGGCCAGATTTTGTGCTTAACCTATCCTTTAATCGGGAATTACGGCGTTCCTTCATGGGAAAAGGACATCTACGGCATTCCAAGGCATTTTGAAAGCAGCAGGATACAAGTGCAGGCTTTGGTTGTTTCTGATTACTCATTTGATTACAGCCACTGGAATGCGGCAAAAAGCCTGGCGGAATGGCTTAAGGATGAAAACATTCCAGGAATCTATGGAATTGACACAAGGGCTCTGACAAAAAAATTAAGAGAGAAGGGAGCAATGCTGGGAAAGGTTGTTTTTAACGGCGATATTGATTTTTTTGACCCCAATGCAATTGATATTGTAAAGGAAGTAACGATAAAAAAGCCGGTAGTTTATAATTTAGCTGATAAAACAAACAGCAATATTAATAATACAATAATTAAAAATCCATTAAATAATAAAAATATCCAAAATAAAAAAATAATCCTGATTGACTGTGGCGTTAAGAACAATATAATAAGGAGTTTGCTGCAAAGGAATGTTTCTGTTATTCGCGTGCCGTATGACTATGACTTCTTCAAGCTTGATTTTGACGGCATTGTAATAAGCAATGGCCCCGGAAACCCTAAAATGTGCAAAAAAACAATAAAAAATGTAAGGAAGGCAATGCAAAAGGAAATCCCTGTTTTTGGAATCTGCCTTGGAAACCAGATTCTGGCTTTGGCTGCCGGCGGAAATACTTACAAATTAAAGTATGGCCATAGGAGCCAGAACCAGCCATGCTTGTTGAAAGGGACAAAAAGGTGCTTTATAACAGCGCAAAATCATGGGTTTGCTGTTGACACGAAAACCCTGCCAAAAAACTGGCAGCCATTATTTACCAATATAAATGACAACACCAATGAAGGAATAAAGCACAAAACAAAGCCTTTCATGAGTGTCCAGTTTCATCCGGAAGCGGCACCAGGGCCTGTTGACACGGAATTTTTGTTTGATGAGTTTTTGAATCTGAAATGGAACCGATAAACATTGCAATCATTGCTGCTGTATATTTTATAACGGCATTTTACGGCTCTTTGATAGGCGGCGCCTCGCTGCTCACAATACCTGCTTTGATATTCACCGGCTTAAGCCCTCATGCTGCAATAGGCACAAACAAGATAGGCACATTCGGGCTTTCAGCAGGAGCATCATTGGGGTATGGAATTGAAAACAAGATAGACTACAAATTCGGCGCCATTTTCATGGCTTTCCTTGTTATAGGATCAGTAATAGGCTCGTACACGGTTTTGAACCTCCCTGAGCAGGTAATCAAGAAAGTAATAGGCGTTATAATGATTGTTATTGCAGCCTTCTTATTTTTTAATAAGGATGTTGGGACAAAGCCGGTAAAAAAAACAAAAAAAAATATCCTGCTTTTTATCGCATTTTCGCTTGCAAGCGGCTTTTACAGCGGCTTTTACGGGGCAGGCGCGGGAACAATCAACAGGTTTATGCTCACTGCTTTTTTCGCGTACACAATGATTAACAGCGCCGCAATATCAACATTCGCAAACATGGCTTCGCATATATTTGCCCTTGGTATTTTCACTTATTACGGCGTAGTGCAGTATTCACTTTTTATCCCGATGATTTTAGCTTCATTTACGGGGGGGTTTTTAGGAGCCAAATACGGCGTCAAGCTTGGCAATGTAAACATAAAGAGGCTGCTGCTTATGGTATCAGTTATAATGGCGGTAAAGTTATTGTTTTTTTGAGTTAAAAGGCTAAAAATGGAAGAGGAAATATTAGATGTTGTGGATGAAAAGGACCAATTTGTAAGAAAAGCAACAAGAAAAGAAGTTAGGGAGAAGGTGTTGCTTCATAGGGTTGCGCGGGTTATAATAATTGGCAAAAACAGCGAATTATTAATCCAAAAAAGGTCAATTATGAAAGATATGTTCCCGGGATACTATGATATTGGCTTAGCAGAAACCGTGAAGAGCGGCGAAGGCTATGAGTCAGCAGCAATGCGCGGCTTAATGGAGGAATTCGGTATTTATGGCGCTTCAAACATAAGACTAACTCTCTCTTTTCTTTTTAGGATAAAGTACGAATCTTCCCAGACAAGGGAAATATGTAAAGTGTACGAGCTTTTTTACGATGGAAAAATAACTGCGCAAAAGGAAGAAATTGATGATTTTAAATTTCTGGGAATTCAAGACATTAGGAAATTAGCTAAAGACAAGCCTTTCCATCCAGCAGGATTAATAGCTTTTAATAAATACTTGGAATTAAAATGAAAAAATTTAATTTAAAAATGTTTAGAAAATAATAAAAAAGAAGAAAAAATGAACAAACTAACCACTGGACACTGGACATCTGCGGACGTGAGATTTATAAATGAGAACTCTTTAGTCTCAAATACATTTAAACCTCATTTTTATTTTGAGTTTAACGAGTTTATTATTCCAAAAAATAATTTTATTATGAATAATAAACAAAAATCAAGTAAAAATTGTAGTTATAATATGAGCCAAAGGAGACTAAAGATTAGGACTAAAGAAGAGTTTATTTTAGAACTCAAAAGATTATCCGAAATAGATAAAAAATATTTAAACTATAGTTATGTAAGAAAAATCAAAAGAAGTGATTTACTTTGGGAAGCTGTAAAAAATTTTGGCGGTTGGAGGAAAGCAGTTCAAGCTGCTGGCTTTAGGCCAATTCAGAAAGGATGGACTAAAGAAGAAATTATTAGTGAAATAAAGAAAATTGCTTCTGAAATAGGATATATCCCGCGCAGCAAAGAAATTATAAAATTAGGATATGTTGGATTAAGCACAGCTGCCAGAAGAAGATTTGGAAGTTGGACAAATGCTTTAATTGAAGCTGGATTTAAACCGTTTAGGAAAAATTGGACCAAGAAAATAGTAATAAAAGAGATAAAAGAAATTCATAAAGAATTAGGGTATAGTCCAAGCATGAGGGGATTGAAAGAACTCGATAAATATGACTTACTAAATGCTGGATTGAAATTTTTTGGTAAATACAATGATTTCTTACGGGCAGCAAATCTACCAATTGTTTTAGAAATGTATAAATGGCCTAAACAAAAAATATTATCAGAATTAACTAAGATTACTGATGAGCTAGGAAGAACTCCAAGGAGATCAGAATTGGCAACTATGGGAAAATATGATTTAATTAATGCTGCGGAAAGACATTTCCCATCTTGGTCTCAAGCATTATCAGCAGCAAAACTTATTCCAAACCCAGATGTATTGAACAATGATAAAACTTGGAGAGAATGGGAAAATCTAATATTCGATATTCTAAAAATAAATAAAATTCTATTTTTTATTCATAGATACATTAAAAAGACAGGTTACCCTGATATTTACATACCTTCTAAAGATAAAATCATAGAAATTAAATTAAATTGTTCGGATAATTCTGTAAAAAAAGATATCCAAAAATATTTACCTTTTTGTAAGAAATTAGAGATTTGGTATCTTTTTGGAAAGCCATTCGGTATCTTATCAAATAAAGTTTATTTTATTGGACCAAGTAGAATAAGAAATATGATAAAAAATCATAATTCGTTATTAGAAAGATTTGAAAAATTGAAAATGGAGGTAAACAATGTGAATAAAAAACCTAGGAAAGTGCTTGTTTTAGGCAGTGGTGCACATTAGGTTAGGCTCACTAATCTAGGCAAAGTCAAGATCGGAGAGGCGGGCGAGTTCGACTATTCCGGTTCTCAATGCCTCAAAGCGCTGAGGGAAGAAGGGATAAAAACAGTTTTAGTCAATCCGAACATTGCAACTATACAAAGCTCTGAGGGAATGGCAGACAAAATATATTTTTTGCCTGTAACAGCATATTTTGTTGAGCGGATAATAAAAAAAGAAAAGCCCGATGGAATTATGCTCTCTTTTGGAGGGCAGACAGCTTTGAACTGCGGCGTTGAATTGGCAGACAATGGTATTTTTAAAAAATATAAAGTTGAGGTTTTGGGAACTCCGATAGAGGCGATAAAAAACACTGAAGACCGGCAGCTGTTTGTTAAAAAATTAAATGAGATTAGCTTAAAAGTGCCTGAAAGCAAAGCAGTTACAAGCATTGAAGAAGGCTTAAAGGCTGCCAAAAAAATAACCTATCCCGTTATGGCAAGGATTGCTTATGCTCTTGGAGGCCAAGGCTCTGGGATTGCTGAAAATGAAAAGCAATTAAAAGAAATCCTGAAAAGGGCTTTTTCTTATTCAAAGCAAATTCTTGTTGAAAAATACTTGGGCGGCTGGAAGGAAATTGAGTATGAGGTTGTAAGGGATTGCTATGATAACTGCATTACCGTATGCAATATGGAAAATTTTGACCCTATGGGGGTGCATACGGGAGAAAGCATTGTGGTTGCGCCTTCGCAGACATTGACCAATTCAGAATACCATAAGCTGAGGGAAATTTCAATCAGGGTAATAAGGCATCTTGGCATTGTCGGAGAATGCAATATCCAGTTTGCTTTTGACACTAACAGCGAAGACTATAGGATAATTGAGGTAAATGCAAGGCTTTCAAGAAGCTCTGCTTTGGCCTCAAAGGCAACAGGCTATCCATTGGCATTTGTTGCTGCAAAGCTTGCCTTGGGATATAGTTTAGCGGAGCTGGAAAATTCAATAACAAAAGTGACCAAAGCCTGCTTTGAGCCTGCTTTGGACTATATTGTTGTAAAGATTCCGCGCTGGGATATGGAGAAATTCAGGAGAGTCAGCTTTGAAATAGGCAGCGAAATGAAGTCTGTCGGAGAAGTAATGGCAATCGGCAGGAAATTTGAAGAAGCAATACAAAAAGCCCTAAGGATGCTTGGAGTTAATCTGCATGGCCTGGTTTGCAATAAAATCCAGTTTGAGAATATCGACAAAGAGCTGAAAAATCCCACTGACAAGAGAATTCTAGCTGTTGCCGAAGCTATCAGGAAAAATTATCCCATAGACAAAATATACTCATTGACAAAAATAGACAAATGGTTTTTGCACAAGATAAAGAATATTGTTGATATGGAAAAGGAATTAGGCAGATTCAATCTGAAAAGCATTCCAAAAGAATTGCTCAGGGCGGCAAAGCAGCATGGCTTTTCCGATTTCCAAATTTCAAGGCTGCTGATAAAGGAAAAAAGCCCTGATTACGGGAAAAACATGCTGAAAATCAGGGATTTAAGGAAAAAGCATGAAATTGTGCCTTATGTCAAGCAGATTGACACCCTGGCTGCTGAATGGCCCGCAAAAACTAATTATTTGTATTTGACATATAACGCAAGCCGGGATGACATAATTTTTGATGGCAAAAACAACATCATTGTTCTGGGCTCCGGAGCTTACCGCATAGGAAGCTCTGTTGAATTTGACTGGTGCTGCGTCAATGCGGTTTTTACATTAAGGAAACTGGGCTATAAGGCAATAATGCTCAACTACAATCCCGAGACTGTCTCAACAGACTATGATGTCTGCGACAAGCTTTATTTTGATGAAATGAGCCTTGAGCGTGTTTTGGATATCTATGAGAAAGAAAGGCCATTGGGCATTGTAATCTCGATGGGGGGCCAGATTCCAAATAATCTGGCGATGAGGCTTTACAGGCTGAAAGTCAATATTTTAGGGACAAGCGCCTTAAGCATCGATAATGCCGAGGACAGGCATAAATTCTCAAAGCTTTGCGATAACCTGAGAATTGACCAGCCTGGCTGGATTGAAGCAAAAACAATAAAGGAAGCTGAAAGATTTGCCAGAAAAGTCTCTTATCCTGTTTTGATAAGGCCATCTTATGTCCTTTCAGGCGCTGCAATGTCAGTTGCCTTCAACAAAACCGAGTTAAGGAAATATTTAGAGAAAGCAACGCTGGTTTCAAAGGAAAATCCTGTTGTAATAAGCAAGTTCATAACCGATGCAAAGGAAATTGAGATTGACGCAGTTGCTGTTAATGGTGAAATTGTAATTTATGCGATATCAGAGCATGTTGAAAACGCAGGCGTGCATTCAGGGGATGCTACAATGGTTCTGCCCCCCCAATACACTTATCTTGAAACTATCAGGCGCATTAAGGAAATCGCGAAGAAAATTTCAAGGGAGCTGAAAATAACCGGGCCTTTTAACATCCAGTTCATAGCCAAGCAGAATGAAATAAAGGTTATAGAATGCAATTTAAGGGCTTCAAGAAGCTTCCCATTCGTTTCAAAGGTAACCAAGAATAATTTCATTGAGCTGGCGACAAAAGCCATTATGGGCATGGATATTTCAGGGAAATACAATACTGTTGATTTGGACTATGTAGGCGTAAAGGCTCCGCAGTTTTCATTTTCCCGGTTGCGCGGCGCAGACCCGGTTTTAGGTGTTGAAATGGCCTCCACAGGGGAAGTTGCATGCCTGGGCAAGGACATGAATGAGGCTTTTTTGAAGGCTTTTCTTTCTGTCGGCTTTAAGATTCCAAGCAGCAATGTTTTATTGTCAACAGGGCCGATAAAAAGCAAGGCCTACCTGCTTGAAAGCGTCAGGAAACTGGAAAAAATGGGCTTTAACCTGTATGCGACAAAAGGAACTGCGGATTTTTTAAGGGAAAATAATGTTTATGCTAAAGTTTTGCATTGGCCTTCGGAGAAAAAGGAGCCAAATATTTTAACATACCTTGCTGAAAGGAAAATTGACATGGTTATAAACATTCCAAAAAGCTTTGAAGAGGAAGAATTAACAAATGATTACTTAATTAGGCGCAAAGCAGTTGACTTTAATATTCCATTATTGACCAATCCGCAAAACACAAAGGTCTTCATTGACGCAATTTCCAGATTCAAGATTGAGGATTTGGAGATTAAAAGCTGGGATGAGTATAGTTAAAATTAATTCTTAAATGCCCTGGACAAGGTTGCAAGAAAAGCTTTAAAAGCTAGTTAACCCTTCTTCCAGAGATAAACTATAAGCCCAATAATGCCTACTGTAACAAAACTATCCGCAATATTGAAAACTGGCCATATTCTGAAGTCAAGAAAATCAACCACATAGCCCAGTCTGGCTCTGTCAATTAGGTTTCCTAGAGCGCCGCCCAAAATAAAGGCTGCGAGAACCTGCAGTAGGAGTTGATTTTCCTTTATTTTTTTAAAATAATAAAAAATAATGCCAATAACGGCTATTGAAATCATAATAAGCAAAAAGTTAAAGTTTTTTAAAATTCCGAATCCGGCGCCTGTGTTTTTTATAAGTGTAAGATGAAAAACATTGTTTATTATCGGAACAGTTTCATTAATATTAAAATTTTTTAGAATAAGATATTTGGTTAATTGGTCAAGAAAAACTATAAAAAAAGATATTAAGGAAATAATCAGTATCTTTTTGTTTTTTAAAGAAAGATTATTGTCCATAAAAACAAATTTTATTCTGAATATTTAAATATTGTTGCTAAATTAAAAGACTTACCATCTCCTTTTGTATCTTTGGTCTTCCTCGCCCCTTGCTATTGCCTCTAAATTAGCAAGCCTTTGGTTTATGCTTTCCAAAGCTGCCCTTAAGGCATCAAGCTTGCTTGAGATTACCTCAAGGTTTTTGTCTGTTGCATACTCTCTTGGAGATTGCATTGCAGGCTGGCTGTAGCTTGGCGGTGGAAAAGGAGGCTGCATTTGCTGGAAAGAAGGCTGCTGCTGAAATGAAGGAGGCGTAGGATAAGAAGGCTGTTGCAAACCAGGCTGCTGAAGACCCTGGCCAAAGCCCTGGCCGAAATCAGCTCCGGCGCCAAGATCGGGCCCTAAGCCAAAATCCATATTAGGCTTAAATCCCTTTTCCCCTAAGCCGATTCCCTCAAATTCGTCTTTTTTCCTCCAGAACATCAGTTTTCCAAACAAGCCCATCAAAGCACCTCTTTTTGATTTTATCAGAATTACTAATATAAAAAGTTATTGTTTTACCGGCTTATTTCAGTCAACACTTGCTTGTAAGCATCGAGAAACGCTTTAGCGCGTATAAAATCACCATTTGAAATAGGCGCTATTCTCAGCACCATTCTTTCAGAGCTGGAATTAGGGAATCTAGAATACCAAAAATCGAGATTTAAAGGAGGATTTATCTCTGCAATTTCCAGAGCCTGCTTAAAGTCTCTGACTACCAAATCCATATCCACATACTCTTCATGCTCTTGTATTCTTACTCTGAGGCTGCGTCTATAAAATCTAATAGAACCTATTGAGTAACCAACATCCCCTATTTTTCGTGCGATTGGTAAGAAGGCTTTTACGTAATTGAGATAATCTCTCCGACTTTGTTCCAATCCTCTTTTTTCAGGATCTCTAGTCCTGCTTTTACCCTGTTGAGATACATGCCTGTCAACCGATGGGTGTTGCCCATAATAATTTTCTACTATTGTGTCTTGAAAAATTTCTTCGATTAAGTCTCTCCATTTATTATAAGTCTGTATTTTATTATAAAAGCCACGAAGCCTGTCATCGTTTCTGTTTTTTTTATAAGATGGAACAGCGCCAAACGACTTTTGTGAAAGCAAAACAAGATCTTTAAGCTTTTCTTCAACAGGCTTTAAGCTTCCATCATCATTTCTTCCAATCCTTTTTTTTGCTCCAGACACTTTATCTGTGGTAATTGGCACTTCGCCGGTTATGTAAAGGAACAGCAAAACTCTGTCTGCCATCATTTCACGCCATAGAAGTCCTCTTCTCCATCCACTAGGCCCAATCATCAAGTAGGGCTTATCTGGAGGATATTCTTCCAAATGCCTTTCCAAGAACCCTTCAAGTGCTGTCCTGCTCGAGCCTGTAATTTGAAGCTCATGCCTGCTTTCCAGCGCTTTAACAACCTCATCAACGCATGATTCCATAAATAGGGGAAAAGGCAAATTGCTCTTAAATTTTACTATTCCAGAATAATAATTTTACGCATTCGCAGAATAAGCTTCCTCGATTTTGAGGTATATGCCGCCAGTAATCTCTTTTGCCTCAGCAAAGGCTTTCTTTGCAACGGATTTTATCATTCCCAAAGGAAACAGTTTTGCAAATTTGAATAGCGCAGTTTCAGGATAAATTATTATATTCCCTTTCTTGTATTCGCTGAAAAAGTTAATTGCATTTTTTGCGCCAAGCAGCTCATTGTCTACAATTGTGCCGAGCAATGCTGCCTTAAGCTTCAGGTTGTCATTCAGCCTTGCGTCAAATTCAGCGCTTGGAAACCCCTCATCCTCTGTGAGGGCCCTGTTGAACAATTCAAATGGCCTGTCGCTTTTCAGTACGCTTATCATTGTTTCCTTTTTTATGCTTACAGCGCCAATGCTTATCTTTTCAGCCTTTAAGCCAGAGACAAGCTCAATCTTTATTATCATAAGCTTATACCCTTCATTCCGGATTTTATCATACTCTTTATCCTCAAGATAGGCATTATATTCGGCAATTTTGTCTGCTGTCAGGAATTTAGGGCTCGGCTTCATTGTATAGCCTGCCAGAATATTGCCCTTATCCTCCAGCAGAACAACAGTTCCCTGCTCTGTGAAGCTTTTCCTGAAATCAATAATGTCCTTTGCAACAAAAAGCCCGAAAATCAAAAGGAGCAGTAAAGTTATTGAAGCTGCATAAATAACCGCTTTTGCTATTTTTTTTACAACTTTAAAAATTATGAAAATAGCCAGAAGGTAGATTATTATTGTCAGGATAGTCCCTAAAGCCATTTTTAAGTTTTTTATTTAGTTAAGTTATTTTATTATTAATTATTGTTCGTATTCAATGTTTTATAATAATTGCACATATTATTTATCGGGCACTGATTGCACAATGGAACCTTTTTACATACATTTTTTCCCAGCTCAACCAATAAGGCATGGCACTCATTAAATAACTTTGCTTCTTTTTTAAAGCTTTTTTCAAATATTTTTTGCAGCTCTTCATATTTCAATTCCCTTTTTATATTAAAAATTCTTGAATAAACCCTTTTTGTATAGGCATCAATGACAAATATCGGCTTTTCTGCTGCGTATAAAATAATGGAATCTGCTGTTTCAGGACCAATTCCGTTTATTTCCAATAATTCTTTTCTTAATTTTTCAATATTATTTTTAAAAAATAAATTCAGATTTCCATTATAATTTTTTGACAAAAAATAGCAGAAATTCTTTAATTTTATTGCCTTCTGGTTATGGTAGCCGGAGCTTCTTATTACCTCAGCCAGCTTTTTATTATCTATTTTTAATATTTTTTTAATGCTTATTAATTGATGCTTGTTTAGTTGAATTATTGCCTTCTCAACATTCTTCCAGTTCGTGTTTTGGGTTAAAATAGCGCCGAAGCAGATTTCAAGCTTCTGCTTGGGATTTAATTTTATACTTTGGTGGTACTTTGGAACTAACTCTTTCTCTTTTGTTACAGGCCACCAGTGCTGAGAGCCGAAATGAGAATGGAGTTTCGAATAGATTTTAATGAGCATATTAATTGGCACAAATCAATACTATTATAATCTTGTGTTATTGGAATACAATATCTAAAAAGTTATTTGTGCATAACCGCCTAATCTTGCTGCCCCATACTTCATTCCAAGTGCTGCTAGTTGATTAGTTCTTAAAGAGTCTAGTTTTAACGCAATCCTTTCTTGCAAACTTTCTAATCTATTCACCCTTTCTAGTTCCCCAATTCTGCTAAACAAGTCCACACTTAAAGATTTTAATCCATCTTCTTCTTCAAATAAGGCTCCAAATTCATGGTATAATGAGAAATATCTTCTTTCAATCCTTTCTGCTACTTTAGCCTTTGTTAAGAGCCTTTCTCTAATCTTCTTCGAGTGCGGGGGAGTCCATAAATTCCTGTAAACTTCTTTCCTATGACCCCTTCTCACTTTTCTTTTTTGCCCAGTTTCCTCTGCTATTGAATTATGAAGATATCCTATCTGTTCAATGCCTGCCCTTACATATATCGAGGCTATTTCATAGCCATCCATAGCCAATAAATTTGATGGCGCTTCTTCAAGTTTATCCACACCTGCAAAGAAATAAATTTTTTCAAAATCGTCAAGTTGCGATAAAAATTCAGGTGAAATTCCTTTTATCCTCATTCCCCTTTCAACAGCTTTTAAAGGTTCCTTGTTAATAGAACCATTCAGGTAATCCCCAGCAGATAAATAAGAGTCCCCGAAACCTACCGCCTTATCGCGAAAATAATGAACAATTCTATGCACCAAGTCATGCTTAAAGTGAGGGCTTCTTGTTGTTCTTATTTCTCTTTGAGCAAGGCTTTCAGTTAATTTAATTATCGTATCTTCATCTAGAGTTGATAATCTTCCTTCTAAAGGCTCATTTTTTAGTTCTAGCGCCATATAAGCACTCCTTATTCCACACTTTATAAACCTTTCTATTTTTTAACCACTAAATAGTAAAAACATATCATACAACCTTGTTGTATTCTATATAGAAAACAGAATCCGAAGCTTTCATAACACCACTGCCTTTGTAGCCTTCAGGCCTTATTTTGGCAATTTTATGCGCCACTGTCCAATTTACCTGCGCTTTTTTGGAAAAATTCCCACCATTCCTTGAGACACCATCTTCAGCACTTATACAAACCATATAGTAAGATCTTCTTTCAACATCTACATTAACACGCAGGAATTTTGGATTATTCCGAAGCATTGTGTCTACAGTTTTCACCAGTCCGCTTACAGAAGATTCTTTTGGAGACATTTGCCTGTGCTAATTTTCAAAAACAAAATCAAGAAATCAAAACCGCATTGACCATTCCATCCTGCCCAGGCCTTGATGTGATTCTTGCCCTGCCTTTGTCGGTGTCAATGATAGCGCCTTTTGTCATTATGTTTCTCCTTATGAAATGCCTGTTGGCGGGATTTTCCAAAATAGTTTTTATTTTTGCCTGGTAAAATTTTTTGTCTTTCGGGTCAAATAAGTTGGCAGTATCTGTGCTTAGAAGCTTCATTTTAGTTATGCTGCTTCTTGCCCTTATCTTCATGATTCTTTTCTTTGCCAGATGCGTATGGGCAGGCTCCCTTCCAAGCTCGTTCAGCCTTTTCTTCCTATAATCAACATACCTTGCGCCTGTCTGCTTCCTTCTGGGCCTTAACTGTGATTTTGCCATAGAACAAAGGATTTTATTTTGGTTTAAATATGTTTCTATGTTGCGAGCCAATGATTTGCTTGCGAGCCCACGAGCAAGCTCGCGGGCAGGTCGAGCCAAAAATGCGCCGCAGGCATATTTTAAAGTCAATTATAACATGAAAATTAAAAACAATAGACAAATTCAGTAAAAAATAAAATCGAAAAATATGCAATTCTAATCACAACATTTAAATATAGGCAGAGAATTCAAAGCATTATCTTTCGAGGTGGTTTTATGGAAGCATCTAGACCTTTAGACACATTAAACAATGCTCGCGATAAAAGAGTCCTTGTTGAATTGAAGAATAATAAGCAGTACATAGGAAAATTGAAGGCTTTTGACATTCATATCAACATTGTTCTTGCGGATGCAGAGGAAAGGATTGACAGCGAAGTCAAAAGAAAGCTCGGCTCTGTTTTTATCAGAGGGGACACAATAACGGTAATTTCGCCGGAATAGGCTTTTTCTGAAAATGTCAAAAGGAACAGCGTCAATGGGCAAGAAGTCCGGGAAAAAGAATATGATACATTGCAGGCGCTGCGGCAAGAGGACTTATCATATCAGGAAGAAGAAATGCGCAAGCTGCGGATTCGGCAAAAGCGCAAGATTGAGGAAATATAACTGGCAGAAGAAGAAATGAATTCTAGATTAATAATTTTTATTTTATATACCTTCTTCTTAGTGATCTAGAAACTGCTGGCAAGATCTTAAAACCTGCATAGGTCATAAGAGCTGCGTATAATGTTTCATCTGGCCTATTTGCAATATTATCTCCAAATTGACCGATCGCTTTAGCGGAACTTGCAAAAAAAGAATTGACAGTTTGCCTGAAACCTGTATCATACAAATATGCGTGGCCTATATCATATAACATCTTTACAGGGGTTGTCACTCCAGCCGTTATCTTATTTAAGTATCCTGGCCCGCCTGTTGTTGATAGAACAGCAGCAGGTATTGCTAAATCTCTAACTGCATGCTCCGCTATCCAAATTGGGGCATGCCTAAAAGCCGCATTAATCCTACTGGTTAAATTCATTTAAGCTCACCTTAAACCCAGATTATGGAGCTAGTATATAAATCTTCTGTTTTTTATTACTATTTAGTAATTAAATTTTTACTTAACTAAAGCATTAGGATATAACTATAAAAATTAAATAGGATAAAGCATAATCGTTAAATTTTTTATTACCAAAACAAAAACCTTTTTAAACAAAATACAAAACTTATTTCTTTATGCGGAGGTGCCGGAGATTTGCCGAGCTCCTCAGCGAGGCTCGCAACTGGAATGGCCAAACGGGTTAGGCTTAGGCGTGATAGCAATAATTGCTATGAACTATGACACCTAATGGCTTAGTGCCTACGCAGGTTCGAAACATTTCCATCAAAAATTTGCGAAGCAAATTTTTGGGGTTCCAGAAATCATTTAGATTTCTGAGAACTTTTCAAAAGAAATGCCGAAAGTCCTGTCCTCCGCATCATAATTTAAAACATCGGAATTCCACCATCCTTATGGGTGGTGGTTTCGTAAACTCAACCACAAATCTTATCATGGAATTCCGGGTTGATAAAAAACCACGAATCACATCTACTGTAAGCAAACATGCCACCAGTCTTTGACTGGTGGTTTTTGACAATGATAGAAATATACGTTTTCGTAATAATGCTTGTATCAGCCCTGCTGCTTTTATCGAGCTTTTTCAAGGGAGTTTCCCTATTCATAAACCTTGTCCTGATTGCATTAATACTCATATTGCTGTCAACTGACTTGAAGAAAAAGGAGCTGCATAAGTACTATTTAATATCCTTATTTGCAACAGCAATCTTCTTCATATTGAGCAGCACAAAGCCGATTAAGGCATTGCTTGACTTAACTACATACACCTCTTTGTCCCTTTTCACAGTTGCTTTCATCCTTGTTTATGTTCTTGCCCACATCTCGGGCTTGGTTCATATGGGCATTGAAACCTTGGCTGAAAAATACAAAAAATAAGGCATAATTTTGCCCTTAGTTCTTTTATCATAAAAATGCAAAAATCGGCAAAAAACCCCTAAAAACCGCAAGCAATACTTAACAAAAAATATGCTAGTATAGTTAAAGCAATACCGGAAAACGCAAGGTTTTTATAACAGCAAAACAATAAAAAGAGTACGTGGGGGTGGAAAATATTACTGAAGCTCGTTACTTAAAGATAGACATAGTCAAGTATTTTCCCGGTTTCTATACGCACAAGCAGATTGAAAAGAGAGGCGACTTTTTGTTCATCAGAGTTAAGAAGAGGAAGCTGCCTCTTGCAGTGTGAAAAGGCAATGAAATTAAAAATCCTTGCCGTCGCTTTATCCTTAGTATTAATATTGAACTTAATTCTGGCAGGGCTGAAAATAATAAGCCTGCGGTTATTCTGGGCTTTAATAGCTGTTATCGCGCTTATAGCCTATAAAATCATGCCAAAGCTGAGAAAACAATAGGGTGGGGGTTTTTGCTGTTCGGCCCAAAATTGCAGAGCAACCAATTGGCTTTTACAATTTCCTTTTAAGAAACTGTTTTTCCCAGACTGTTAATGAGCTTTGCAGTTTCCACCCCCCAAGCCAGCGGTTATTTCTATATATTTAAATTTAACCTATATAAAAATTAAAGAATTTATAAAAAAGAAAGAAAAATTTAGGCTTTGCCTAAGATCCTGAAAACTTTAGTGCCACAAGCAGGACACTCGCCTTTCATGGCCTTCATCTTGTTCTTCATAACAATTTCCTTGCCGTTCTTGATCTCAACTTCCTTTTTGCATTTCATGCATCTTCCTCTTGCCATATTTTTCACCTCAAAGCTTTAAATTCATAAAAATAAGGGTTTTTGCCCTATTTTATAATGTTTTATCTATCATTATATTTAAATGTTTGGAAAAATTATATATAAACCATCACATTGTGGTTTGTAATTATTCTGGAAAACAGCGATATCATACAGATGGGCTAAACTTCAACTAATTGTTTTTTACCGTTTGTTGCTGCACTGCCGTTTTTTGGCGCATTATCTTTGCCATTTCTTGGCATTTCACTAGGCTTATGAGCAGAGTCTAAGATTTCTGGCGTTCCATTTAATTCAATTCTAGCATCACTGCCGCCATTATCATTAGTACCGATTACTCGGAATCTATACCAATGAACTTCATGATCAAATGGTTGAACTCCTCCAAATCCTGTACTGAACATCATTAATGTTGGATTCACTTGCACTAATCCAAATGGAGGAATATGACTAGCTGCCCAAGAAAATGGCATATAATTTTCATTTCTTAGATAAATTCCATGTAAAGGAACTGTCCCTATTCCAAGGCTTTGAGCTAGATCAACATATATATTGGTTATGCCTTTGCTGTCCCGAGGCAATAATTCAGGAAACTGTTGGAATTGCTGTTGAATTTTCATCATTAATATTTTTGCAAGTTCGCTAGGTTCTTCAATTTCCTTAGGCAAATTAAAATAATTTGCAATTGGGCCTAATTTGACTTCGCCTCTTGCTACTCTGGACCATAATACCAGGTAGCTTTTATTTAATATGGCTGATAAATCATGTCTTTGACTTTCAGGCAGCCTTTCTATAGCATTAGTTACATGTTCTAATGTATGTGGGCTTACTAGACTTCCTCTTATTTTTTCATTAATCCAATTTAGTGTTCCAGCAATTAGATAGTAAGGATTTTCTCTTCTTTCCGGAGACAATTTATCCCTAATTTCAGCAGCAGTTTTTTGAACATTCATAAAATTATAAGGAGCTTTTCCTTTGAAATCATGATACGAAAATAAATATTCCAGACCTTTCCCAGCATATTTTTGAACCAGATTTGGATCTATATCCCCAGTATAAAAAGGTGATTGAATTTTAAGCGGCTCTGCTCCATTGCCCCCATTTCCATCATGACCATTAACTTGCATACCATTGTCTGGAGCAATTAACTTTACCCTGAATTCAAGACCAATCCTAGACTCACTACCTAAAGGGATTGGAACGGGTGTGGGAACATACCCCTTACTGGCAGAAAGAGCTGGATCTAGGAAAGTGTAGGATCTATTATAACATATTGCAATTCTCTTATCTGCAACTGTACTGGTCATTTAAGCTATATTATCCAGAACTAATATATAAAGGTTATGGTTTTTATATATTATTATACATAAATGTATAGGAATATACATTATTGTATATAAAATTGTTTGGTTTTTTGAATAAATTTAGGGTTCGAACTATATCATTATCTATTTTTAAATAGTAATTATTTTAGAAAATTTTATAAAGGCTATATGTGTTCTACAATGATTTTTAACTTTTAGGGGGAGTTTTAAAAATGAAAATGAATATTGGCGGTATAGAAGAAGAGGTTGTTACAAGAAGCGAGTTTCCATTGGAAAGAGCAAGAGCTGTTCTTAAAGATGAAACAATTGCAATAATGGGTTATGGCTCGCAGGGGCCAGGACAATCTCTTAATCTAAAGGATAACGGCTTTAAAGTTGTTGTTGGTCAAAGAGAAGGTACAGCAAGTTATCAAAAAGCGTTAGAGGATGGCTGGGAACCTGGCAGAAATTTATTCCCTATAGAAGAAGCAGCACGAAGGGGAACAATAGTAGCAAATCTACTTTCAGATGCGGGCCAAGCATTAACATGGGAAAGTTTAGAGAAATGCCTCGAATCAGGCAATGCATCTTATTTTTCACATGGATTCCCAATACATTTTTCAGCTTATACTAATATTGTACCTCCTTCTTTTGTTGATGTTGTTATGGTTGCTCCAAAAGGGGCAGGGCCTAGCGTAAGGAGCAATTTTCTTGATGGAAGTGGAATCAATTCAAGTTATGCTGTAGAACGAGACCATACTAAACGAGCATTAGATAGAACTTTAGCCATGGGCATTGGAATTGGCTCTGGATTTTTATTTGGATCAACATTTCGTAACGAGGTAGTTAGCGACCATGTTGGAGAAAGAGCATTTTTACTTGGAGAATTATGGGCAATTGCAGAAGCAGCATATGAAACATTAAGAAATAGGAAACATTATCCAAATGAAGCATTCATTAACTCATCAGAACAGATTACCCAAGTAATCCTCCCATTAATTGGAAAAGGGGGAGTAGCAGAGATATATACAAGAGCACAAGATGCAGGTGAATTAGGCACTGTTTTAATATATCAAGATGCGGTTAGAGAAGCAACCAAACCTATTTTGGAAGAGCTATACAGATCTGTTACTGAAGGAAAAGAAGCCCAAATTGCGCTTGTTTCAAACAGCGATCCGAGATATAGGGAAAATCTTACAGATCAATTAGGCAGGATAGAAGGCTCTGAAATGTGGATGGCTGGAAAGGAAGTAAGAGACAAAGTCCCTGATAGAACTTATGGCTTTAAAATAACAAATTGGGGCTTGGCAGGGGCAATTATCGGAGCTATGGAGGCACAATATCAATTATTCATAGATAAAGGGCATAAACCAAGCGAAGCCTTTAATGAAACAGTGGAAGAAGCAACTCAAAGCTTGAATCCTTTCTATCAACGAAGAGGAATGGCGCATCTCCTGAGTGTTTGCAGCACAACCGCCCAAGTAGGGGCGTTGGAATGGGGTCCAAAATTTAAAAGACTACTTGTTCCAAAATTTAAGGACCTAGATACTAGTTATGGCACAGGTGGCATTCCTTCATTAGACTTTAGTGTAACAAAACCAAGTATGTGGGAAGTGGGAAAAGTTCTTAGAAATTTAAGACCTGAGTACCAGAAAGGTTAATACTTTTTTTAATTGATAACTTAAACTGTTTATTGTACTAAAATTTATTTATCCTACAATCTCCAATAGCTCTTTAATATCATTAATCACGTAATCTGCATTTGCCTTTGCTTTTGGGTTGCCGTATTTTGCAAAGCAGGTTTTCATGCCCAATTTTGCAGCCCCTTTGATGTCCCTTTCAGGCCAGTCCCCTACCATCAAGCATTCACTTGGCTTTACCTTAAGCTGCCTTAAAGCAGCCTCAAAGGGCATTTTTGAGGGCTTTAGCTTCCTTGTGTCATCAAATGTTATGACAACATCAAAGAAATTGCTTAGCTTCATTGAAGCAAGCCTAATCCACGCCTTGAGCTTAGGCGCATCAGTAACAATGCCTAATTTAATGCCTTTGCTTCTGAGCTTTAATAAGACATAATCCACATTGGGATAAGGCTCCAAAAAGCCTGCCCTTACCCTTCTATAAGCCACAATGCCATTTGCCAGTATCCTATAATCCACTTTTCCTGCCAGCTTCATTAGGAATTTCTGGAATATAGTCTTCTCCTCCAAGCCGTACTTGTCATAGAGCTCAAACAGCGCCTTTAACGCCTTGTCGTGCCTTGCGTTCAGTCCTGAGCCTATCATGGCAGTCACAGCTGCTTCGCAGCTCATTTTCTTCATCTTCATGAAGTCTATAAGCGTATTATCCAGGTCAAAAAGCGCTGCCTTTATCATAAAGCAGAGTAAACTCAAACTATATAAATAAGTTGTGGAATGCCAAAGGTTTAGGATAATTCTATGTATTGTCACTACTCATAAAAGATAAAAAATAGAAAGATTTATAAAGTAAAGGATATCAATTATATAAATGGCAAATGATAATAGGGGCATGGCAATACCTTATCTAGAACCCGCGGGGCTGGAAATTGCAACAAAATTTCTAAAGCAGTTTCACCCAGTTTATGGCAATGGGATAGATGGACTTATTGAAAATTTTAGAAAATCTATAGATGGTATTCAGCCTGAAGCCCATTGGTGGGGGGATAAAGAAGATAGGACAGGCAAGAATTTAATAATGTTGATTAGGGGTGAGATTGACGGGAGTTTAGTTTACGTTCAATATTCAAAACCAGGTGCAGAAAACGAAAAAAATCGCATTAAAGTAACTGTTGTGGATAAATCTATAAAACTTGAGCATAATGAGCTGCCTTCAACAGCGCCAAGCTCTAAAAGGCTTGAGGCAATCCTGGAATATGGTGTTCCTCAAGGCTATCGGGAAGAAATTCCTTATGCTAAAATTTCAAATTTCAATAGAAATGGGCTTGAGCATCATAGCAGTTATGATGCTCTTAAAAAAGCCCTCACACATTTCGGTTTTAATTTGCCCAAACTTTCACAGGTTCTCAAATCAAATGGCGCTTCCAAAGCTGACGAAGCAGGGCGTCCGGGCGTTGAATATATTGTAGGAGCACAGCGTTATAGGGATATAACTGCCATTGGAACGGATGCTGGGGGAGAAGTTAAAATTACACCAGGAAGCGGCCCAGATAGGGAAGAGCCTGCTGACAAACATGAAAGAGCGATGGTAGATGTTCCAAAATATGATGGAAGTATCCAAAAAATTGAAGACAGAAGGCTAACTCATAGAATGGAAAGCCCGGCAAATTGGGAGAGATCATTGGAAAGATTAAAACAAGACTGCAATTATTTTGGAAACAAGTTCACTAATCTTTTTGAAGATAAATATTTACCCTATAGGGGAAAAGAAGCCAAACTTATTAAGCAAGGTGATGGTATCAATCTAGTGTTTAATGCTTCAAGTAACTTCAACTTGGGAAATGATGGAACATGGGGATTTAATGTGTCATTACAGCATGATCTCGGTAAAAGGGAATATGAGCCGCTTACACTGAGGATTGAGCCTACTTTTCGTGAAAAGAAAGATGGGAATGAAGAACGTCAGAAGGAAGTATCTCTTGAAACATCTTTGCATCTTGAACCTATAGAGGGACTTGCTGTAAAAAAACCGAAAGCCCGAATTCTTAAAAGCAGATATCAGGATGATAGAATATCCAAACAAATTATATGGGATCCCAAGGTTTATGGAGCTCATGAAAAAGCGACCAGGGAAATTTTGAAGAGAATAGGCATAACTAACGAGGAGGATATTGAATACGTCTGATACTTTAAACGCTAATTTTGTTTAGCTACAATCAATTATCTTTAAACAACAAGGCTCATATTGAAAAAACCTGCGGCGTTATCCACTCTGACTTGCATCTCGGGCACTTGCTTGGCTTCTTTACCTTGCTTCTTTCCTTGAAGACAAATCCGCATTTTTTGCAGAGCGTATGCTTCATTGCCAATTTTCTAGGTTTTATTGAGTATTTTATATGCTCTAAATCCTGAATTATTTCACTTAACTCAATTTGGAAGTAATTTGCAAGCTCCTGAGCAGATTTTTCTTCCTTGCTTAAAATTTCAATTATTTCCTCGCGCCTTGTCATTTTTTAGAATATAGCAAAAGACACAAGTTTTTAGACAATGTATATGTCTTTTGCTTACGTAAAAAACGCTTTGCGTTTTTTTGTACAGGAAATTGCACAGCAATTTCCTTGTATTACGAACGGACAACAATTGTCTAATTATTTTTGTCCGTGAGTATAATAGCTTTTCATAATTAAGATTGTAACTGAAAAAGCAATTGCAAATATATTAGCCACAACCACTGCCAGCGCCTTAATCAGTATCCCGTAAAGCAGCCACATGGAAAATCCCGAGGTAAGAATCAAGTACATGAGAAGTGATACGCCTTCAAGATTTTTGGTCCTATACCCTTTAACTATCTGCGGTATAAAGCTTACAGTTGTAAGTATGCCGGCAGCAATGCCTATAATTTCAAAAAAAATTCTTGTTGGCATTTTTTGTTATTTTATTTAATTATTTTTATTTATTTTTTATTGTTTGTATAAATTTTGTATTATTTTTATTGTTACTTTCCATAACCCAACAAAGCCATTATTTCAAATTACTCTCAAAAAACCCCAAAATTCTCTGTTCATATTTTTCCTTCATTATTGCATGCGTTTCCCCATGGTCTGCATTTCCAACAATCCAAAGCTCTGAGTTTTTTGCGCTTTTATTCAGCAATATTGAGTTTTCAGCCGGAATCTGGGAATCTTTTTCAGCATGAATCAATAAAATTGGAGCGCCAATGTCCTTAATGTCATTTAATGGCGAAACCTTGTTAATGTCAATCCCCAAAAATAAAATCCCATAAATCCTTGTCATGAAAACAAACGGGAATTTTAAAAATGAAAGGAATCTGTATTGCTGATTAACCATCCTGTCAAGGCTTGCATAAGTGCTGTCAGCGACTATTGCCTTAATATCCTTGTTTTTTGCCATGATTGCAGCTGCGCCGCCCAAAGAAAAGCCAAATGCGCCGATGTTTTTAGTTTTTTTATTGTTTTTCAAAAAATTAACTGCTCCATTTAAATCATTGGTTTCCTTGAATCCTGCAGTCGTATAAACGCCTTCACTCTGCCCGAAACTCCTGAAATCAAACAAGAAAACATTATACTTTTTATTTAAAAACAAAGCAACAGGCAGTAAGTCAGCCTTGTTTGCTGGATAGCCGTGCATAACAATTATAACATCCCTGCTTTTATTATGGGCTATAAACCAGCCGCTTAGCTTCAGGCCATCAGAGCTTTTGAAACTAATTTCTTCATAACTTAAGCCAAAATCCCCAGGCTTGGCATCAATCCTTATTTTCGGCGGCTTTATTGAAGTAAAGAAGCCCAGCAATGAAATTATTATGATAATCGCCGCAATAATTATGAGATAAAATATAATTTTTTTGATTATTAGGTTTACCATTAAGGCATTTATAGTAATATATGTATATAAAAATTTCTGAAACTGAAATCAAGCCCAATACACTAAATTAAATATGTGATTTATTAATATATAAAACTCCCCTAAAAATCATCCTTTTGAACACCAAGGAGGAGATTGTGTAGTTTCAGTAGAACCGAGATATTTACTCATATCGGGGAGATCACAGGGCTTTCCCCACTTATAGTAACCACATCTTCTATCTTCAGGAGGCGACCACGGCCATACACACACTCCTGGAGAATAACCAGGTTCGCCACTAGGGGGGCAATTGCTGTAGGCCATTCCCAAGGGGTTAAGTCCTACAGTTACCTCCTTTGCTGGTTGGAGCCCATACTCACAGGGTATCTTTTTGGTCAGCACATGCCTGCATCTCGCTTCTGTTCTTAGCAGCCCTGGCCTTATAGTGTGTTGGCATGTGTCATATGTTTCTGGATCATAATCATCGCATTGATTCTTTCTTGTTGTATTTGTTGTTGTGACAAGCACTTTTTTATCCTTCTCTATGTCAATGCACGCTGTCTTGCTCAAATTAAATTGTTTCTTTGCCGCGCTGAGTATTTTTTCTTTTTCCTCATCAGATTTTGTTGAGATTGAAATGTCCTGAGAGGCAATAAGCTCAAAGTCCTCTTCAGAAATCTCTTCATCAGCCACCATAACGCTAAGACTTAATGGCGCGAGAGAGCATGCCTCTGGAACGTAAATCATGTAGCTTGCACCAACTACATTTTCCTCTATTTCAGCATTGTCGTCAAGCCCTTCATAATCTGAAAACGGCCCTTTAAGGAAGCTGTTCTGCTCCCAAAACCATTTCTGCTCATCCGGATTCCATGCATTAAAGGCTATAAACTTAGAATACCTGCAATGCCCCAAAGCCTCGCCAAAGCTCTTTCCAGCCATATAAGGCTGGAAGGTGAAGAAATTCCAACCCTTGCCCAGCATGAAATTTCCAGGATTGTCGTGCAGCTCAATTGTCATGTCGCAGTCTTCATATGCGTAAACAAAGGCACTGCCATGGTTGCTTAGATGATAGTAAGCAGCCTTGCCAGCCTCATTTTTCATTTTTGCAGCATCTTTTGTGAAATCAAGCTGGTTTCCAGGCATCTGTCCGCCAAAATATTGATTGCTGACAGGGGAAAAGATATAGCCCCCCCATAATTTGTCCTTGCAGCTGCCCAAATCAACCCAGTTTTTTGCCTGTATCATATTCCAGCCTTTCCTCAAGTTGTGGTTTACCCTTATTGCGCCCTTCCTATAGTCAGCGAAATGGGCATCCTTGTTATTTTCTTTTTTACCTGCAGGCAAGGTTTTTCCTGCTGCTGTCCCTCCTGTTCCGGATTCTGCTGGCTTTTCCTTTACTTCAACTGAAGATGACAGTATTTTCTGGTGGCCTGAGGCATTGTAATAAGTATAATGCAATACTATAAGCCCCTGCCTATTTATGAAATCCTTAATCCTTGAGGTTATTGTAAAAATGCCTGAATCAGGCGCTGTTTCAGCCAGTTCATAAACTCCGCCATTTGGGTTGCTGGAGCTTGAAATCCTTAATCCAATGATTTCCTTTGAGTTTGCATCGTTATTGACTGCATCGTCATGAACATTAATTTTTATGGCGTCTGCAAGAGTGTATATTGCCGCATTGAAAGTCATTTCAGGATCAGCAGCCCTTGTTTTCTCAGATGTTTTGCTGGCATCATCCAAGTCCTTGAATGGGTCATAAGTTGTGTTGTCAGTATCCTTGCCCCCCTGCGCGCCAAAAGCGTAAGCGGCAAAAGAAATGTTTGCAAAGCCAAGCAAAAAAAGCATTGCGATTATTATAAGAATTATTTTTTTCATTTTTTAGCCCCCTCCCGGAATCGGCAATGGCGGAAGTGGGGGAATGTTGGCTGCTTCAGGAGGATTGGTGTTTTCCGGCACATCATTTCCGCCTATTGGAGGAAACGATGGCTGGCCATATTTGTCCTCAACAGGCATACCATAAACCCTTTCATCCGGAACATATTCAGGATAGGCTTTTTCGCAAACGTTTTCAACGCATTTTGCTTCTGTAACTTCATTATCATCGCAGGCGCCGCATTCAAACTCGCAGGAATCATCAGCATGCAAAGCAATTTGCCCGTTCCAAAACTCTAAATCCTCTTTAGCTATTGCTTCCTTGCAATTGCAGTCGCATTTAAGGGAATTTACAATGATGCAGTCAGAATCTGTCTTGCAGCCCCTGACAGGCTCAACAGAAACAATATCAGCCGACTGCTTGCATCCGGATAAGAACAAAACTAGGTATAGGGCACCTAAAAAAAAGATGGCATGCATTAACCTCATAAACAACCCCCTTCAAATTAATTTTTCTGCTATGTATTTAAATATTTTGTTTTTATCCCTATAGAAACGCTGCAAATTTATAACTGCGGCAGTAAAGTTTAAATACACATTTACAAAATATCGGATTATGAAGCTCAAGCTTTGGGTAACCTCTCTTTTCACACTTGGCTTACTTTTTTCTTTTGTATTCTCAATAATCCTTGCCTTGGCGTTTTTTTTTAACTTGATTTCTTTTTGGCTGATGATTATAGGGACAATATTTATTCATTTCGTCTTATGGCTAGTTAGTCCTTATATATCGGATTGGATTTATAAGTGGTTCTACAGCACGAGATTTTACACTTATGAGGAAATTTCCAATCATGCTTATGCCAAGTTTCTGAAGAAAGTTTGCGACGAGCATAACATAAAATTCCCAAAAATCGGAATAATCAAAGACCAAAACCCCACAGCCTTTACTTATGGCTCGGCGTCATTCAATGCCCGCATAATATTGACAGAAGGGCTTTTTACATTTCTGGACGAAAGGGAGCTTGAAGCAGTCATTGCCCATGAGGCAGGGCATATTGTAAACAAGGATTTCATAATAATGACTATCGCGTCTACCCTGCTCAGCTTATTATACCAGTTTTATGTAATGTTCGCAAAAAACAGGACAAGCAGCGACCACGAGGATAAGAAAGACCCGCTGATTTTCATAGGCTTTGTTTCCTTAATATTTTATTACGTTGGCACTTATGTCCTGATGTTTCTAAGCAGAACCAGGGAGTATTATGCTGATGAATTTGCCGTTAAGCAGGTTAAGGACCCTAATTTTCTGTCAAGCGCCCTGATAAAAATTGCTTATGGCATAGCTGCGGTGCCTGATGACGAAAATACTGCAAGGATACTGAACAGCACAAGGTCCATGGGGATATTCGACTTTAAGGCTGCAAGGGATGTGGGGCTGATAAGGGAAAACTCGAAAGGGCAGAAAGGCATGCTAGAGCGCGCATTGTCATTTGACTTCATCAGCCCCTGGGCAATACTGCTGCAATTAAAGTCCACACACCCGTTGGTTGGAAGGAGGATTAAGAGGCTAAGTTCAATGACTAACTCACCAATCTTTGACTTCAGCGGCATCTTAAGCATGAAAATTGACAAAAAGAGGCTATGGCTTAATTTTTTAAAGGACGCCTCCATCAAATATATTTATATTATTATAATCTTTTTTTATATAGTTTATGGCCTTATAGTTAATGTCCTGATTTTTTCAAGTTTGCTGAAGGGGGGTGAAAGCGTGCCGTTATCCCAAATTTTAAGCGCTCCATTAATGCTATTGGTGACTGTCTTTTATTGGCTGTTTGTGATTGCACTTTGCTCTGCCCCAATACTGAGGACAAGATATATGTATTCCAAAAAAAATTTTGAAAAAGCCTCAGTCCTTGACTGCATGGCCGATATTTACGCATCTCCGGTGAGGGGAAAGCCGATTGAAATGTCAGGCAAGGCAATTGGCAGGGCCCTTCCAGGATTCATTTTTGGCGAGGACATGATGTTTAGGGACAAATCCGGAATTATTTACCTGAACTACGAGAGTCCTATTCCGGTTTTTGGAAACTTATACTTTGGGTGGAAAAAAGTAGAAAAACTGATTAATGAGCCTGCATCAATAAAAGGATGGTTTGTAAGAGGAGTAACGCACCATGTGGAGCTTTACAGGTTCAATACAACTAAAAGCACCATAAAGAGTTATGTAAGGATGTGGTCAATCATAGGGCAGTACCTGCTTATCGTGTTTGTTGTATTCATGCTGTACATGCTGTATCTGGCATTCTAGCGTATGGCATATTCACTATTTTAGCAGAACTTCTCCAACCGTAGTTAATGAATCATTTTCCATTCTAAGAACTCTAAGAACTGTTGCGTTCTTGTAATAAGGAAATTCTATGATAAAGGAAATGTCGCTTGAAATTATCTTGGCAACGCCGGCAGGGTCCGGAATGACCAACTTTCCATCTAAACCCGGGTCATAACTATATTCCAAACCAGGGATTCCGCTAACAAAAAGCCCTCTTTCTGATGCATCCAGAAGCTGAAAGAAGTACACATCAGCGTTTTTTGGTTTTCTGTAAAATTTTATATCTTTAGGAATAACTGAGTAGGCTTTAAGATTGCTTTTATTGAGACTCATTACTAAAACAACCAAATTTCCTTCCATCGTCCCCTCAAGTTCTTTGGAAATATTTTGCATGGAATAATTGCGCAGCTCCGCTGCACCAGTATTTACTTTTTGTTCAGCTGTATCAATTACCCCCATTACACCGGCATCGTCCAAGCCTGCTGGATTGGAAAGGTTTTTTTGCTCAGATGAACCGGCTATGTTAATCCCATAGGTTTTTCCATAGGAATCTTCAACAGCCTTTTTGCATCCCAGCAAAAGAAGTGGCAGGATTATCCAGCTAAAAAATATAATCATTCCTGCTTTTGACAGCTTAAGATTATATGGAAGCGCCATAAAACATCAAACTAAAGTTCATTCTATTTAAAATTAATTGTTCTGAGGCATAGGCTTTCAGGGTTAAGTAAGATTAAGTAGCAAAATGTAAATAAAACAGCGAGGCGAGCATATGGCAGAGAGTGAGCCGAGCGACTCTATTGGCCGAAGGCGGATTGAAAATTTGCAGCACACAGAAGTTTACTTAACCGGCTTTCAGATTTTCCGGCAATAAAATTAATATTTTGTCGCTCAAGTAAACAAGCTAAAATTTCCAAAAATCAAAATATTTAAAAATTGGCTGCAGATAACCAATCCTATGGGAACAGTAGAGTCATTAAAGTGGCTGAAGGAGAATAACCTCTACGAGCTGGCTAAAAAAACATCTTTTTACATCAAAAAGGTTTACGGGCCATGCCTTGCAGTGCAGAATGAGAAAATCCTCATAATAGGGGATATTGGCTCTAAAGACAGGCAGGTTCCTGCAGTGCTTTCAGGCTCTTATTACCTTGCAGCAACAGAATTGAATCTCGATGCAAAGCTTGTGCTTCAAAAGCCAAAATCAAGAGGCGATATTGCAGATGACGATGTTGTAAGCAATCTCGCGGATTTGAAGGAGGGCAACATCATAATACTTAATATGTCGGACAAGCTCGGAAACATAAAAGAGCTCGGAAAAAGCTTCAGGAGATGGGTGAAGAAAAAGCAGCATAGGTTTGTTTCCGCAATGTCTTTGGGGGATTTGCAGACAGGGAAGATAAGCAGCATAGTTGAGGCAATGGACTTGAGCTACAAGCCCTTCCAGGCGCAGCATGAAAAATTAAGAAAATTGTTTGATGAAACAGAGGAAATCCACGTCACAACGGATGCCGGCACAGACCTTTATTACAATATAAAAGGCATTAAAGGCATATCAGCAGACGGCAATTACACTGAAAAAGGTACTGGAGGAAATCTGCCTGCAGGCGAAGTCTATGCGCCGCCAAATGGAAAGCGCATTGAAGGAAAAGTTGTAATTGACGGCAGCGCCCGTGTCCAGAACGGAACAATCCTGATTAAAAATCCCATTGAGCTGAAAATTGAAAATGGCAATATTGTCGTGATTAAAGGCAAGGATGAGGCCAAAGAGCTTGAAAGCACATTAAACTGGGCAGCTTCGATTGCAAAGCATGCCGGTAGCGTCAGAAGAATTTGTGAATTTGGCATTGGCTTAAATCCAAGGGCAAAGCTGATTGGCGCAACAATAGTTGATGACAAGGTTTTAGGGACTGCGCATATAGGCATTGGCTCCAATTACTGGTTTGGAGGCAACATATACGCAATAATCCACTTAGACCAGGTTTTTAAGAATCCAAAAATCTATTTTGACGGCAAGCTGCTAGAACTCTGATTCAGGCTTCATCCATTTAGGCAAATCTATTTCGGGGTATTTTTTGTCAGAAACCTCAAAATACGCGCCTTTTTCCTTTGGCTTTGGCATAACATTATCTATGCTGCATTAATATATAAACATTGTGGAGTAGCCCCGAGTGATTAAACTATTTCATTATCTACACTATACAAAAATAAAAAAATAAAAAATTAAGATACTTGCTTCCTTAGCTCTTTGACTCTTGACGCATTCATCCTTCCATCAACTTTGAAGTATGTTCCCACAATTACCGCATCAGCATACTCTCCAAGCTTCTTGACATTTTCAGGTGTTGTGCCGCTTCCAATATTGATGTAACTGTTTGGCAAAGCAGCCCTTACTGCGCGCAGATCCTCCATGGCTGGCATGTCTCCTGTAAATCTTCCTGTCACAATAAGTTCGTCAGCATAGAAGTGCAGGATTTCAACTGCAGATTCCTGGATTGGCCTACGTGATAGAGAATAGGCATGCTTCACTTGCACATCTGCCAAGATTTTTACATCATTTGCCTTAATCTTGTCTCTGAAAGAGATTACATCATAGGGATTACCCTCAATTATTCCAGATGATGCAATTACTGCCTCATTGAACACAGGCACCCTCACATAACTCCCTCCAGCCACTTTGGCAATAGACAGAGCTGCTTTGTAATCATTGAAGAGAGCGCAGAAGCCAAATGGCACTGACACGTTTGCAGCAATTTTTTCAGCCACCATTGTATAGCCTGCCAATTGTTCCGGGCCTAACACCTTAAGATGTGGGTCGTCATCAGTGTTCTCGATAAGTATCGAATCCACACCACCCTCCTGCAACTGCGTAAGGTCATGCAAGGCGTGCTCAATGACTCTTTCCACCCCTTGATGCTGGGGATAACCCGGAAGGGCATCCAAATGAATCATTCCAATCAATTTTTTTATACTCATCTTATAATCCTCCACGTTTATAGTCCGTCGACTATTTTGAATATAGTTTCAGCTAAGTGAAACTTAAAATTGAAATTTTTATAGAGAAATAACTAATGCCAGAGCCAGAATCCCTTTGAAATTTTAAATATAGTGGTGTCTAAGAAAGAGTATTTACAGACTCCAAAGACAATCACTTTTAATTTTCATAATAAATTGGAAAGCATAACTAGTATAAATATTTTATTATATCAAAACAAAAAATTATTAAACTCGGCAAAAATAAAAAATAAAATGCACAAGCAGGTGATATTGGTAAGGCAGGACTTGAAACTGCCAAAGGGAAAACTTGCAGCTCAATGCAGCCACGCGTCTGTTGACACAGTCATCAAATCAGATAGGAAAATGGTTGAGCTCTGGAAGAAGGAAGGCGGAAAAAAAGTTGTTCTTAAAGTAGCTGATGAGAAAGAGCTGTTCAAATACATGTCCATGTTAGAGAATGAAGGCATTAAAGTTGCCCTGATTAGAGATGCGGGGCATACTGTTGTTGAGCCAGGAACTGTTACTTGTTTGGGCGTAGGCCCTGATAACGAAGAAAAAATTGACAAGATAACTGGAAAATTGAAGATGGTTTAGCCTTTATGTTACTTCTTTCAAATAGAAACTTTTATTAATTGTTTTAAATTTCTCTCCTTTTAAGCTAATATGGAATCCGAGATTAAAGCAAAAGTTTTGTATGATGGATTTTTTTCGAGCATTCCTGATTTAGCTTTGAGATTAAAAGAAGGAGGCTATTTTGCAATTGATTTTGAAGAAAGCCAAGATCTTCAAAAACTAATTGAATTAGAGGGCTACAATGCTATGCTTGTTGAAGTTGATGTTTTTGCTCCAAGTGTAACATTCCTATCTTATATTTCTGAAACGAGAACAAAAATTGGAACTAATGTAAAATTGATTGGCATAAATACAAGTGATTTCATGGTTTCCCCGGTCTCTGCTTTATTTTACATTGCACATGGAATGGATGCTGTGGTAAGAATCCCAAATATTGAAACACTAGTTTCGATGGGTTTGGCTAATCCGGATTTATTCACAAAAGAAAAGGGTACTCATTGGATGGTTCCAAACGAGATGCTAAAAAGAAAATTAAGAGAAATGTACATTAATGAAATTATAAACACCCTAGATAACTTCTATGGTAACATTCCAATAATCAATACTAAAAATTGATTTAAATTAAATTATTTAGTTAGCTTTTTAAATAAATTTGTAATCCTGAACCTTTATCGGGCCCATAGCTCAGCCTGGTAGAGCACATGGCTCTTATTGGACTGCAAAAAGTTCTGAAGCAACCATGGGGTCAGGGGTTCGAATCCCCTTGGGCCCATTATTTACCAACCAAGCTGCTCAAAATATTATAAGCCTTAATGCTGTCTTTTTTCTTCAGGATAAAAGTCAGTTCCGTCATTGTGCTTACTATTTCAAGAATATTTATATTATTCCATGCTAAGTTTCTTACTGCAGTGAAAACAACCCCCGGGGTGTAAATGAAATCCTTTGACCTGAAGCTCAGCGTTAAGGACACCACATCAAATTCCTTGTTTATGATTTTTTCCCCCTTTAAAAAATTTGAGAGCTTTTCCTTGTATTTTTCATTTGTTATTATTGAAACTTCATTGTTGCCCAGAATTATGTTCAATACATCTCCCCTCTCAAAGTCTATTAATCCGTATAGATTTTTTATTTTATTCAGCAAGCTATTGGACTTGACTATGTTAAAATCCATAATGTTTGTCCTCATTAAAATCTCCCCCTCAAACCTGAATCTTCTTGTTTTTTTGTCAAAATCCCTTAAGTCGTCCGCGTACCTCCTCAAGGCCATTATTATTGCCGGCTCCTTTATTTTTTTTCCAAGCTCTTTTTCTATCTCCTGCTTCAGCTGCTCAGCAAGATTGCCGTAGCTGATAAGCTCCTTGCCCATGGCTTCCATCAAAAAAGAATTTTCGCCTACAATCTTCTTTACCAAATGGCTTACAGTTACCGTTTTAACCACCTTCAGATTTTGTTATTATAATAACATTAAGTTTATATAATATATAAATGTTTCTTTTTTATGCCAAACGGCTTTAAAAGAAGATTCAGGAAAATGCTGGAATTTGAAACATTTAAAAATGAAATGGAAGAAGAAATTTTTGATGAAGATTATTATAATTATCTTGATTTTATGAAAGAGTTTGAGGGGAAGTAGCTTATTTTCTAAAATAGATTATTTCATGGTGGAATCTCTATGGTTGTTGTTGCAAAGTTTGGGGGAGGCTGCGGGAAAGACGGCCCTTCACTGGAGAAAGTAGTAGATATAATAATATCTGATAAGGCCATACTTGAACATAAAAACGGGGATGCTTCTGGAGGGCGTCAGAGAAGAGTAATCACAATTTCAGCCCCGGGGGATGATGGCCGGGGAAAAATAACCGACTTGCTTAAAAATGCAGGTAAAAAATTTCTCGATACAGGAACGATAGACTCTGTTCTTATAGGAAAAGTTTGGGAAAGGTACGAAGGCATTGCTGATTACCTCGGGCTGGATCAAGGTTTTCTCGCCCCTTACAAGCAGATGATGATTGACGCCATAGGGCAAAGGTCCAGCAAATACAAGCTTCTTAATAAGATGATTAATATGAAGAATGCAGCAATGGATATGTTTAGGTATGGCAGGAATGCCGAAGTCCAAAGAAAAAAATATTTGGACTCTGTAATGAGGCTTGGAGAGCTTATTAATGCCGCGATTTTGGTCGAGAAATTGGGTAAAGAAGGCAAAAACGCAAAGCTTTACCTTCCTGAAGAAATTGGAATTGTAACAGACAGCAATTTTGGAAGCGCGCAGCTACTGTCCGAGTCATACGCAAAAATCTCAAATTTCCTTGAGAGGAAACTGCAGGATACTGACGAAATAATAGTTATCCCTGGGTTTTATGGAATAGACAGATATGGCAGTTATACCACCTTGCCCAGAGGAGGCACAGACCTTACAGGCTCAATACTTGCGAAAAGTGCAAAAGCCTGGCTGTATGAGAACTGGACGCATGTTGATGGCGTCAAGAGAGTGGATCCAACAATATTCCCTAAAGGAAAAGATATACAAACAATAGGTTCGATGTGTTTTGAAGAGATGGAAGAGTTGGGGATAACTGGAACAGGTGTTTTACTTTTTGATGCTGTATTGCCCCTAATTGGGGCAAATGGCGAAGATGGAAAAACAATTCTTCAGATAAGGAATTTTGATAACTTGGAAAATCCTGGAACAATAGTGTATGGAAATGGAAAAGGCGCCTATAATGGCATAACTGGCATATCAAGAGAAACCTGTTATGTCCTATCTGTTAAGAAAAGAAGCATAAAGAATGTAAAGGGCTATGGGAGCGAACTATTTAGGGAAATAGCCAAACACAGCGCCTATAAATACAGTTTTGACGCAATTGACGAGATAACGGTCGTCTTTCCAGCTTCAGAAGCCGAAAAACTAGGCACTATAGCGGATTCAATTACAAGTAACACTATTCTCAATCCTGATAAGGTAGAGATTAGAGAAATGGGCATACTCGGAATTGTTGCAGATGGTATGGCTAACCAAAAAGGCATATCCAAAGATTTAACTACATTTCTTTATGGAGGTGGGGTAAACATATTAAGGCAAAATCAAGGTTCCGACAGATGCATACTATTTTTTGTAGACCCAAAAGACCTTGATAATGGTGCAAGGCATCTCTATCAAAAAATTTTTGTAGAGAACAGGGGGCTGCCGCCACAAAGATATGCTGCATGACCCGGTACCTTTAAATAATACTGTTAAATGGCATTGCTTTTCAAGTTCTTCAGCAAAACCTTTATAAAAACAGATTTTATTTCTGGATTTAGATGGATAAAAACAACAATAGCAGCAATAAAATTGAAAAAACAAATAAAAATTCTGAAGAAAAAGAACTATTCTGGGCGGACCAGTTAGCGGATCAAATAATCAATAGAAAAGAGTTTCATTACGTTGAGAAAAAAGTCCCGAAATTTGACGAATACATTGTAAAAACCTCTGCTTCTTTATCTGGAGTTTTACATATTGGAAGGCTAAGCGACACAATAAGAGGAGAGAGCGTCTACAGGGCTTTGAAGGATGCAAATGCCAAGGCAAGGCTTATCTGGGTTGCGGAAGACATGGACCCTTTGAGGAAAATACCCAAGAATGTGCCTGCAGAATTTGAAAAATACATCGGCATGCCCGTAACGGATGTGCCTGACCCCAATAGAAACTACAAAAGCTATGCCGAGCGCTTTAAAGCGGAATATTTTGAAGTCCTGGACAAATTCCTCTCTACAAAGATGGAAAAATTCTCCATGAGGGAAGAGTATTTAAAAGGCAGTTTTAAAAAATACATAAGAAAAATCCTTGAAAATGCAGAGCAAGTGAGGCAGATACAGAACAAGTACAGGAGCAACAAGCTGGAAAAAGGGTTTTTGCCGTGGAAGCCAGTATGCGAGAACTGCGGAAAAATTGTAACGACAAATGTCAGGGAATTTTCCAATGGGATTGTAAAATACGCGTGCAAGGACTATGAATTTGAAACAACAACTGCGAAAGGCTGCGGCTTCAAAGGCGAGAATGACCCGATGAAAGGCAACGGCAAGCTTTTGTGGAAAAGCGAATGGGCTGTTGAATGGGCAAGATGGCAAGTGGCAAGCGAAGGCGCGGGCAAAGAGTACCATGTGCCTAACAGCGCATGGTGGATTAACGGCCAGATTGCCGAGGAGATACTGGATTTTCCGATGCCAGTGCCTATTTTCTATGAGCACATAATGATTGACGGGGAAAAAATGTCTGCTTCGCTTGGGAATGTCGTTTACCCGAAAGACTGGATTGAGGTTGCACCTGCAGAGCTCCTGAGGTTTTTCTACAATAAAAGGCTGATGCAGACAAGGAGCTTCTCATGGAAAGACCTGCCTAACCTGTATGACGACTATGATAAGCACCATATGGCATATTTTGGAAAAATACAGCTGGACAACAAAAAGGAAGAGCAGCAAATGAGAAGAATCTTTGAGATAAGCCAGCTAAAAAAGCCAAAGGAGCCTATAGATTTTGCATTTTCGCATGCAACTATGATAGCCCAGATTTCTCCAAATGAAAAAGACAGGGTAAAAAGCCTCAAGAAAACAGGCCATTACGACGAAAGCATGCATGAGGAAATAATAAATAGGATTAATGAGGCAAAGGCATGGCTTGAGAAGCATGCTCCTGAGGATGTAAAATTTGTTGTTCAGGAGGAAATCCCAAAAAACCTGAAATTAAGCGATAAGCAGAGGGAGGCATTGCATTTAGTTGCAAAGGCGTTGAAAGAAAAAGAATGGAAGCAGAAAGAGCTGTTTGAGGAATTCTACAGCATCTGCGGCAAATCCGGAATAAGCAATATAGACTTCTTCAAGGCAGCCTATAATGTGCTCCTGAATAAAGACAAAGGCCCCAAGCTTGCGCCTTTTATTTTGTCTTTAGGCAGGGAAAAGGTTGTTGAATTGCTTGAGAAGGCTTGACAAGGGGCTCTATTTTGTTATAATAATAACAAAAAGTTTTTATAATAAATACTCGTTCTTTTTAGAATGGAAAGAAAAATTAAAGTTGCTGTTTTGGGGGCTACCGGAGCTGTAGGGCAGAGATTCGTAGAGCTATTGCAAGACCATCCTTGGTTTTATTTGCATGAGTTAGCTGCCTCTAAAGAATCTGCCGGCCGGAGCTATGAAGAAGCTGTTAGAGGAAGGTGGATTGTTTCCGGGGATGTGCCTGAAACAGCAAAGAGCATGACTGTAAGAGAATGCAGGCCCGATTTGGAGTCAAGGCTTGTTTTCTCGGCATTGGATTCAAGCATAGCAGGGCCTATAGAAGAGGAATTTGCCAAGGCAGGCTATATAGTTTCAAGCAATTCAAGAAACCATAGAATGGATCCTGATGTTCCATTGCTTATTCCTGAAGTCAATCCAGAGCATTTGAGGGTTATTGAAAGGCAGAAGAGAAACAGAAGAAGCCATGGCTATATCATTACAAACCCCAATTGCTCTACAATAGGATTGGCAATATGCTTAAAGCCTTTGTATGGCAGATTTGGCTTAAGAAGTGTTTTTGTTGTGACCTACCAAGCCTTATCCGGGGCTGGCTATCCCGGAGTGCCAGCTCTTGCTATTTCCGACAATGTAATTCCTTACATTAAAGATGAAGAGCCAAAAATTGAAGCAGAATCTTTAAAGCTTTTAGGGAAATATGAGAATGGCAGATTTGAATATGCTGATATAAGAATCAGCGCCCAATGCGCTAGGGTTAATGTAACTGATGGCCATTTAGAGGCAGTTTCAGTTGAACTGGGAAGAAAAGCTGATTTAGATGAAGTTGTTGATGCCCTCAAAACTTTTAAAGGCTTGCCGCAAGAATATAAGCTGCCAAGCGCGCCAGAATGCCCCATAATCGTAAGGGAAGAGGAAGACAGGCCTCAGCCTAAATTTGACAGGATGGAAGGCAATGGGATGCCTGTTGTTATTGGCAGAATTAGAAAATGCAATGTATTGGATTACAAATTCTTTCTTTTAAGCCACAACACCATGAGGGGAGCTGCAGGAACCGCAGTTTTAAATGCGGAATTGCTAAACCACGAAGGATACTTATAGAATCCCACAGAAAAAGTTATCAGCCTGTTCAGCGGAGTTTAGCGGATTTTTTCACTTCCTCATAAACTTTCTTCAAAGGAATTCCTTTGCTCTTTGCAATCTTGGCGCAATCCTCATATTCCGGCATTATATTCTTTACCTGATTGCTTAATTTTGAAATCTTCACCCTTGCACTGCCATATTTAGTTTTTATTGTCTTAATCTCCCTGCCAAGCTTCCTTCTTGATGCCGGATAAATCCTTAATCCAAGAGTTGTCGTCTCGCCAAAAATGATGCTGCACAATCTATCTATGTCCTTGTATTCCGCCAGGACACTCAATTTAATTGCAGGCCTGCCCTTTTTCATTATTATATTTTCCAGATAAGCGTCTAAAGCGCCGTTTTCCATCAGCCTGTCAATTACATAAGGGTAAAACTCCGGGTTCATGTTGTCAATGTTCGTTTCGATAATGCTTATTTTTTCGTCATTGTTTTCACTTAATTGCCCCAAAAAGACCCTTAAAACATTCGGCTGCCCCAAATCCTTTGTCCCTGCGCCGTATCCTATTTTTTCTACATTAATTGCAGGCATTTCTCCAAACTTTTCTGCCAGAGTTGTTATTATCGCAGCTCCTGTCGGGGTCACAAGCTCTGCTTCAACATCATTGCTATAAACTGGAACCCCCTTCAGAATTTCGGCAGTTGCAGGCGCTGGAACCGGGAATTTTCCATGAGAAAATTCAACAAAGCCCGTACCTACATTGAGCCTTGAGCAGTATACCTTTCCTATCCCCATCTTCTTCAATCCAATGACTGCGCCCGCAACATCTATTATTGTGTCTATTGCGCCGATTTCATGAAAATGGATTTTATCAATCGGCTTGTTGTGTATTTTTGCTTCTGCGCCGGCCATTTTCAGGAATATTTTTTTAATTAGATTCTTTATTTCACCATCTAATTTTGAATTTTCAATCACTCTGTTTATTTCCTTTAGATTCCGTTCCTGATGCAGATTTCCACGAGTTTCTATAACATCAAATTTTGTTGCAGCAATCCAGTTTTTAACAATTTTTTTTGATCGTATCCTATAATCCTTTAAATTCAGCTTTTCCAGCTCTTTTTTTAAAAAATCAAAGTCCATGCCCAAGTCTATCAAAGCTGCAACAATCATGTCCCCGCTTATTCCGGAAAAGCAATCAAAGTAAGCTGCTCTCATAAAAATCACTTGTTTATCATGCCTGCAAAATAGCCTGCTCCAAATCCATTGTCTATATTTACCACAACAACCCCCGGGCTGCAGGAATTGAGCATTGTCAATAATGGCGCAATCCCTCTAAAAGAAGCGCCATAGCCTACAGATGTCGGGACTGCAATAATAGGCTTTCCAACCAGCCCTGAAACAACGCTTGGCAGCACTCCATCCATCCCTGCGACAATTATAATCACGTTTGCATCTGCCAATTTATCCTTGTTGCCCAGCAGCCTGTGCAGCCCTGCAACACCAACATCATACACTCTTTCCACTTTGCTGCCCATTGCCTCTGCAACAACTGCCGCCTCCTCTGCCACACCTATGTCAGAAGTGCCTGCGCTTAAAACAAGAATCCTGCCTTTTTTTATTATTTTATTTTTATTGATGATGATTGTTTTTGAAATCTCATTGTATTTCGCGCCTTTAACGTGCTTCTTAACCTCTTTAAACATGCCCATTGTTGCCCTGGTTGCAAGCACATCAGCGTTGTTCGATGCCAGCTTCCTGACAATGCCGGTAACCTGCCCTATGGTCTTATTTTGGCAGAAAACAACCTCCGGAAACCCTTTTCTTAAAGCCCTGTGATGGTCGAGCTTTGCAAAGCCAAGGTCCTCGAACGGAAGAAACTTCAATTTTTTTATGGCTTCCTCTATCCCGAGCTTTTTGCTTGCCACTCCTTCCATAACCTTCTTAATTTTCTGCTCGTCCATTTGCCACCGCATTCAAATTTCCGCTTTTGAAATCTGAAATTGTCACATCATTAAATCCAATCTCGTTGAATTTTTTTTGTATTGAAATGAAATTGTCATTTATGATGCGCTTATCATTCTCATTAACTTCGATTCTTGCCATATCATCAAAATGCCTTACCCTTAATTCCCTCATTCCAAAATCCTTCAGGAAATTTTCCGCTTCCTCAACCATTGATAGTTTTTTAAGTGTAATACCCTGCCCGTATGGAACCCTGGAAGACAAGCATGGGCTGGAAGGCTTATCCCAGGTTTGCAATCCAAGATGCCTTGCAATCTCTCTCACTTCACTTTTTGTAATTTTAGCGTCTTTCAAGGGGCTTATCACATTATTTTCGCCTGCTGCCATCAGCCCCGGCCTGTAATCCCCCAAGTCATCCAGGTTTGTGCCGTTGAGGATGTTTTTTATCCCGAGCTGCGCTGAAACAATTTTTAATTTTGAGTAAAGCTCTGATTTGCAGTAATAGCACCTATTGTTTGGATTTTTCAGGTAATCTTCATTTTTTGTTTCTTCAGTGCTTGTTATAAGATGCTTTGCTCCAATCTGTTTCGCGATTCTTTTTGCTTCTTCCAGCTCCCTTCTCGGCAATGACGGGCTGTCTGCTGTCACTGCAATAGCTTTGTCCCGCAAAGCATCATAAGATGCTTTAAGCACAAGAGTGCTGTCTATGCCGCCTGAAAACGCGACTATGGCGCTGCCCAGATTGTTTACTGATTCCTTTAACTGCTTATACTTCTGCATTAATTCGTTGCCCATTTTGCTAAAATAATCCAATCGAGTATATCATTCCCAGGCCAATTACCAGGCTGAGCAAGCCCGCAGCTGTGCTTAGCATTTTCTGCTGTTTTTGAAGTGAAATTAAGGCAAATGGCAGTGAAATCAGGCTGCTTAACAGCGCCATTCCTATTATCGAGCCTGTCCCGAATATCAAGATGTAAATCATTCCGAGCCAGAATGATTTTATTGAAGCCAAAACAAGCAGGGTAATTGCAGCGCTTCCTGCCAGGCCGTGCACCAGCCCTACAAGCAGCGATTTCTTAAATGCCAAATGCCCGTGCTTATGGCTTTTTGCCAGCCTGTGGGAATGAATATGAATATGCTCCATGCTCCCGTGCCTATGCTTATGCACGTGCATCCTGTTTCGATTTATCTTTCTGAGGGCATCCAGGCCAAGCAAAACCAGCATAACGCCGACAATAATCTCAAGCGATAATGCAATTTTGTTTGGAATTGCAGCTTTCAATGAAAGGACAATTAACCCTGCCAGGAATAAGGCAATCGTATGCCCAAAGCCCCAAAACATTCCGGATAAGGCTGATTTTTTGACTGATTTTTGCCTCGAAACAATTGTAGAGACTGCCGCAATATGGTCTATTTCAAATGCATGCCTTGCCCCCAGCAGGAGCCCGAATGCCAGCAGACTTATTGCAGTCATTTCCATTGCATTCATGATAACTGGAGTCATTTATAAATATTACATTTTTACGGTTAAGTAAAGTTCTGTGTGTCGTAGTCTAATCTTGAATATTTGGCATCATTCATTTTGTCACTTAATCTTACTTAACCCATTTTTACAAACCTGTTAATGGAATGGCTTGAAATCATTTAGAAAACCTTATAAACCATAAAAAACTTGCATTCTTTCAACATGAAAAAAGGGGGAAAAACCATAGTTGGATTGACAGAGAAAGTCAGCCTCTTTTCAGGCAATGGGAAGAAAAGAACCCTGAATGCAAAAATAGACACAGGCGCCAGCAAAAGCTCCTTGGACATCAACTTGGCGTCACAACTGAATTTAGGGCCAATTATAAAATCAAAGATGATAAAGTCCGCGCATGGCAACCGCTTAAGGCCAATAATAGAGGCTGAGCTTGAGATTGCCGGCAAGAAAATAAGATCAGAATTCACGCTGGCAGACAGGGGTCATATGAAATACAGGATGCTTGTTGGAGTCAATATACTGAAGCATGGTTTTTTAGTTGATCCGTCAAGATAAAAATAATCAGATTAAAAATTAATTAAAGTTACAATAAACTTAAAATAAAAATAAGGGAGGGAAGGTTTCAGAACGCACTTGCTTTCAAGGATAATGCCCTCCACCCACCCGTGAAGATTAAGCAATAAAGTGTATTTGCTCAATACCAAAAAAGAATCGCAAGGGGGTGGGGAACGTTATTCAAACATCAAGAGAAACAATAAACCTATTCCCCCTTAATCAATTTTTAAAAAATTCAATAAAAAATAAAATAAATCAAAAAACCAGCCAGAAAATGAAAGCAGCATTGGTGTCCTTGGGAAGCGTAAGTTCGGAATGGACTTTGGAGAGGATGAGGAATCGCTTTGAGACAGCCGACAACATAAACATAAAGAATATAGAAGTGAAGATGAATGCAAAAAGCCTTGAGGTCCTTTATGAAGGGGCTGCCCTGCAGGAATATGACTGCATTTATGCAAAGGGCTCTTTCAGGTATGCGCCTTTGCTGAGGTCATTGACTTTTGCGTTTTACGACAAAGCATATATGCCTATAAAGCCAAATTCATTCACTATAGGGCATGATAAATTACTAACTCATCTGGCTTTGCAATACAACAAAATACCAATGCCAGATACATACCTTGCTTCCACGCCCCAGGCTGCAAAAAATCTGCTGAGCGGGCTGAATTACCCCATTGTGCTTAAATTCCCGCATGGCACGCAGGGCAAGGGCGTTATGTTTGCAGACAGCTTTGCATCTGCTTCCTCGATGCTTGATGCCTTGGAAACCTTAAGGCAGCCGTTTCTGATTCAGGAATATCTGGAAACAGGAGGCGTTGATGTAAGGGCATTTGTAATCGGCGATAAAGTAGTTGCATCAACAAAAAGAAAGGCAGTCATGGGCGAAAAAAGGGCAAACATACACGCAGGCGCAAAAGGTGAAGCTTACACTTTGGATATGCACGCAAAAAAAATAGCAATCAACGCGGCAAAGGCTGTTGGCGCTGAAATCTGTGCAGTGGATATCCTGGAAAGCCACGACGGCCCGCAGGTTATTGAGGTAAATTTAAGCCCGGGGCTGCAGGGCATTACAAATGCAACGAACATTGATGTTGCGGATAAAATTGCTGAATACCTGTTTGAGCAGGCAAAAAAATTCAGGGAAAAGGGCAGGATAGGCGAAACAGACAAAATAATGAAGGAGCTGGAAAGCAAGGCTGAAAAAGAGGCAATGCAGCAGATTATAACTAACCTGGATTTCAGGTCTGACAGGATTCTGCTGCCAAAGCTTGTAACTCAAATCACAAAATTTGACGAGAAAGACGAGTTTGTGGTTAAGGCTGAGAAAGGCAAAGTTGTGATAGAGAAGTATAGCTAAAACAAATCCTCTCTTCTGAGAATAATTGTCTGGCTTCTTTCAGGGCCTAAAGAAACAATGCTTATCTTAACTCCGGTTGATTCCTCAATCCTTTTCAGGTATTTTTTTGCGTTTTCCGGCAGATTATTGTAATTCCTGATTTTGCTTATATCCTCTTTCCAGCCGTTCAGCTCTTCATAAATCGGCTGGCAGCTTTCCAGAATGCTTAAATCTGTTGTAAAGTTCTTTATTATTTTATTATTGAATTTATAGCCGGTGCATATTTTTACCTTTTGCAGGCCTGATAGGACATCAAGCTTTGTTATAACAATTGAGTCAAAGCCGTTGATTTCCGCTGAATATTTTGCAATCAGCACATCAAACCATCCAATGCGCCTTTTTCTTCCGGTTGTTGAGCCAAACTCGTTGCCCTTTTTTTGGATTCCTTCCCCTACTTTATCCTTGATTTCTGTCGGCAATGGGCCGTTGCCTACTCTTGTTACATAGGCTTTTGCAACGCCTATGGCCTTGCCTATCTTCTTTGGGCTTATTCCCAGACCGGTGCATATGCCTCCGGCAATTGCATTTGAAGATGTGACATAAGGATAGGTTCCATGATCAATGTCCAACAAAGTCCCTTGGGCTCCCTCAAAAAGGATTTTTTTATTTTTTTCTAAAAATTGATTTATCAATAAAGATGTATCTTTAACAAAAGGCCTTAATTGCTTTGCAAATTCCTGGTTTTGGTTAATGTAGTCTATAACCCTCAACCCGGTTCTTGAGGCTTTTGCAGCGTATGCAGGGCCTATGCCCCTTCCCGTTGTCCCTATCGATGCCCCGGCTTTCCTGTCCTCATCTATGTATTTTTGCAGGATGACATGGGCATTCTGGCTCACAATCAAATTGCTGGGGGAGACTTTAACTCCGCTCCGCTCCAGATTCTTGATTTCTTCAAACAGCACTTTTGGGTCAACAACAACCCCGTTGCCTATAATGTTCACGCTGCTTTTACGCAGTATCCCGGAAGGTATCAAATGCAGAACTATCTTCTTATTGTTTACTACAATGGTATGGCCCGCGTTGTTGCCACCATTAAACCTTGCAATAACATCTGCCTTTTCAGCAAGAAAATCTATGATTTTCCCTTTGCCCTCATCGCCGAACTCGCAGCCGATTATTGCAATGTTCTTCGCCATAGGAAAAAGTGGATTTTTTTAGTTATATAAAGGTTTCGCAGAATTAAAATCATCTAATCTGGATATTTAAATTAATGAGGGTTTTGTATAATCAAATCGTATAGTCTATGCTCAATAGAATTTATTAAGATTTGTGATGCAGTACTTGGATTGTAAATGTACACATTTAAGTTGAGGTTCCTGTTCAAAATTTTTCCAGCCAAAATATTAGGGTCTTCATGGCCGCGGAATCGCTCAAAAGCTTTAGAGTCAGACCTAAGCCATGCACAATGAAACAGATAAATATCTAAAGCAGTATTAGGATAGTCCCTTACTCCTGTAAAAGTGCTGGAGCTGGGAGCACTACCGGGCTCATTAGTAGAAATGCCCTTTTGCCTGAAATTTCTGGCCAATCTTCTAATTAAATAACTTTTGCCATGTCCCATAGCACCATAAACTGCTATTAAAATTGGTCTTTCATTAATTGTTTCTACTGAGGTTGTTATGCTTTGAATTCCCTCTTCTAAACTTATTATTCTGCCCATAATTTAAGTTGAGGTGCCTCTATTTTTAAACCTTTCTACCTTTACTACTATTTAATAGTTATTAAGTTTAACCCAAAACCTTTAAATACTAAAACCTCTTTCCTAGGATATGGCGCGACTTAAGAATTATAAGATTGCGACAATCGGATCTCATTCTGCACTGCAAATACTCAAAGGAGCGCAGCAGGAAGGCTTTAAGTCAATAGCCATCTGCATCAAGGGCAGGGAAAAGCCGTATAAGCTGTTTAACGTTGCCGATGAAATCATAGTTATAGAAAAATACCCTGACTTGATTAATCTCCAGGATACGCTTATAAAAAAAAATGCAATACTTGTGCCGCACGCATCCTTAATGGAATATATAGGCTTTGAGAATATTGAAAAGTTTAAAGTGCCTTACTATGGAAACAAGAAAATTCTTCGCTTTGAGTCAGACAGGAACATTGAAAGGGAATGGCTCAAGGCAGCCGGCTTGAAATTGCCCAAGATTTTCAAGAATCCAAAGGACATTGATAGGAGTGTTATTGTAAAGTTTCATGGCGCGAAGGGCGGCAAGGGCTATTTTCTTGCAAAGAATGAAAAGGACTTCAAGCAAAAAATCAAGGCACATAAGGAAGAAGAGAAGTATGTAATACAGGAATACATTGTAGGCGTTCCAATGTTTATACATTACTTCTACAGCCCTTTAACTGATGAGCTGGAGATAATGGGCTTTGACAAGAGGTATGAAAGCAATGTTGACAGCCTGGGAAGGATATCTGCAAGAGACCAGATGGCCCTGGCAAAGGTTGAGCCAAGCTACGTCATTGTCGGCAACATACCCGTTGTTGTCCGCGAATCATTTTTGCCAAGAATCATTGATATGGGTGAAAAGGTAATAAAGCAAAGCAGGAAAATAACTCCGGGCGGCTTATGGGGGCCATTCTGCCTTGAAACAATAATGACTCCCGATGAAGAGATTTTTACCTTTGAAATTTCCGCAAGAATTGTTGCAGGAACAAACCCTTATATTGAAGGCAGCCCCTACACATGGCTTAAATACAATGAGCCCATGAGCACTGGAAGAAGGATTGCGAGGGAAATCAAAATGGCTATAAAGCAGAATAAATTAAATAAGGTGTTGGGGTAAAATGAAAAAAATTACAATTTTGTCAATATTGTTTTTTTTATTGAATATTTTAATAGTTAATTCTCAGTTAGCTAAAGTGTATAATGAAGAAAACCTAGATTTTGATAGGGCTTATAGGGATAATTATTTGCAAGAACGTAATTATTTTTCTGATTTAAATTATGAAATAGTCACTGGAGGATATAGTCAAACTTCTAAAGTTGGAGGACCTTATTATAATGATTACAAAGCCATAAATTTAAACAACCAGAAAAAGTACGTTTTCGATTTACTTAGCTGTAATTCTTATGAAAAATATTGCGTATTTAGAATAAATGGAGTTCCTACAGGAAAGATTGAAAAGGGAGCAACTTTTAGACTAGATGAACAATATTCAATGAAAATCGAAGATATTGTTTTTGATTTTTGTGATAATAGGGCATTCTGCCATCTTGGTTATGAAGCTTATAATATAGTAGACTTTATTATTGATGGGACTTCTCTTGCAATTTGTGGAAATGGCGTTTGTGAATCAGGAGAGAATTGCGAAGGAGATAACTGCTGTAATGGAGAAACTATAGAATTAAAGTTTGATAGAAATAATTGTGGTGGTTGTGGTAGAGTGTGCAGTTCTGATTTGATGTGCGAGCAAGGCAAATGTATTGAATTATGCCCAGAAACTAATAGATGTGACTATTTCAAAACAAGAGGCTTCTGCCATACATCAAAAAGTCTAGGTCAATCTTGCGATTGTAATGAGGAATGTGATAGCCTTACATGTTTTAATGATAAGTGTATTTCAAGTGGAAGTGGTGATTTATCCAATTATCCTAACTTTTTGATAAAAAATAATAAATTGGAGGTAACAATTGTTGTTGGCAATAAAGCACCTTCTTCCAACGTGTTAGCACAAACAAATATAGGATTATCTTTAGCCAGTTTGGAAACAAGTGTTAATATTAAAAATAAATTGTCAAGCGAAATAATAGAAGATTTAAACCAAAATATTATTTCTGTAGGCAACCCTTGTATTAATGAAATTAGTGCTAAAATAATGGGCAATCCGGAACCATGCGGTAAAGACTTCCAAAAAGGCAAGGGTCATATTAAATTATTTGAAAATAATGGATTTTTTCATTTAGTTGTTGCAGGCTATAGTGATTTAGGCACGAAGAAAGCTGCAGATATTCTGGCTAATTATAAAAATTATGATATAAAAGGAAATGAGTATACAATCGAATTTGCGGAAGAAGAAGATATCCAAGCAGAAGTAACAACAGAACATAAAGAAACAGCAGAAGAGGGGGAAAAATCAGAAAAAATTGAGGAAGCTATTGAGAGCAAAGAAATTATAGAGGAAGAGCAAAAAATCATTGAAAAAGAAACAAAAATTAAAGGTGAAGAAGCGCAACCTATATTGAAAGAAGAAGATAATTTAATAAAAGCAATAATAAAATGGTTCAAATCGCTGTTTGGTTTTTTCAAAAAATAAAATGATAACACAACCCCAAATCAAAAAAATACTTGAAAATTACAATAAAAATGACTTGACTATTGGCACTCTTGGAGGCCATTCTGCTTTGGATATATGCAGGGGCGCAAAAAAATTAGGGTTTAATACTGTTGTTGTTGCGCAGAAAGGCCGCGAGAAAACTTATTCCGAGCATTATTTCTACAAAAACGGGAAAGGCTGCGTTGATAATGTCATCATGGTTGATAAGTTTGCTGATGTTGTGAAAAAAGACGTGCAGGAGAAGCTAAGAAGCATGAACACAATATTCATACACAACAGGTATTTCTGGGTTTACTGCAATTTCAGGGAAATTGAGGACAGGTTTTTAGTCCCTATTTTCGGGACAAGAAGCATGGTAAAGCTTGAGGAAAGAAACATTCCCAAAAACCAGTATTACCTGCTTGAGAAAGCCGGCATTAAAATCCCGAAAATCTTCAAAAAGCCAAATGAAATAAACAGGCTGTGCATTGTAAAGGTTGCTGAGGCGCAGAGAGGCTACGAAAGGGCGTTTTTCTTTGCAAACAGCTTCAATGACTACAAGAAAAAATCAGAGGAATTGCTAGCAAAGAAAATAATAACTAAAAAAGACCTGCAAAGCGCTGTTATTGAAGAGTTTATCGTTGGAGCGCAGGTCAATTTCAATTACTTCTACAGCGTCGTGGATAATAGGTTAGAGCTTATGGGCACTGACACAAGAAGGCAGACAAATATTGATGGCTTGCTGAGGCTGCCTGCCCCGGAGCAGCTTGAAGTTTTGAAGTTTGTCAAGCCAAAATTAATCGAAACAGGGCATATCGCGGTTACAATGAAAGAGTCTTTGCTTGAAAAAACATTCGACATTGGCGAAAAGTTTGTCGCGATAACAAGAAAAGAGCACAGGCCGGGGATTATAGGCCCTTTTGCACTGCAGGGCGCTGTAACTGCCGAAGAGGGCAGGGAAGACATTGTCATATTTGATGTTTCAATGAGGATTCCAGGCAGCCCCGGAACAATGTTTACCCCATACTCTGCTTATCTGCACATGGAGCCGATAAGCTATGGAGAAAGGATAGCAATGGAAATAAAAAAAGCGGCAGACAGCGATATGCTGGATTTTATATGCACTTAACGTAAAAATGACTGACACAAAATTGGAAGAGTTTATCAAAAGTCAGGTTTCTAAAGGAAAAGCGTTGGATGACATCAGGAGATTGCTGGTTTCTTCTGGCTGGTCTCAAGATGATGTCGATGGGGCAATCAATAAGCTTAAAAGCGATGCTTCAGGCTTAAAAGGGAGCAAGCTGAAAAAAAGCAACAAAATTGTATATCTGATATCTTCATTATTAATCATTGCAATAATAGCCTTGGCTATAGGTTTCATGGGAGACAAAGAGATAGAATTTAAAGGGTTTGCGCCATCCCCATTTGGTTTTTCAGGAGATTATATTATCTACCCTGCATCCGGATTTGACGCAAAAAGCGGATTGTATGTCCTTAACATTGCAGACGGCAGGGAAAAGCTGATTGAGACAATTGCATACTATCCTACAGAGGGGATTGACGGAGATTATGTTGCTTGGACTGACAATAGGTCAAATAAATGCAACCTGATGCATAACATCAATGGACCAGCGGGCAATTGTAAATTAAATCATGATGTGTATGGATATGACATTAAAGGCGATAATGTTTTTGAAGTAAAGGCAGATGAAAAAGACCAGGATTTCATAGCAATATCAAATAATAGGATAATTTATTCCGAATGCACAGAAAATGAATTCGACAAGTATAATGAATGCTTGAATGAAAATATATTTATGTTTGATATATCTAGCAACCAACATCGGCTTTTGTTGCAAAATAACCTGACAAAAACTAATTCTGGTTCTTTTCTCCCGGCACTCCAGTTGTTGGACTTTTCAAATCCCCTAATTGTATTTTTGGACAGCGTGACATATAAGCTAGGTATTCTAAATGTTGATTCAGGAAACTATATGGAGATAGACGTAGGGGGCTTGACAGATGTTGTTAAACTGACACCAAATAACCTAGTTTGGGCCAACTATGGGGATAAATCTCTGAATTACTATAACCTCGACACTAGAAAAAATATGAACATATTCAATGTTGAGCCCGGGTCATCTGATAATGAGATAGGATACCTAGAGATTGACACATTTGATGATAATGTAGTTTTTAGTCATGATAATAATTTATACTTCTATGATTCCGAGAGTGGTCAGCTAAAAAAACTAGGTTTGGGCATCGCTCCAAGAATTTATGGAGGTAAGATTATATACTTAAAAGGATTCTCAGAAAGAAAAATCAGAAAAACTAAGAAGGCGGGAGAAATGATTATATACGAGTTAAAATGATACTGGTAATTAATTTTGGCGCACAATACGTCCATCTCATTGCCCGCAGGATAAGGGAGCTTGGCGTTTATTCCGAGATAAGGCCGTATGATATAACCTATTCTGAAATCAAAAAACTGAAGCCTCAGGGCATTGTCCTTTCAGGGGGCCCTGCTTCTGTCTATGAAAAAAATTCCCCACATCTGGACAAAAAAATCCTTGAATCAGGAATTCCTGTTCTGGGCATCTGCTACGGGCTGCAGCTAATTGGAAAATATTATGGAAAAGTTTTGCCCGGCAAATTAAAGGAATTCGGGAAAAAATACCTGAATGTCAAAAGGCAGGGCAGGCTGCTAAGAGGCTTAGGCAAAAAAGAGCAGATATGGATGAGCCATGGTGATTTGGTGGAAAAACTGCCAAAGGATTTTGAGATTTTAGGCTCTACTGACACATGCAAAATAGCAGCAATGGAAAATAACAGTGCAAAGCTTTACGGCGTTCAATTCCATCCGGAAGTTGCGCATACACCGAAAGGGACGCAGATACTGAAAAATTTTGTTTTTGGCATCTGCAGGGCAAAAAAGGACTGGGACATAGGGGATTTGAAGGAAAGCCTGATTGGGGAAATAAGGCAGAAAGTAAACAATGACTATGTCATAATGGGCACATCAGGCGGAGTTGACAGCACTGTAGCTGCCGTTTTAATACACAAGGCAATCGGCAACAGGATTTTTTGCGTTTTTATCGACCACGGGCTTATAAGGAAAGATGAGGCTGAGGAAGTGAAAAGCGCGTTCAGGAGATTTAATTTCAGGCATTTTTACATGATTGATGCCTCAAAAATATTTCTGGAAAGGCTGAAAGGAGTTATAGACCCTGAGCAGAAAAGGAAAATAATTGCGCATACTTTCATCAGGGTTTTTGAGGAAAAAGTAAAGGAGCTTGAAAGGAAAAACCCGAAGATAAGGTTTTTGGGCCAAGGCACGATTTACCCTGACAGGATTGAGACAGCGCAGCCTTCAAAGCAGGCTGACAAGATAAAAAGCCACCATAATGTCGCTTTGCCTAAAAAGATGAAATTAAAAGTTTTGGAGCCGTTAAGGGAATTTTACAAGGACGAGGTAAGAAAGCTTGGAAGGGAGCTTAAGCTGCCTGAAAATGTCATTGGAAGGCACCCGTTTCCAGGCCCTGGGCTGGCTATAAGGATTCTGGGCGAAGTAACAAAGGAAAAGCTTGAAATTTTAAGGAATGCTGACCATGTCTACATTGACGAACTGAAAAAATCAGGTTATTACAATAAAATATGGCAGGCATTTGCTGCCTTGATTCCTGTAAAGACAGTCGGCGTTATGGGTGATGCAAGGACTTATGAATATATTATCAGCTTGAGGGCAGTCACTTCAAAAGATGCAATGACAGCAGACTGGGCAAAATTGCCAGACTGGCTATTAGAAAGGATTTCTTCTAGAATAATCAATGAAGTCCGCGGAGTTAACAGGGTTTTGTATGACATTTCCCAAAAGCCGCCTGCAACTATAGAGTATGAGTGAAAGTGCGGATAACGTATGTGATTGCTGTTAATCTCTCCAGAATACTTGCAGGGACTAAAATTTAGTGCAACGATGCCAAAGGCAAAATTTTAGAGTTAAAGCGAACTCTGGGATGGCGGGAACGCCAGAAGTTTTTATAATATTTCAGATTGTCACCGTCGTTTTCGTAAGTTGGGGGCTGTTTATTTTTTAAACCACTTTTTTGCATTTGGTCTACGATGAGGACAGCCAGGCCAACAACAAGGTCTACGCTTCCCTTTGAGAAGTTCTGAACGTAATCTCGCTATATGATCTTTTCTTGTTTCTGATTTTTTGACAATAGTAGTCCAGCAGATCCACTCGTTGCGTGCAAGAGGTGTAAGGTTATTCCATTTCGCAAGCACATCTGAATCAGAAGTTAGAACTTCTCGTAAATCCGTTGGCACTTTATGTGCTACGCCCGTGGCGATTTCTTTTTTGGTCATGTTCTTTTCCCCTTATTTTTCTATTGATTAACTCTGGTATTTGCACTTATTTTTTCCTTATTCAAAGACATGGCAACAATTTGCTTAATTCTTTTTTTACGGGTTTCTTCGCCTTTTATTCGCAGCAGCCAACGATAAAAAGTTCTTTTGGCAGAGGGGGGAAAATCATTGAAATTTTTCCATGCGGCTTTATTTTTCTTTAATTCTTCTTCCAGCTCTTTTGACATAGCAGGGTTTTTTGGAATGCCGTGGTCATGCGTAGGGCGTGACAATCCTTCATCATAATATTTTAAACCTGTTGAGGTCATAAGCCCTCGCTTGATCAAATCTTTTGCGTAGGACAGTGTGTTGTCGCTCCATTTTGAATTTTTGTTTCTTTTGGCAAAGTTTCGCAGAAATTTGTCTTCGTCTATGCGTTTTATCGTTGTGTCAATCCAGCCAAAACAGATTGCTTCTTCTATGAGTTCCCGATGCGAAGGAAATGGTTTGCCAGTATGTTTTTTGTATATAATAACAGCAACTTTATTTTCTGTCTCATGGTTTTTCTCAAGCCATTTTCTGAAGTCTTTTCTTGAAAAAGCAGCCACGCTTTTTACTTTCTTCTTTTTCATTCTTTTACAAAAGTTATAGAAGGCAAAATTAATCCCCTTTATTTAAATACTTTTATTGAACTAGATGCTTACTTCCCCACCATAGTTTTAAATCCGCCATAAGCCATGCGCTTCATGTCAAATGGCATAGCCATTTTATTCTTGCCATACTTCTTATCGAAATACGCCATTACTTTCTTATTGACTGCATCACGATTCTTGCGCGACTTGTAAACGATAAAAGAAAACCAAACAGCCTCATTCTTTTTAGTTTTTGCCATCTTCGGAAAAGTAAATAAGACGAACTTTGGCTTTGCATCGTCTATCATGCATTCCTTGTAATCAAGAGCTCCGAAACGCTTCCAAACCTGCGCTGCTTCTCGCGCCATCTTTTTGTACTTTGCAGTATTCTTCTTTGGAATCGAAAGCACAAACCCGTCAACATATGTCATAATGGCCTGTAAGCTTGAATCTTTATTAAAGTTTTCGTTTTCAGCTCCCAACTTTTCGTTTTTCTTTCAGTAGGCGACAATCTGCTATTTAGGGGTGGGTGGTCGGGGGTTCAAAGTTCGCTTTAATTGAAATAACTTAAGGAATTCTTGTTAAGTTCGTTTTCGGCTACGAAGTGTGGGAAAACTGCGTCCGCAGAGTTTTTGAGTTGCCGTAAATTCAGTTGCTGCCGTAGTTTTTTATTATAGCGTTACCATATATTACTGCGAAGCAGTCTATCTATTCGTAATCGGGGGCTTTAGTTCGTTTTCGTCAGTAGTTGAGAATCGGGGGCTAGTTTTTGGCTATTCTTTAGGGTTCGGGGGCGAAGAATAGCTTAATTGAATTATTATTAGACTTTAATTCACTTATTTTATAGTGCTATTTAGTTAGATAAAGTAATGTTTAAATAGGAGAACTATAATATCTCTATAATCTTAAAAAAGAGGGTGAAATGGTGAAAAAAAAGTTTAGTTTGTTTTTAATTGCTAGTTTAGTTCTATCTATATTAACTGTTTTGCCTGGAGTTTCTGCGACCCCTGCACGCCCCTATACAGGGGCAAGTGGATTATTTGACTTTATAGAAACTTGCATCGGTAATTCATGTGATTTGATAGAATCCTGTAGGTCTCAAGCACATACAAAAACAGTCGCGGTAGAAAAGGAAGCAATTGAATGCTTTGCAGAACCTGGAGACCCAACTCCTCGTGGCTGCTATGGCATCACGGCAAAATGGAATAATCATTGGAGTGGCGGGGATAGTTATGTTCCCGATACTGATGGTTGGGCAGATGATTATTTTAGGGCGTTTACTTCGGAATGTGAAGCAGCCAAACCCCAGGAAGCAGCAGAAACTGAATTACAGGCAGCAGCAGATGAAGAGAACGAGCTACAGGCAGAAATGGATTTGTTATTAAATGAAATAGCTGATATCTGTGTTGGTATTGAGGGATGCAAGCCCGGAGACAGGGAAAGTCCTGGTTATTTCAATGATATCATCAATAGCATCATTAAGCTTCACAGTGACAGTTGCGATAAGGGACAATGCATCAAAGTACCCATTGACGAGCTTATAAACCTTGCCGATAGAATTGTAGACTGGAATCAAAGAGAGGCTGCTTGGGAAAGCAAATTCAATGGTTTAACTCCTGAGCCTATTGAAACCAAAGTGCGTGATGTAAATCCCGGAATTCTTACTAATCTATACACTAATCTAAATACTAATCTAAAAGAAGAGATTTCCAAGCCTTCTGAACAAGATCACATTGCTGCCAAACAGGTAGACCTTAATAAAAATGAAATATTCAATCAACTCAATGACGCATTCACTGAAAAGGGCAAGATATCTGCAGAACAAGTTGCAAGTGCAATAAAATCGTATGAGGCTAAATTGAATGCAGGTCAAGGAGAAAAAATCAATGTTGCTCTCCCTAAGGGTTCATCAATTCAAAATATTGAAGCTATAACTGCCAGGTCACTGCAGGATGCAACCATGACTGTGACTGTTATAGATGAGGTTGCTTTAAATAAAGCTGTACCTCTTCTTGGCGGAAAAGGCATTATCGGCAATCCCGATTATCCTATCCCTCAAGCTCCTCTCGGGCCTCCGGAAGCAGGTAAATATTCAGTAAAAGAATATTTTAGTGTAGAAAACTCGATGAGTGCAGACGCTAATCCTCTAGTCCCATTCTACGAAAAAACATGGTTCAAATTTTCATTGGAAAGCTCTGTTGAAGCCGCGAAAAATACTGTACTTCTTCGTTATAATAAAGATACAAATAAGTGGAATCCATTACCTACTCAGCACATTTTATCGGTAGCGCCAACCGGGTTGTATGAATTTACTGCTGAATCTCCTGGGACAAGCTATTTCGCGATTGTGGTTGAAAATCTGGAAGCTGCACAGAAGGATAAAAAGGAAACAGAATCCACCTATGGCACATTGTTCTGGTGGTCTTTTATTATACTAAGCTGGCTGGCAGTATTGTTTTTCTATCTTAAGGTGCGCAAGAAGGATGAATATAACCAGCTTATGGCTGCGAAATCCATGAGCGGTAAAATAGCTGTTTTGAGCAGTGTAAAATTAAGGAAATATGCTTTTGGGCTCCGGGTTTTGTTTTTTTCCGCTATCATGGAAGCAGCATTGATTATATTTGGGTTTATTGAAGGCATCCTGAAATTCAGCCCGTTTACCAGTTTTATAATAATAATTTTAGCATACTTTGCCGCAAGCCTTATAGTGGGGTCAATCTTCGGTCTGGCGACATGGATATTGCTAAAGGTATTGTCTAAATTATTCAAAAAATAGAAAACGTTTTAATAATCTGTTAACAAAAATATTTATGCAAGGAAGAGATAAGTTCGAGACCATTTCTACAAATTAGCCGATTTTTTTATTGAGATTAACTTATAGAATTCTTGTTAAAATCTTTTTCCATACGAAGTGTGGGAAAACTGCGTCCGCAGAGTTATTACTCGGGGCACAAGTCGTCCAATCAAAAGAGCGTAAGCGATACGTCAAGGACAAGAATCTAGGGGGCACACTCACATTAAAAGTAGTAAGAATCTTGGGCTTAAAAACGAAAGATATTTATATAAGTTTATATATACTATTGTATAATCTCATATAAGTTGGTGATTGAAATGCAAAAATTAGAAGTAATACATTATCCAAACCTAAAAACTGTATTAATGGTAGAAGATGCTCTAAAAAAGGCCAATAAACTCATGACCAGAGAAGATTTAAAGAATAAGCTGCCAACAAAAATAATGCATCAAACTTTAAATGTAATTCTAAAATATCTGGAGGATAGTGGAAAAATACTAGATGGAAGAAAAGGTATTTTATGGATATACAATCCAAGCCCAAAACTAGATAAAGCAATAAAGGGAGGGGTTGAACTATAATGTTCAAAGGAAAACCTACAAAGGTGATAATAACAGGAGAGGCCAAAGAAGAATTTGACGATTTAAACAAAGTTGTGGGCGAAGAAATTGCCAAAGGAATCACAAGCAGTGATCACCAAACTTTGCTCAAATCAATAAAGCAGAAAATAGAGATACTAAAGGCAAACCCGGAATATGGAACTCATATCCCTAAAGACAGAACTCCAAAAGAATACATTAGGGATTATGATGCAAATAATTTGTGGAAAGTTGACCTTTCTGGCGCTTGGAGAATGATATACACAATCAGGGGCAGTGAAGTAGAAATTATTTCCTTGATATTGGACATTATGAATCATAGGGATTATGAGAAGAAGTTTAGGTACAAGAAAAACTAAAACCTATGGACGCAAAGGCAAGAATTAAGAGACACACTTATTGTTTATTCCATATTCTCTTTATTTCATCAATATTAGCTGAGTGTTCATACCACAACAGAATAAGTGTGACTCCAGTTAAATAAATTTTTACACCTATATTTTCATACAAAAAATCAAAATTAATTAACCTAACTTCTGACCAAATCATAGTTGTTATTATACTATTGATACTTCCAAATTTTAAGTACCATAGCGTGCAAATAAAATTAAAAATTACTCTTTTTATGTGATTAATCATCTGTTTCATCCGAAATTAAACCAATCATCTAGTTCTTGCATAAATCCACCCATAGATTCCTTAAATTCTTTTTTCGATTTCTCGTATTTCTGCTTTTGGACTTCATCAGGGTCAGGACCACAAACAGTTTTGACAAATGTACCTTCCATTGTGTAAATATTCATAAAACTTTTTCTTACTAAATTTTGTTTCTCTATTATCTCTTCTTGCTCTTTAGGCTTCTTTACAATGTAGGGTATGGTGTCATCTGTTCCTGAAAAAATGTTATTCATAAAAGAAATAGGGTCACGATATCGAGCACCTAAATCACAATATAAGTAATTTCGGTTTTCTCGTTTTTGTTATACTGCTAAACGAAGGCAGCAACTAAAAGAATTTACGGTTAACCGGCAACTTTATCGACGGCAACTCAAAAATTGATTTTAATCGGTGTTATGCACCCTGAGCGGATTTTATGACGAAGTCAATAAATGGAGCGAAGGCCGAGTACTGCAGTCCCGGAGGTCGAGGAACGGAGGAGTAGCCAAACCCCGCAAAAAGCGGAAGCTTTATATAATAGTTTATTATTATTTATTATGAATTATAATGATTTATAAGGTGATGACAAAATGGTACAAGCTATTGTAAATCTGGGTGAACATGAAGACAGATTATTGACTATAATCAGGGGCAAGTTCGGGCTTAAGAACAAGTCTGAAGCAGTTAATTTTGTGATAGACAAATATGGAGAAGAGCTTCTCGAACCAGAGCTTAGACCGGAATATAAGGAAGAATTGCTTAGGATAGACAAGGGAAAGTTCAAAAGATTTGCCAGCATTGACGATTTAAGAAAGGAAATCGAAAATGTATAATCCTGAAAGAAGCGACAAACTAATCAAAATTCTGAAGAAGCTTTTTAAGAAGGATAAAAACAGGTATGAAGTGACATTGAACAAGATTGAAGAAGTGATTAACAGTGAAGACCCAAACCATTATAAAAATCTAAGCCATGATATGAAACAGTTCAAGAGAGTCCATATTGACAGCCATTTTGTTCTCACATTCAAAGTAGACAAAAATAATAAACTAATCAGGTTTGAAGACCTGCAACATCATGATGTAATCTATCGCAAAAAGAAGTAATTTTTGCGGGGTTGGCTATTGTGCATAATCGGTGTTATGTCTCCCGACGACTGAAAGGAGGAGAGCGCAGCGGGGCGACGAACGAAGTGAGGAGAGTTCAGAATTCGGGCGTCATTGATATTAACTTGGCAGTAGTAAAAGAACCGAAAGATTTATAAAGTTTTAATCAAATCTATCTTTATGGCAGAATATCAAGGTTCAGAATTTGTCGGAATTGTCGAACATCTTCAAGATACTTCATCTTATGATTATTGTAGTTTGAACACTCAATCAGGCGGAATGGGCGGACATGGAAGTGTTCAAAGTCTTGGAAAGACAATTGCTAATCAATTTGGAGAAAATTTCCGACAAAAGATAACTTATGAACCTCCTCAAGGAATTGATACAAGAGGGACAGAAAGAGGATTGTGTCCAAAAAAATATCATAGACTTTCTGTTCTTGAACAAGATAGATTTGAGAAATCAGTTTTAAGTGCCTTACAAGGCAAAGAATAAATCTTTCGGTTTCTATCTTTTAGCCCGAATTCTGAATTAGACATAACTTATAGAATTAGGCGAAGTTTTTGCCCTCGAAAAACTCCCCTCGAAACGTGAGGTATCCCACACGTTTCAGAGCTGGAGAGTTTTTCAGAGTTGGCAAAAATTTGGGAGAGGAACGAATTTTGCTTGGCAAAATAGCGAAGCGGTCGTTCCGAACCGCCTAATTCTTGTTAAAATCTTTTTCCATACAAAGTGTGGGAAAACTGCGTCCGCAGAGTTTTTGAGTTGCCGTAAATTCAGTTGCTGCAGTAGTTTTTTATTATCACTTTACTATAAATTTCTGCGAAGCAGACTATCGTTCGTAATCGGGGGCTTTAGTTCGTTTTCGTCAGTAGTTCAGAATCGGGGCTCGTTTTCGCTATTCTTTAGGGTTCGGGGGCGAAGAATAGCTTAATTGAATTATTATTAGCTTTAATTCACTTATTTTTATGTCTCAATTCCTCGACGACAACCGAAAGGTTTATATATCTATAGATATTTTTAAGATATTGATTGATATGGCAGGCAAAAAGGTACTATTGACATTAAACCCTGAAATGTATGCGGAACTGGAAGGGCATGCAAAGGCCAATTTTATGACAATGCAGGAGCTGATTACCAACACATTGAGGAAATGCGTTTTGTATGCTGCTGAATCTCAAAAGAAAAGCAAGGCAGGAAGGCCTCCAAAAGTGGATGAGCCTTTTCTGGAGTACTTTTCAAGGAAAAAATGAAAAGATTAAAGAATAGGTTAGATTACTATATAGGATTGGAAGGTGGCTGAAATGATGAAGTTAATGCAAATAAAGCGGGCAATAAAATCCAATAAGAAATTATTGAAACAGGAATATGGCGTAAAGGAAATTGGCATATTTGGCTCTTTTGCCAGGGGAAAGCCCAAAATGAAGAGCGACATAGATGTACTTGTTGACTTTGATGATGTGCCAGACTTGATTAAGTTTATTCAACTAGAAAGAAAGCTTCAAACACTGCTGGGAAAGAAAGTTGACCTTGTGAGAAAGCAATCTATAAGGGAGGAGCTGAGAGACAGCATATTAAGGGAGCTGAAAATCGTATGAAAAGAGAGTATAAATTATTCATTCAGGATATAAAAGAGTGTATTGAACAAATTGATGAATTTCTAGGCAATATGACTCTTGAGGAGTTCAAAGCAGATGAAAAAACATCAAGTGCTGTAGTAAGAAAGATTGAAATTATAGGCGAGGCTACAAAAAATGTCCCTAAGGAAATAAGGCAGAAATACAAGGAACTCCCTTGGAGCGACATGGCAAGAATGAGGGACAAGATTATCCATTCCTATTTTATAGTTGACTATGAAGTTGTATGGAAGACTGTCAAGGA
>Ga0209343_10000343_pt1 | contig 65032 bp, 58 predicted proteins | sample RifCSPlowO2_02_FD_184026 | JGI IMG/M metagenome (GOLD analysis project Ga0209343, IMG submission 184026) | Groundwater microbial communities from Rifle, Colorado - Rifle CSP2_plank lowO2_0.2 (SPAdes) (version 2) | ecosystem: Environmental > Aquatic > Deep subsurface > Groundwater | place...
TCAGGCATTATCTTTACCAATCGGCTCAAAGGCTTAAACGCTCCAAGCGGTTGCTTTTGTCATGCGTCCGAGCCACAAAGCTGCCATGGGAATAATATGATTCCTATTACTTTTGCAAAGTTCAATAATCATGTCTAAAATTTATAAAACCACACTTAAAAACGGCCTAACAATTATTACCGAAGAGATGCCTGATATTCAATCAGCCACTCTTGGCATCTGGGTAAACATAGGCTCAAGAAATGAGAATAGCGCTAAAAACGGCATATCTCATTTTATTGAGCATCTCCTATTCAAAGGCACGAAAAGAAGGACTGCCTTAGATATTGCGCAGGAGATAGAATCGGTTGGCGGTGTGCTCAATGCATTTACTGGCAGAGAAAACAGCTGCTTTTATGCAAAGGTGTTAAGCAAAGATATCCCCCTTGCATCTGACCTCCTGTCAGATATATTTTTAAACTCAACATTTGACGAAAAAGAGATGGAAAAGGAAAGGATGGTAGTCTTGCAGGAGATAAAGATGGTGGAGGATACACCGGATGATTTAATCCATGATATCTTTGCAACTGCATTCTGGAAAAGGCATCCCCTTGGGAGGCCGGTCTTGGGTAATCTGCAAACAGTAAAGTCTATAAATAGGAGCGATGTTGTTTCATACTATAAGCAGTTGTATACGCCCCATACAGTAATAATAACTGCTGCCGGGAATATACAACATAAAAAGCTGTTAAAACTTTTGAAGCCATTTGAAAAGATGTCGCGTCATCAGGCAATGGAAAAGACAACAACACCTGTCTCGTATCATGGTGTTGTTTTAGAACAACGAAATTTAGAACAGGTGCATCTATGTCTGGGCACCCCCTCCCCTCGCCAGGCGCATCCTGACCGTTATAAGATTTATCTGCTGAATACCCTGCTTGGAGGCGGGATGAGTTCCAGACTGTTCCAAGAGATAAGAGAGAAAAGAGGACTTGCATATTCTGTTTATTCTTATTTGAATTTGTGCCTTGACGCTGGCTCACTTGTGATATATGCTGGAACAGCCCCAGACACATTCGGTAAAGTAGTAGAATTAATTCTTAAAGAACTCAATACATTTACAAAAAAAGAGGTGGGTAAAAAAGAGCTGATATCGGCAAAAGAACAGCTCAAGGGAAGCATGCTCCTCGGTCTTGAGACAAGCGAGAGCAGGATGACAAAACTCGCCAGGGATGAGATATATTTCAACAGAATAGTTGATGTAAAAGAGATAACAGAAGGGGTTGATAAAGTAACTGCGCAAGATATAAGAAACCTTGCTAAAGATATCTTTAACCCCGGCAAAATAACCCTTGCTGCACTCGGTAATGTAAAAGATAAAGACATACCAAAAACGATAAGAAGGGAGGTAGGGGGCGGAAGGTAGGGGGTAGGAAAAGATTTTAGCATACCCACATACCACCCCCGATACAGGCATTCGGGGGCAGGCATCCCATATCAAAATAATTTATGCGTATTCTTGTAGTGGAAGACGAAAAAAAGGTTGCTGGTTTTATAAAAAAAGGGCTTGAAGAAGAGAGTTATGCGGTTGATGTAGCATACGATGGTGTTGAAGGTGAATATCTGGCAGCAACAAATGAATATGATGTCGTAATCCTTGACATAATGCTTCCTAAAAAGAGCGGCGTTGATGTGGTAAAAGATTTAAGAATTAAGGGCATAAAAATACCTGTGCTCCTGCTTACTGCAAGGGATGCTGTAGAGGATAAGGTCAAAGGGCTTGATAGCGGGGCTGATGACTATCTCAGCAAACCCTTTGCCTTTGAAGAGCTTCTTGCCAGAGTAAGGGCACTGATGCGGAGAAAAGACTATGGCATTACCGAGCTAAAATTCGCGGATATTATTCTTGACCAGGCTACAAGGAAGGCTAAACGGGGCGATATAACAATAGACCTGACTTCAAAGGAATATGGGCTTTTGGAATATTTTTTAAGAAACCCTAACAAGGTGCTTACCAGGACAATGATTGCAGAACATGTGTGGGATTATACCTTTGACAGCGATACTAATGTTATTGATGTCTATGTAAACCACCTGAGAAGCAAGGTTGATAAAGACTTTCCCAAGAAGCTAATACACACTGTCAGAGGTATAGGATATATTTTGAAGGAAGAGCAGGGATAAAGTTTTTTAGCCTTATTGTCTGATATAGCTAAATATTAAAACCCCCACCCCCGCGAATATAAAATTTGTAAGCCATGCGGCTATCAAAGGTGGAATTATACCGCTATATCCAAGTGATGTATTAATTGCGAATACAACCCAATAGCTGAAGCCTATCATTACGCTGATGCCGACGCCAACGGCTATACCGCCATGTCTTCCGCTCCTTAAGGCAAACGGTATTCCTAATATCACCATAATAATACTTACTATGGGAAACGAAATTTTAGAATGCAGGTCTACGCTATATCTTGCGGCTGCATACCCTTCCTGTTTCAGCTTTTTTATATATCTCCTAAGCTCTCTGAAATTCATCTCATCTGCAAGCCTCTCAATATTTTTGAGATCTTCAGGCTTCTCTGTTAGAGGCATTATGGCATTACGAATGATTGATATGTCAAACAGTCTGCCGTCCTGAAATCTTGATACGTTGCTTTCCGGTGAAATCCATGCCCCCTTACTCCAATGTGCCAGCTTAGCATCAATCCTGCTTATAATATTAAAATTATTGTCCAACCTATACACGGTAAGGCCTTTTAAAACCCCATTTTGCGGCTCTATATAGCTTATGTTATAGATGTCTGCATTATCTTTAAACCAAATACTGTCTTGAGCAAATATCGTTTTTTTATTTATACCCTCCATTGTCTGCCTTATAACTGTAGCTTGCTGATTGGTGTAAGGAATAATTGACTCGCTAAAGATAAAGTTAATTATACCTATAATCGCTGCAAGCACAAAAAAGGGCAGAAAGAGCCTTAATACGCTGACCCCGCTTGCCATTGCCGCAATAACCTCGCTATGCCTGCCAAGAATGCCGATTGCAATAAGGGTGGCCATAAGAAGAGCGACAGGGCTTACCTGATAGAAGATAAAAGGTATTTTATAGAGGAAAAAGATAAGCCCGTCCTTAAATGACGCATGGTGCTCTATAAGATTATCTATCTGCTCAAAGATATCTATAATGAGATAAAGAGAGATAAATCCAGCAAGCGTCAGGGTAAGTATTTTTATAAATTCTTTAATAATATATCTTGTAAGTATCTTCATCTGTTTTATCTATTCATCCATCCTTCTTTTAAAAATAGCGAATATTCTGCCTTTTTTTTCTTCCAACCATGCCACTGTTTTTATCGGAGAATCCTTGGCAGCCTTATAGAACATGTTCATGCCAATTACAATCATTACAATATTTGACCCCCATACTGCAATTATCGGATTGACTATACCTTTCTCACCCAACGATTCTAATGCGGTTGAGAGCACATAATAAAAAAGCATGATGCCGAGACCGATGGAAAAACTGGTAAACCTTACTGTCCTTACCCTTTGTATTCCCAAAGGAATGGCAAGGAGACCAAAAGCAAATATAGATGCAGGGAGCGCAAACCTTTTGTGAAGGTCAATAATATACGGAGCAGGGTTTTCCCCTCTTCTTTTTATATCAGTTACCTTGTGTTTGAGTTGGCTGATAGTTAAATCCCTGTTTGTTTTTGAAATATCCGGGTTTTTTATCTTGTCATCCTTTAGGGTGAGATTTAAATCATAGGTAGTGAAGTTAATAACCTTATAAAGCCCTTTTTCCTCTGACCTGTGAATTGTACCATTTAATAGTCTCAATGTTATATTCATCGCCTGCTGGTCAGATGATATGATGCCTGTCCTCGCTGTTATTATGCTGTTGTCCTTTTCATCCCTGTGGTCTGAAATAAATATGCCTTCCAGGCTTCCATCTTCAGGCATGATGCGGTTTGCGTATAACATCAGTCCATCAAAGGCATCGTTAAATACCCTCTCCTTTAAACCTATACTGGCCTTGCTTTTTGCTATATCATAGAGAAGCCTCTTGGATGATATACTCCCCCAGGGGAATGCATAAAAAGTAAAAAAGACTGAGACTCCATAGGTAAAAACTGCTAAAAGAATAACAGGTCTGCTTATCTTTAATATACTTATACCTGATGTCTTCATTGCGGTTATTTCATTATCGTTTGAAAGTCTGTTGTATGCAATAAGAACTGATATGAGAAATGATATAGGAATAATGTATATCAGAAACGACGGTATAATGAATAAAAGAAACTTCAGGATAACCAACAACCCCACTCCATGATTAACTACCAATTCTATAAGTTTAAGAACCTTGCTCAAGAGAGATGTGATGGTTAGAATTGCAATAATGAGGACAAACGGGGCAGCTATCTCCTTAAACAGATAGCTATTTATAATCTTTGGCATGGATACAATTGTATAATAAAGAGGAGTGTCATTCAACGGGATATTAACTATTTTCTATTTTTTACCTTGCCTTTGTAAATATTTGCTGATATTTTGCAAATATATGGATGCAAGCAATTTGGCAGCTTATATAGATTTAACCCTTCTTAAGCCAACCGCCCCTTACACAGATATAAAAGCTGTTATTGAAGATGTCATTAAATATCCATTCGCCTCTTTATGTATTCCACCACATTATGTCTCTTATGCATCAGAAAAATTAAAAGGGAAAAGACACATCGGAACAGTAATCGGCTTTCCCTTTGGCTATCAAACAAAGGCGGTAAAATTATATGAGTCAGCAGAGGCTGTAAAATCAGGCGCACATGAGTTAGATGTAGTGATCAATATCTCTGCCTTCAAATCCGGCCAATATGAGCTTGTTTGTGATGAAATATCAAGCATTGTTCTGGCAAACCCTGGCGCCATAGTAAAAGTGATAATAGAAGCAGCTTATCTTACTGATTCAGAAAAGGAGCGAGCCTGTGAGATTGCCATAGCAAGCGGGGCTCATTTTGTAAAGACATCCACTGGTTTTGCTATAGGCGGCGCAACAATAGATGATGTAAGGCTTCTCAGTAAAATTGCCAAAGGTCGTATACGTATAAAGGCATCGGGTGGAATAAAGGAGTTAGATGCAATGCTTGCAATGATAAATGCCGGGGCAGTGAGAATTGGAACAAGCTCAGGCGTTCAGATAGTAGAAGAATTTTTAAAAAGACACGCAGGTAGAAATGAATATAGGTAGAATAACCCTTCTCATCCTTGATAGCGTCGGTATAGGCGAACTGCCGGATGCCAAAGACTATAAAGATGAAGGCAGCAATACCCTGAGCAACATAATAAAAGCTGTCGGTAGATTGAATCTCCTGAACCTTGAGGCTATGGGTTTGGGCCTTATTCAAGGAGTTAAAGGGCTTGAAAAAATTAAACACCCAACTGCCTCTTACGGTAGAATGGCAGAGGCTTCCAAGGGTAAAGACACGACCATAGGCCACTGGGAGATAGCTGGACTTATCATTGATAAACCATTGCCAACATTTCCTGATGGCTTTCCAAAAGAAATAATGGATAGATTTAAGAAAGAAACAGGGCTTGCCTATCTCGGAAATAAGCCTGCTTCCGGCACTGAAATAATAAAAGAACTTGGCGAAGAGCATATAAGGACAGGCAAACCTATTATATATACATCTGCTGACAGTGTTTTTCAGATTGCAGCGCATGAGGATGTAATACCTCCTGACAGACTCTACAAACTATGCAGGGCTGCAAGAAATATTGCAGATACATATAACATCGGCAGGGTAATAGCGCGGCCCTTTACAGGCGTTAAAGGTTCATTCAAAAGAACGCAGCGGAGAAAAGATTTTTCCATGGCTCCGCCGGGTGAAACAATCTTGGACAAGTTAGCAGCAAAAAATATTCCTGTTGTTGGCATTGGTAAGATAGGTGACATCTATGGTCACCGTGGACTTACAGAAGAGATACATACAAACAATAATATGAATGGAGTTGATAAGACTATAGAAGCGATGGAGAGAATAGATAAAGGCTTAATATTTACGAATCTTGTTGATTTTGACATGCTCTATGGCCACAGAAATGATGCAACAGGCTATGCAAATGCGCTTGAGGAAGTTGATAAGAGAATCCCTGAAATACTCACACTATTAAATGATCAAGACATGCTCATTATAACCGCAGACCATGGCTGTGACCCGACAACTTCTTCAACAGACCACTCCAGAGAATATGTGCCGCTGCTTGTATATGGTAAAAAACTAAGGCCAGGCATAGACCTTGGAACCCGAAAGACCTTTGCTGATGTTGGGCAAACTATTGCTCACATCTTTAATGTCAAAAAAATACGAAATGGGGACTCTTTTTTAAATAGTATCATATAATAGATAGGCAAAAAAATAGTTGATTTTTGAAAGGTTAATGTTTAAATATAGGTATACATCACAAAATAGGAGGTGATTATGACAGAAAAAAGAGGGTTTAAAAGGCGGTATATCATAGCCGAGGCAAAGATTAAATCGCTAAAGAGCAGTAGTTGGATAAATACAATGCTCATCAATATCAGCAGGGGGGGAATGGCCATATATTTAAGAAAACCGCTAAAGGCAGGAGAAAAAGTAACGGTGAAGATAGCCTTTATTAAAGATAACGAGTTATGGATTAGCAGAGAGATCAATGGCACAATCAGATGGGCTCAGCAAATTCGAAGCAATTATGCAGCCGGTGTAATGTTTGATGAAATTGTAAACAAAAAGAATTTCCCGGACATCTGGAATTGTCTCGAATATGCAAGAAGTAATAAGTAGGAGAAATATCAAAAAATATAACTATATCATCTTTTTATCTGTATCAGAGCTGCCTTCTCAGTTCCCTTATTGGGGTCATTTTCAGGCCTGCTCTTCCATCTTTGATGAAGCCAGAACCACTGCTCAGGGTGCTGTCTCACTAAATCTTCTATAACTTTTGTAAATGATGCTGTATTTTCCAACTGATCCCTTACCCTGTCCCCGGTATTACTAACTATAATTTCTTCACCAATAATAATCTTGTGCCTTTTCCCGTCTCTCACTATAAAGGTTGGAACAACTGCAGCGCCGCTTGCCATAGCTAAAAGCGCAGCACCTTTATTTGTGCAGGCCAGTTTGTCAAAAAAATAAACAAACATCCCTTCGCTCCATGTGACATTTTGGTCCAGCAAAACTCCCACAATACCACCCTTTGAGAGTATTTTAAGCAATTCCCTCATAGAGCGCCCCTTTGAAACTATACGATTTCCACCCCCCGTTCTTACCCAGCGCACAAATTCATCAATAGTAGGGCTGTCCAAGTCTCTTACTACTATATTCACAGGATAACCCATCAGTGCATAGAATACAGCCATAAGCTCCCAGTTTCCAAAGTGACCTGTGAGGAGTATCACCCCTTTGCCTTTGTTGTATGCCTCTTTAAAATTCTCAAAGCTCTCGCATTCAATATACCTTGCCAAGTTTTCTTTTTTTAACCATGGAAAACGACAGAATTCCATAATATTCATTCCCATATTTTCAAAGGCTTTTTTTGCTGTCATCTTTATTTCATCAACAGGCTTTTCATTTCCAAATGCAGTCTGGAGGTTATTTACGGCAATATATCTATGCTTTTTATCTACATAAAAGCCAAGTCTTCCTAATGCCCTGCCGAACCAGAGAATCTGTCCAAGAGGTATGCGGCCAATAAGCCAACATAAAACTTTTAAAGATTGAAGTATCGATTGATTAAACACTATTAGCTGAGCCCACCGTTTTTTCAAATATATCTAAATCTTTTATCTCTACCTCTATATCAAGGGCGTAGATAGGCAGATGCTCTATGGAAAAGCTCTTCAATTTTACAGCATCCTTTGCAGTAGTAATTACCATATCCACATTCTCTGCCTCTCCGGCAATTATTTGTATATCTTTGTGGGTGTATGAATGATGGTCAGGCAAAGCGATTTCTTTTATTACTGAGGCCCCCAGTTCTTCTAATGTATCCTTAAAAGATTTTGGGTCCGCTATGCCGGACAGCGCAATAACTCTTTTGTTTTTTAGAATACTTACATCCAATCTATCGTTATTAAAAAGGTCGCAAATGTTTTTTGATTCATAAGTGAAATAGCCAAAGCAATGTTCTATTGCGCCATTTGGTCTGGCTTTAGCCAACCCTTTTATAAGCGAGATAAATATTTGGCTGGCATTTTTCTCAAAGAGCGGTTTTATCCCTTTCATCAAAAAAAATGTTCCCCGTTTAAGTCCGCTCAACGGTTCCCTTAACATGCCCAATGGGAAAAGATGTCCGTTGCCAAATCCCTTTCTTAAATCAATAAGAACAATATCCACATCCCTATAGAGCCTTATATGTTGAAAACCATCATCAAGGATTATAACATTGGGCTTGAATTTTTCTATGGCATAGAGTCCGGTTTTATATCTGTCCTTGCCGATTATTACAGGGATATTTTTTAACTTGGCAGCCATGAGATACGGCTCATCTCCTGCTTGATTTGGAGTTAACAATATGCTTTTCCCATCAGAAACAACACCTATGTCTTTTATCTTTCCTTTGTATCCCCGGCTTAAGATAACCGGCCTTTTACCATTTTCTAAAAATTTCTGCGCAAGAAATATAGCCATAGGCGTCTTGCCGCTGCCGCCTACGGTTATATTGCCAATAGAAATCACCTTGCAGTTGAGTTTTTCGGTCTTAAATATGCCGATGTGGTAGAGGAAAAATCTGAACCTGACGCCGATGCCGTAAAGAAGAGAGAAAAGGTATAACGACAGAAAGAAAAAATAATATAAAAAATCTTTCTTATCTCCGTTGCTCCATGCGGTATAAATTTGATTGAGTTTGTTTGATATCTTACCCAATTTGCGCCAGCTCCATTCTTCCCTTCCAGCGTGCCTTAACTATTTCTTTGAGTGCTTTATGTTCTGAGGCAGTAAGCTCTGGATCGTTCTTTATTATATTAAATGCCTCTCCCCTCGCTTTTTGAAGGAGTGATGCATCTGTCAGCAGATTTACAACCCTGAAATCAGGCAAGCCTGATTGTCTTGTTCCGAGAAAATCGCCCGGCCCGCGGATATTTAAATCCTCTTCCGCTATTTTAAAACCATCGTTTGTATTCTCCATAACCTTTAGCCTCTGATATGTATCCAGAGAACCTACCTTTCCGGCAAGGAGGATACAATATGAGTCGTGCCCTCCCCTCCCTACTCTTCCACGGAGCTGATGAAGCTGGGAAAGGCCGAAGCGCTCTGCATGCTCTATTACCATAATTGTTGCATTCGGCACATCAATCCCCACTTCTATAACAGTGGTTGACACAAGGATATTTATTTCTTTTGACTTAAATGCCTTCATAATATTTTCCTTTTCCTCAGCCTTTATCCTTCCGTGCAAAAGGCCTATAGTATATTCAGGGAATATATCCTTTTGCAAATGTTCCGCCATCTTTGTGGCATCCCTTAAATCAAGATCTTCAGATTCTTCTATGAGTGGATAAACAATATAGGCCTGCCTGCCTTTGCCAAGTTCAGCTTTAATAAGCTTATAAACAAGTTCTCTATCCTTTTCCCTGAAAACCTTTGTCTGAATCGGCCTTCTCCCTGGAGGCAGCTCATCAATAACTGAAACATCAAGGTCTCCAAAAACTGTCATGGCCAGTGTCCTTGGTATAGGTGTTGCTGTCATGACAAGTATGTCAGGGTTCGTCCCTTTTTTCTTAAGCATCGCCCTCTGGATAACGCCAAACCTGTGCTGCTCATCTATAATTGCTACTCCGAGCCTCTTAAAGTCTATATCTTCCTGAATAATAGCATGTGTGCCGATGACGAGATTAATATCGCCCTTCTTTATTCCTTCCAAAATCGCTGCCCTTTCAGATTTTGTAAGGCTGCTGGTTAAAAGGACAGTCTTTATACCAAGCCCTTCTGCGTATTTGTGGATGTTGAGATAATGCTGCTCTGCAAGTATCTCTGTCGGAGCCATAATTGCAGATTGGTAATGGTTTTCAATGGCAATGAGGCCGGCAATAAACGCAACAACCGTCTTGCCTGAACCAACATCACCCTGTATCAGACGGTTCATGGGGTGCGGCTCTGACATACCTTTTTTTATTTCCGAGATAACTCTCTCTTGCGCTGCGGTTAATTTAAACGGCAGCATGTTTCTAAAATTTTCAACCATGGGGGCAGATTTTAAATCTGCCCCCACATTAAATGCAATACCGTTTTCTTTTTCGTTATTCCCTTTTTTTAAAGCAAGCCCCATTTCAAGGCAAAACAATTCATCAAAGACAAGGCTCTTTCTTGGCAGCCAGTCTTTTGATTCTATTGCACTTAATTGAGTAGGTTTGTGAATCTCCGCAACAGCTGCCGGCAATTCAAGAAGCTTGCATTGTTGGAGAATGGCTGAAGGCACACTACCAATCACATGTTCTCCATATTCATTAATAATGTTTCTTACAAACTTACGGAGTGTCTTCTGGTGCAGATTACCGACCTGTGAATAAACCGGCACAATGCTGTTAAAATTAACTGTATCCAACGCATCGTCTTTCTCAAAAATTTCTACATCAGGATGGATTATCTCTTTCTGGCCATTAAACATACCAATCTCGCCATAAACTATCAGCCTTTGGCCTATCTTATATCTCTTCTTCATCAAGGGAAGCCTGTAATGAAACCACTTTAATCTTAAAAAACCGCTCCCATCGCCTATGCTAATCTCAAACACCCTTCGTCTGCCATAAAAAACCTCTCCCATTGCCATTATCTCGCCTGATGCAACATCTTTTGCTCCAAATCTCAAAAGGGCTATCTTTTTCATCTGGCGCCTGTCTTCATATCTCAGGGGCAGAAAATATAATACATCCTCAACGGTTTCCAGCCCTTTCTTTTTGAAGATATCAGCAACCTTAGGCCCGATGCCTTTAATATCTTTAAGCGGTGTGGAAAGTTTGGATAATCTGGTTTTTATCTCATATAAATCAGAGGCCAAGGGTTCTGGGGTTTGAGGGTTCAAATAAAATGCTTGCCCCTTTGGCCCTTCGCCCCCCCGACCCTTTATCTCTTTTATAATATCAAACGCCTTTCTTATCTTATCTTTTTTTCCTTCCAATGCCAGCGCATCAAAACCTTCAAATACATTTTGAATCTCTTTGACTTTTTTGGCATTACTGTCTGAAATAGAAAGGGTTAAAGCCTGCTGGCAAAGATTTTGCGCTAAAACTTCAATATTTTTTATTGCAGAAAGATGGGCAAAGTTGTCTTTTGATGCAAATACGATGGGCTTGAGAAGGTTTGAGATGATTTGAGAAAAAGGGTCATTCGTGGTTAAATCCATATATTTTTTCACATTCAGAGGGCCTTAATTCCATATTCAATATTCTGAATTCTACCTTCTGAATGGTATTCTTGTATTGGCCTGACCTTGAGTCCTTCTTCTATCAATGATGTTATACCCTGCGCCGCGGCCTTTGCGCCGGCAACAGTTGTAAAATATGGCACATTATACACAAGGGCTGAACGTCTTATGGAGTAGGAATCTGTTACAGCCTTGGCCCCAAAAGATGTGTTTATGACCATTGCTATCTCGCCGCTCTTTATCCTGTCTACTATATGAGGCCTTCCCTCCCCTACTTTATAAATAAGCTCTGCGCCAATTCCATTACCTTTAAGATAATCAGCAGTGCCGCTTGTAGCAATGAGATGAAAACCCATTTCGCTTAATTGTTTTGCTATTTCCGCAATATTTTTTTTATCGTCACCCTTTACACTGATAAACACATTGCCTTTCATTGGCAGTTTGTTGCCTGCTGCAATTTGCGCCTTTGCAAATGCTTTGCCAAAATCCGCGTCTATGCCCATAACCTCGCCTGTTGATTTCATCTCTGGGCCAAGGATAGTGTCAACACCAGGGAATTTTATAAATGGGAATACTGCCTCTTTTACAGATGTATGCTGCGGTACAATTTCTTCCGTAAGTCTAAGTTCTTTTAATGTCTTGCCAAGCATTGCCTTTGCCGCAATCTTTGCCAATGGTTTGCCAATTGCCTTGCTTACAAAAGGCACAGTCCGGGATGCCCTTGGATTTACCTCAAGAACATATATCTCGCATTCCTCTGTCCCTTGACCCTTGCCCCTTGACCCTGTCTTCTTGACTGCAAACTGGATATTCATCAGGCCGATAACCTTCAATTCTTTTGCGAGAGCTATTGTCTGCTTTCTTATATCGTCAATAACTTTTACGCCCAGAGAATATGGCGGGATTGAGCAGGCCGAATCGCCAGAATGAATGCCCGCCTCTTCGATATGCTCCATGATGCCGCCGATGACCACATCTTTTCCGTCGCTTACACAGTCAACATCCACCTCTATAGCGTCGTTCAAAAAACGATCTGCATATATATCCAAGTCTTTGTCTGAAGAAATAATCAATTTTTTCAGATATTCATGTAATTCAGCTTGATTATAAACAATTGCCATAGCCCTGCCACCTAACACATAAGATGGTCTAACAACAATTGGATAATGAGTTTCGGCGAGTCCATCAATTCCAGCATATATACCCATCTCAAATGCTTTTTTATTCGGTCTAATGTCAAAACCTTCAGGATAGCGAAGCTGCAACTTATTCAATAGCTCACGGAATCTAAATCTATCTTCTGCAATATCAATACTGTCAGGAGATGTTCCAAGAATATTTACTCCAGCTTCTTTCAATGCTTTTGCCAGTTTCAGCGGCGTCTGTCCTCCGAACTGGACGATTACGCCGAACGGTTTTTCCTTTTCAATAATGTTCATCACGTCCTCAAAGGTGAGCGGTTCAAAGTAGAGTCTGTCCGATGTGTCATAGTCAGTTGAAACCGTCTCAGGATTGCAGTTTACCATGATTGTCTCAATACCTTCCTCTTTTAAGGCAAAGGAGGCATGGACACAGCAGTAATCAAACTCAATACCCTGGCCAATTCTGTTTGGGCCGCTTCCGAGTATTACAACCTTTTTACGATTGGTGGGGTTTGCTTCACACTCTGAAATCCCTCCTTGCCCCCCTTTAGCAAAGGGGGGTTGGGGGGATTTGCTGCCTTCCATAATAGTATAAAACGGTCTTTCATAACTTGAATACAGATACGGCGTATGCGCCTCAAACTCAGCACCGCATGTGTCCACTGTTTTATAGGCAGGCAAAATACCGGCCTCAACTCTTTTCTTCCTTATTTCATATTCTTTTGTTTCTATCTCTTTACCGGCAGGCGCTTGGCATCTTTTAGCCCCTGTATTTTTTCTTGTTGCCCAAAGTTGTGCAATGCGCCTGTCAGAAAAACCAAGTTCCTTTGCCTGCCTTAATAAATCAGGCGAAAGTTCTTCCTGTTTCCTGATTTCTTCTTCAAAACCTACAATCTCTTTTATATTATTCAAAAACCATCGGTCTATTTTTGACAACTCAAATATCTCATCAACGGTCATGCCGCACCTGAATGCATCTCCTGTATACCAGAGCCTTTCCCAGTTCGGAACCCGAAGTTTCTCTTTTATTAATTCTACATATTCGCCCGGCTCATCATACCTTACTGATTTCTTTATCTCAAAACCATAACTCCCTATCTCAAGAGACCTCATCGCCTTTTGGAGGGATTCTTTAAATGTCCTCCCTATTGCCATGACCTCGCCAACGCTCTTCATCTGCGTTGTCAGGGTCGCATCTGCCTGCGGGAATTTTTCAAATGTGAATCTCGGAATCTTCGTAACAACATAATCAATAGTCGGCTCAAAACTTGCAGGCGTTTTCTTGGTTATGTCGTTTGGAATTTCATCGAGCGTATAACCAACAGCCAGCTTTGCCGCAATCTTTGCAATGGGGAAGCCGGTTGCCTTGCTTGCAAGGGCCGAAGAACGGGAAACCCTTGGGTTCATCTCAATTATACATATCTTGCCGTTATCAGGGTTCACAGAAAACTGGATATTGGAACCGCCTGTGTCAACGCCAATCTCCCGTATAATCTTTAAGGCAGCATCTCTCATTATCTGGTATTCTTTGTCCGTTAGAGTCTGAGCAGGCGCAACCGTAATTGAGTCGCCTGTATGAACACCCATTGGATCAAAGTTCTCTATTGAGCATATAATCACCACATTATCTTTAGTATCCCTCATCACCTCAAGCTCATATTCCTTCCAACCTATGACAGATTCTTCTATCAAAATCTCGCTGTAAGGGCTTGCATCCAGACCATACTGGACCATTTCCTTGAATTCCTCAGCATTGTATGCAATGCCTCCGCCTGTGCCGCCAAGCGTAAAGGAAGGTCTTATGATAACAGGATAGCTCATTGTTTCTAATATACTTAAGGCATCTGTAATGGTCTTGGCATATCCGCTCCTCGGCACCTCAAGACCAATCCTCTCCATAGCCTCTTTAAACAGCTCTCTATCCTCTGCCTTTTTTATTGCAGGAAGTTTTGCGCCTATCAACTCAACATTATATTTTTTTAAAACACCTGACTCTGCAAGGGATACAGCTATATTAAGGGCTGTCTGGCCTCCCATAGTAGGCAGAAGCGCATCAGGCCTTTCCTTTTCAATTATCTTTTCAACCACCTCTGGTATAACAGGCTCAATATAAGTCATGTCAGCAAGGCCTGGGTCTGTCATAATTGTTGCGGGATTTGAGTTGATGAGCACAACCTCATACCCCTCTTCCTTCAACGCCTTGCACGCCTGCGTGCCGGAATAATCAAACTCGCACGCCTGGCCGATGACAATGGGCCCTGCGCCGATAATCAAAATCTTTTTTATGTCCGTTCTCTTCGGCATAATTTTCTCGTTCTGTTTTACGCTCAAAAATGTCACAGATGCAAGGCATTGTAGTTTACCGATTTCTGGACGTATTTAAAAAATGCTGATGAATCGGCAACTACCGGCATGTGTGGCGCAGATTCCTCGCTTTGCTCGGAACAGGCTCTACAGGTGGACATTTTTGAGCGTAAACATCAGGCAATTAGACCTTCCTCCATGAGAGCATAAACTTTCTTAATGTCAATGTTTGAACATCTACCCCACACAGTTTTAAGTTTTCTGAATTTCTGGATTAGTTCTGTAAAATTTTCTATACCCTCTTTCCTTGCTTGTTTTGCCTTTGCTTTTATCATCGGATAGATATTATTAGGATAAAAACAAAAAGCGCCAGAAAACCTGTATCCTCCTTTATATGGCAGAAGCCTTGCCTCCACCACATCGCCTCTTTCCACTAACGCTAACGGGGCATCATCTACCATATACTTATTCTTCGTAAACATATCTAATACCTTAATACTGGACGAACTTTTCTTTATAACAAATATGGAATGAATATTCTTGACAAAACTTGAATATACCTGCTCCTCCTCTTCGGAAAGCTCTGTGTTTTTTAAAAATGCTATCAGCGGAGTAACTCTTTCAGCTATCCGAGGGCGATCAAAAATATACCAGTCAAAAAATATATCCAATATATCTTCGTAGCTATCAACCTCATTGCCCAATTCTCCGCCAATGGCAATAAACTCCTGCTTAGCCTTCTTTATCTCATCGGTATGATTATCTGAAATGAAAGAATCTTTAAGTCTTTCTATATACTCTTGAAATTCCACTTCCCCTCCATCATGTCTGTAAAACGTTTAAAGAGATAAGAAGAATCGTGAGGACCCGGAGATGCCTCAGGGTGATACTGGACAGAAAAGAGCGGCAGTTTTGTATGCGCAAGCCCCTCAACTGTCTTATCATTTAAGTTTACATGGGTCAATTCCGCAATACCTTTTAAAGAATCCACATCCACGGCAAATCCATGATTCTGTGATGTTATTTCAACCTTGTTTGTAGTCAAATCCTTAACAGGTTGATTACCGCCGTGATGGCCGAATTTAAGTTTATATGTCTTTCCGCCAAGTGCAAGTCCCAGTATCTGATGTCCGAGGCAGATGCCGAATATCGGTTTCTTGCCAATCAGCTTTCGGACATTCTCAATTGCATAAGTAACGGCATCGGGGTCGCCCGGCCCGTTGGAAAGGAATATGCCGTCAGGATTCATCTTCAAAACATCTTCGGCAGATGTTGAAGCAGGAACAACCGTAACATCACAACCAACATTAATAAGATTTCTCAATATGTTGAATTTCATGCCAAAATCATAGGCAATCACCGTAAACTGTGGCCGTGAACCGTGACCGTAACCTTCTTCTAAATCCCACAGCCCTTGATTCCAGCGATAAGATTCTTTGCAGGTTACCTCTTTTGCCAGGTCAAGGCCGGCCATTGAAGGAAACTCTTTTGCCTTTTTAACAAGCCTTACCGGATCTAAACCAAGTGTTGAGATGACCCCGTTCATTGCGCCATTATCCCTTAAATGCCTTGTAAGCGCCCTTGTATCTATGCTTTTTATACCAACAATATTATTGCGTTTAAGATAATTGCCTAATGTCTCTTTTGCCCGCCAATTACTCGGATAATCGCAATATTCCTTTACTATAAAACCCTCAAGCCAAAGCTTGTTTGATTCTATATCCTCTTCATCCACGCCATAGTTCCCTATCTGTGTATATGTCATGGCGACCATTTGGCCTTTATATGACGGGTCGGTAAGCACCTCCTGATACCCGCACATAGAGGTGTTAAAAACCACTTCGCCTATTGACTCGCCTTCTGCGCCGAAGGAATGGCCTTCAAATACCGTGCCGTCTGCAAGGGCAAGGATTGCTTTTTTATTTTTGGATAATGTCATAAAGAACCCCTATCCCAGCACCTTCCTGCACACTTCTTGATACGCCTCCTCAATCTTTCCCAAATCACGTCTGAATCTGTCCTTGTCCATCTTCTCTTTGGTCTGTTTATCCCACAATCTGCAGCCATCAGGGGTAATTTCATCGCCAAGCAGTATCTGTCCTTTGTGCCGACCGAATTCCAATTTAAAATCCACAAGGGTTATGCCCCGCTCATCAAAGAATTTTGAAATATAGCCGTTTATCTCAATGGCCATTTCTTTTAATATATCAACCTCAAATTTCTCGGCAAGTTTAAATGCCTCTATATGATAATCGTTTATCATCGGGTCGCCAAGCGGGTCGCTCTTGTAATAAAATTCCAGAATAGTCTTTTTAAGCGGAGTCCCTTCTTCCACGCCCATCCTCTTTGCAAGGCTTCCTGCGGCTATGTTTCTTACAACAACCTCAATAGGGATAATCTCCAGCCTTTTTACAACCATTTCCCTATCAGACGGCCTTTCAATAAAATGGGTTGGAATGCCTTTGTCTTCGAGGTATTGAAAAATCCTTGAAGATATTTTGTTATTTACTATCCCTTTTTCCTGGATTATTCCCTTCTTCCTGCCATCAAAGGCAGTTGCCTCGTCTTTGAAATATTGTATCAACAAATCAGGATTATCTGTAGCATAAAGAATCTTTGCCTTGCCCTCATATATTTTTTCAAGCCGCTTCACTGAAGTTTAGCCTCCTTCACATATATAGTCCTCACAGGATATGGTATCTCAATGCCTCCCTGTTCAAACCTCTTCTTTATCTGGCTGTTTATCTCATCCTGTATGATAAACAAATCAAAACAATTTTCTATCCAGTAAAACATCTGTAAAATCAATGTAGAATCCCCGAATTCTGTAAACAATACAATCGGCGCAGGGTTGTTAAGAACCTTTTTATTGGATGCGGCAATATCAAGCATTATTTTTTTGGCCTTATCCACATCGCTGTTACAGGCAATCCCCACCTTGACCCTCCCCCGTATTGTCTTGTCAGGATAACATTGATTAATAACTTTTGTGTTGACAAGCTCTGTATTGGGAACAACAAGGGCATTACTATCCATTGTTTTTATCTTAGTGCTTCTGATCCCTATCTCAACAACATCACCAACCTCGCCAGATACAAGCTGCACTCTGTCCCCAACCCGAAATGGCCTGTCTATCATAAGCGTAAATCCGGATATCATATTCGCCAAAGTATCCTTTGCTGCAAGACCTATAGCAAGAGATGTAACGCCCAGGGCTGTGACAAGTGACAGAATATCATAATCAAAATGTTTAAGGACAATTATCAAACCTGTAATAAAGATGAATATAAATATAAGTTTTTCTATTAAAGGCAGAAATTCTTTTTCAAGCTGGCTGTCTGTCTTTTTAGTAACATTGTGGGTATACCATTCAAGAAATACATTCACTATCCTATACACCATCATTACGGCAATCCCCACGCCCAAGACATATACTATGCCGTCACCGATTGCCTTTACTTTTGGCGGAAGAGGCTGGTTTGATATAGCAAGGTATACGCCCGACAAGAGAACAATATAGTATATCGGCCTCTTGACAGCCTCTACTATCTTGTCATCAAGCTTGGTCTCTGTGTGTTTGGTAAATACTGAGACCCACCTTGCAAGGAAATATTGGACAAATTTGGCAGCCAGCCAAAAGCCAACAAGTATTGCGAGGGATATGAGACTTTCCTTGAGCCAAAGTTCGGTTTTAGGGCTGATGTCTATTTGCATAGAATTGGCTAATCCTTAAACACCCTCTTAAATATATAGTCCACATTCTTCACATACCTTGAGATATCAAAACATGCCTCTATATCTTTCTTTGAAAGCCGAGCCACCACTTCTTTGTCCTTCAATAAAAAGTCTTTCAGCCCCTTGCTCCTTGCCCCTTGCTCCTGTATTTCCTTCCAAACCTTCATGGCGTTTCTCTGAACCAGTTGATATGCATCTTCTCGCGAAACACCCTTCTCCGTAAGCGCAATAAGGACTGTCTGGGAAAAGAGAAGGCCTTTGAGTTTGTTAAGATTCTCTTTCATATTTTCAGGATAGACAACCAAATCTCTGACAAGCCCTGTCATTCTTGCAAGCATAAAATCAACAAGGATTGTGGCATCAGGCGCAATCACCCTTTCAACTGAAGAGTGGCTTATGTCACGCTCGTGCCACAGCGGTATATTTTCCATCGCTGCATTCGCATATCCCCTTACAAGCCTTGCAAGGCCGGTAAGATTTTCCGATAACACAGGATTTCTCTTGTGAGGCATGGCGGACGAACCTTTTTGGCCGATAGTAAACGGCTCTTCTGCCTCCAAAACCTCTGTCCTCTGGAGATGCCGTATCTCTACGGCAAACTTTTCGATAGATGAAGCGATGATGGCAAGGGTTGTAAAATATTCCGCATGTCTGTCTCTCTGGATAATCTGGGTTGAGATGGGCGCTGGTTTGAGGCCAAGCTTTTTGCATACATATTCCTCGATAAACGGCGGGATATTGGCGAATGTGCCGACTGCGCCGGAAAGTTTGCCGTAGGAAATAACCTCTCTTGCCCTCTCCATCCTTACAAGGTTTCTCTTCATCTCCTCATACCAAAGCGCCATCTTGAGGCCGAAGGTTATAGGCTCTGCATGGATTCCATGGGAGCGGCCAATCATTACAGTATCTTTATGCTCAAACGCCCGCTTTTTTATCGCCTCCATGAGTTTCTTTATATCTACAATAATCAAATCCGCAGCATCAGAGAGAAGAAGCGCAAGGGATGTATCCAGAATATCGGAAGATGTCAGCCCCTTATGGATATAGCGTGAATCAGGCCCCACAAATTCCGCAACAGATGTGAGGAATGAAATCACATCGTGTTTGACTGTCTTTTCAATCTCGTCAATCCTCTGGATATCAAAATCAGCAGTGGATTTTATATTGTCCAAAGCCTTTTGCGGAATTTCGCCAAGTTTTGCCCACGCCTCGCACGCGGCAATCTCCACCTCAAGCCATTTTTTGAATTTATTCTCAGGCTCCCATATTTCTGACATCTCTTTTCTTGAATATCTCTCTATCATAAAAATATCCTTTCTTTAATACCGAAAATACCCCCTCACCCTTACCCTCTCCCGCAAGGGGAGAGGGAACTGTTTGTTTCTACTCCCCTGATGGGGTTATCCTATTCTTCTCTCCCCTCCCTTGACGGGAGGGGATTAAGGGGAGGGTGAGAATTTTAGTGGCCTATCACTGTTTCAACCATAAATACCAATGCAAAACCGGCTAAAACAGATATTATGACTTTCATATTGAATTTTTTATGCGCCTCCAATAATAAATCTCCAACGCCTATATAAATGAAAGCGCCTGCAATAAACGCAATGATAGGTTCGTAAAACGGTTCAGGGATAAAGACCGCCGCATAGGCGCCAACAGGATAAGAAACTGCCGCAAATACAATAGGAAAAAGCATTTTCCTCGTGCTGTAACCAAGCCCCTTCATAATAATAGTTGATGTAACATCCTGCGGTATCTCGTGGATGATTACAGCAATGGTTATTACAAGCCCCAGATACGGGTCGGTCAGGCATCCAACTGTTATAGCAATGCCATCAATGATGTTATCCAGAGACATGCCGACTATGGAAACCATGTTGATGCTATGCTGCTCGCACTCCATCTCTCCGCATGAATGAAGCACGGTAAGTTTTCCTATTAAATAGAATAAGAGAAAGCCCAGGGCCAGTATCCATGCATCTTTTTTAAGGTTTGCCTCAGGGAGGAGGTCTAAAAAAACTGTAGCAATGACAACGCCTGCAGAAACAGCAATAATGTAACGGATGCCCTTAAAATTAACAAACAGAGGAAGAAGACCTGCTATAAGGGTAACAATACCGGCAATAAGGCCGTATAATACATATGTTTCAGTCATATTCTCTATAGTTTTTCACTTAGTCTGGAGAGGTTCCTCATCTCTTAATAATTGAGTTTATATTACTTACTTCAGGATAATACTAAAAAACCAGTCTATAACTCAAAAGCCAATAAAAAATAAGTTATGGACTGGTTTATTCATTTTTTGGAGCGGGCGAAGGGAATCGAACCCTCATATAAAGCTTGGGAAGCTTTCATTCTACCATTGAATTACGCCCGCATATATTAAGTAAGCTGTTAGTTGCCGTAAAAAATCAAAGCCTATTTTGGGGTAGTTATTAACTATTGATTGTTAGAAGAGTTTTTTCTAACAAACAACTGCGATTTTTTTATACTATATCGAATAGCAAAAGTCAAATTTTACAAAGTCTTACAATTATGAGGGGGCATAGCAAAACTATGTCTGCCATCCATCTTTTGCCCATTTCAGCCAATTCTTTATAAACGGGACAGCATCACTTTTGTCTTTTACAATCCCCTCGCCTTCGGCCTCTGCTAATTTATTCAATATCCTTCCCACCATAACACCTTCCGGAATATCAAAAATATCCATTACCTCTTCTCCAGTCAATACAGGCTTTGGCTTTTTTACTGAATAAATTTTGTAGTAAAAATCAATGAGGTCTTTTACGATGGATACAAGCTCTGGGTCGTCTCCATCTCTAGTAGCCCTGGCATCTGCGAGGGCAAGTAAAAGGAGGAGAAGGCCGTCTTCTCCACCCATAACTCTAAAAAGATGCGCCTTTGATCTGTTGGTTAGCTTAGCAAGAGATGCCAGATTAAAAACCCTATGGTGATTTTTTGTAAGTTTTGCAATAAATACAATAGCAGCCTTGCTTAGTTTAAGGCGCCTTCCTATACGTTTGTTAATTATTTCACCCTCTACTTCATGGCCTATAAACCTTATCCTTTCTCCCTCTCTTTCCATTGTCGCTGTTTTTCCTACATCATGAAGGAAAAGGGTAAGCTTAAACAATCCCTCTTTAGGGATATTGCCAAGTTGCATTTCAAAATAGGCAGTAAGGTTTTCTGCAAATTCTGGCATAAACGCATTGAGATTGTTATAAAGCCTTTCACCTTGCTCTAATGTCTTGATTGCATGTGAAAAAAGGTCGTAATCTTCCAAATCCTCCCAATTCCTGATTTCGGATATAATCTCACATAGCAGAGAAAGTTCATAAAGCCTTTTTACATGGCGGGCAGCTTCAGAACAGGACAGTATAAGAAAAAACTCATCCCGTATCCTCTCCCACGAAGACTTTGTCAGTAGATTGGCCTTTTGCTTTATACATTTTTCTGTCTCTTTATCTATAGTCAGATCATATTGGGCAGAAAGCCTTGCAGCACGAAGTAATCGTAATGGATCCTCGTCAAATATATCCGTCTTAAGCATTCTTATTATTTTATTTTCTGCATCATTTATGCCCTTGAAAATGTCTATTATCGTTGCATCGCTTTTTTTAAAAAGCGCATTCATATCCACTGCCAAAGCATTTATTGTGAAATCTCTATTCCTTAAGTCCTCTACTATATCCTTTCGTTTATAGGGAGAGATATCAATGTTAAATACACCTTTGCTGCTTTTTATATTCACCCTGTATGACCCAAGTTTTTTGTCAAGCAAGAAGGGGCTTCCCTTAAGTTTGCCGGCAATGAGATTAGCTGTTTCCTTAATCTGTTTGTCTAATACAATATCGTAATCAAAACCAAATGGCCTTGATAGGGCAAGATTGCGCAGTACTCCGCCTACAAGGTATGCCTTTGCTTTTACAGTATTAACAACATCAAAAATGGCGTGGAGGATTGGTTCTTTCTTTAACTGCAATATTGCATCGCTCTTCATCTACTTATCAACCTCTTGAAAACAAAAAGGCCGACTAAGTCGGCCTGCGGAAAGATTACTATGGCTATCATACTCACAAGAGTTCAACCTCAAGCGCATTATCCATTGATGGAATGGCCTCGGTCTCGCCTCTCTTTTTTGAATTGTTTCCTAATGCATCCACCTTAGAAGAAACCTCTCTGAATGTCTTGTCCATTTCATACACAGTTTTGAATATCTCCAGCGCCTCTTGGCTATTTTCAGATGCTTCATAGGCCAATCCAAGTTCATACATCAGACCTTTTCTTTCTTCATTAGTCCTTCCGCTAACCTTTAGCCCTTTTAAAAAATTGCTGACAGCCTCCTGATAATTTCCTTTTGCCATAAAACTCAAACCAAGACGGTTATAGCAGTCAAATTCAAATATCGGGTCTTTTAAGGCAATCTTAAATTCCCGCATAGCATCATCATAAAGCTCCATTTCCATATAAGCTATACCAAGATTGTAATGTGTCTCACTGTCTTCTTTGCTTAACTGCTTTTCCACACCATGTTTAAATTCTAAAAATGTATCCTTTCCCTTTGCGTCAGATTCCCATGACTCTGTAAGAAAATCCAGGGCCTCTTCCAATCCTAATTCAGAAGAAAGGTCAACATATCCTTCTTCAGAAGCAGATTCCATTTCTCCCATTACCTTAAACCCTTTAGGCAGAAATTCTTCTATGCCGGACATATCTAAACCACGGCCTTTTACAGGCTCTTCAATCTTTTTTTCAATTTGTTTTTCTTCTACAGCCTGAATATCTTCCACTGGCTCTATGGATTCAGGGGCAAGCTCTTCCACAGCCTCTTCAATGACGGTACTTTCCTCAGTCGGCGTAATTTCTATAAGCGAAGGTTCTTCTATAGTCCCTTCCTCGGCTGCGCTCTCAACAACACTACTCTCAGGCATTTCTATAGCTGGAATTTCTTCAAGCGGCTTAGTTTCTTCAGACTCAACAGGTTTTACTTCCTGAGTTACTTCTATCATTTCTTTCCATGGCACGAGGGGTTCTTCCTCTGCCTGAATAGGGGACGGCTCTTGCGGTGCCGCCTTACCCTCCAAAGTCAAATCAATGTTCACCTCTGGCCATGATATAAGAGGCTCTCGGGAAGGCCGTTCTTCTGATACTGCCTCTGAATGGGCAACTTTTTTGAAAGGCTCATGGGGTGTTGTTTTTCTGCCAAGGATATCAAGGGCATCTTTGTCATTAGGATACACAGCAAGTATCTTCTCATATATACTATTTCTCTTTTCAAAGTCTCCATTTTCTTTATACAAATTTGCCAGTTCTTTGTAATATTTTACAAGCTGGCTGTTATCGTTTTTAAGCCTGTATACCTCTGCAAGGCCTTCTACTATCCTTATATCCTTTTTGTTGCCGGCGTACAATTCCAAATACAACTTTTCAGCTTTATCCAGCTTGCCATCTTTAACAAGGCTATTACATGCCACAACATATTCTGCAATGGCATCATTGGTAAATCCCCTCTTCTTGTAATATTCCGCCAGTTTAAGCCTCACCCCGATATTCTGAGGATCAGCTTCTACCATCTTTTTTAAGACATCAGCCGCCTCATCCAACTTACCTTTCTTCTCATAGAAGCTTACCAAAATGCTCAATTCTGCTATAGCATCTGCCATAAGCTTCTGCTTGGTATAAAGGTCGGCGAGCTTGAAATGTGTCTCCATAAGGCCTTCGTCCAGTTTAAGTATCTGCTTATAGACAGCAATGGCCTTTAGATAGAACCCCTTCTGGGCATGCACCTTTGCTACTTCTGTATACTCCCTTATTGCCTCATCCTTTTTATTGATTTTTACATAAAGGTCTCCTATCCTCAAACGGATAGTGGCATCCTTGGGGTCTTTTTCAACCACCCTTTTATATTCGGCAATAGCCTTGTCCAGATAACCCTTTTGGACTAACTTTTGTGCCTTATCTATAATTTTACTTTTCTCATCCATATCAAAAAATACAATTAAGAATTAAAAATTAGGAATTAGGAATTAAAATTTATAATTCGTAATTTTTAATTCGTAATTGCTTTAAATGTCTTTCACTACCATTTATATTACCAACAGTTAATTTTATATTCAACCCCTTTTCAATCTTATCTATCAATATAGTTTTAAAATCATGCCTTGTGATATCATTATAAAGTCCGACCCATGCCATTCTTGACAAAGATTCTCCACCAAATAGTTTTGGAATAATATCCTTGTCTATCCCGAACAAGATAGAACCGTGCTGAATAAATGCATTTCTCAGCCTTTTTTGGGCGCTTCCTATTAATTTCTTATTATCTACGATAATCTCATATTTAGACGGGGAATGAAAGCAGGAGCTTCTTTTATGGCTATATGGCCTTGCGCAGGGTGCGTGCATATCAGCATTAATTCCGGCCTCTTTTAAGGCCTCTAACAAGCATGTGTTTATAATTCTGTATGCGCCTGAGATACCCTCGCCAAACAACGGCTCATCTTCGCTGCAAATTATTGAATAAGTAATTTCGTCGCTATGCAGGACAGCCCTGCCGCCGGTAATACGTCTGACAAAAGGGATCCCAACATCTAAACAAGTTTTAATTATAGTGTCTGCCTTCTGAAAACAGCCGATGGAAAGGGTTGGAGTGTTCCATTCATACAGTCGGAGAGTGGGCTGGGAAAGCCCTTCATTGCAGGATTGAAGGATAGCCTCATCGGTTGCCATATTCTCATAGCCGCTTTTCGGCCCATCTATCAATAATCTCCAGTCATTCATGGAAATTGCTTGAGGTTGGAGGAGGGAGGCAACTGCCTCTAACCTCAAACCTTTCGCCTGTCTTTAAGCAAATCTGCTCAAGTAATTTATATCAACCTTGCCTCTGATGAAATCATGGTCTTTCATTATTTTTCTGTGCAGCGGGATATTGGTCTTAACCCCCTCTATCTCCATCTCATCCAAAGCCATTGTCATCCTTGCAATAGCCTCGCCCCTGCTTTCCCCATACACTACAAGCTTAGCAAGCAGCGAATCATAGTGTGGAGGGACTGTGTAACCGCAGGATATGGCTGAATCAATCCTTACCCCTGGGCCGCCAGGCATGTGGAGGCTTGTAATCTTGCCTGGACACGGCACAAATGTAACAGGATCTTCGGCATTTATCCTGCATTCTATTGCATGGCCATTAAGTCTGATATGCTTCTGTTTAAATCTCATTCTCTCGCCAGTTGAAAGCCTTACCTGTTCCTTAATGATATCTATTCCTGTTATCATCTCTGTAACAGGGTGCTCAACCTGAACCCTTGTGTTCATCTCCATAAAATAATACCTCATATTCTTATCAAGGAGGAATTCCACTGTCCCGACATTGCTGTAGCTTATTGCCCTTGCTATCTTGATGGCAGATTCACCCATACTCCTTCGCAATCTTTCATCTAAAACAGGGGACGGCGCCTCTTCCAATATTTTTTGATGTCTACGCTGAATAGAGCAATCTCTTTCACCCAGATAAATGACATTCCCATATTTATCAGCCATAATTTGTATCTCTATGTGTCTTGGGGCCTCGCAATATTTTTCAATATATACATCTCCATTTCCAAACGCTGCCTGCGCTTCATTTTTAGCAGTATGGAATGCATTGCCGAAACTTGCCGCTGTATGGACAAGCTTCATACCCCTCCCGCCGCCGCCGGCAGCAGCCTTTATGATTACAGGAAATCCTATCCTCCTTGCAATATCTACAGCATCTTTTTCATCCTTAATCCCTGCGTTGCTCCATGGGAGAACAGAGACCTTCAGCCTTTCCACTTCTTTCTTTGCCTGAATCTTGTTTCCCATAAGCCGCATGCTGTTGGAGCTGGGACCTATAAACTTAATGCCGCAATTTTCACATATCTCTGCAAATTCAGCATTCTCTGCAAGGAAACCGTATCCCGGATGTATTGCCTCTGCATCCGTCACTTCCGCAGCGCTAATAATAGATGAGACATTGAGATAGCTATCCTTACTTTTTGCAGGACCTATACAGATAGCTTCGTCAGCCAATTTAACGTGCAGGCTTTCTCTATCTGCATCAGAATATACGGCAACAGTTTTGATAGCGAGCTCTTTGCACGCCCGTATAATTCTTACTGCTATCTCGCCTCTATTTGCGATGAGTATTTTATGGAACATAGATTTTAAAAAAGGCGATGGGCTATGGGCTATTTTAAAATGTTGGAGGTATGAGGTTTGAGGTTTTTGCCTCTACCCTCTAACCTCCAACCTCCTATTGCCTATCGCCTCTTGCCTATAGCCTGCCTTTATGCCGTTTCTATAACAAATAAAGGCTCGCCATATTCTACAGGCTGCCCATTTTCTATCAATATAGAGATAATCTTTCCGCTGTGATCAGATTCTATCTCATTCATAAGTTTCATAGCCTCTACAATACATACTATCTGTCCTTTTTTTACTACATCCCCAACCTCTGCAAACGGTTTACTGTCAGGAGAGGGCGCCCTGTAAAATGTACCAACCATGGGAGATGTAATCTGCTTTTCCTTATCAGATTTAACAATCTCCTTTGCTTCCGTCTTTTGCTCTTCTGTTTTAGACTGAAACGACGGTGTCGTAAAACCCGGGGCAGCAACGGCAGTTGGTCTTACTATAGAAATATCAGAAGAAACGATACCCCGTTTCAGTTTGAGCTTGCTATTCGGCCTCTCAATCTCAAACTCAACAATATCCGTATTACTGAGAAATTTTATAATATCCTCAATTTCTTTAAAATCCATTTTAACCTCCTGAAAAAACAATTACGAATTACTAATTACGAATTACAATTTTTTAATTCCTAATTCGCAATTCCTAATTCTTAATTATAAGGCTGTCATCTCCTTAGACATCCTTGTTAAAACCTCGCAACCATCACGCGTAACCAAAACCATATCTTCAATCCTCACTCCACCCCATCCTGGTATATAAATCCCAGGCTCTATGGTAAATACCATCCCCTCTTCTATCGTGGCATTATTATAAGGAGATATGTTAGGCCACTCATGGACTGCAAGCCCAACACCATGACCAGTGCCATGACCAAAATATTTACCATATCCCGCAGCCTTAATAAAACTTCTTGCCACAGAATCTATATATGATGCCTTCACCCCAGGCCTTACAGCCTCTATTGCCAAATCATGGGCATCTTTTACTGCATGATAAATATTTTTTTGTTTTTTATCCGGCTGACCTACAATAAATGTACATGTCTCATCCGAACTATAACCTTTAAACCTTGCGCCAAGGTCTACAATTATCAGCTCCGATCTTCTTAGCTTTTTCTGAGAGGCCTTACCATGCGGAAGGGCTGCCCTTACGCCAGAGGCAACAATTATATCAAAAGAAAGGCCTTCAGCGCCCTTTCTTTTCATTGCCATTTCTATGCGAAGGGCTACTTCGGATTCTGAAATGCCTGGAGATATACAATCCATTGCAGCGCTAAAACCAACTGATGCAAGATAAGCTGCCTTTTTTATTTTGCTTATTTCGTCTTTGTCTTTATTGCATCTTATTGCATTAATATCTTCAGGGGCAGGAATTAATCTCTTGCCTGGCAATATTTTTTTTAGTTTATGATATGTTTCATAAGTAATGCCTTTTGCCTCAAAGCCTATACACTTAGCCTTGATCCCTTTTATAAAAGATGCAATATCCTCAATCTGTCTTTTGTATACCCGAATCTTTAACCCATGCACCTCATATTTTGCCTGTGTAGCATACCTTGAATCAGTCAAAAAAAATGCGCTATTCCTGGTTAGAAGAACGGCCCCACTGCTCCCTGTAAAACCACTCAAATAGCGGGTGTTTTCCAGTGTGGTAATAAGTAAGGCATCTATCTTCCATGCAGACAGTCTTTTCTGAAGACTGTGTAATCGTACTTCCAAAACTCGACTCCCTATTTAGAACTCCTTTCTCGCACCGGCTACTGCCTTCTTTAGTAAATATCTTGCCTTTCCCATATTCCCGGTTGAGCCAAGGATTATTGCCATAAAATAATCCTGATTTATCAGCCTCATCACTATCGTAAAACCTGCGGCTGATACAGTCATTTCTTCCACTTCTCCCAGAGAAAGGGTGGAAGATGCCTTTTTTGTCTCCCCAAGTATTCTTGCATATTCTACGCCTAACGTATCAATATCATAAGCAGCATTGCCTTTTACATAATTTTGGATTGCAATGCCATCCTTGGCCATTATTGTGCCTGCTATCCCACCGTTTACATTATCAATCAATTCTTTTAAGATTTCTAAAAACCCCATTTAATTACCCTTATGTTGAAGCTTATCTATCCAGTTAATAAAGTGCTTCTTCCTCTCATTAAAATCTTCAGAAGGAGTTTTTCCGTTATTCCCTTCCATAAGTCTTTCTATTCTGTGTTGTATCGCAAGGTTGTTTTGCCCTGGTTTTCTCAACAAAACTTGATATATTTTCATAGCGTCTTTTTTAAGGCCTTGCCTCTCAAGAATTTCCGCCATAGTCAACGTATAGAATTTATCATCAGCCGGCAGACACCCTTCTTCACTATGATCCTTTTCTATAGCCTCTTCACAAATTTCAGTATTATTCATCTCTTTTTCTTTAGACATTAATAGTGCATGTCATGGATAATTACACTAAACTTTTACTGCCGCTTATGGCAAACAAAACCATGCTAAAAAGTGTCTGTCTTTATTTAGTTTAGAATTGCATTTAAGTCAAGTGAAAACTTTTCGGTGTTTACCTGCTGCAAGACCACATCACCGATATCTTTCACCACTACAAATTTTATCTTTCCGCCAACCACCTTCTTATCTATCTCCATAGCCTTCAAAAGCTCGCCGGCCAACGGCTGATAGCTGCTGATAGCTGACAGCTTTACCGGAAGGCCAATCTTTGCTATTAACGTCTCTATCCTCTCCACAACATCTTTCCTGCACAGACCAAGTTTAAGAGACAATCTTGCCGCCGCTGCCATGCCAATCGCAACCGCCTCTCCATGCCTTAATTCTTTATAATGAGTTACAGCCTCTATAGCATGGCCAAATGTATGCCCAAAATTAAGTATTGACCGCACACCTGCTTCTGTTTCGTCTTCTTCAACAATAGAGGCCTTTATCTTACAAGACATTTTTATAGCATGAAGCAACCCATTTCCGAGCCTCAGGATATCTTGATAATTGTGCTCTAAAAATGAAAAAAGGTTATTGTCCCTGATAATACCATATTTAACCACCTCAGCCAAGCCTGCTTTTATATCCCTTTCTCCAAGGGTTTTAAGAACCTCCACATCTATAAGCACCATTTTCGGCTGGTAAAATGCGCCTATAAGATTTTTCCCCTTTTCATGATTTACTGCTGTCTTGCCGCCGATAGAACTGTCAACCTGCGCTAAAAGGGTTGTTGGAATATGGATATAAGGAACCCCTCTCAAGTATGTTGCGGCTGCAAATCCGGCGATATCACCGATAACCCCGCCGCCAAGGGCAACAATAGGGTTTTGCCTTTCCATCTTATATTCTATAAGCTTATCATATAGATGCGACAGCCACTCAAGGCTTTTATACTCTTCGCCGTCAGGGATATCTATCCGGTAGGTCTCAAAACCTGCATTTTTAAGGCTGGAAAGCGCTCTATCGCCATAAAGCCTGCCAACTGTTGGATTTGTTATACATACTGCCTGGCCTTTAAGCCCTTGCGCCTTTATTAAATCTCCAAGTGTATCAAGATTATTGCTTCCAATATATATTGGATAGCTCCGCTCTCCGAGATTTACAATAATGTGTTCCATATGTAGTATGCCCATTTATGGGCGTCTTTTAAAAGCGCCGATAAATCGGCAGACTACCATATCAACTCACTATCTTCTTTATCTCCTTTACTACCTCGCCAACAGTCTTTGTAGTTGTATCAATAATAAAATCTGCCTTTTTGTAAAAGGGCTCTCTTACCTGCAACAGATTGGATATAACCTCTCTCTTGTCACCCTGAGAGACAAGCGGTCTTTCATCTCCCTCGCCTATCCTTATAAGGATAGCATCAATTGAGGCAGTAAGACATATTACAATCCCGCTTTTCTTCAATGCCTCAAGATTTTCAGGATTGACAATAGCGCCGCCGCCTGTACTAATTACAACATCCGTATCCGAAGATATCTTATTTACCACCTTCGATTCCAACCTTCTAAAATAAGCCTCACCAAACTGACTAAAAATTTGAGCTATAGGTATCCCTGCCTCTTTTTCTATTAAATCATCGGTATCTATAAATTTAAGATTTAATTCTCTCGCAAGGCGTCTTCCAACAGATGACTTGCCGGTCCCCATAAAGCCTGTAAGGATGATGTTTTTCATAGAACTACAGGCAATGGGCAAGAGGCAATGGGCAATAGGTTCTTCCTATAGCCTATAGCCCATAGCCTTGATTAAAACCTCCTCAAATACTCCAAATACCCCCGATAGTTCCTCTTTATCTCGCTAATAGAGTCACCGCCAAACTTCTCTATAAAGACATTGGCTATCTCAAAGGCAACCACTGCCTCGCCAACCACTGAAGCAGCAGGTACAGCGCATATGTCAGACCTTTCTACAGTTGCCTGAAACGGTTTTTTAGTTTTAATATCTATTGACCTTAGTGGCTTGTAAAGCGTTGGGATAGGCTTCATGGCAGCCCTTAATACAATTGGTTCGCCATTACTCATGCCGCCTTCAATACCTCCGGCATTATTTATCTTCCTATAGAACCTCGGTACCACCGGCCAGTTTTCTTGCCCCTTGCCCCTTGCCTCTTGCCTCGTTTTATAGAATATTTCATCATGCACTTCTGAACCAAACCTACCGGCCGCTTCAAACCCTACCCCCACCTCAACCCCCTTAATCGCCTGAATGCTCATCAGCGCCCCTGCAAGATTGCCATCAAGCTTTCTATCCCACTGGACATGGCTGCCTAACCCAGGCGGAATGCCTGCTACAGTAACCTCAAAGATGCCACCAACACTATCACCGTTTTTTCTTGCCATGTCTATTGCTTTTCGCATCTTCTCTGAAATCTTTTTATCAGGGCACCTAACATCCGATGCCTCTGCCTTTTCAAAAATAGTTTTTAAATCCGAAATCCCAAATCCGAAATCCGAAATCAACCTGACTTCCCCAATCCCAATCACCCAACTCATCACCTTAATTCCAAATTCATCAAGAAATCTCTTACATACAGCGCCAACAGCTACTCTCGCGGCAGTTTCTCTTGCGCTTGAGCGCTCAAGGATATTTCGTATGTCGTAATATCCATACTTTAACGTCCCTGCCAAATCAGCATGGCCTGGTCTTGGTCTGGTTACAGGCATGTTCCGTGTTTCGTGTTGCGTGTTTCGTGTTCCAAACTCGGAACTCGGAACTTGCAACTCGGAACGCATTACTTCCTGCCAATTCTCCCAATCCCTGTTCTTAATCACCATCGTAATGGGCGAACCAAGGGTCTTGCCAAAACGCAGCCCCGAGGTAATCTCCACCTCATCCCTCTCAATTGACATCCTCCCCCCGCGGCCATAACCAACTTGCCTGCGGGCCAAATCTTCATTTATATTTTTTTCGCTAAGGTATAAATTCGCAGGCACCCCTTCTATGATGCTTGTAAGGCACTTACCATGCGATTCACCTGATGTCAAATACCTCAACATATCATCTCCTTTAATATTATACGTATCATACCTTCAAAAAAAATGCACCCCTTGGGGTGCATTTGCAACCAGTATTCATACTACAAATTAACTTGATATCTCCACCTTGCCCTTCACAATATTAGGTGTAATAAATATTAATAGCTCGGTCTGAGAATTAGATACTGATTTATTTTTAAAGAGCCAACCTATGATGGGAATATCTTTAAAAAATGGTATCCCGCTGGTTGCATCGCTCTTATCCTCTATCACAATGCCGCCGATAACTGCGGTTTCTCCATCTTTCACAATTATCTCTGTAGATGCCTCTTTTTTGCTTATACTTGGCGTTCCAGCAGCGCTCCTGAAAGAACCAATGGAATTTCTGCTGGCCTTAATCTTCATACTGATACTGCCGTCCGGAGTTATGTGTGGTGTGACAGTTAATTCAAGCGTTGCATCAATAAACTGCGTCTGGGTTCCGGAAGAAGATGTTGTTTCAAACGGCACAGAATCACCCTGCGATATTTTAGCCTCTTTATTGTCCAGGGTGGTAATCCTCGGCCTTGATATTGTTTTTGTCAAGCCATTCTTCTCGCCGGCAGATATGCGAAGGTCTAAAAGCAATGGGTCGCCTGTCAGCTTCCCAAACGAAAACCCCAATGCCCCCAATGGCCCGGCAGAACCTGAGGCAGGAAGGCTTACAGCATAATTAGGCTGTGAAGAAAATTGCCCGCCTGAACCAACAAAACCGCTGGGGTTCAATGTGTTTGGCGGAGCAGTACTGGTACTGCCGAATTCGCTAATATACCTATCTCCCTCTGGTGTTTTACGTCTCGTAGCGTGGGCTACACCCCATTGCACTCCAAGGTCTCTTGCAAAGTTGCTTTGCGCCTCCACAATTCTTGCCTCTATCAATACCTGCGGCGTCTGTGTATCCAGCTGAGTTATTAAATCAACTGCCTTTTGTATATTGGCAGGAATATCTTTAATAATAAGGGTATTTGTTCTGCTCTCAATTGTAACGGTTCCTCTGTCGCTCAGCAAACCTTTAACCTGCGGTTCCAACTCGCTTGCCTTTGCATAACTCACAGGAAATAATTTTATTTCAAGGTCTTCCAATTTTTCCTTTGCCTTTCTTGATGCAAGGACTTCCTCATTCTCTTGCTTTATCTTTGCAAGAGGCATAATTCTCACCACATTGCCTTCCTGCACCTTACCCAATCCGTTTGTTTTCAATATAATGTCAAACGCCTGGTCCCATGGAACATCAACTAATCTTAACGACACCTTCCCCTTTACATCCTCGCCTGCAATAATATTCAGATTACTGATCTCTGCCATTAATCTTAAGATATTGCTTATATCAGCATCTTTGAAATCCAAGGAAATCTTGCGGCCTGTATAGGCTTCCGCTTCTTTCTGAATAACTTCTTCAGTTGGTTTTACTTCTTTTGACTCCTGACTCCTGGCTCCTGACTCCTGACTCTTTATCTCCGCCTCTTTTGGAACTGTCTTTGCTACCGCAAGAAGCGGAAAATCTATCTGTATCTTTTCTTCTTCCTGTGAAATAGCATATTCAGCCTTTTCTTTCAACTTCACGATAATACGAACATCCTTTGCCGATTTAACAGGAACCTGAAATGAGCTTATTGTGGACACAGGGGTATTCAGGTCAGAGGCATCCAATGTTCTCTTGAATTCATCAGCTATAACAGCGTCCTTGATATCCAATACAAGGTTGGTTTCATCTGCTGACTTAGACAGCTTATACTCTACCTTCTTAGATGCAGCAACAATAAGCCTTGCCTTATCTGATAATTGCTTAAAATCAATTGTTTTTACCTCTGCATATTCTGCCTTCTTTAATTCTGCTACCTGTTGAGGAGGCTCAGAAGGGGCAGCCTCTGCGGCAACAGGAGGAGCTGGCGCTATCTCAGCTTTTGCAATATTAACTTTGCCGGCAGTTATAACCAGAGATTCGCCAATCCTTTCTATTGTGTAAGAAGGCATTTTTTTCTGATTGGAATCAAACACAAGCCTTACCTTATCAGGATGTTCACCAACCCGCGCCCTTTTTATCTGGCGGCTATTTATATTCAAACTTGCCTTCTGAATTGAACTTTTAACATTCCATATATCCACAACCAGCCTTGCCGGTTTATCTATGGCAAAGGCATTATAATCGCCTATCACGCCATTGCCAATAACATTTATTATTGTTACGCCGCTCTCCTTCCTCGCTTCTATCCGGAGTAATTTATCTGCCTTTTTTGCCTCCTTTTTTTCAACTTCAGCGATGGCAGTTTTAGCTTCTTCTGCTGCTGGTGGAACTTCAGAAGCCGCCTTTTCTGCATCTGCTGCAGGGGCTTCACCTGCAATAGGCGCCTCACTTTTAGGAATGGCTGCATAATTTAAACTAACCATAATACTGCCTTCTCCTAATTTTATCTCATGGCTGAGGTCGTCTTTCAGCCCTATCTCCACCCTGGCAATCGGCAGCATTGTCTGTTCCCCATAACTGGCGGAAGTAATAGTGGTAATAAACTTATTATTAATCTCCTTGGCGCCGCTTACCTTTTCTATATTTACGTTTGGGATATCTAAAACTAATCTGGTTGGGTCAGAAAGCTTGAAGGCAGTATATATCATCGGTCCAGAAGCCTCTATTAACACCTCATTGCCCTCTCCCACAACAGTAATCTTCTCAATAGCTACCTTTTCCTTTGCGCCTTCGCCTTTCATCTCTTGCTTTGGGACTGCACAGCCGTAAAAGACAGTAAGCAGTATGCAGAAAGCAGAAAGCATTAAACTGATTTGAGATTTACGATTTACGATTTTAGATTTTAAATTCGTAATTCGTAAATCGTAATTCGTAATTATCTTTTTCATCGTATTTCCTCCTCTCCTGCAGGCAATGGCAGTTTTATTTCAAATTCACTAACCCGAATCTCCCCGCTGGTTTCCGTAGATTGCTCCTCTACCACCACCCTGTCTTTTTCAATTCGCTTTACCTTTCCATCTCTGTTTCCGATAAGGTCGCCTTTTTTTAGTTTATATCCCTTACCGTCTGGCGCCTCCACCATAGCTATAGGACTGTTTATTCCCCAGATGATTGCCACAAGCTTAAGCTGTTCTACTTCATATTTCTGCAAGGGCGTTTTTGGCACAATTACCGCTGCACGTTCTGTTGCTTTAACAATAAATGATTTAAAAGGATTTCTCCTTCTTGTCTCAACAACAGCATCCTTCTTCTCCTCCTTTACTTCAGCAGAAGGAGGCGCAGCTTCCTGCTGAAGCGGCTCTTTTTTTACCTGAGCAGGAGGGGCTTGTTGAGGCTGAGGCGGCGTATTGCCTTGCTGACAACCGGCAAGAAGCAAGAGGCAAGAGGCGAGAGGCAAGAGGAGGCAATGGGTAAAACCCATAGCCCATAGCCTACAGCCTATAGCCATTTCTACCTGACTCCTGACTCCTGACTTCTGGCTTATGGCTTCTGAATTCTGAGTTCTGAATTCTAAATTCTTCATATATCTATTTCTTCGCCTCTGCCGGTTGCGGTAAAAACTTGAATGTTGTCGCTAAAAATGTGGCGCTCAGCATAATATCACCTCGCGCCTCTTTGCCGCTGCTTATGTTCAATGCATTTATATTGACTATTCTCGGCAGACCTGCAACCTTTTCAAAAAATGAAATTATACTGCCATATCCGCCCTCTACCTTCATATCAATTGTCAACTCAGCATAGAATCCCTTCGGCGTCTCCTTGCCTGGCTTAAAGGTCAACACATCTAATCTTGCAGTCTTTGCTGCGTCAGAGATACTCTCAAGAAGATTGGCAATCTCCTTTTCATTTGGCAGCGCTGCAAGGGCCTCCTTAAGCTGATTGTTTAGTTCTTCCATCTCTTTTTTAAACTTCGGCAGCTCATCGGCTATCTTTTGTTTTTTAGCGACATCTTCTTTAATCCCTGTTAGCTTTGTGTTTAACGTCTTGCTTTCAGTCAATTTTGCGCCATATATTAACCAATAAAAAGCGCCTGCCAGAATAAACCAGGTAACCACCAATATCAAAAACCTCTGCCAGAGGGGCAGTTTCAGTATTATATTTGCATCTATTTTCGGTAAAGGACTCATTCTCTATACCTTGGGTTTAGTTAAAGGCTGAGGCGGCGTCTCTTTTGGCTTCTCAAGCCTTATAGTAAAACCTGCCAGCTTTATCTTTTCTTTTTCCGCCTGTTGAACAACCTCAAGTTCAATTTTCCATGATACCAAAGTTTTTTCAAGCGCCTTCATAAAATCTGCAACAATGTCATCGGCTGCTGCAAAACCTGTTATAACCACGGTCTGGCCTGAATCTTTCAAGGTTTCAATCCATACCTTCTCTGGAACAGCGCCGGCAATATCAGATAATATCTTTAAATGAGTCCTCCTATTCACCTCAAGCTGCTTAACGATATTCAACTTTTCTAAGACTACTTTTTTCTCAGCCTCAACATTCTTTAATTCTCCAATCACCTTATCAAGCCTTGAGCTTTCTTTTTCCTCATTACTTATGGATTCCCTAAGTTCATTTATTGTTTTAGTAATAGAAAAATAAAATATCCCAAGAATTATAACAAGCAAGACAATACTCAACCCTGCTATAGAAGCCTGCTGTCTTACGGATTCCTTTTTCTTGGCTGCCCTAATTGGTAAGAGGTTTATCCTTATCATTTATCTCCAACCTTTCTGACAGCAAGGCCGACGCCAACGCCAAAATAAGACGCACTATCCTTGATATAATCCGGAGCAAATTTTTTTGGATTGCATTCTATATTCGCAAAAGGATTGACAACCTCAACAGGTATTGCAGCCCTCTCCTGAATAATGGCCGGCAGTCCTTTAGCCTTTGCGCAGCCGCCGCTCAGATATATCTTGCTGACAAACATCCCCGGAGCGCCGCCCACAAAAAAATCTATACTCCTCTTGACCTCAAGGGCGACATTGCCTGCAACACGTTCAATTACCTCAGGAACGCCGCCGGCATCCACCCCGCTCACCTCTCCGCCAAGTTTTAAGGTCTCCGCATCTTTAAAGCTTATGCCCAACGTCTTTTGCATCTCCTCGGTAAATTGATTTCCGCCCAATGGAATCGCCCTGGTAAATATGGTGATGCCGCTGCGCAGGACATTAATGCTCGTAATCGTTGCCCCTATATTGATAATTGCTATATTCTCATTGGGTGTAACAGGATAATTTACTTCAAACATATTTTCCAGGGCAAAGGAGTCTACATCTACAATCACAGGAATCATACCTGCCTCTTTTATCACATTGGTATAATCATTGATGACATCCTTCTTCACGGCAACCAGCATTACCTCCATCTGCCCCCTGCCTTCAGTATCTGCCCCAAGTATCTGGAAATCTATATTTACATCAGTTATGGGAAATGGGATGTATTGTTCCGCCTCCCACTGAATGGACTCTGCAAGTTCCGCCTCGCTCATAACAGGAAGGTTGACTTTTTTAATGATAACAGAATGGCCGGTAAGGGCAGAAACAGTGTTTTTAACCTTTATATCCTGCTGGGCAATAAGCTCTTTTACAGCATTGATAACAGTCATAGAGTCTATAATAGACCCGTCAACAATGGCCTCCGGCGGAAGCTGGCTCATCCCCAGCTTAACCAGCTTCCACCCCTTTTTTGCAGGGGCAAGTTGAATAATCTTTACCGAGTTTGAACCAATGTCCAAGGCAACTACATCAGTTTTTTTAAAGAAAGGCAATTCCATTGTCGCTTTGCTCCGTTGATTGAAAACCGTTGGAGGTTAGAGGTAAAAACTTTAAGCCTCATGCCTCATACCTGTTATAATTTGCAATTTCTAATCTTCAATTACAATCTTGTAAAATATCAGATTTCCTATAGCCTATTGCCTGTCTTTATCCGTGACCAATATCACCCTTTAAATACCTTATCTTTTTCAGAAAGCTTGAGCCCCAGCGCCTGAATAATCTTCCGCTTTGTGTCAACCCTGCAACTATAGCCGTTCTCAACCCTGTCTATGGTAAGAGAAGAGATGCCTGCCTTTCTGGCAAGTTCTGCCTTGCTTATAAGGAGTTCTTCTCTAATCTTTCGCAGGTTATTGACATGCTTTGTCATAAATATAACCTATGCCTTTGATATCCCTTGCATGAATTTTAAGAACTGTTTCATCTCTTTTTTAAACTCCTCTACAACAACAGGCAGCCTCTCCCTTAACCCTTTCATCTTTTCCCATTCCAGTTCAAAACCATATATATTTCTAAATCTGTGGCGGAATTCCAGATACTCTCTTAATCTTTTACTGACATCATGAGATATTACAGACGGTCTGACTTTTTCTATCTCAAGCCCCATATCCTTCAATAATTGAATGTGCCAGTTTTCCCCTTCCGGTATCCCACCGTTTAATTCCTCGGCTATTCTTATAAATATCCTTTCAGCGCCGCAGTAAAAATCATGAAGTATAGAGGCAACGGCTCTAAGATAAAAATTATTTTCAGGCCTTGCGCTGTGATGATTGTCAAGTTCCAGAACCAATGCGTCTATCTTTTCAAGCTCCTCCTTGATTTCAGATATAACCCTGTATATCTTTTGCAAAAATTTATCGGTCATTCAGCGATACGCACCCCTTCCCGCTCAACCGTCTCTCTCATCAATTTATTCGCATCTTCATACGGTATCACATCCACAGAGAACTGCGTTATATCCCTTATCTCTGCAAGCATAGAAAAATATTTCTGCTTTGGCAGTCCCTTTACCACCAGGTCTATATCTGAGCCGACAGAGAATCTTTCCTTATCAAGCAGAGAACCTACTATATAAACATCGCCGCATCTGTAATTTTCCCTGAGAAAATGGGCAATTTTCTTTGCATCACCCATAGCCCTTTCAGACAAGACAGCGCCTTCCCTCTTAAGCCTTTGCTGATGTTCCTTCCAGTATTTTATGTAATCCTTTTTCATGCCTATAGCTCAATTCGGATAAATTCATGCCGACTTTATTCTATTTTTATTTATTTGTCAAGCATTTTTTATAATTTAATATAATTTTATATAAATTGATATAAAATGACGTCAGTCATGTTATATAAATTTGATATTCACTCTGAAAGTAAATGTTGAGGATTTTGATTATAGAGAGAACTGCTCTTAAGGAATCTGTATAATTTTCATTTTGCTTCTTGATTGAATTGAAGGTTAAAGGCCTGATTTGTCTCGCCCCCTGCGCCGTCAGATACCGAAAGCATAACATTTGCCTTGCCTTTAAATCCTGCAGGGACTGGCCATGTTATGATGCCTGTTGCTGGGTCAATGGTCATACCGTCAGGATAACCGAGAAGGGCGTAAGTAAGCGCGTCGTTATCCGGGTCTTCCGCTTTTACCTTGTAGGCAAAAACATTGTTGCTGAATTTTGAATCCTTGATGGTTGAAGTTATCACCGGCGCAGAATTAAAGATATGGGTAACAACCGTAACAGGCGCCCCCTTCTGCTTCCAGTCCGACGGCACAACCGTGAGGGATATGGTATCGCCATTTTTAAAGTCAGACGACAAGGCGTCTCCGGCTGCATCCAGCAGCTCTCCGTTTTTTCTCCACTCATAAACAACCATTGTCCCTTCACTGTCCGTCAACACCTCGGCCTTGATAGTATCGCCTTTTACAGGAGATGAAGGAGACAATTTTATTGAGATGATTTTAGGAATTATATCGGCCTTTGGAGTTTCCTTGGAAATTGTCTCAGGTTTTGGTTGGACAGGTTTGGAAACCTGCGGCGCGGTTCCCTGTCTTTTCTGCTCTTTAATTCCCAACAATTGTATGGCAAGGACAAAGAGAAGTATGACCCCGATAATGATAAGAATTAGATTTTGCCCCTGAAGATACCACGGAGCAGCGATGTCCTGAGCAGGGGCGATAATCGTGCCATCCTTGTTCTTAACCCGGGGGGAGTCCGGTCTTTTTGCTGCAGGAGTTCTTTTAGGTTTTTCCGCCATAGAAGATGGTTAGACAAACTCACCATGACATTGTCACCCTAAGCCTATCGAAGGGTGTAGTATAGGGGAATAGGTAGCATAAAAGCATGGGAAAGGAAAGGGGAAAATACGGTAGACAGTAGGAGAGTAGAAAGTAGACGGTAGAAGGTAGAGGGTAGAAAGAAAATCTTTTGTTTTTCCCTATCTACTATCTACTGTCTACTTTTAAAAAGTCTATCTTCTACCGTCTACTTTTACTTCTTCAGCCAGTGAACCACTTTGGATATAACGGATGTTACCGGCTGATTTTCAGCCTCCACAATAACGCCTGTGGCTATCTGTATCTTCTTTTTCAATGTCTCCTGTCCTTCCTTTGGAGGCGGGATGATGATTGCCTCTCCTGTGGGAGGAGCGCCCGGACCGAGGAGGATGCCCTTCTTAACTGTTCCACCGCTTGTTACTGCATCAGGCGCCATAATTGCCACATTTGCTGGGGCAACGCCTGTGGTATAGCCCACTGCATAGAGATATGAGCTGCCACCGTATGAACAGGGGTCAGAGGCATTTGGTTTATATGTCAAAAAGTCCACAAGTCCGCCTATCGCGAGAGGCCGCGTAATAATGCGTTCTCCGCCAGAAAATAATAGATACCAGCCAACAGTAGGTGTTGTTACTGTGGCTGCCCCGCTAATAGAGGTAACATAGGTCAGCAAGTGAAAGGTTCCATATTGAGCTGAAGTTGTATCAGAATCATAACCGCATACCAGCGCTGTCCCTGTTACCGTGCCTGTAGTGTCGCTATTCGTCCTGTCATCCATGTTGGTTGTAGTCTTACCACTGTAGCTGTCTTTCATGCCCAAGAATATCTGAGCTGAGGCATCGCTGTCATCCACGTCACTATAGTATTTGCCTGAACCTGCAAATACCCATACATTGCCGTCTGTATCCCTGGCTGCATCAGGAGACGCAGTAAAGGGGTAATTGCCTGAAAAATGGTAGGTAATTGCAGGCGTCCATGAATCAGATAGATTCTGGTTCGGTATCGCTATGTTTACCAGTTTTCCTTTCCATATGCCATCGGTATTATCTTTATAGGTTGTGCCAAAATAAACCTTCTCCGCATGATAATCCTTTTCTTTGTCTATCGCGAGGATATCTCCCACAATGGCATTATGGTCAAGGGCTATCTTTTTCTCAAGTGCGCCTGTTTTAAGATTAAGGATATAGATATAACCAGGGTCCGCGAGCGGGCTTGTAGTGCCCCGGTAGATGTCTGTATTCGCCTTTGGCATCTGCTTTGAACCAGAACCGAATATAACATACCAGTAGCCATTCTTATTGGTCTCCCCTGTCCTTATAACAGAGGGAAATGTAGATGCATAACCCATATCGTCGTCAGAGAACTCCCACAGTGGCACAGGGTCTTCAGGGTTTGTGATGTCAATTGCATAATAGGCTGAATAACCTACATTCGTCACTGTAGCGGGTTTGTCCGGTGTTCCACCTGCACATCCGCCGCCGAACCTCATGCCGCCGATGAGGATGGTTTTCCAGTCAGCCTGAGCCCTCGTGTCTGTGGGCAGGGCAGAACTGCCGCCAATACTCGCATCCACAAGCCTTACTGAAAGGTCGTTAAAATAGATATGGCAATACCCTGTGCTTGCCAGATATCTGAGATACGGAAACGCATTAAATGGTATATAACCCCACACCTCTTCGCCGAGTCGGTTATTTTCTGTATCGGCTGAGCTGTAGAAGTTCTTAAACAGGGCATTTACACCCGCGTCAAGTCCTGTGTCCTTTAAATACCCCACCCTGAAGGCATGGAGCACACCGTCATTGGCGCCGACAAAGGCTATAGACGAACGTTGTTTATAACTATTACTGGTCACATAGTTATAATAGGTGCTGTCGCCATAGTCTATATGATAGGTATTTACCGGCGTATTAGCCAAAACCTTTGGCGTTGAACTGATGATATCACCTAACTTCCATACATTGCCGTTTGAATCTCCACCGCTTACTGGCAGCCTCCTATCCCTGTATGTCCCATTAGCAGTGGTGCCACAGGGAGTATCGCCGCTTATCCCTGTTTCCAGACATTCGCCCAGCGCGTAGCTCACAATATTGGAGGCATTGGCTGCATAGGCCTTGTCAGCATCACCGCTGGTATCGTGGTCGAGGGCGTTGCACATGGTCTGGGTATTGCCTGTTAAACTCGAACAGTTTGAAGTGCTGCCGGCTATATTTGCAACAGTAAAGCAATTCACAGCAGTCAAAGGATTAGAAGAACCGCAGGAACCAGTTGAAGACGAAAAGTCCTGGGTTGTGGTGGTAATGGAGGCTGTCCCGGATGTCTTTAAGACCTTTGTTGATGTGAACAGCTTTCTGGCATTAGGCCGCGTCAGGGCAAGCTTCTTTCCCCCCTCCCACAGATAGTTCACATCATCAAATGCCTTTATAGCAGACTCCGGGGCTGAACACGAGGCCAGTGTCCCATTCTCTCCGTTGGCGTCTGTTGTAAATGTCGCAACCTTTGTCTCGTTGGCTGCGCTGTCAAAGTAGAGCTTAATTACCTTGTCAGCAGTGGAGTCGTTCAATGAATCAAGCTTCAACTTATAATCATTGGTCGTATCTTCCCTTAGATTATCCTTTGGGTCTATCCATATATTCTGCGTATACCCTGTCCACCAAACCTCACGCGTCCCTTCAAGCTTTGTTGGCAGGAAGTATGCCTGAACCATAGAACCAATGCCCCTTGAGGATGTTGTAAGAACCGAGACTGCTGTTCCTGATGCGGCCTGGGCAAGGATGTCGGTGAGGGCAAGGGTCAACTGGGCTTCCATGTCGCTGGTAGAAGACGCGGGATAATACTTCCCGTGGCCCGCCTGTGCCGCATCTTTAAGGGTGTTATCATTGGTTGTCTCCGAACCTGTGTCCACGATATAGGTGTAAAGATTCTGTTTGCCTGGATGAGTAATATCCGCTGTTGCAGTATCTCTCAGGTCTTTTTTATAGCCATAGCATGCGTTCTTGACAAGCGGCTCGGCGCTGTTGCTATAATCTACAGTGCATTCAGAATTTGTCCCGGTAAAATTGTAACCGGCGGCCGGCCCAACATTGGAGCCGGAGGATATAACCAGGACAAAGTTCTTCCTGCATGCTGTATTGTCCAATGGGTTGCTGTTGCTGCACCCGCTGTATTGGTTAGCGACATATTCGCTAAAATATGTGCTGCTAAAACCAAAGTAATTGATAATGCCATAAAGCCCTCTGGCAAGGGGCGATTCGTCTGTTGGCTGGGCATTCTGGATGCGGGTATAGAATGAAGACGCAGGCGACGCAGGCATGCAGGAATCTATCTCAACGGTTCCGCCTGTTCCGAATTTTGTAAGACCCCATCTCGCCCTTGGATTATTCTCATCCCAGAACTTCTGGAAGACCCCCTGTTTGCCATCCCAGCTTCCATTGCCATTAAAATCAGTATATGTCTCACCTGTATCCCAGATGTTATTGCCATTCAGGTCAGTCATATCTTCTTCAACAAGTTCTACCTTCACATTATAGGTCGTTGACCTGAGAGATGAAGCTGCTGCAACAGTAATTGAAAGAGCCTTAGTTGCTGTTGAGCCAATGCTATCAGTAACCCTTGCTGTAAACGAAGAAGACCCGACTGTTGTTGGAGTTCCTGAAATCTCGCCTGTTGACACATTTAATGATAGACCAGGAGGAAGGCTGCCGGCGCTTATATCCCATGTATAAGGAGACGCGCCTCCAAGCGCCTGTAAGGTTTGCGAATATGCTGTGTCTACCCCGCCGGCAGGGAGTGACACTGTTGTAATGGTAAGCGCTCCGGCAGATACTGTCAGAGTATAGGTATATGTTGGGCTGTTTGTATGACCACCTGTTAAAGAAAGCACTGCTGTAATAGTGTGCGTGCCGGAGGCTGTGGGTGTTCCGCTTAAAGTGGCTGTTATGTCTATTCTCTGTCCTGATGTTGACTTAGTAACCGACATCCATGCCGGAAGGCCGGTGAATGTCCAGCCATAGGTGCCGTTCGGACAGGCGCTCCCTGATCCGCTGCATGAAAGATTGACCGTGAATTGCTGACCTACGGTTGCAGTCCATGCAGTGCCTGACACAGGGATAATGGCTAATGTATGGCTTGCCCATGCCTTTGCAGTAAGTTCTATCTTGCCCCATGCATGGGAGAGCGAGGCAAAGAGCCCTCTTGCGCCATTGAAGAATGATGAATAAATCGTATCAAAACTATTGGAAAGCCATGCAAAAAGGTTTTTAACAGGATCCTGCCAAAAGGCTATGGGCACAGGAGTAGCATTTAGTAAGGTGCAGCTACTGCCGGTAACATCTTTTACAGTAACAGTTCCTCCGCTGACAAGGAATTCGCAGCTACTATACACATCGCTATCTGCTCCTGCCCCTGCCTTATCAGTCCCCCAGTCATTGCTGGCGCTTATAAGCGTATGCGCATTCCCCTGTTTTGATGTCGCATTACCTCCTATAATGACCTTTTGAAGCACATCATATTTCGACATGGTTGCCCAGTTTAATAGATTGCCGCGAAAAGGTGCTGTTGAAGGGCAGGTATCTGAAGATGTATAGCTTGTATAGCAGTTGGCTGTGGTGCAAGTTGAGGGAACACTGCCAGTGTTCTGCTCTTCCACAAATTTATTAGTTGAATATTTATAACATGCGCCTGGTTTAAAATAACCTGTATAGGTTGTAGATGTTGAATAAGTACCCGTATATGCAGGATTATACATGTCATTGGAGTTATCCATGAGAATCATGATATTCGGCGCAATGGAGCGCGTTATATACGGCGGAGCGCTGCAATAGCTTTCCATAGCAGCATGGAGCAGTCCCGGAACTGCGATTATTACTACTATTGTAAGTAAATATGTTAGCCTTCTCATATAAGTACCCTCCTATTTGTTTGCAGGGCGAGCAACGCCCACCGAATCATTGGCTCAAAATCCCCCTTCATCCCACTTTTCCAAAGGAGGAGATTATTTCCCCCTCTTTGACAAAGTCCCTCTTCTTTTTCCCCTCTTTGATAAAGAGGGGTCAGGGGAGATTTTGCGTCCCACTGCTGTCATCCCCGAACTCTTCTATCCCCGATAGATACATTCGGGGACGGATATGTTTTCCTACTTGAAGCAAATCCGATTCCCGATTAAACCCTCGGGAAGACATTATCTTATCCTGTAAACCTGTACAGCGCGGAGTTTTCCGCCACTGAATTATCCGACCCTGCCCCTCTTACAGTGGCAGTAATCCTGTAAAATATGGCGGTGCTAGACACACCGCCTGCGCTTCTTGCAAATTCAAGCCTGCCGCCGGGGAGTGTTATGCTGTATAGCCTTGTAACAGTCACAGTGGCTGTATAGTTCCCCCCCAATGCCGTAGGGAGGGTGATTGTAGTGCTGCATGTCGTATTATTATTAAGAACAGCATTTGAAAGAGCATATCCCTCTAAACAACCCCCGGTTGCAATCGGAAGTGCAGTAATTGGCTCGCCCCACATGATAAGGTTTATGCTGTCCTTCATTACATTCACGGCGCCGTCCGCCGCCTCTGCGGCTGTTGCATACCTTTTGCCTGCGCCTGACATGATTGTTGATTGGGTTAGAAAATAGAGAACCCCTGCCGCCAGCGCCATTATGGCAACGCTCATGAGGAGCGCCACGATAAGGGCAATGCCTTTTTGAGTTCCAAGTATTGGGTTCAGAAATTGGGGTCTCTTCGGCTCCTGACTTCTGACTTCTGACTTCTGACTTCTTTTGTATAATAAGTACATAAAAGCATCCTCCTTATCTTATATTCCTCGGTGTTATGTTTATCGCCAGCATCCTCCACCTGTATCTCAACAGGTCGCCTGTAATAGCCACATTTCTTCCTGTGCTAAGGATGCTGTCTCCGACCAAGACGCTGTTAAGCGGATAGGTGTAATTCGCGTCATAATTTCCTGACTGGACAAGGATATACATCCTTATCTGCTTTAATCTTTTTCTGAGGCTGGCTGCGTCATAGACTGACGCTGCCGCGCCGCCGTTGTCCCATGCGTCTGCGTCTATCGTCCCGTTCTCATCCGTATCAAGGCCGAATGCAACCTCCAGATCCAGCACGCAATCAAGGATGGGGTCACCGTTGCTGGGTGATGCGTCTTTCGTGCTCTCTGCCCTTAGCAGACTCTTTGTGCCAGAGGCACAGTTGGACGGAGGTGTGCCGCCAAGATAATACCTGACAGCATAGTAGGGTTTGAGAGCGCCATCTGCGTCGTCAGAGGCATTGCTGGAGCCATAAAGACCATATACAATTGTTCCAACAGTTGGAGTAGCATAGTTTGTATTACTTGGTCTGCTTTTGATGGTATCAATAATACCGTCGCTGTCAGCATCTGTTACTGCAAACAGCCATTCTGTTCCCTGTAGCAGCAGCTTCTTTGTGCCGGGTTCCATCAGGATGACCCTGTCGCCTGTATTTAAATCCTCCCTTGAGTCGCCCCATGTTGCGTTGGTGTTTGCTACTAAGGCCGGCCCAAATGTCGGGTTACCGCCGTTTATATATGTCCATGCCTGGGCCTGCTTTGATTTCATGCCAAGGGCTGTGCCTGTCAGGGTCAATGTGTCAGGATTGTCATTCGTGGCGCTTGCAACCTTTGGATTGAATGTTGTGGTACCGTAATCCTCTGCAATCCCATATCCTGCCATGGCAATATCCCTCTCAATAATGCCCTTTGCTATTCCAATCTCTATCTCAGTCTCCGCAACCCTGTATTCCCTGCCTGTGTGCTTTAACTGCGTAATATATGAGCTGAAGACAACGGTAAGTATCACCGAAAATATGCCCAGCACAACAAGAAGTTCAACAAGACTGAAACCACTGTAATAATAAGTAGACGGTAGAGGGTAGACAGAATTGGTAGAAGGTAGATGGTAGATGGTAGACTTTTTAAAAGTAGACGGTAGAAGGTAGAAGGTAGACAGGAAAGGCTTGGATTTTGTTTTATCCTGCCTACTGTCTACTCTCCTACTGTCTACTGTCTTTTTCCCCTGTCTGCTTTCTTTTTTGTTGTTTCTCATATTTTTCCCTCTTCTACTTTCTACTGTCTTTCTTGCTGTCTACTCTTTTCTCATACTGCCCTGTGCTTATATATTACAGCCGTGTTTGAATACTGCTGACCGCGGTAAAAATATGAAACAGTAATCGTAATCTGCCTTATATCGTTTGTGGGTGATAATACCGACCAGTATATATTATAATTAACCGTGCCGCTTCTTATAGCCTGACTTGGATTAGGATACTTTTTAACATCAGTATCGGCAGAGGCATACAAACAGGCGTTCGCAGTAGTGTATGTGTAAGATGAATTGTAATTCATGGCGCCAGTACTTGAATCCGGGGTCAAACCGCATGTGGCTACGCTGTCAATGGGCTGGGCAAGGAGTATCTCTGCTGTCTGGCTGGTAAGCCTTATGGAGGTATTTCTCATATCATTCTGTAGATTGGTTCTGATGGAGGTGATGGTAAGTTCTAAAAGCCCCAGCACGGCAACGGTCAGGATGAATAAGGCTATCATCATCTCAACGAGGGAAAAGCCCTTATGAGTAGACGGTAGACGGTAGACAGAATTGGTAGACGGCAGATAGTAGATGGTAGACAGGGAAACACTTTCCCCCTTCCTACTATCTACTACATACTGTCTACTTTCTTTTCTACTGTATTGCGCAACTTGAGCTCGCTGCATTCCAAACCCCTTCCCTAATACTGACATTAGCTATATTGACACACCTTATCTGGTTAACCCCTGAAAGCTGTATCACATAATTTCTATTGAGTTGCGCCCATGTATTATCTTTAGGCAACCCCTGCTTGCTGAATATCAACACATTGCCTGTGCCGGTCGGAGGAGTTGTGGTATCCCCCAATGTAACCGTTATTCCGCTTCTCAAAGTAATATTCCTGGTATTCGTCTCCTCTGTTGTTGTTCCGGCATCAGTAAAATTATTGTCTGCATCATTGAACTCAAAAGCGGTATAAGCCGAACCTGAGGTAAACCGTATTCCGAAACCGCGGCTATTTGCCGCACTGCTTTTAGTCATTGCATCAACTCTTATCTTCTGCAAATCGCCGTAAAGCTGCTGCGAGGCAGCTTTGAGCTGATGTCCCTGATAAGTCTCGCGCCCCATCATGGCAATTGCCGCCACTATTGCAACAAGGGTAACCACAATCAAAAGCTCAACCATAGAAAAACCTCTTTCATCTTTTATATTCATTTGAAGAGCATATTTAGCAATTTCTATGCCATGTTTTTATAAAATTAACTGCTTGATAAATAAAGATATTTTTAAAAAGGGTTTTTGCTGAAGGGCATTACATCTTGCGAACTATGAAAAAAGTGCGGGATAATTGTCATGTAAAAAATAGTAGATAGTAGACGGCAGGAGGTAGACAGGGAAACACTTTCCACCTTCCTACTTTCTACTCTCCTACTATCTACTGTATTTCTCCCCTGTCTAATATCTACTACATGTTGTCTACTTTCTTTTCTACTGTTTTGTACACTTTGAAGCATACCATATCCCTTCCCTGATTCTGACATCATCCAACACCAGACACCTGCCGTCGGAAACCCCTGAAAGTTGCACGATAAATGTTCTGCTGCCTCCTGCCCAGGTAGTAGCCTTCGACAGCCCCTGCTTATCGAATATCACTATGTTGTCATCACCGGCAGGGTTGCCTTTTACGGTCACGGCTATACCCGTCTGCAAAGTTACTTGCCTTGCATTCGCCGCTTCTCCCGAATCATAATTAAAATTGCCGTTCCCATCGTTGAATTCAAATATTGTGTATTGGCTGCTTGAATCAAACTGTATCCCCCAGCCCCGGCTGTTCGCTGCAATGCTTTTAGTCATGGCGTCAATCCTCGTCTTCTGTATATCACCGTAAAGCTGCTGGGATGCCGCCATTAATCGGCGGCTTTGATAAAAACCGGATCCGGTCGCAGCAATAGCGGCGATTATCATAATAATCGCTATTACAAGCAACATCTCAATCATGGAAAAACCTTTTTGCGAAGGCATTTTCATTCACCTGATTGCGGAATATTGCCGGTTTCCAGCCGGATGCTTGCCGATAAGATTGAATTTCGGTTCTATTGGAAAATATCTTTCAGATAAATTTCCATGCCTGCAAGCAATGTGGATTTTACAGTTCCGGTGTCATAATGCTTTGCCGTAAGTTCAAATTCACCCTTTTGATTTAAAAGAAAGATCTCCACCCCTTTCATTTCAGGGTCTACAATCCAGTACTCCTTCACGCCGTATCGCTCGTAGACCTTAAACTTCTTTTTGATGTCATAATAGGCTGTGGATGGAGATAATATTTCTACTACCAAATCAGGGGCGCCGTATATCCCATCCTTTTTTATAATTTCCTGCCTTTGCTTTGAGATAAATATCATGTCAGGCTGATAGGCGTCCTCTTCTCCAAGGTAAATGTCTATGGGTGAGTAGAGGACTATGCCGATTCCCTTTTCTATCACGAACCTCCTGATTCTCTCAAATATATTAGCTGATATTATCTGATGAAACGGCGTTGGGGCTGGCACCATCATAATGAGTTCTCCGCCTATCAATTGGTATGGTGCGCCTTCCGGCAAGAGTTTATAATCCTTTATGGTATGGGTCTTTTCTTTAATTCCAAGCATATTTTTCCTCTCCCCCCTTCCAATAGGTATTATTGGCTTAACAGTTTGTTGAAAAACTCAACAAACTCCGATTACACGGATAAAAGATTAGATTTCACAGATTAAAACCCATTGAAATATCTGTGTAATCGTTTTTCCTAATCTGTGTAATCAAGGCTGTTGATGCCTTTTTCAACAGCCTGTTAACTATAGCATAAAGATTAAATAGCTACAACCCGTATTCCTTTATCTTATACAAAAGCGCCCTATGGCTTATCTCCAAAAGCTCTGCTGCCTTTGTCTTGTTGCCGCGGGTCATTTCCAGCGCCTTTTTTATGAGTTCTTTTTCAATGGATTCTTCTGCCTTTTTAATGGAAAGTCCTGTATTGGCTGAAGGCTGAAGGCTGAAGGCTGAAGGCTGTGCTTGTAAAAACGGCAAATTTTCGGATTTTATCATATCAGCATCTGCCAATATCACAGCCCTTTCTATAACATTTTCAAGCTCTCTTACATTGCCTGGCCAAGGATAATTCAACAGACGGCTCATTGCTTGTTCATGTATGCCATTTATAGTCTTGCCGAACTTTTTTGCATACTTGCCTAAAAAAAATTTTAATAGCAGCGGGATGTCATCTTGCCTTTCCCGCAAAGGAGGGATCTTTATAGGAACAACATTTAGCCTGTAAAAAAGGTCTTCTCTAAAGTTGCCTTTTTTGATTTCCTCTGTCAGGTCTCTGGCAGTTGCGGCAATAATCCTGACATCTATCTTCCTTGATTTTGAATCACCCACACGCCTCAGCTCTCCCTCCTGGATAACCCTCAGCAGCTTTACCTGTAATTCTCTGGGAAGCTCGCCTATCTCGTCTAAAAATATCGTCCCTCCGTCTGCCTCTTCGAAAAGGCCGTTTTTGTCCCTAACCGCATCAGTGAATGCGCCTTTAACATGGCCGAAGAGTTCGCTTTCAAGAAGCTGCGCCGGTATTGCGCCGCAGTTTACCGCAATAAAGGATTTATCCTTTCTGCTTCCGTTGTAATGGATAGCCCTTGCAATAAGCTCCTTTCCTGTGCCACTCTCCCCTGTTATAAGCACTGTAGTGTTATAGTCTGCCACCTTTCTTACAAGCCCAAATATATCAAGCATTTGCCGGCTTTCTGCTATAATATTCTTGAAGTCATACTCATTTTGAACAGCCTCTTTAAGCCTGATATTTTCCCTTCTAAGTTTCTCCCGCTCCTCTGCCTTTTTTAAAGTAAGCAATATCTCATCAGCCTTAAACGGTTTTGAGATATAGTCGTATGCGCCAAGTTTCATGCACTCAATAGCAGTATCAATGGCGCCGTAGGCAGACATCATGATGACGACAGGCTGAAGGCTGAAGGCTGAAGGCTGAAGGCTTTTTAAAAACTCCAGGCCGTCCATGCCAGGCATTTTTATATCGCAGAGGATGAAGTCAAAATCTTCCTTTTCCAATATTTTTATAGCCTGTTGGCCGCCTTCTATTGACACTGCATCATAGCCTTCTTTTTTTAATATGATAGAAAGCATGTGGCGCATGGCTTCTTCGTCGTCAATGATTAAGATTCTCATAAGTTTAACTCCTCTTGCCCTTTTCTAACTCCCCCTAACCCCCTCTTTACAAAAGAGGGGGGATTTGCTTCCTCCCTTTGCTAAAGGGGAGGCTGGGAGGGGTTAACTTTCTATCTTCTCTTTTCTTCCACTGGCAGCAACACCTCAAATGTCGTCCCCTTGCCAAATGCACTCTTTACCTTTATACCGCCATTGTATACCTGAACTATTCCCAATGATACTGCGAGCCCAAGTCCTGTTCCCTTTCCCTGTTCTTTGGTAGTAAAAAACGGGTCAAATATCTTGCCAATATCGGATTCTGCAATGCCTTTACCTGTATCAGTAACACTGATTACAACAGATCTCTGCCCCGATATTTCACTATGCCTGGCTGTAAAATCCGTATCTGCCAAATCATTCTTTCTTCTTCTAAACCTCGCCTCCTGACCTCCCCCTTTGTCCCCCTCCGGAGGGGGATAGGGGAAGGAGACCCCTGTTTCTACAATTATTGTTCCGCTACCTTCCATTGCGTCTTTTGCATTAAGAAAAAGATTTAAGAGTACCTGTTGAAGCATAGCTTCATCCATAAGGATATGCGGCAGGGCTTCATCAAGCCTTATATCAAATGATATACCGATATCTGAAAATTGAGGAGAGAGGAGGGCAACAGAATCCCTGACTGCCTTGTTGACATCCACATCATGCAAAACCACTTGCGACGGTCTTGAAAAATCAAGAAGCCCTCTTACTGTCTTATCAATCCTCCCAATCTCCTTCTCAAGCCTTTCCAGTATTTCCTTTGACTCACTGCTTACTGCTTCATGCTTACTGCTTACTGCTTTTTTAAGTATATCAACATATCCTAACATCGCCCCAAGAGGATTTCCTATCTCATGGGCGATCCCTGCTGCAAGCCTCCCAACGGTTGCAAGTTTCTCAGACCGGACAAGCTCTTCCTGTTTTGCCAAAAGGTCTTTGTTAAGCCTTTCAAGGGTCTTTATCTTTTCTTCAAGCCTGTCAGCCATTATATTAAATGATGAGGCAAAACTGCCTATCTCGCCGCCTGCCTTTATATCAACCCTTTGTTCAATCATTCCACCGGCTATATCTTCAGTAATTTTTCTAAGAAGATTCATGGGCCTTATTATATTTTTAGAAAATATGTATGTAGCAAGGGCTATAATAATAACAGAATCAAACAAGGCATAAAAAAAGATAAACCACCTGAAATTTGCCCCTTCCTCTCTTATATCTGAAAGCGGCATAGAAAATGTTATAGAGCCATCAACACCTTTCGCAGGCGCTGATATTAATAGCTCTTCGCCGATTCCTTCAAACCATCCGCCGCCAACCATTTGTATGTTTAAATTACTCAATAAAAAAATAGTTCTGCCAACAACATCCTTGCTTATCAATAATTCCCTGCCTGTGATAAAAATTGTCTTGCCTTTCTCATCCACGATAACCAAGGTATTTATCACACCATTCTCAGCAGTTTTTGAAATAAAACGTTTAAGGCCGCTCATATTGGCATCTTGGCCTTCTTGAATAAGGGTCTGGATAAAAGTAAGGATAACCTCTGCCTCCTTAGCCTTTCTGAATAAGGCATTCCACTCCAGCATCTTAATACTTAAAAAACCGATAAGCGCTATAGCTCCTACTGTTACAAGTACAATACCGGCAACAAGTTGTGCCCTTATCCCCCACTTATTCTTTATCTTAGCCATATGCCCATTATATACCAATTGATAATCGTTTCTCCAAAAAAGAGAGCCACAACTGCGCCTATGGCAAGAAAAGGGCCAAAGGGTATGGCGTATTTACTGTCTTTGCCTTTTGCCAGCATCAACAAAGAGCCTACAACAGCGCCTGCAAATGAACCTGTAAATATCGTTACGATAACACCTTGCCATCCGAGGAATGCGCCTATCATGGCAAGCAGTTTTATATCCCCGCCGCCCATCCCTTCCCTGCCTGTAACAAGCTGATACCCTGCAGCTATAAGAAATAGGCTTCCGCCTCCGGTCAGTGTGCCGATGACGGAATTTAATATGCCCTGCGGCAAAAAATAAGAAACAAGAAGGCCGATGACAATCCCAGGAAGGCTTATCACATCAGGGATTATCTGATATTTAAGGTCTATAAATGTTATTACAATCAGGCTTGCGGTAAATGCAAAATAGATAAAATATTCTGCAGAAATGCCGAATCTCTTGGATAATGTCACAGAAAAAAGCGCTGTGAGAAGTTCTACAACAGGGTATCTTTGAGAGATTAGGCTTTTACAATTACGGCACCTGCCGAGAAGCATAATATAACTTATGATGGGGATGTTATGATAAAAAGCAATTGGCTTGCCGCAATTTGGACAGGAAGATGGAGGAAATATGATTGATTTGCCTTCTGGAATGCGATGGATACAGACATTCAAAAAACTACCGACTATACTGCCAAAGATGAAGGTCAGGATGTAAGCTAAGGTATCTGGCAATAGAGGGCTCCTTGCAACTTCCGTTATCCGTGTCCGTTGGCCGTGACCGTTAAAGATTTTTTCACAGACACGGAACACGGTCACGGTTCACGGGTTTTTACATCCTCTCCGGCACATATGCCTTTCTCTTTTCCTCAACAAGAGATAGTATATCTGATGCAATCTTCACAGCCTCTTTGGAATCCCTGCTGGAAATAAGCTCTGCTGGTATGCCGCCCGGAAGGCTGTCAGGATAACGTGTTGTCTTATAATATATATCCAGTCTGCTGCTATGTTCAATAACTGATTTAAATTCCTCATCATACGTAAGGCACCTTTCAAGGAGCTCACTGACAGACCTGGTTTCCTTTGCATCTTCTTTATTTATAAATAAAAATGCCCTTAATGCCTTTGCTGCTGACTGCTGCGCCCAAAAACATGTTTGGGCATGAAAACCTCCCTGCTGGCTCCACTGCGCTGCCTTCAAATCATTCTCTGCCTGCCTGAACCATCTGTCCGCCTCTTTTGCCAAACCTTCCATAAAACCTCCGAAATACCGTCTCTCGTGACCGTGAACCGTGACCGTTAAAATTTTCTTCACGGACACGGACAACGGACACGGATAACGGTCTTTATGTTCTATATGCCGCATTTATCTTCACATACTTATACGACAGATCGCTTGCCCAAACTGTCTTTTTGCCTTTGCCCAAACCCATCTCAATTCTTATACAGATATTCTCATTCTTAACGGTCTTTGCCGCATCCTTTTCTCGTCCTGCGTCAAGGCCTTTTAATACAACAGGCACACCATTGAAATATATATTTACCTTTTCTTCTTTCATGTATGCGCCTGAGCGGCCTATTGCCGCAATTATCCTTCCCCAGTTTGCATCCTCGCCAAAGAATGCAGTCTTCACAAGCGGTGAATTCGCAACACTCTCCGCAACCTTTTTTGCGTCGCTGTCTGTCTTTGCGCCGATGACATTAAACTCCAACAACTTTGTCGCGCCTTCGCCGTCCATGACAATCATCTTTGCCAACTGTAAACAAACCCTTTCTAACATCTCACAAAAAAGCGTGAACTGTGAACTGTGAATTGTGAATTGTTTGTTTCCTGCTTTCCCGTTTGCAAGTATCAGCGCCGTATCATTCGTTGATGTATCTCCGTCAACAGTAATAGAGTTAAACGAATTATCAACCGCTTTTTTCAACATCGCTTGTAAAGTCTTTTGCTCTATTGCAGCATCAGTTGCCAGAAAAGCCAACATGGTAGCCATATCCGGACATATCATGCCCGCGCCTTTGGCAATGCCTAAAACAGAAATCTCTTTTCCGCCTATCCTGCATTTTTCAAACGCAAACTTGGGAAAGGCGTCGCTTGTCATAATCGCATGAGCCGCGTCATTCCACCCTTTTGATGAAAGGGACGCAACAAGTTTCGGAATCCCCTTTTCTATTTTGTCAATCTGAAGATTCTGTCCAATAACGCCCGTTGACGAAACCATCGCGAGCCCCTTTTTTATTCCAAGCGCATCTTCAACTGCTATAACCATTCGCGCCGCATCTTCCATGCCCTTTTTGCCTGTGCAGGCATTGGCGTTCCCGCTGTTGATAATCACGGCCTGACAAAATCCCTTTTTCATCCGCCCCATGTCAAGCAAAACAGGCGCGGCCTTGACCTTGTTTTTCGTAAATACGCCTGCCGCAACAGCAGGCACCGCCGAATAAATCAGGGCAAGGTCTTTATTGCCATTTTTTTTGACACCGCACGAAATGCCGGCGGCTTTGAAGCCGGGGACAGAAAAATTTGCGATTTGTGATTTGCGATTTGCGATTTTCATAAACTACTTCCCGCAGCACTTCTTATACTTTTTCCCGCTTCCGCATGGGCAGGGCTCGTTCCTGCCTATCTTCTCCTCCACATGAACCGGTTTTGGCTTTTCTTCTTGCCCCTTGCCTATGCCCCCTTGCCTCTGGCCTTCCGCACCTCTGGAGAGCACAAAGTTCTGCGGTCTTTTTACAGGCTCAAGGCTTGCCACCTCTTCTTCCTTTGCAATCTGTACTTTAAAAAGCCTCTCTGATACTTCCTGTTTCAGCCTGAATATCATATCTGTAAAAAGTTCGAACCCTTCTTTTTTATATTCCTGCAAAGGATTTTTCTGGCCATAACCCCGAAGCCCTATCCCCTCTTTCAGATGGTCCATCGCAAGAAGATGGTCTTTCCACAACGTATCTAAGGTATGAAGCATTACTATTTTTTCCAGATGTCTGAATGGCTCTTCTCCAATTGACCCAGCTTTTTTCTCGTATGTCTTTTTTGCGCATTCAGAAACAGCATCTATCAGCCTGTCTCGCGTTTCTATGGTCTCAAATTCCTTATCGTCAAACTGCATATCAAATTGCTTATAGACCACATCCTTTATTGTCTTCTTATCCCAATCTTCGGGATGGCTTTTTTCATCAACATAAGTAAAGCCTATCTCTTCTGCCACATCCTCTATAAATCCGATAACCATATCCCTCAATCCTTCCTGAGCAAGTATCTGCCGCCTATATTTATAAACCACCATTCTCTGCTGGTTCATTACATCGTCATACTCAAGCAGATGCTTTCTTATGTCAAAATTATGCGCCTCCACTTTTTTCTGGGCATTTTCTATTGCCTTGCTGACAAGACCATGCTCAATCGGAACGTCCTCTTCCATCCCCAATCTATCCATGATGGATGAAATTCTTTCGGAGCCGAATATACGCAGCAGGTCGTCCTCCAGGGAGAGATAGAATCTTGATGAACCAGGGTCGCCCTGCCTGCCTGCGCGGCCCCGGAGCTGATTATCAATCCTTCTTGATTCGTGTCTCTCCGTACCGATGATATGCAAGCCGCCGAGTTCAATCACCTGCTTCTTTTCTTCCTCACAAAGCTGCCTTGCGGCATCTAACGCATATTTATATGCATCGGTTGTATCATCTTTTCCTGCCTTTTGCGCGGCCATTGCCTCAGAATTTCCGCCGAGTATAATATCCGTTCCCCTTCCGGCCATGTTAGTTGAGAGTGTTACAGCGCCCACCCTCCCTGCCTGAGATATTATCTCTGCTTCTTTTTCGTGGTGTTTCGCATTTAACACATGATGTTTGACGCCGTGTTTGCCAAGAAGGTTCGCCAGCCTTTCTGATTTTTCAATGGATATGGTGCCGACCAGAACAGGCCTCCCCTTTTCGTGCCATTCCTTTATCTCTCGTATGACTGCATTGAATTTTTCTTTCTCGGTCTTATAGATTAAATCAGAATGGTCAGCCCTGCCCATAGGTTTATTAGGAGGCATAATCATTACTTCAAGCTTATAAATTGCATGAAACTCAGATGCCTCTGTGTCTGCTGTGCCTGTCATGCCTGACAGCTTGTTATACATCCTGAAATAGTTTTGAAAGGTAATAGTAGCAAGGGTTTGGTTTTCATTTTCTATCTTTGCCTTTTCCTTTGCCTCAATTGCCTGATGAAGCCCGTCGCTCCAGCGCCGGCCAGGCATGAGCCTCCCGGTAAACTCATCCACGATAATAACCTGATCTTCCTTTACAATATAGTCTACATCCTTACGAAAAAGCACATGCGCCCGTAATGCCTGATTTACGTGGTGAAGAACCTCAATATATCGCGGGTCGTATAAATTCTCTATATTCAGCAAATGCTCAACCTTTTCTATCCCTTCTTCAGTCAATATAACCTGCCTTGCCTTTTCATCTACGGTAAAATGCGCATCTTTTTTAAGGCCTGGTATTATCCTGTCTATCGTGTAATATTTATCCGTTGATTCCTCAGCAGGGCCTGAGATAATCAGCGGTGTCCTTGCCTCATCGATAAGGATGCTGTCCACTTCGTCAACTATTGCATAGTTAAGCTCTCTCTGCACATAATCTTCAAGAGAAAATTTCATATTGTCCCGCAGATAATCAAAACCGTATTCGTTGTTTGTGCCGTAAGTAATATCAGCCTGATATGCCTCTTTTCTGCTGCACGGCCTCAGATGGAAAAGCCGCTCATCACTCCCTGAATAGGTCGGGTCATACAAAAATGACGCATCGTGCTGTATTACGCCGATTGATAAACCGAGACTGTGATATATCGGCCCCATCCACTGGGTGTCTCTCTTTGCAAGATAGTCATTTACGGTAATAAGATGACATCCTCTGCCTTCCAGCGCATTCAAATATAATGGCAACGTTGCAACAAGGGTCTTGCCTTCCCCTGTCTTCATCTCTGCAATCTTGCCCTGATGCAGCACTATCCCGCCCAAAAGCTGAACATCAAAATGCCGCATGTTCAGTTTCCGCTTGGATACTTCTCTCACAACAGCAAATGCCTCCGGCAATATATCATCCAGCGTCTCGCCTTGTGCAAGCCTTTCCTTGAATTTTGGCGTAAGCGCCGCAAGTTCAGCGTCCTCAAGCTTTTTCATATCCGGCTCAAGGCTGTTGATTTTTTCAACAACAGGCTGTATCTTTTTAAGCTCCCTTTCATTCCTGCTTCCAAATATCTTTTTTAAAGTTGCGCCTAACATGATTTTAAATTCTCCCTCTCTATTTATAGTCGCAAGTTATAAGTTATAAGCCGCAAGTAAAAACTTGGAACTTGCATCTTGAATCTTGTGGCTTCGTTTTTTATAACATACCCTTAAATATTATTCCACCATTAACCTTTCTAAAACTCTCAAACATTTCTCTGTTGCCCCTTTATTGGCCTCCACTACGCTGTATGCAGCATTGCCAATATTTTGCCTATAGGTTTCATCCAATAACAACTCTCTTATATTCTCAAATAATGTTTCTTCGCTATTTACCCGTATAGCTCCGCCTGCAGATTCAAGCATCTCTGCCATTTCAAGACAGCTCTTTATAGATGGACCGTAAATCACTGGCTTCCTATAAAGCGCCGGCTCCATAAGATTATGCCCGCCGATATTTACAAGAGTCCCACCGACAAAGGCTGCTGTGGCAAGACTGTATATCATGGAAAGCTCTCCGATAGTATCCAGAAGGATTACGTCATGGGAGGCAGGGGGCTGGAGGCGGGAGGCGGGAGTTACAGCAGTTCGTCTTACAACAGCAAGTCCTTTCTCTCTGACAAGTTTCTCCACTTCATTAAATCTCTCCGGATGCCGCGGTGCAAGTATTAATTTTAAATTCGGAAACTCATGCTTAAGCCTTTGAAAGACATTTAATATAATCTCTTCCTCGCCTGCGTGCGTGCTTCCTGCAACAACTATTTTATCGCTATCCTTTATACCAAGCCCTTGCATAAAAGCCTCTCTCTCAGAAAGATGCCAAAGAGGGGGTGTTATATCAAACTTCATATTGCCGGTTAGCATAACCCTCTGCGCTTCTATTCCTAATGCTATTGCCTTATCGCTGTCTTTTTTTGTCTGGCTTAAAAAAGCAGATATATTCTTAAAGATTCTTATAAAGAAGAAACCAAACAGCTTATATCTTTCGAAAGAGCGGTCTGATATTACACCATTTACAATTAATACAGGGACTTTATCTTTTTTCAAAACCCTCAATATGTTCGGCCATATCTCTTTTTCTACCACTACAAAGACACTGGGTTTTATTAACCTTACAATCTTATTAACAACCCAGTTAAAATCTAAGGGAAAATATATAAGACTGTCAATCCATTGGCAGCCTTCTTTCTCAGCAACTGCATTACCAGTGGGTGTAACTGTAGAAAATACAACTTTTCTATCCGGATGTTTTTCCTTTAAAAGCCTGACAAGCGGCAGGACAGCTTTGGTCTCGCCGACAGAAACTGCATGGAACCAAACAATTTTTTTCCCATGGCACTCAGCACAGCCGGCAAAAAGGTTTTTTAGTTTTTCTTCTCCTATAAAACCAAATCTCTCCCAAATGCCCTTTCTGTATTTGCCGACAAAGAGCATCTTAAAAAGGAAATATGGCAGAAGGAGAACAAGGGAAAGATGAAGAAGGATGTCGTAGAGGAGATACATCAGAATTTAGAATGAGGTTAAAGGGTAGAGGTCGGAGGCAAGAACTTAGAAGCATGTTAGAGGTGTGAGGTTTGAGGATGGAGGCGAAAGCATTTGCCTCTAACCTCTATCCTCCTGCCTCCAACTTCTTTTGCCTTTATCCTCTAACCTTAATCCTCTTACCTCCAACGAAATAACTGTCCGCCCTTTCTGTAATTTCCATGAGGCTTTTTTGCAATGCCACCCTCTTTTGCTCCAATTCATCGTCAGTTGCATCATGATTAATAGTTATAATATCGCCGCAGATGAACACGCCTTCTGAGAATGGATAAGGTATGATAAACCCGTCCCAACTCTTAAAAGTTTTTTTTTTGAGGCGCTGAAGCTCATGGGTATTATCGGAAGGTCTGTCAGCTTTGCTAAATGTATTATTCCCATCTGCACATTAAACTTTGGGCCTTTTGGGCCATCAGGCGTTATGGCTATGTCTTTACCTCTTTTGACAGCCTTTAAAAGCCCCTTTACGCCGCCCAACCAGCCCCTCGTAGAAGAGCCTCTGACAGAATCAATATTAAATATCTTTACAGTTCTTGCGATTAACTCGCCATCCTTGTGCTGGCTTACCAGTACGCTTATGCCGCTGCCTTTATACATAATGGGCATCATTAAAAGCCTTCCGTGCCAAAAGGCAATAATCACATTCTTGCCGCTTTGCCAATCATCTCGTATCTTTTCAAAATTGACATATGAAATTCTCATAGTGATGGCAAGAAATTTTATCAGCAATGACGCCAAAAACGGCGCTATGGCGATAGTAAGCTTATTTAATATATTCTTCATAACAAAAATCGTGCATAAGGTTTGAGGCAAATGATTATACCTCCAACCTCTAACCTCCAACCTCTAACTCACTCCCCTGAAACTGCATCTTATAAATACGAGAGTATTCTCCGCCAAGCCTTAACAGCTCTTCATGCCTTCCCATCTCTTTTATTCCGCTGTCAGCCAATACAATAATCCTGTCTGCATTCCTCACTGTAGAAAGCCTGTGAGCTACAACAAAGGTGGTTCTTCCATGCACAAGATTATTCAATCCCTTCTGAACTTCCATCTCTGACTCAGTATCCAAAGATGATGTTGCCTCATCTAAGATAAGAATAGGCGCATTCTTGAGAATTGCCCTTGCAATGGAGAGCCTCTGCCTTTCGCCGCCTGAAAGCCTGACGCCGCCTTCGCCGATTATCGTATCATATCCCAGCGGCAGTCTTCTAATAAAGACATCGGCATTGGCGGCCTTTGCAGCATTTATTATGTCAGCCTCATTTCTTTCAACATCTCCATAGGCAATGTTCTTCTTTACAGTATCGTTAAATAAAACAACCTGCTGCGACACGATCGCAATTTGGGCCCTGAGCGAATCTTTAGTTACATCTCTGATGTCGGCGCCGTCAAAAAGTATAGCCCCTTCAGTCACATCATAAAATCTTGGAAGGAGGTTTACAAAGGTAGTCTTGCCAACGCCGCTTGTCCCAACTATTGCGATAATCTCTCCCTTTCTCAGTTTGAGATTAATGCCTTTCAAAACCCACTTGTCGCCATATCCGAACGATACATCGTGAAATTCAATGCTATGTTGTATGCTGTCAATCCTCTTTGCATTCCCTTTATCCTTTGTTTCTTGAGGGACATCCAAAAGCTCAAATACCCGCGCTGCTGCTGCAAGACCTTGCTGGATATTCATATTAACGCCATTGAGCGCCTTGATTGGTTGATACAGCATAAGAACTGCCGCAAAGAAAGATATAAAGTCTTCGGGTTTCAATGTGTTGTTCTGAATTCTGTATGCTGCATACCATATGGTAATCGCAAAGCCGATTGCCCCAAACATCTCCATAAGCGGCGATGCAATAGCCCTTACTTTTATTGACTTCATTCTGAACCTTGAAAACCTTTCATTCTCCTTGCCAAACATAAGCTCCTCATACTTTTCCATGCAGAATGCCTTTACAATCTTTATGCCGGCTATTGCCTCGTGCAAAAGCGTTGTCATGGCGCCCATGCTTGCCTGACCCTGTGTAGAGACCTTGCGCATCTTCTTGCTAAATCTCACCATGGGATATATGGCAAGCGGAAATGCGATAAAGGTTGCTGCTGCAAGCTTCCAGTCCTTTCCTATGACTACTGTGGCCAGCGCTATAATCGTAAGGCTCTCTCGAAGCAATGTCGCCACTGAATCTGCTGCTGTATTTTGCAGCATACCCACATCATTGGTAACCCTTGACATCAATGCGCCTGTTGAGTTTTTGGTAAAATAAGAAATCGGAAGATTGAGGATATGCTTATAGAGAAACTGCCGTATATCGGCAACTATCCTCTGGCCAATATAACCCATAAAATAGGCCTGGCCAAAAAATGACAAACCTTTCACGAGGGCAACAAGAATGATGACCATAGGCACTACTACAAGCATCTGCGCCCTATCGAAGGTGAAGATGTCAAGCGGGATAAGCCTGATTGTATTGTCTGTATTATTGGCAAACAGAAATTTAAGGACAGGCCCTACAAGATAGGCAAAGGCGCCGTTGGAAAGCGCAAGGGTTATCATAAAGCATACTGCCAATGCCAATTGCGCCCAATAGTGAAGCAGAAAATTCAAGAGACGAAGATAGAGTTTCATAATGATTAAAAGTTTGAAGTTGGAAGTTGGAGGTTGGAGGTTTTGCCTACAGCCTCAATCCTCCTACTTCTAACATAATGCATAATCTTTTCTGCCGCATTCCTTGATGCGTCAACTTTGCCTATCTTGTTTTTAACCTCTTTAAGTTCATAAACCATTTTCTCTCTTGTATCCCGATCCTTTAAAATCCTTAAAATATTCTCTGCAAGAGCAGAAGGAGTAGCCTCCTTCTGGATAAGCTCCGGCACTATCCTTCTGCCGGCCACAATATTGGGAAGTCCTACATCATCAATATGCACAAACAACCTTCCGAAGATAGCAGTTAAAAACGAGAGTTTATAAACAATAACCATTGGAACTTCCATCAAGGCGGTTTCAAGCGTTGCTGTTCCGGACGCAACAATTGCAGCATCAGAAGCCCTGAGCGCCTCGTAACATTTTCCCCTCACAATTCTTATCTGAATATTATCATGAATAAAACTCTTTATGAAATTATCCTCTATCGTATCTGCTGCCGGCAAAACAAATTGAACATCCGGCATCTCTTTCTTTATCACAGAGGCAGCCGAAATCATGACAGGAAAAAGCCTTGCAACCTCCTGTCTTCTGCTGCCCGGCAAGAGCGCTACTGTTTGACATTGAACCATTCCAAGTTCAGCCAATGCATCTCCTTTAGAAAGCCGGCATGATACTGCGGCAGACAGCGGATGGCCGACATATTCTACATCCACACCCATCTTCTTGTAAATATCTACTTCAAACGGAAAGACAACAAGCATCTTGTCAATAAGCCTTGCTATCTTTTTAACCCGCCCTCTCCTCCATGCCCACACCTGAGGGCTTATGTAATATATTACAGGAATCTTCCTTTTTTTAGCCTCTTTTGCGACATGCAGATTAAAATCCGGATAATCTATAAGCACAACAACATCCGGCCTTCTTTCATCAAGCGCCTTTTTGAGTTTATTAAATGCGGCATAGAGCCTGCCAAGCTTGCGAATAACCTCTGAAATTCCGACTACCGCAAGCTCCCTTGCATCTTCAATTGCATCAAATCCAAGGGACTTCATTTTCTCTCCGCCAACACCGCAAAATACGAGAGATTGGTCTATCTCTTTTAATGATTTTATCAGATTTGAGCCATGCAAATCTCCTGATGCCTCGCCTGCGACTATGAGTATATTGCCTGACATGATTTAGTTCTCTATCTCTCCATCGGAAAAAATGTCATGCCCGCAAAAGCGGGCATCCAGTAACATATTAAAAACTCAAGCAGCCTTCCCTGTCTTGTGACGCTTTGCAAAATATTCTCCGGCAGAAATTGACTTACCCTTGACCTTCTTTGCTTCCTCAATCAGGGCTATATCAATAAGGTCTTCTCTTAGCATAGGGTCGCTTATTACCTTTGCAAGAAAAGCCTCTTGTTCATTGGTTTAAAGCGCCTTAAAGGCTGTAAAAAAGACTTCTGCTGTTGCTTGGTTTGTTTGCATATATTTCGCCTCCCTGTTGCCTACATTACCCTAAACCTTTTATAAAATCAATTGCTGCAATGACAAGGGTTTTTCTTTTTGTGGAGTTTGAGCCTGTAGGGTGGGCTTTGCCCGCCATTTTTCAAATCTATTCTGGTGGGCGCAACCCGGTCTAACTTTTACAAAACAAGCACTGCCTTATCAAGACCTTTAAAGTGCGCATCACTGGTTATTACAATACAGTTGTTTTCTAATGCAGTTGCATAAACGATTGCATCAGCCATTGGCAAGGCATATTTAAGACTCAAATCTGCGGCCAAAAGGGCAAGGCTCTCATTAAGCGAAATAATTTTTGTTTTGTTCATTAAAGACACTGCAAGCAGGGCATCTTCCTCTGTTCGTTCCTTTTTACTTTTTTATAAACTTCATAAAGCACAATGGAAGGCGTTATGATTTTTGCGGCGTCTTTGAAATATTTGGAGTATTGCGCAGAGAAACGGCCGTCTGTAAAAAATTCAATCCATCCGGATGAATCTATCACAAACATTATCTTTCCTCATCCTCTCTTATGTCCGTTGTATCCATGCCTTTTAAAAAGCCCTTGAAGGCATTCAGAGGTTTTACAGGAATCAGGTGAACTACCCCTCCCTTCACAACAACAGTCAGTTTCTGGCCGCTTTTGAGATGAAGCATCTCACGGACATCTTTCGGTATCACTACCTGATATTTTGGCGATATTGTCGTTGTTGTCATTTATCCCCCTTTTTTCTTATCGATAGCGAAATTGTAAAACAAAAGCGGCGTATAGTCAATAAATTGCTCTATTTTGTCAGCAACACATAAACTGTCCTTTTTATAGCACATGAATTGTCCTATTGTATGGTTTCCTAAATTTCAAGGAGGAGACCATGAAACGGACAG